>Ga0116192_1001783_pt1 | contig 14796 bp, 13 predicted proteins | sample AD_UKC113_MetaG_FD_89876 | JGI IMG/M metagenome (GOLD analysis project Ga0116192, IMG submission 89876) | Active sludge microbial communities of municipal wastewater-treating anaerobic digesters from Hong Kong - AD_UKC113_MetaG | ecosystem: Engineered > Bioreactor > Anaerobic > Digestate... | reverse complement strand
TCTACCGAGAAGGTAGCGCCCTCGTTGGGCTTACTCTTAACGCGTATGGTTCCTCCCATCATTTCCGCCATTCGTTTGGAAATGGAAAGACCCAGTCCGGTGCCGCCGTATTTCTTGTTGCTCTGTCCATCCTTCTGCTTGAAGGGCTCAAAAATAGACGAATGCTGATCCTCAGCGATGCCTATTCCCGTATCGGAGACTTCAAAAATCAAGTCAACCCGATCTTTCTTTTCTGATTTTTTCTTTTTTAGTGTGACACTGACATACCCTTCTTCTGTAAATTTTACAGCATTTCCTACCAAATTGAAAAGTATCTGTCGCATTTTTATTTCATCAAGTATGAGAATTTTTGGTATGTCCTCATCGACCTCCGCCTTAAGCGCGATATTCTTTTCCATGGATTGATATGAGAAGGTATCCATAAGATCCTGGAACAAATGCCTGATCTCAACGGGCTCGGTTTGGACTTCAATCTTGCCGGCTTCTATTTTTGAAAGGTCAAGAATGTCATTAATCAGGTTCAAGAGGTTGTTCCCGGCTTTTTTTATGGCACTGAGATAGGAAATGCTCAACTCGTCTTCAACGATTTCATTCATCAAAGAAGCATAGCCCAGGATGGCATGCATAGGGGTTCTGATTTCGTGGGAAATATTGGCGAGAAACTGGCTTTTCAGGGTGTTGGCGGCTTCAGCATTGACTCTGGCAGTTTCAAGCTCTTTTTCAATCATGCAGCGTTCCACATTTCTCTCAATGGCATATGCAAAGGTACTGAGCAAAGCGTATTCGGTTCCTGTCCAGCGCTTTTCTTTGGTGCGGGTATCAAAGCCCAGGAAGCCCCAGAACCGACTCCCCGCATAAATCGGGATGGCCAATATGGACAAAACGCCCTGAGATTGCAGGTACTGCATGGTCTGCACGTCTTTAAGCTCTTTGACGACATTGCAATAGGAATCGTTACGCAAGAATGGCGTTATAAAGCTTTCCAAAGACGCAAAGGAAACGGGTACGCTGTTTGCGCCAAGGATCCGCGACTCGCCTGAACTTGAAAGCCATTCAACGGCTAGCTGTGTAAAGCCATTTCCATGTTCATCATAATGGTTGGTATATAAGTAAGCCCTGCTGACCCCAAGACAGCAACCAATAAGGGTAAAGCATCTGTTCACGGCCTTGAGGTAATCCTTGCTCCCGATAAGCTCCTTAATGGACAGTGCTACGGCTGAGATCAGCTCATCTTTTTTACGGAGCTCTTCCTCCAACGTTAGCAGTCTGCCGGTAATCTTTTTCCTTTGAGTGATATCCCGGGAAATGCCCATAAGTCCAGCAATCTCACCCTTTTCGTTATAGAAGGGGGTTTTGGATGTCTCAACCTCCATGACCTGCCCGTTGGGGAGCAGAAGGCTTTCCTCAATGCTCCGGGGTGTCCCGCTGGTTAAAACCGCCTTATCACTTTCCTTGAAGAAGTTGACTACATCGGGATCCTGAATGAAATCACCGTCTGTTTTCCCGATAAGCTTATCCTCGTCGGTGCCGACAAAATTGCGGGCAAATGCGTTATTGCAGGCTAAATATCTGGATTCGGTGTCCTTGTAAAAGACTAAATCGGGTGTGGCTTCTATAATGGATCTCATTAACCTCTTCAGATCCTCTGTCTCCTTCCGGCAGGCTTTACTTGCGGTGATATCTTCAGCAGTTCCGGTGATGCCGATGGCATTGCCGTCATGATCAAAAACCGGCATCCTGCAGATCTGGTACCATGCCGAGCCACTCTCACCCGGGAGCTCAACTTCGACGCATATCTTTGATTTTGTGCGCATGACCTCCTGATCGTCATGAATCGATTTCATGGCGATCTCCTGGGGCCAAACCTCAAAATCAGTTTTACCGATGATCTCTTCCTTCTCTTTTCCGAAATAGGCTGCAAAGGAACGGTTTACCGTGATGAAAGTCCCTCTGGTGTCCTTGAACCAGGCCATCTGGGGTATACTGTCCAACAGCTCTTCTGAATGGGATCTTTGATCAAATGCTTGCATCATGATGGATAACCCCCCTATATTTCCTTTATTACCCTTATAAGGACCGGTTGGAACGTTAATTTCGGGTATGGAAGGAGTTAATTGGGTGAGGTACGGCCAGGGGTAAGATGAATTTTGACTTGAACCGGCGGCTCGATTTATGGTAAAATCACGAAAGAAGCTGGCTGAAGCCAGCATATTAATTCAGTTCTTGTTCTGCCAATGATACCACGAAGGTATTGGCTTCCTTCAGGGAGGCGGTATTTTGTGGTATTTTTAATTGGAGGTATTCTATGAAACTCACGGTCAGAAATCTTGTTCTTTCAGGCTTATTCCTTGCACTGGGCCTTATCCTGCCCAGCTTTACCGGCCAGATTCCCCAGATTGGCAGAATGCTTTTGCCCATGCATCTTCCGGTTCTCCTGTGCGGCTTTGTGTGCGGATGGCCCTCCGGCTTGCTGGTAGGGTTTATCACACCGCTTTTAAGGAGCCTGCTCTTCACAATGCCCCCCATGTTTCCGACAGCCATTGCCATGGCCTTTGAACTGGCGACCTATGGCTTCCTCACCGGAATGCTGTATAAGCTCCTGCCAAAGAAGAACCTTTTTGTTTATGTCAATCTGATCCTCTCCATGATCGGCGGTCGAATCATCTGGGGCATCGCAAGCTATTTCATCTATATGTTCGGGCAAAATCCCTTTACATGGGAGCTGTTTCTGGGCGGTGCCATTATCGATGCGATTCCGGGAATTATTGCTCAGATTGTGCTGATACCGGTTTTGATTATAGCCTTAAAAAGAGCCAGATTAATGGGTAATGAGATAAAAGGATGAGAGAGCTGTTTTTAACACACTTTCAGCGTTACCCCCTGATGCAAATTCAGGATATGGTGAAGCTGATTTTTCAAAACGAGTTTGCAGGCGGTCATATGCTGACCGATGAAGCCATGAGCTTAAACCGATTAACCGAGGAGTTCCGTACCATTCGGCGGAATTCTTCTGATTTGAGCAGTCAATCGCTTATTGAGGATATCGGAAATGGCCTGGTGAGGCTTCATCTGCAGGGCATAGGGAGTGATGCTCCCGATTTGTCAACCATTAACCGTTTCTTCGTGGTGACGTCCAATACCCATAAGGGAAGCATAGAGGGTATGGAGAGAAAGCTGGATGAGCTAAAGTGCTCCTGCCGGCAACAGGCTCTGCCATACACCCTGGAAGCGCTGGAGGAATACCTGCGGCCATACCGCAGCCAGGGATATCCTGCTTGTCGCCACAGTGAACAGTATAGAGCGGCCTATTCTCCTGCCTATAGGGTCATTCGTCGCGATTTTGCAGCATATCTGGACGTATTTGCGCAGATAGACCGACTGCTGGGGAAAAAGGAGTGGGTTACCGTTGCCATCGATGGTAAAAGCGGTGCAGGCAAAAGCACGCTTGCATCCCTGATGGCTTTGGTGTATGACTGCAATCTCTTTCATATGGACGATTTCTTCCTGAGGCCCGAGTTAAAAACACCGGAGCGTTTGAGGGAGATCGGCGGAAATGTGGACTATCAACGCTTCTACCAGGAGGTCTTAATGCCCTTGTCAAGGGGTGAGTCCTTCAGTTATCAGGTGTATGATTGCAGAACCCAGACTCTGGGGGAGTGGCGGGAGGTACCTCGCAAAAGAATCAATATCATTGAGGGCTCCTACAGCATGCATCCTCTGCTTCGGGATGCTTATGATCTCAAGATCTTTCTTACCATCAGTGATGAGGAGCAAAGCAGCCGGATTCTATCCAGAAACGGCCCTTTTATGCATCAGCGCTTTATAAATGAATGGATTCCCCTTGAAAATGCATACTTTGAAGTGATGCGTATTAAGGAGCTCTGTGATCTGGTTTATGATCAAACCCAAAGATGAAGTTGTTCATGATGAATCCCGATAGTTCTGGATTAACGTTATCAGAGCACCTTTTTCTCTCATAGGTCATGTGAGTGACGGTAACCTATAGATCTTGAAAAATCGTCTTGACCTTAACGTAACGTTATGGTTTATGATGATTACATCAGGAGGTGATATCATGGAATATACCGTTCAGAAGCTTGCCCGTCTTGCAGGAGTCAGCACCAGAACGCTGCGGTATTACGATGAGCTTGGATTGCTGAAGCCGGCCAGGATCAGCTCATCGGGCTATCGGATTTATGGGCAGAAGGAGGTTGACAGGCTTCAGCAAATTCTTTTCTACAGAGAGCTGGGTGTCGGCCTTGAGGAAATCAATAGAATCGTTACCGACCCTGCCTTCGACATGGCAAAAGCGCTAAGAGAGCACCATGAAAAGCTTCTTGAGAAGAAAAAGCAATTGATGCTTCTGATTGAAAATGTGGAGAAGACAATTGCTGAGAAGGAAGGGAGAATCATCATGACCGATAGGGAGAAGTTCGAGGGCTTTAAACAGAAATTGGTGGACGACAATGAAAGGTGTTATGGCAAAGAAGCCCGGAAGAAGTATGGTGACGAGGCCGTCAACCGTGCCAACGAGAAGATTAAGAATATGACTAAGGATCAATATGAGTCTCTGGAAAAGCTTTCAGCTGAGGTTATGGAGACACTGGGCGAGGCATTTAAAACAGGTGATCCGGCCGGTCCTCTGGCACAAAAGGCAGCGGATCTTCATCGCCAGTGGCTATGCTTCTACTGGGATTCCTATTCAAAGGAGGCTCATGCCAACCTGGCACAGATGTATGTCTGTGATGAGCGGTTCACGGCATACTACGACAAGGTGCAGCCCGGCGCGACCGAGTTCTTGCGGGATGCTGTGCTCATCTATACGGGTATGAAAAAGTAAAAGCTATAAACTAAAAAGGCATCGGTGCTTCCGATGCCTTTTTCTAAAAATTAGTCTTATGCGACTTACTTCTTGATTTCCTGAGATCCGGTTACCTTACTTGTTTCATCCATTGTGAAGGTGTTTTTCGCCTCTTCGGTAGCAAAATAAACATTGCCTTCTACTGTGGTGTCCACAAGCTGGAAGTTTTCAACGTTAACATAGAGATCACCCTTGAAGGTACCGTGCTGAATGCTTGCCATTGGGCTGTTGATGGTCAGCTTGGGTGCAGTGAGAGTAAACCGAGCTGTGATCTTGCGATTATCATCCTGGGTATAGAGGGCTATTTTACGCTGTATGACGTCTTTTCCCTCACTATCCTTTTTGCCGTTTTTGAACTCACCGTCAAGAACGAGCTCCTTGTCGATGGTCAGGTCGTTCAAAAGGCATATGATCCAAGTGCCATTGTTGCTGATAGCCTTCTCGAATGCCGCAGCATCATTTACGATAGATGCAGTGGTGTTGGTATCGGGGGATGCAGTCCCTGTAGTAGCACCGGGTGTGGGTGATGGGGTGTTAGACGGAGTCGTTGTGCCGCAGCCTGTAAGGAGCATGACGATAAGCAATAATATGCAAATTGATTTTGCTCTCATAATATAACCTCCTCATATCATTTCATTTCTTCGGTCATAATCATTATATCCGTTATGACCTATTCTCATTCTACACTATTTGCTTCATATGGTAAAGGCGACGACTTGCCAATTTACTGGATGGCGGAAATGCATGAATTGTGCATTATTTCGGATTCCTATCCATAATTAAGCTGAATATGCGTCCAACGCGGTAGCATAATAAACATGTAATGTTAAGATGCAAGGAGGTTTTAAAGCACATGGTCGGAAGAGTAAAATGGTTTGATGCCACCAAAGGGTTTGGTTTTATAGAGAGAGAAGGCGGAGAGGATGTATTCGTTCATTTTTCAGCGATTAAATCAGATGGGTTCAAGACGCTTGAAGAAGGGCAGCGGGTTGAATTTGATATAGAAAAGGGGCAGCGCGGTCCACAAGCTACAAACGTTGTTGTTTCATAGATCTCCATTTTACTAGGAAAGACCATCTACTCCAGATGGTCTTTTTAAATATGAAATAACAAGGTTCCCGGGCCCCGCCAGCAATCTGTGATTGCGTGGCGGCTCACTCATCCTCAAGGATCATGGAGATTCCCAGCCTCAAGATTTCCTCATCCAGTGCACCCTCAGCACCTGTTACGATATAGCCTTCAGCATCGATGAGATAGGTGGTGGGTATGGATCTCACACCATAGGTGTAGGCCGCATCCTGCTGGGTGTCATACAAGACTTTAAAGCCAAAGCCCTTTTCATCGACGAACTTGCTTCCCGTCTCAACGGTTTCACGCTGGCCGTCCACAAGGTCAACCATGAGAAATTGCAGGACATCATCCGGGTATTCCTTTGCTACCTTATCGAAGTCCGGCATTTCCGATACGCAGGGAGGGCACCAGCTGGCCCAGAAGTTCAGCACTACAGGGGTTCCCAGGAAGTCTGATAGCTTTACCTCATGCCCATCTCGGTCATAGACCGTGAAATCAGGGGCTTTGACGCGCTTGTCGGTATCCTCCGGAGATGACGACGGAGAAGCGGTTGTGATGTTAGGCGTTTGGGTGTCATTTGAGTTGGGTGCGACCGTAACAGCAGGTTTTGACGTATCAGGCTCCTGATTCTGGGTCTGGGGAATGGTATCCTTGCTAAAACGATTTTCGGGCTTGTATCTTTCAGCCAGAAAATTGTAGGCGAATCCGGCAGCCACAAGAAAAATAACAAAGAAGGCAATATAGAGAATGGTTTTAAGCTCTTTTTTCATGTCACAACCTCCAAATCTCTAGGACAATGAAGCCACTACACGCCCCATAAGGCCCGTCATCATGGCTATGCCGATAAGAATAAGCATGATGCCCGATATGGCATTGACGATGCGGTAATGCTTTTTAATAAAGTCAAATGTTCCTTTTAAGCGATCCAGCAGCAACGCAGAAGCGAAAAATGGTGCGCCAAGCCCTATGGAATAAGCCAATAGCATCAAAAGGCCTGTAAGCTTGCTCTGGGAGGTTGCAGCCAGGGCCAGTGCCGATCCCAGGAAAACGCCGGTGCAGGGCGTCCATGAGATTGAAAATACAATACCAAACAGCAGCGAGGACAAAAAGCCCGGGTTCGACGGCTGATAGCTAAGTCCGCCTGCGTTTTTAAGAAAGCGCAGGTTCAGGACGCCAAGGTAGCTCAAGCCGAACAGAATAACAATCCCGCCTGTGATCAGGTTTATCCAGAGGGCATATCGGATGAGCAAACGGCTGAACAATCCCGCAAACGCACCAAGGGCCATAAAAACAAGGGTGAAGCCCAGAATGAACCCAAGAGCGTTGGTTACAGCCCGCTTTTTATTGTCGCTTCCTCCCATGAAGTAGGATATATAAACAGGGAGCAGGGGAAGAAGGCAGGGTGAGATAAAGGTAGCGATGCCCTCCAGCATCGAGATAAGGTATTCCATTGAAGTCCCCCTTATTTGCCTGAATGAATGCTTTTTTCTATCATACCATAAATCTATAGCCAGGAAAGTAACCTTATCACATACCGTTAAGGTTAACCCTCAAGGCTTAGGATTATGTGCTAATGAGATGTTTGTTGAAATGCCAGGGTTGAACGTCTGCAGGCTGGAGGATGAGTTGTCCCGGCATGGTATATAATGGTATTATTGAAATATGTGTTAAACGAATGATGCTACTAGGAAGCAATTAACTGAATCAGAAAAGGATAATAAATGCTATGTTGGATGTATGTCTCCTTGGAACAGGCGGAATGATGCCGCTCCCCGATAGATGGCTGACGGCTCTCCTGCTTCGGCATAACGGCAGGCTGCTGCTCATAGATTGCGGAGAAGGCACTCAGATTCCCTTTAAGATGGCCGGCTGGGGCTTTAAAAGCCTGGATGCGATTTTGCTTACCCATTATCACGCCGATCACTGTGCCGGTCTTCCCGGTTTGCTGCTGACCCTCGGAAACTCCGGCAGAGATGAACCCCTTATGATAGCAGGCCCACCGGGCCTCAAGGAGGTTCTAACAGGCCTGTTGGTGGTTTGCCCGGAGCTGCCCTTTGAAGTCAGGTATCTGGAGCTTGAGGCAGACAAACCAAGTGAAATACAGCTGAATAGCTTCAAGATCTCAAGCCTGCCGCTGGATCACGCCATACCCTGCCTTGCCTATAGCGTGGAAATCAACCGGAGGGGTAAGTTTTTGCCCGAAAAGGCCAGGGGATTAAGTATTCCCCAGAACTACTGGAAGACGCTTCAAAAGGGCGAATCCATAAGCCTCGACGGAAGGACCATAAGTCCTGATGATGTGCTGGGAGAGCCTCGAAGAGGCATCAAGCTGTGTTACTGCACCGACACACGTCCGGTGAGCGATCTGCGACATTTCATTGCTAAGTCGGATCTCTTTATCTGTGAAGGGATGTATGGCAATGATGAGAGCCTGCCTAAGGCCATCGAGAAAAAGCATATGACCTTCACAGAGGCGGCGGAGCTGGCCGGAGATGGTGATGCAGGAGAGCTCTGGCTTACCCACTACAGCCCCTCTCTGACAAACCCCGAGGAATATCTGGATAATGTCCAAAAGGTCTTTTCCAATGCGATAACGGGTTCAGATCTCATGAAAAAAACGCTGAATTTCAGCCGCGATTAAAGGATGAAGCTTTTTAATGAATCAAATTTAGTAATACGTAGTTCACGTAATATGGAAGGAAGGATTTTATGCAAAGAGCTATTCAAACAAGCAATGCCCCACAGGCCATAGGCCCGTATTCACAGGCTGTCGTCATTGACCGATTGGTTTTTGCTTCAGGCCAGATTCCTATCAATCCGGCCACCGGAGAAATCGCAGGCAGTGACATCGAAAGTCAGACAAGACAGGTGCTTCAAAATCTCAAGGCTGTTTTTGAGGCCTCAGGCACCGATCTTGCCAAGGTGGTCAAGACCACTGTGTTCATCAGGAATATGGAGGATTTCCCCAAGGTAAACAGCATCTATGGTGAGTTTTTCAGCCAGCCATACCCTGCACGGTCAACCATTGAGGTCTCAAGGCTGCCACGGGATGTGCTTATAGAAATTGAGGCTGTGGCCTGGCTATAAGAGAGCTGTAAGCAAAGGTTCAGAATAGATGAAGCATAGGCTATTGAGAGCGCTGCTGACACCGGCGCTCTTTTTTTGTGCCCAAAATGGGGTTTTCGCAGAATTAGCGGCTATGGTGAGGGAATGATATGGACTGAGGTGGCTGACGGCAGCCGCAAGGGAATGAGATGGATTAAGCTCACTGACAGCCGCTGCGAAGAATGATGCAGAGGTGTAGGACGCTTCTGGCCTTGGCAGAATTTGCATGACCATATTTTATGTAAATCCTGAGCAGAAACCGGATCTATTCCGTCTAATGAGTGAAGGCTTGGTGGAAAGGAGGCGATGCATGATTTTCCTTTCGGTATCGGAGGACAAGACCTGGGATGTGAAGGATAAGTTGGATTCAGAGCTGAATCGACTAATGGATCTCTACGGTGATGATGTTCTCAGAACCTGCTATATGTTTCTGAAGGACAGGCATAGGGCTGAGGATGCTTTTCAAGAAGTGTTTCTGAAGGTCTACAGGAGCTTGAATGGCTTCAAGGCAAAAAGCAGTGAAAAAACATGGATTATCAGCATCGCCATCAACCATTGCAAGGATATGCTTCGCAGCTCCTGGGTTAAGCGTGTGATGCTGACCGACAGGATTCGTAGCGCGTCTGCCGCTCCGGATGTGGAGAAAGGGCTTATCAGGCAGGATGAGAAAAGGTTTCTGTATGAGACCGTACTGGCGCTTCCGCAGGTCTTGAAGGAGGTTATCATCCTCTATTATTATCAGGAGCTTGATACCCGTGAGATCGCACACATACTGAAAATACCCGAGGGTACCGTCAGAAGCAGGCTCCACAAGGCCAGAACGGTCTTGAGAAAGGAGCTGGGGGGAGGTTGGACCATCAATTGAGGGAATTACGAGATTTTAAGAATGCTGCAGACAAAATATTGGAGGATATCCATGTTACCGAGGATCTGAAAAATAAGGTAAGGGCGAGGTGCAAAAGTGAAAAAAAGCCCATGAGCTATTGGTCCTTGGTTCCGGCCGCTTCTATTGTCCTGATCATTGCACTTGGAAGTCTGTTCGGGAGCTTTAATCCTAATCCGAAGGGTGAGGATCTTGATAAGGATAATACCATTATGATGGCTACCCAGCGAGCCGGGACGCGAGATGTGGTTTTTCAGGCCGGCAGCTTGGAGGAAGCGGAAGCGGCATTAGGAGAGTCCCTCCGAATTCCCGGCTATATCCCCAAAGGGTATGCGCTAGAGTTCATTCAAATTTATGGGGATGATGGTGGAGGTGCTTTGGGAGTAGCCCTTCACTATACCGGGAATGGGCAAACGCTGATCATCCGGCAGGAGAAGGCGACATCGGCTGTGGATCTATCAAGCCTGAACAGGATTGAGAAAAACGGTGAAACGTATTATCTGCAGAGAAGCGATGAGGGTACGGCTGATGCTCAAATCACGCTGCATTGGCTTTCCGACGGCATCCATTATGCAATTTCGGGGCCCTTCTCGGAGGAAGAGGTTTTAGATATAGCTTTATCCATGAAGTAACCACAATAAGGAGGAACGCATCATGTCGAACAAGATGGTAAAAGCAATGCTGTTGGGCTTAGGAATGACCTTTCTCACCTCGGTATCGGCCTTAGCGTACGCAGACGAAGGCAAGCCTGAGGCAGTGGAAGGCTTTACAGTACAAATCATGGAGGTGGATCCCGATGCGGCTGTTTCCGAACCATTCATAGGAGTGGCACCGAACGAGGGTGTAACTGACCCGGTTAAAAGAATTGCACCCGATGAGAACGTATCCGGTCCGGCGATGGGTTTGGGGCCGGAAGAGGGGGTAACCAGTCCTGCAATCTCTGTAAGTGCAGCAATCCTGGAAGCACAGCAGCGCATCGATACATATGTTTTCAAGGAGCATTACGAGGATATTTCCCGGGCAGGCTTCACTGTGAGTCATACCGTACCCATGGAGGATTATGTGGAAATCGGGGTCACACCTTATAGCCAGGAAGCGGTTGATTATCTCACAAAGGTCCTTGAAAATGAGAGAATCAAGGTTGTCGAAGGCTTGGATCCCACGATCTACGCATCGACTGCCGTTGACGGTGATGGCAGTGTCGGTGAGCCTGCTTTAAATGAAGGTGAGATCCGCTATACAGTAACCGACCTTGAGGCCGAGGATTCAGTCGTTTTGGGTGACGGAATGCCTTTGGAGAATCAAAGAGAGGTTCAGCTTTACACCACAGCGGCAGGAGCTGAGGCATCCGAGAAAAAGCCAGCCTCTGCACTGCCCATAGCAGGAGTTGCCGGTGGAGTTCTTCTTCTCGGTGGTGGACTTCTGATGTCTCAGAGGAAGAAAACAGCTGCAGAAAAATAAAACCGAATAGATCATGTTCTTTGGGGCAGCAGGTTTGCTGCTCCTTTTTACTTCCACAATTAATATCTTGTTGGAACATTATACATTTTCATTTATAATAAGTATAATCTCTTCATACCAATAAGTAAAAAGCGAAGGAGGAAGAATATGCGTTCTGATGCATTCTCCCGTGAGTTATTGGATCGTTTGGCCGGCATGGCTGAAAAATGCAGTTATATAAACCCTGAGCTTTACACAAAATATGAAGTTAAAAGGGGATTAAGAGACATCAGTGGCAGAGGTGTTCTGGCCGGGCTTACCGAGATTGGTGAGGTTCATGCCTATATTATTGATGAAAATGAGATGGTGCCCTGCGAGGGTAAGCTTTACTACAGGGGATATGACATTCAGGAAATTGTTAAAGGTTTTTTAAAGGATAAACGCTTTGGATTCGAGGAAACCTGCTATCTTCTGCTGTTTGGGTCGCTCCCCAATAAAACCGAGTTGGCAGAGTTTGAAAAGAATTTGGCAGGCTTCAGAGAGCTCCCCGATGGATTTGTTCGTGACATGATTATGAAGGCCACAGCAAAGGACATGATGAACATGATGTCCAGATGCGTGCTGGCTTTATACAGCTATGACGACAGAGCTGATGACACTTCAGTGTCCAATGTCTTGCGCCAGTGTCTTCAACTGATTGCTTGCTTCCCTCTGCTGGCCGTTTATGGTTATCAGGCATATGCCCATTATCATGGCAATAGAAGTCTGTATATCCATGGTCCCAGAAGTGACCTGAGCACCGCTGAAAATATTCTGCATATGCTGAGGCCCGACAGTAAATACACCGAGCTTGAAGCAACACTTCTGGATTTGGCCCTTGTACTCCATGCCGAGCATGGCGGTGGCAATAACTCCACCTTCACCACCCATGTGGTCACATCATCGGGAACCGATACCTATTCCACCGTTGCGGCCGCTTTAGGCTCATTAAAGGGCCCGAGACACGGTGGTGCCAATATCAAGGTGGTTCAGATGTTTGAGGATATCAAGGCCAATGTGAAGGATTGGAATGATGATGAGGAATTAGCTGCATACCTTGAAAAGCTCCTGAATAAGCAGGCATTTGATAGATCCGGCCTCATTTATGGTATGGGCCACGCTGTTTACTCTCTTTCCGATCCCCGTGCCGAGATCTTCAAGGTGCATGTGGAAAATCTGGCTAAAAGCAAGGGCCTGGAGAAGGAATTCAATCTTTATGCCAATGTGGAGCGGATCGCACCTCAGGTTATCGGAAGGCTCAGAAAGATCTATAAAGGCGTTGCAGCCAATATCGACTTCTATTCCGGGTTGGTTTATAGCATGCTGGATCTGCCTCCCGAGCTGTTTACACCTATCTTTGCCATCTCCCGTATCTCCGGTTGGAGTGCCCATCGCATAGAGGAAATCGTCAACAATGGCAAGATCATCAGACCGGCCTACAAGAGTATAGCCGCAAAGAAGCCCTATGTAGATATGGAAAGCCGGTAGGCGCAGGCAGGCACGCCGCTTATAGTAGACCGTGATATTCAAATCTGAAATGCAGACAGCAGCAAATGAATGTTGCCATGTGACCGGCGTCGCCGTTGCCAGCGACCTCGCGAGAACAAATTCGAGCATGTGCAACTTCCTGCGAACGAGGACAGCAAGAAGATTTGAATATCATGGTCTATGCGTATGTATGGCCGTATGTGACAACCCTATTATTATGGGATTGCATAGTCCCAATGGACGCAAAGACCATATCCCTTCATATGCTATAAGGTGAGCATATGCGAGGGAAGCAATATGGACACGCCATTATCTCAACCTGTTTACCAGCCCGATAATCCAGATGACGCGACAAGGCACTACCTGATAAGGCTTGCTCTGTCCCAAAAGGGACGCCTGGAGGATTATCCCTTTATCCTGCGAGAGCTGGCTCCGCCGCCCGACATTACCACCATTATCAGCCCAGGGACCCTTAAAGACCGACGGGTTGGGATCATCGGCGGTGGGCTGGCGGGAATGGCGGCTGCCTTTGAGCTTAGAAAGCTGGGGATGGACATCACCATCTATGATGCTGAGGAACGCATCGGTGGCAGGGTTTATACATGGTATTTTGATAAGGAGAAGAGGTTCTACGGTGAGTTCGGGCCCATGCGCATGCCGGTTGCCCATGAGACTCTCTGGCATTATATCAACCTGTTCAAGCTCAACACACGTCCCTTTATCCAGAATAACTCCAATGGCTTTATCTATTTACAGAATGTCCGTGTGAGAAATGATCCCGATGGGCGAAATGTGATGGCTTATATCTACCCCAAGTACGAGCTGTCACCATGGGAATCCCAGACGCCCTGGCAGAGGCTGCTCTATCAGGCTTACGAAGATCCGCTCCTGAAGGCAAGCCCCTACGTGCGGAGCGAGATTCTGAAGGTTCTTCCCGAGTACGATCCCCAAACCCTGTTCTGGGATGCCACCAGCAATCGCAAGATGCAGGAATACCAGAGCATATCCCAGGGTGCCATAGCCCTTCTGGCCAACTTTGCTCCCCTGGCGGGACAAAACCTGTCCAACAGTTATATCGATTATGTTCAGGAGCTCTATTCGGCCGATTTATCCTACCTTTATGAAATCCCGGGAGGGCTTGTGAAGCTGCCTCTGGCCTTCTATCATTCCTTTCAATCACAAAATGGGATAAGGGAGTATGGCGATCTGCTCCCCGACGAGCTGGGCACGGTGCGTTTCTTCAGGGGCTGCAGAGTTGAAGGGATCACCATGGGTGCCAACGGGAAGGTGGTGTTGGCCTATCGCCACAAAAAGAACCCCGGGATTAAGACCGAGGCTTTTGATTATGTGGTATGCGCAATTCCCTTCTCGACACTCCGCACAATTGATATAAAGCCACTTTTCAGTAATCTGAAGATGCAGGCCATTCGGGAGGTCTACTATATCAACTCGCAAAAAACACTTCTTCTGTGCAAGAGGCGGTTTTGGGAAGAGGGCGGAGAAAGCGAGCAGATCATCGGTGGCGCTTCCATCACTGATCTTCCAATTTCTCAGATCTATTATCCCTCAGACCACGCAGCTCAAAGCACAAGAAAGTGGTACAACCGCTATGGGATGGAGCCTTGCTGCCATGCCTATTTTCATGATAAAAAGGATGATAGCCTGGCAAAGGAGCCGGGAGTGATTCTGGCCTCCTACAACTTCGGACAAACCGCAACGCGCCTGGCCAACATGACCGATGAGGCGCGCTTCAAAGAGGTTACTCAGAATATTGAGATGGTTCATGGCTTGCCGCCTGGGTATGTGGAGTCCATTGCCGCAGGACTTAAGACTGTAAACTGGAGCGATGAGCCCTGGTTCAGAGGTGCTCTTTGCTACTACACACCTGAACAGAAGCGTTTGTTCTCCT
>Ga0116192_1001781_pt1 | contig 14801 bp, 13 predicted proteins | sample AD_UKC113_MetaG_FD_89876 | JGI IMG/M metagenome (GOLD analysis project Ga0116192, IMG submission 89876) | Active sludge microbial communities of municipal wastewater-treating anaerobic digesters from Hong Kong - AD_UKC113_MetaG | ecosystem: Engineered > Bioreactor > Anaerobic > Digestate... | reverse complement strand
GGAACAGCAGGCCCTGGCCGAACTGCTGCCCCAAATGGCCTCGGTTTCGAGCCGGCTCGGCCTGGAGATCCAGTCCTGCTGCGAGGGAGACCGCCTGGCCCCCTGGATCCGGCCGGGCGCCTGCATCGACCCCCTGTTTCTCCAGAAAGCCTTCGGCAGAACGTTCCCCTCCGCCAAAGCCCGCGGCCAGCGCCTCGGCTGCCTCTGCGCCGGGTCCAAGGACATCGGAACCTACGGCACCTGCAGGCACGGGTGCCTGTACTGCTACGCGGGGAGGCTGTGAGAGGGGATTTTGGTTCAAGGCCTTTCGGCATTAGAGATTTTGGCAAGGGTTTAGTGCGTTGCTCTCCTGGAATCAGATCGATAATGCCGCTTTTTCTCAAAGATTTACTGGACCTCTACCATGGCTTGCTGGTTTTGAGGGCGGAATACGTTGAAAATTGTCGAAGTGATGCCGGAGGATGTTCTTAGGAGGAGGTTCTTCCCCACGCAAGTGGGGTATTGTATACTGCACGCAGAGTCAATCTCCCCTCTAGCTCCTTCACCCTGCCCTTGGCGTGGCTGTTTGCCTTAAAGCTTCCGTCTCGGTTTGGAAAGTATGAAAACGACACCACCGAGTATGACGCAATCCCCCATCCGCACTTCATCGGGGCTGAAGGACAAAGCACGGTACGTCGGGTCGTCCGACGCCAGCTCGATACCCCCACCACGGCGGAAGTAGACCCGCTTCACGACGATCTCGCCCCCGCGCAGGCGGGCTACTGCCACGTCCCCGTCCCTGAGCCATTCAGCGACGCCCGGGTTGACCAGGAGGATCGCCCCATCGATTATCCCTCCCGAGGCCATCGAATCCCCGGCCATCCGCATCGCGAACGGCCTCCTGTCCGGATCGACGGTCCAAAGCTCCGCCTCAGGCACCCACACCTCCTCTTCCACCTGGACCCCCACAAGCCCACCTCCTCCATATCTGGCGACATCCCCTGCGGACAAGAGCGGGACTGCCGTGCACCGCATCCTCCCTTCGCCCGAATCCTCCCCGTCCGTCAGGTATGCCAGTCTCACGCCCAGCACCTGGGCAAGTTTTTCCATCGCGGCGGCGGGTGGGACGCAGGTTCCTGTCTCCCACCGCGACACCGTCTTCCGCGTCACGCCCATCCGCTTCGCCAGCTCCGCCTGACCTCTAGGCCATAGCCTCTCTCGTGCTCGCCTGATGCGGTCTCCGATTGTCTCCATATCCTCATCCTCCATTTTGCTCCACCGATGTCTCTAGCGCAGATTCATAACTAGATAATAGCGCTAGAAATATGCTTTCTTAATGGGAGATTTGGGGCTTCAAGCCCATTGCAAGTGGGAAAAAATATAGGAAATCGGTTCCGTAGGACGAACTTGACCCTTGACAACCAACCTCGCTCCCGCCGAGACGCAGAGCATGGCCACCCAGCAAATTCGGGGAGCCACGGGGCCACGATCCGCAGTCCTCTAATTCCCCCAGAGCCATTGGGGGCGGGAAGCTGGGCTCGGCCCCAGTCCTAGGCAGAGACCCATAAGGTTCATCCCCACGCACGTGGGGAAATGGAAGTCGAACCCGACGAGGTGGACTGGAATAACGGTTCATCCCCACGCACGTGGGGAAATGCTATCTATCCCTATCCCCTTTCTTCCCCCCGGCGGTTCATCCCCACGCACGTGGGGAAATGAAACCGCCCTGCGCGTTCACGCGAGGATCTCCCGGTTCATCCCCACGCACGTGGGGAAATGGAGTGCCTCAGCGTTCTGGGCACTGCTGGCCTCGGTTCATCCCCACGCACGTGGGGAAATGAGGTCCACACCGGGCTTCACGCGAGCGTGGACCGGTTCATCCCCACGCACGTGGGGAAATGGACCCATTCCCCGTCGATCATCCGGCGGTACCAGGTTCATCCCCACGCACGTGGGGAAATGACAGTCATCTTGCCCAAGGCCATGGCCCGCTGCGGTTCATCCCCACGCACGTGGGGAAATGTCCTTAAGGTACTCGTGGACGAACATGCTCTGCGGTTCATCCCCACGCACGTGGGGAAATGTCCAAACTAAGCATCGGAACAGAGTGAGCAACCGGTTCATCCCCACGCACGTGGGGAAATGCGCCGGATGGACTTCCAGGTGATCTCGCCGACCGGTTCATCCCCACGCACGTGGGGAAATGGACGTTCCGCCGCCTCTGCCGCGGCGATGTAGCGGTTCATCCCCACGCACGTGGGGAAATGTCTTCCTTCGGGAGGTACTCCCCCCGCATGATCGGTTCATCCCCACGCACGTGGGGAAATGAATGCGGTCAGGGTGTAGTAGTTGGCTCCGACCGGTTCATCCCCACGCACGTGGGGAAATGGGGCGAGACAGGTTTTCCTGTCTCGCCTTGCTCGGTTCATCCCCACGCACGTGGGGAAATGGCGAGAGGGGGGAAGCCGTAAGTGATTCTCATCTATTCATCCCCACGCACGTGGGGAAATGGCATAGATTCCATCCCCGACCCGGGAGTAGGACGGTTCATCCCCACGCACGTGGGGAAATGGGAAGCTCGTCGAATGCGAGAGAGGCTATCACCGGTTCATCCCCACGCACGTGGGGAAATGAGGAGCCAGGGGCCGCCGTATTTGACTGGTGCCGGTTCATCCCCACGCACGTGGGGAAATGGGAATCAGCTGCTTGGCGTAAGCGAACCCATTCGGTTCATCCCCACGCACGTGGGGAAATGGCGTGCTTGAGCAGAGGGGAATTCTGGTATCCCGGTTCATCCCCACGCACGTGGGGAAATGTTAGACAGCGGCAAGTTCTGGTTCTACGACCACGGTTCATCCCCACGCACGTGGGGAAATGGGCTTGAGCTACACCGTGGGCTATCCGGTGAACGGTTCATCCCCACGCACGTGGGGAAATGTCATAACCTTCAATCTTGAAATCTGCTCCGTTCGGTTCATCCCCACGCACGTGGGGAAATGATGGGCACGGGCAAGACCAAGGTGGCCATCGACGGTTCATCCCCACGCACGTGGGGAAATGCAAATACTGACTGCGACCAGCATCCGCCATCGCGGTTCATCCCCACGCACGTGGGGAAATGTCAACCGGAGCCGGGGCCGGAGCCGAAGAAGGCGGTTCATCCCCACGCACGTGGGGAAATGGCCTGAAGCTCGGCCTGAAAGACCTGCTCGATCGGTTCATCCCCACGCACGTGGGGAAATGTACTCGGGGGACGTCGGCCATAGATCCCGTGACGGTTCATCCCCACGCACGTGGGGAAATGGCCTCCAGCCACTCCATGAGGGTCTGGTAGTCCGGTTCATCCCCACGCACGTGGGGAAATGTTCGAGGGGCCACGTTCCCAGCGCCCGTCAACCGGTTCATCCCCACGCACGTGGGGAAATGATCTTTTTCATCATGGCGTCGTGCCTGGCGAACGGTTCATCCCCACGCACGTGGGGAAATGTTCCGGGCGATGGACGACGTGGTCATCGCCGCCGGTTCATCCCCACGCACGTGGGGAAATGGTCCACGTCGAGGGCATGACCAGCCCGGCGTACGGTTCATCCCCACGCACGTGGGGAAATGTTGGCCTTGCTCTCGGTTACGACCGCATCGTCCGGTTCATCCCCACGCACGTGGGGAAATGCGCGTGAGTGCGGTCCGCGTGGGCCTGCTCAACGGTTCATCCCCACGCACGTGGGGAAATGTTCGGGGCGCTCGTGTCGTCCCGTGGACCGTCCGGTTCATCCCCACGCACGTGGGGAAATGTCCGGGTACTGCTGGGCCACCGGACCGGCCTACGGTTCATCCCCACGCACGTGGGGAAATGCTCCACGAGACCGGGCACGTCTTCCTCCTGGACGGTTCATCCCCACGCACGTGGGGAAATGGGGTGACGATCACAGATATCTGTGTCCGGGCCCGGTTCATCCCCACGCACGTGGGGAAATGCTGAGCGGTCGGGAGAAGGACGTGGAGGTGACCGGTTCATCCCCACGCACGTGGGGAAATGCCCTCCCTTTCCGCCCCTTCGGGCGGGTCAGTCGGTTCATCCCCACGCACGTGGGGAAATGTCGATATCTGCTTTGTGGAAAGAGTGCCTCGGCGGTTCATCCCCACGCACGTGGGGAAATGGCTTACAACCAGTTAAACTCCTTCTTAAATCAAGGTTCATCCCCACGCACGTGGGGAAATGTTCAACGTCTCTCCCTGTGATGAAAAGGTCGGCGGTTCATCCCCACGCACGTGGGGAAATGTCTCCATGTCAGCCTCTACAATGTCTCGTGCTCGGTTCATCCCCACGCACGTGGGGAAATGTCGTAACCGACCGCGTCCGTCCCCCCGTTCGACGGTTCATCCCCACGCACGTGGGGAAATGTTACGCTGGCCATCTCGGCAGGGGTGAGCACCCGGTTCATCCCCACGCACGTGGGGAAATGGTTCTCCCCGTCAGCTCGTCCGGGCGACCGGCCGGTTCATCCCCACGCACGTGGGGAAATGACCAGATGGGGCGGTCGGCCTCGCCCAGAGCCACCGGTTCATCCCCACGCACGTGGGGAAATGTTCTCGTTCCCGGTCGTTTCTGCCATCTATGCCGGTTCATCCCCACGCACGTGGGGAAATGTCACGATGGCGGGGGATTGGACGCTCCCCTTCCGGTTCATCCCCACGCACGTGGGGAAATGTTGCCGGAGGCGGACTTCGCCGGTGCGGCTTTCGGTTCATCCCCACGCACGTGGGGAAATGACTTGAGTCCACAAGAGCCGCGTAGGATCTATCGGTTCATCCCCACGCACGTGGGGAAATGTCGCACCACATAGGGCCGAGTTGTCCGGCGTACGGTTCATCCCCACGCACGTGGGGAAATGAGGCGAAGCGATGCCCGAGGTGCGGGCAAATGCGGTTCATCCCCACGCACGTGGGGAAATGATGGGAGGGGCAATCGTGGAGCAACGGGCGGACGGTTCATCCCCACGCACGTGGGGAAATGGTCGTGTCAAGGGTAAGGACCATCTGCCCATACGGTTCATCCCCACGCACGTGGGGAAATGGGCCGTCCTCACCGGAGCGCATGGCTTGGAAACGGTTCATCCCCACGCACGTGGGGAAATGCTTCGGGATGAACCGTCACGTCGTCGGCCAGCCGGTTCATCCCCACGCACGTGGGGAAATGTAAAAACAGGCTGGGTCGAGGCAGATCGCTCCCGGTTCATCCCCACGCACGTGGGGAAATGGCCTTGAAGCTTTCCATGGCCCTTGCGTCACGCGGTTCATCCCCACGCACGTGGGGAAATGAAGTCGAAAGCGAATTCAATTTCGGGTTCAATCGGTTCATCCCCACGCACGTGGGGAAATGTTATCTGGTAGTGGGCAAGGTTGACGGTATGCCGGTTCATCCCCACGCACGTGGGGAAATGTTGAGGTAGCCCTTAAACTCGTCCGGCGTCAGCGGTTCATCCCCACGCACGTGGGGAAATGGCCAGAAGATGCAACCCACCGTAGGTTGACCACGGTTCATCCCCACGCACGTGGGGAAATGTTGGTTAGCGACTTGCAGGCGTTGTCCGGTGACGGTTCATCCCCACGCACGTGGGGAAATGAGGACGGCCACCTTGTGCGCGTTGTCCACGCCCGGTTCATCCCCACGCACGTGGGGAAATGTTCATCCACGGCAATCTGTTCGGCAACCAGGTCGGTTCATCCCCACGCACGTGGGGAAATGATGACCCGGAGGTCAACCGTTCCCCACGTCACCGGTTCATCCCCACGCACGTGGGGAAATGTTGGTTAGCGACTTGCAGGCACTCACGGGGGACGGTTCATCCCCACGCACGTGGGGAAATGTCGGTATGGCCGCAGCTGTGAGTGACTTCATACGGTTCATCCCCACGCACGTGGGGAAATGACGCAGATGTCGGAATCCACGCAGTCGGTGTGCGGTTCATCCCCACGCACGTGGGGAAATGTCGCCCGGAGTGAGAAGATAACCTTCTTCCTTCGGTTCATCCCCACGCACGTGGGGAAATGGTGATGGCGCTCCCGACCCCCTGCGGGTCCGTCGGTTCATCCCCACGCACGTGGGGAAATGCAATCGGCCCGACCACTTACGCCATCGGCGGGCGGTTCATCCCCACGCACGTGGGGAAATGTTGATCTCGCGCTGCATCATCCAGCCGACCGACGGTTCATCCCCACGCACGTGGGGAAATGGATTTGGAACCGTTCTGCGAGACTTGGCCGGACGGTTCATCCCCACGCACGTGGGGAAATGGAAGGAGGCGCAAGCCTAGTGCTGTCACGACTGGGTTCATCCCCACGCACGTGGGGAAATGACATCAAAAAGTGTATGATCAGTCACTACTTTTTCTAACAGTTACCAAAGAAAGGCCTTCCCAATCGTATACATTCCTATTTCGGTCTCCCCAGACTTCTACGGCAAACCCTTGCTCGGTATTTGAGGAACGGATCATGAGGCAACTGCCTCCGTTAGACTCTTTGCAGACTTTTTCCCAAAGCTTCTGGCGCACTAGTGCAGAAACTTGACCCACAAATACACCAGCCTTAGGCTCGATCAACCATCGACATAGCTCTCCTCTTAACGAAGCCGGAACTTTTTCGAGCATAAGGACGATCATGGGTAATCAGCTTCCCCGTAACCTACACCTCCAGGGACAATGCCCCCGCCATCCCAAAGCCCTCCCGGGGCTGCCATGTCTTCGTCCAGGTCGAACAGATTTTGATCTTCTACTGCAACATCCACTGCCCCGAAAAGAGTCTCCAAATCCGAAGCGATTTTTTCGAGAAGCCGGGTTTCCCTGAAGCGGTCCCTTAAAAGCATCCTAACGGTCCTCTCCAAACCGGAAGTTGCATTCTTTGCTGCTTCAAAAGATACAGGGATAGAGATGTCTGCTTTATAAAGATCTGCCAAATCATAAACAAGCGAAAGCTGTTTCCCGGTATGAATAAAGCCCAAGGCTGGACTAAACCCCAGGCTCACGATCGCGGAATGACAAACCCCGTAAAGACAGGAGTTGGCTGCCGAGAGCGCACGGTTGATCGAGTCAGAGCCTCCCCAACTGTCACGGTCATAAGACCTCCCATTCCAAGGGACACCGGTTTCTTTAGATAGACGCTGGTAAACTTCCCTCATTCTTGCCCCTTCTCTGCCCCTTAGCTGCTGGAGAGAAACAGAATCTGGCACGACTTCCTTGAAACGGAGGCCGTACATAAGTCGAACAACTTTCATCCGAGTATCTTCCCTTGCCCAAAGAAGAACCTGTTTCTGGAGATTTCGTGCACTTCTTGTTTCTCCTAGCCCGACCGCATAAAAACGCACCGCTTCTTCTCCGCACCAGATAGCCATGCAGCCGCATTCCGCAAGTGTTTTCACGGCCGCGTGGCTGATATTTGTGCCAGGGCCTAGCATGAGCAAGGCAAGGGAGGCACAAGGGACCGACGTCATTCCCTCCGAATCCCATAGGGCGATTGCCTTCCCTTCCTGTTCGATTCTGCAATGCTCGACGTAAAGGTAAGAAAGACCGTCTCGAAATTTGGGAAGGATATGCAGATCCCTCAGGCCCATGTCTTTACCGGGATAACCGATAGTAGGCCAAAGCCATAGGCTTTAGCACTTCCAATTCCACCTTCCAGCGCTTTAATGAAGGAGTCCTTGTCTGTTACTTTCAGGTGTCCCTCAAACCGTACAGCATGAAAAGTCAATTTCTTTTTCCCTTCATGATCTCTGCGTTGCCCGAAGGAATGGGGCTCCCGAATTACTCGAACGTCTGGAAAAAATCGGGCCTGGGCCTCAGATTCGCGTTCAAGGAGCTGGAAACCGTGAGCTTTCCCTTTGGCGTACAACCAGGCAATCTCGCTTTCTTCGTCTATGAGAGGAACCCTTCGACCGTTGTTGCGTTGCTCGCCCGGTTTTGAGAACGTCTCGACTTTCTTTGTGGGATTTGCCCTAAGGCAGAAACGAAAAATCACACCCTCCCGTACTTGTTCCAGTAATGGTTCAAGAGATCGGACGCCCGGATTCATTCTGCCTTTTTCAAGTAAATACCGCGGAAGGACCTCCAGGAAGGCCCAATCGGGTTTAACTCGGGTTTGAATCAGAGCCAGGGGAATGCCATCAGGTCCGCTGTCAACTCTCCAGAGAAGCCCCACTTTGGCTCGGAAGCTAGGATCCCTCTCAGGATTTTGATCAAAGGCCTTGCAAAGCGTCCTGTGCATCTGCTGGCAATCCGCCAGGTCTCTCTGGACTGCTTTTGACATGGGATTGAGAATTAACCTGGAAAGGAACATCCTTCTTCCTCCTTAAACTACGACTTTTGCCTTTGCTGAACAGGAGGGGAACAAAAAAGGTTCTTCACATAGCGGGTTCGATATTTTCGATGTAGAGGATCGAAAGAAACGGGGACATCCATGCGCGGCGTCCCCTCTTCGGCTGTGCATTCAAGCACGAGGCGCCGGTAAGGGTTTTTGTCCGATGTCGTCTGGTCAAGCAGAGGGTATTCGCGTAGCAATTTTTCGATCTCCTTTTCAAAAATACCCAGCAGAAGCGGAAATGTCGGTGGGCAGGAACGACGCCCCAGGAAGAGAGGGTAAACCGGGTTGCTGATGGCCCTCTCAAGCTTTTCGAGAAAAACCCTGTTCTCAGAATGGAGCGCAACTAGAAAGAGGGCATCCTGAAGGTACCAACGAGTGGAAACTGCTGTTTCTCCAGGATCTCCGCTTGCTTTATAAACACCGTAATCCCGATCGAGGAACCGCCCCCCGCCGATTGTCTGAAAATCCCTTAAAGGAGTCCCTTCTCTGTCAACTCGCACACCCATCGACAAGGAGGCCAAATCTTCAAGGGATTCGTTCCTACCCCTTCCCAAAGCAGCGGCAAGGAGTCCTATCACTCCGCTTTTCGACGGTTCCCTTCCTGAATCCCTGATACTGAAAGGGCTCTGGGTTCCCCATGATTGGAGGGGAGCCCCCATTCGCAACAACAGGCAAGGCATTTTTCCCACCTGCCTTCAGAGCGCTTCAACAATCGATTGAATCCACTGTTCGAGGTTCTCTTTGCGACTACCGAAATTTTGGTAGTTTTCTTCCGCCGGGATTCCCATGAACACTTTGCAGGGAGATTCGCCAACCAGGAACTTGCCGTATTCTTTTTCGATTTGCTGCAGGTACTGACCCATCTGCTGGACAGATTTTTCCACGAGCCCATTTTTTGAGCACACCGGTTTTTCGAAGGCATTTGCGAGCGAGAAGCGCTGCCCATCGTGGACGATCGCAAGGGCAAAGCTGGGCGGATTATGGGCGGCGAAGGTGTTCTGTTTTCCCGTTGGGACGGCCAGTACGGCTGCTTCAAGGAAGGCTTCGGCCGCTTTCTTTGCCGAGCTCTCTTCCCCGAGTTTGTTCTGGAGGGCGGACCAATCCAAGGTCAGGTAGCGGTAGAAACAGGCGCTATTGAACTCCACGACTCCCATCATGTCGGACCCGGAAGTATCTTCTGGCTTGAGATCGTCCAGGGCCGTGAAGAAATCGACCTCCTGGGGTGTGGCATGAGTTGAGAGGGCGTGGGCGACCTGGCAAGCCCCGTCCACATTCGAATCCGGCTTGTCGGCGATCATGCGCCCGAAAAGGGCGAGGTCGATGCTGGGAGGTTGATTGAGCATGGTCTTGACTGCCTTTTCAAGTTCCTTGCTGATGACGAGTTTTTCCCCTTTCTTTTTCCCCTTCTTTACCGGTGTTTCGGCAGATTCGGTCGACTCGGTGCCTTCGTTTTCTTCCTTAGAGGGCTCGATGTTGACGAGTTCATCCCAGAAATTCTCAGCGATTTCTACAAAAGACTCCATTTCTTTTGCAGAGAAGAAAAGGAGATACTGCGTCATCTCGGATTTGGCCTTATCCATCATGTTTTTGCCGAAGGCCAGTTGGAGTAGATTTTGGGCGACCTTTACGGCGTCTTCCCTGGTCCTGTTTTCTTGTTTTAATAGTTGTTCTGTGGTTTTTTCGACAATCCGTTTTGTACGGGTTCCAAGGTCTTTAGCCCATCGAGGGTTTCCCCGGAAGTACTCACGGATGGCCCTTTTAAAACACTGGCTTGAGATCCGGGCGCGACGGACTCCGCCAAACTGGCAGTCCTTCGGTGAACCCGTGTCGTCCCGGTTTAGGCAGGATGGTGCAAAACTCTGGATCAAGTGGAGTTCCACGAATTTTGACATTTTATTCACTCCTTATCCTGGTTTTCGGTGCTTTTGCTGTTCCGCCAGAAATCTTCCGCCCAACGCAACTGCACGGATTTATTTCCCCGCTGGCAAGGAGCATCCCACCAACGGAGGTCTTTCATTAAAGCCGCATAATCAAGAGGAACAGCTTTTGATTTCAACATGACGATGAACCGGGAAAGAGGCCGGTAAAGTTCATCCCGGTCCAGGCCCAGGAGGGCTTGGAAGCGTTTTTCGATACTCGAACCCCGTACTTCCTTTCCAGGTTCAACAAGGAAGCGAAGTGCCGATCCAAAAGAATGTCCGTTTTCTTGATGCTCGGGACCCGCGGCAAAAAGTGAGGCGATGAGGTAAAAACGCTCATAGGAAGCCTCCTTTTCGGACCATGGGGCTACGTAGGGGTACATCACCGAAACACTTCCCGGGGTTTTCCCCAACCCTCTTCGAAGAGCGGCCATCGCTCCCCTATCATCGGCGATGGATTGGAGATAATTCACGAATTGCGTTTCGACACTGCTTTTTCCCTCTTTCATAATCTCAATTTTGGTCTCTTCCATTTTTATTTCCACCTCCTTCCGTTACAAGGAATCCTAGTGTTTTGGCAAGGCCATATTCAAAAGCCTGTTTCCCGATTGTCCAGGCCCGCAGGCCGTCCGCTTTCCCTTCGAGCAATTCCGCGATCATGGCGAAAGAAGAACGGGCTGTTTGCGAGAGTACGGTTTTCCAGTCTTTCAAAACTTTTTCTGAATCTGCTCCAGGGGCCTTCCTAAGGAATGTCTCCATGAAAGGAATTTCTAAGGATGTCCAATAGTTTGTCACTACGGACGATTTGGCCCAGTTGAGAAAAGACTCTTTCTTTTCCCGTCGTAAAGGGCTTCCAATTTCCTGTCCGCAGATTTTAATTCCATATCCGAGCGCTTCCGTGGCGACGCTATCGGATATTTTTAGTGCTTCAGACAATAGGAAGAAGTTCTTGTCATCGCGGAGGTAAGACAAAGGCAAGGGAAGGCTTTCCTTTCTGTATAGGAGAGGCTTCGCTTTGTCTGCCAGAAGACCATATAGGTTAATCTTCACAACCGCTGGCACTCCCCTTATTCCTTCTCGAATAGCCAAGGCTCGAACTGTTTCGGGTGGCCGAAACCCTTTATCGTCGCTGGTTTCTAGGTTTGCAGCGAGAGCCGAGCTATCTCGCCAGAAAGATCTGTTTTCGTTGAATCGCAAAGGGAGCCAGCCTGCGGGTACTGGGGATTTCTTGCCAGTTTTTGGTTTGTTCAGACGGAATGTCATCATTGGCTCCCCCAAACCCACATCTGGGATTTGTTCACCCTGAATCCAGCGGACAGCCTTCACGTGCCCTTTTTCATCCTGGGAGAAAAGAATAAGGCGGGATCGCCAAGTGAGGTAGTTTAAGTATCCCTTCGGAGTTTTCTTGGCAGATGGTTCGAAGGGGCCAGGTTGCGTCTCCCAAACGGGTAGATCTTGGCCTTGTCCTGCCTCTCGGATAGGGCCACTGTCATCAATTACTACGAGGTTTAAGGCTAATGTCTCAAAGAGGTTTTCCCCCTGGACAATCGCCAGGGCCCCTTTAACCAAGGTAGCTTGGCAAAAGCTGACCCTTTTGCCCTGATATGAGGGGCCCAGGCCTCCAAGGGAATAGTTTTGCGCAGCTAGAAGTCTTCTTGCAGCCATTGCTGGAAGCCAGGGCGAGTTCATATCGTCCGAGTGATGGTCGAAAAGGACCGGGTTGTTCCCAGATGCCATAGAGTGGACGGTCACCGAGGGAGGGGCTTCTTCGAGTACAATGCATCCCGGATGCTGGAAAAATGGAAAGTCGGGATGGAACAGGTCAAAACGATCTTTCCATTTCTCGAAATAGTCTTCAATTTGTTCTCTTTTGAATTGGCATTGTAGCCATAGGGTTTCCCATTCTTCCTCGGACGAAGGTCCTTTTACGATCCGATGGGTGAGTGTCACAAGGAAACGATAGAGAGAAGCCTCTTCAAGCGGCGTATCTCCTGAAACTTCCGCGATTTCCGTAGCTTTTAAGAACAGTTCTTTTAGCCCCAGTTCTCTTGTTTCTCCGTTTAGGAATCGGCAGGGAACCCAGGGCTGTTCAATCAAATCAAATGTCGCTTTCAATCGATGCATCTCCTTTCCTGGTTGGAAAACGCACGATAACCCCTTGTTTTTTGTCCAGTTCAAGCTGCCTCCCTTCCTGTAGTGTTGTCTTTGAGTCCGTCAAAAGCGCCAACCGATATCGTTTCAAAAGAGGGGAAGAACGCCAGGTCTTTTCCGGTTCTGGGAAATCGGCGAAACAACCGTGGTAGGAGAGATCTACAGAGGCCTCCACCATCTGTTTTTCCCACGCCCTTCGTTCAGCGGGGGTTGTGGGTGGTTCCAAGGAGATTGGCTTCCTACCCTCCGGATCAAGAAAAACTCGATCCTTCACCTGATGAAGCAGAACAACTGAGACGCGGGCAGGTCCTAGCCGGGTTTGGGCGACGAGAGGTGAATCCGGTAAATCAACATCTTCTTGGAGATCCTGCAGGAACGCTTCTGTAATGTCGCCTGCTCCCGGCTTTTTCACCAGGATTCCCTGAGCCTTGAATCTGGCTTCGTTTTTCCGGTCTTCCATGCGGCGACGAAGTTCTTTCAGGCGTTTCTCGCACTCTCCCGTAAAGGCTTTCCCTTCGCCGTATACTGCCTCGATCAAGTCATCCATGTCATGCGGAAGGCTTATCAAATTTCTATCCTTGATCGAGAGCCAGGTGAGGAGAAGGACGTAAGGTTCATAAACGTACCTGCTAGGCCCGAAGTCTTGCATATCTTCGGAGGGGACAAGGATTCGCAATCGAGGACTCCTGTAGGGCTTCGGCCTTTCGTTGTCATGCCGGTGGACGCGTCCCATTCTCTGGAGCAATAGGTCCACGGGGGCTAGTTCGGTGATCATGTGATCGAAGTCGAGGTCCAGGCTTTGTTCCACGACCTGGGTTGCGACAAGGATCACTTTGTCGCCTGGGAATTTTCCCCGGCGATTCCGGCCGAATCTCTCAAGGACATGCTCTTCGATTTCTTTTCGTTTGCCTGCCTGGAACCGGGCATGGAACAGGAGGACCTCGATACCCGTTCCCTCGAGCTTGTTTGAAAGGAGATCGTATGTCTCTCTTGCGCTTGCCACCGTATTGCACAACCAGGCGACCGAACCGCCTTGGGATTCCATCTCTTCCTTTAACTTCTCAGCTAAAACCTTGGGATTTTGTTCCCATTCGAGAGCGCAATGAAAGTTGCGGTAAGCCGGAAATGAATCACAGGAAAGGTGCCCCTTCTCCGATATGGCGGTTACTCGCGGGTAAGGCTTTTCCAAGCTTAAAAGCTCATCATCAATTTTCTTTCCCAGGCCCTCGGCAAAAGCCTTGATCATTGATTTTCGCGTGGAGAGAGGGAGGGTCGCTGAAAGGACGACTACCGTGGTGCCAAGAGCCGCTAACCACCTCAAGAGGTCGAGGTACAGCGTCAGCATATAGGTGTCATACGCGTGAACTTCGTCAAAAACTACGGTTTTCTCGGACAGGGCAAAAAGCCTCAGGAAATAATGGCGGGTCTGGAGAACAGAGAGCAGAGTTTGGTCCACGGTGCCGACCCCGTTGGGCGAGAGGAGTCCCCGTTTCGGTCCGCAGAACCATTCGTCAGCCAACACGGATGGGATATCTCCCTCATCCTGGGCTATAGCCCTTGCCTTCAACTGGTCATACTCGTCCGATAGAAGTGCCTGACCGTGGAGCAGGTGGAGGCTTTCTTTCCCAGCAGGAGACCTCTTTTCTAGAAAATCCCTTACTCGCCCGAACATCTGGTTGCTGGTCGCCATCGTGGGCATGGCGATATAGGTTCCGCAGCGGCTCTTATTGCTGTCCCACCGGTCAAGTGCCAGTAGGGCCGCTTCGGTTTTCCCTTCCCCCATGGGCGCTTCCAGGATGAGGAGTTGCGGCGGGTCCTCAAGTGGGGTTTCCGGCAGGAGCGTATCGACATGCTCCTGTAATCTTCTAGGAGTCTTGGCGAAAAGCTTGAGGAATGAACAGGGCGACTTCGTCTTCTGGATTCTAAACCCAGCCTGGTCCAAAGCTTTAGCGGCTTTCGAACAGGCGTGCTCCCATAAACCCGAAATCTCACAATCGTTCAGTTTGCCCGCCTCGTAGGGGAAGAAGTCCGAGTTGGAAGCAATCCAGTCGGAAAGGCAGACCACCCCCGCCAGAAGGACCGTAAGTTGATTGACGCAAGGGGCTGTCGTAATTGGATAGGACGGTTTGATCCATTGGAGCCCGGCTTTTAAAAGATCTTGGGAAAATCCCCACCAGGGGGAGGCAATAGGATCATATTCCTTGAAACCTTTTCCCAAATTGTTTATGGTCCCTTGACTAATGAATTGACCATGATGCCCTCCTATGGCACGAGCGATGTCACGGACCTCCATAAGATACAGCTAAGGGGACATCCAGATTCCCGCACATGAGACCACAGCCGCGGCGAAATCGTGTAAACGTTTAGGCATCCTGGGTTCAGGAAAGATTTGGACGGGGG
>Ga0116192_1001779_pt1 | contig 14811 bp, 13 predicted proteins | sample AD_UKC113_MetaG_FD_89876 | JGI IMG/M metagenome (GOLD analysis project Ga0116192, IMG submission 89876) | Active sludge microbial communities of municipal wastewater-treating anaerobic digesters from Hong Kong - AD_UKC113_MetaG | ecosystem: Engineered > Bioreactor > Anaerobic > Digestate... | reverse complement strand
CCAATACGCCTGTGGCCCGAGCGCGCCGCAAGGGCATCTATGCGCTGCCCAACATGATCACGCTGGCGGCGCTGTTCGGCGGGTTCTACGCCATCGTCATGGCCATGAACGGGCAATTCGGCCTGGCCACCGCGGGCATCTTTGCCGCCATGGTGCTCGATGGCCTGGACGGGCGCGTGGCACGCATGACGAACACCCAAAGCGCATTTGGCGAGCAGATGGATTCGCTGTCGGACATGGTCAGCTTTGGCGCCGCCCCCGCGCTGGTCGCCTACATGTGGGCTCTGCAGCCGCTGGGCCGCGCCGGCTGGCTGGCCGCCTTCGTGTACTGCTCGTGCGCGGCGCTGCGCCTGGCACGCTTCAACGTCAATACCAGTGTGGTCGACAAGCGCTACTTTCAAGGCTTGCCGTCGCCGGCGGCAGCGGCACTGGTGGCGGGCTTCATCTGGCTCACCAGCGCCATGTTCGAGGCGCACCGCGACGTGTCCCTGTTTCGGCAGCTGATCTCGGCGCTGGGCGGGCAGCGCGTGGCGCGCGGCGATTTTTCATGGCTGATGTTCGGCATCACGCTGTTTGCCGGCCTGTCGATGGTCACCAACACGCCGTTCTACAGCTTCAAGGACATGCGCGGGCGGCGCAGCGTGCCCTTCGTGGTGCTGGTGGCGGCCGCGCTGCTGATCGCCGTCATCAGCATCGAGCCGGCCACCATGCTGTTTCTGGTGTTCGTGGGTTACGCGCTGTCGGGCTATGTCATCTACATCTGGCGCCGCGCCAAGGGTGAGCCCGTGAGCATCGTCAGCACCTCGACCGACGAGCCCGAAGAGCGCGGCTTGCATCGCGATTGACCACCGCCGGGCGCTGGCTATGCTATATTTTGTGTCCATGAACCAATCGCTTGCGCTACGACTACTGGCCGTGTCCAACGGGCAGGTGCGATAGCGCACGCGATTTTTCCAGCAAAGGCCCGTTTGCACCCGCAGCGGGCCTTTTTGTTTGGCGCAGACATTTTGCTCGCGGGTGCTCCCACCCAGTCCCCGACCCGGAGAATCTTCTATGACCGACAAACTCATCATTTTCGACACCACCTTGCGCGACGGCGAGCAGTCGCCCGGCGCCAGCATGACCCGGGACGAGAAGCTGCGCATCGCGCGCCAGCTCGAGCGCCTGAAGGTGGACGTGATCGAGGCCGGCTTTGCCGCCAGCAGCAACGGTGACTTCGAGTGCGTGCAGGCGATTGCGCGCGCCATCAAGGACTCCACGGTCTGCTCGCTGGCGCGCGCCAACGACCGCGACATCGCCCGCGCCGCCGAGGCCCTGAAAGACAGCGGCAACGCGCGCATCCACCTGTTCATCGCGACCAGCCCGCTGCACATGGAGAAAAAACTGCGCATGACGCCCGACGAGGTGTTCGAGCAGTCCGTGCTGGCCACGCGCTTTGCCCGCAATCTGCGTGACAACGTGGAGTTCAGCGCCGAGGACGGCTACCGCAGCGACATCGACTTCCTGGCGCGCGTGTGCGAGGCGGTGATCAAGGAGGGCGCCACCACCATCAACATCCCCGACACCGTGGGCTACGCCATTCCCGAGCTGTACGGCCAATTCATCAAGACCTTGCGCGAGAAGGTGCCCAACAGCGACAAGGCCATCTGGTCGGTGCACTGCCACAACGACCTGGGCATGGCCGTGGCCAACAGCCTGACGGGCGTGAAGATCGGCGGCGCGCGGCAGGTGGAGTGCACCATCAACGGCCTGGGCGAGCGCGCGGGCAACTGCTCGCTCGAAGAGGTGGTGATGGCCGTGAAGACCCGCAAGGACTATTTCGGCCTGGAGTTGGGGATCGACACCACGCAAATCCTGGCGGCCAGCAAGATGGTGAGCTCCACCACCGGCTTCGTGGTGCAGCCCAACAAGGCCGTCGTCGGCGCCAACGCCTTTGCGCACGCCAGCGGCATCCACCAGGACGGCGTGCTCAAGGCGCGCGACACCTACGAGATCATGCGCGCCGAGGACGTGGGCTGGAGCACCAACAAGATCGTGCTGGGCAAGCTCTCGGGCCGCAACGCCTTCAAGCAGCGCCTGCAGGAGCTGGGCGTGGAGCTGGAGTCCGAGGGCGAGGTGATGGCGGCGTTTGCCAAGTTCAAGGAGTTGGCCGACCGCAAGAGCGAAATTTTCGACGAGGACATTCTGGCCCTGGTCAGCGACGAAAGCGTAACCGCCGAGAAAGAGCACTACGGCTTCCTCTCGCTGGCGCAGCGCAGCGAAACCGGCGAAATGCCGCACGCCGAGATCGTCTTTACCGTCGCCGGCAAAGAAGTGCGCAGCCAGGCCGACGGCAACGGGCCGGTCGATGCCTCGCTCAAGGCCATCGAGTCGCACGTCAAGAGCGGCGCCGAGATGGTGCTCTACTCGGTCAACGCCATCACCGGCAGCACCGATGCGCAGGGCGAGGTCACGGTGCGCCTGCAAAACGCCGGGCGGGTGGTCAACGGCGTGGGCGCCGACCCCGACATCATCGTCGCGTCGGCCAAAGCATATCTGAGTGCTCTCAACAAGTTGCACAGCAAATCGGATCGAATTGCAGCGCAAGGCTAGGGTTTTTGCCGAGCATTTTTCTTCACTTCAACAAAGAGACGCAAGCCAATGATATTGCGTCTCTTTTTTTGTTTTTGTACACTTGCGCCCGGTTTTGCTTTTTTAGTCAGGGGTTCAACGATGCGTGCATGGGTGGCGAGCGGCAAGGCGGCAAGATGGCTGCGCGGTTTGACGGGGGCCGCGGCGCTTGCCTTGCTGGCCCTGCAACCATTTGCAACCGCACACGCGGCCGCGGCAAAAAAGGGTTCGGCCGCTGCGCATCGGCCGGCTCCGGCGGCGCAACGTGCCAAGGCCCATGCTCCCAAGGCCGCAGCCCGCAAGGCCGACACCAAGTCCGTGACCGCCAAGGCCACCGCGCGCAAGAGCGAGAAGCAGGCCAGCCGCAACGGCCGCCGCGTCACGGCCCAGTTGCCCGCGCGTGAGAAGGTGGCGCAAGGCCGAGGGGCCGCCCGGATGCACGGCGCGGCCAGGGTACAGACGGCGTCCCGGGGCAACCGGCTGTCTCCGCACCGCCTGGTGCAAGCGGTGCAGCACGAGGCACCCGTGCGCCTGTCCTTCGGACAGATGGCCGGCTTGCACGCGGCGGCCGACCCGCTCGAGCTGAAGTCCAGCGTCGCGCTGGTGCTTGACCAGGACACGCGGCAGGTGCTGTTCTCCAAGAACGATCACGCCGTGCTGCCGATCGCCTCGCTCACCAAGCTGATGACCGGGATGATCGTGTCCGAGGCGAACCTGCCCCTGGACGAGAGGATCACCATCACCGACGAGGACGTGGACACCGAGAAGAACAGCCGCTCGCGCCTGACGGTCGGCACGGAGCTGACGCGCGGCGAGCTGCTGCACCTGGCCCTGATGTCCAGCGAAAACCGCGCTGCGCATGCCCTGGGACGCACCTTTCCGGGCGGGCTCAACCGCTTTGTCGCCCTGATGAACGCCCGCGCCCAGCAGCTGGGCATGCACGACACGCGCTATGTGGAGCCCACGGGCCTGTCCAGCGCCAACCAGTCCAGCGCGCAAGACCTGGCGGTGCTGGTGGGGGCGGCCTATCAAAACCCGCAGCTGCGCCAGTTGACGACTTCGCCCAGCCATGAGGTGGAAATCGGCCGGCGCACCCTGCAGTTCAACAACACCAATGGCCTGGTCAAGAGCCCCGAATGGAACATCGGCCTGCAAAAGACGGGCTACATCTCCGAGGCCGGGCGTTGCCTGGTGATGCAGGCGCGCGTGGCCGGGCGCAAGCTGATCATGGTGTTCCTCGATTCCGCCGGCAAGTACAGCCGCATTGCCGATGCCGAGCGCGTTCGCCGCTGGGTCGAGACCCTGCCGCACGTGAGCACGGTGGCGGGGCACGGAACCTATCCGGGATGAACCGGCCAGAGCGCGAGCGGGGCGCGCAGCCCCGCCCGCGCGTCGCTCAAGCGCGATGATTGGCGAAACCCAGGGCGGTTGAAATTTCCTGCGCCGTCTGCTTGAGCCTGGACAGCCAGGCTTCGTCCAGGCGGTCGGCCGGCGCCGAGATGGACAGGCCGGCAATCAGGTTGCCCTGGTCGTCGTGAATGCCGGCCGCCATGCAGCGCACGCCCAGCTCCAGCTCTTCGTTGTCGTAGGCCACGCCTAGCTGGCGTGCCTTGCCGAGCTCGCGCTCGAGCTGGGGCAGTTGCGTGATGCTGTTGCGCGTGTGGCCCGGCAGCCCCGTGCGGGTGGCGTAGGCCCGCACGCGCTGCGCGTCCTCGGTGGCCAGGAACAGCTTGCCGGTGGAGGTCAGGTGCAGCGGCGCGTGGCCGCCGATGGCGCGCACCACCTGCATGCCCGAACGCTCGCTGAGCGCGCGCTCCACATACACGATCTCGTCGCCCTGGCGCACGCTCAGGTTCACCGGTTGCTGCGTCAGGCGGTGCAGCTCGCGCATGGGGCCCAGGGCCGCGTCGCGCACCGACAGACGCGCCTTGACCAGGTTGCCCAGCTCCAGCAGGCGCATGCCCAGGCGGTAGGTGCCGGCTTCGGGGCGATCGACGAAACGCCCGCAGGTCAGGTCGTTCAGGATGCGGTGCGTGGTGGACGGGTGCAGGCCGGCGCGTTCGCTGATGTCCTTCAGCTGCATGGCTTCCTCGCGCGAGGCCAGCACCTCGATCAGCGTGAACATCCGCTCGATCACCTGGATCGTCGGGGTCTGGTGGGCATCGAGCTTGGGTTTGCGCATGGGGCCGGTGGGATGGAGGCCGCAGCTTACACCGCGCGCGGCGCCGGCGCGGCCGGCTCGCGCCAGCGGCCGTCCACCCGGTGCTCGAGCGGGCGAAAGCGCGCCTTGTAGGCCATCTTGGGACTGCCGGCGATCCAGTAGCCCAGGTACACGTAGGGCAGGCCCAGGCGCGCGGCCTGCTCGATCTGCCACAGCACGCCCCAGGTGCCGTAGCTGGCGCGGGCATCGGGGTCGAAGAAGGTGTAGACGGCCGACAGCCCGTCGCCGAGCAGATCGACGATGGAGACCATGCGCAGCACGCCCGGCTGTCCGCCGGCGCCCGGCTCGCGGAACTCGACCAGCCGCGTGTTCACGTGGCTTTGCAGCAGAAACTGGGTGTACTGTTCAATGCTGTCGTGGTCCATGCCGCCGCCGGTGTGGCGGCGCATCTGGTAGCGCAGGTACAGCTGGTAGTGGTCGGACACGTAGCCCAGCGGCAGCACGCGTGCCTGCAGGCCGGCGTGGCGCGCACGGGCGCGGCGCTGGCTGCGGTCGGGCCGGAAGTCGGCCACGCGCACGCGCACCGGCACGCAGGCGTTGCACGCGTCGCAATACGGGCGGTAGGTGAACAGGCCGCTGCGGCGAAAGCCCTGGCGCACCAGGTCGGAATAGGTCTGGCTGCTGATCAGGTGGCTGGGCGTGGCCACCTGCGAGCGTGCTTGCCGGCCTGGCAGGTAGCTGCACGGATAGGGGGCCGTGGCATAAAACTGCAGCGTCTGCAGCGGCAGATCCTTGAGGTGCGTCACCGTTGTTCGCAGCCGGAATTCATCAGTTCGGTCCAGTATACGGGCTCGAAGCGCCAGGGCGGGGGCACTTGCCCGACCAGCGCTTTCAGCGCGTGCAGGAACCCGGCGCGCGGGATCGGCGCGGCGCCCAGCGAGGCCAGGTGCTCGGTTTGCTGCTGGCAATCGATCAGCGGAAGCTGGTGGTGGCGGCACCAGGCGACCAGCGCGGCCAGCGCAATCTTGGAGCCGTCGGTCACGGTGGTGAACATGGATTCGCCGAACACCGCGCGCCCGATGCCTACGCAGTACAGGCCGGCCACCAGGCGCTTGTCCACCCAGACCTCCACGCTGTGCGCCTGGCCCGCGGCGTGCAGCGCTTCGTAGGCCGCGCGCATGGACGGGCCGATCCAGGTGCCCGCCTGGTCGCGCCGCGGCGTACTGGCGCAGGCCGCCATGACCTGGGCAAAGGCGTGGTCCATGCGGATTTCGCAGCGCGGATCGCGCATGAACTGCTGCACCCGCCGGCGCAGCGAGCGGTGCAGGCGAAACCGCGCCACCGGCAGCACCATGCGCGGGTCGGTGCTCCACCACAGGATGGGCTCGCCCGCACTGAACCACGGGAAGATGCCGGCGCTGTAGGCCGCGCGCAGGGTGGGCACGTCCAGCGCGCCGCCGACGGCCACCAGGCCGGGCGCGGGCGACTGCTCGGGCCAGGCCTGATCGGCCGGCGGAAAGGGCGCGCCCGGCGCCAGCAGGGGCAGCGCCGGTGCCGGTGGCCGGGTCACGCGGCGGGCCCCCGCGCAGCGCGCTGCGGGATTCGTGCTGATGAGGAGCCCAACCCGCTCATGCCTTGGGCGGCCAGGGAATGCTGGACTCGTGCACGCCGAAATGGCCTTGCCTGAGGTCGGCAAAGAAGTGCTCCAGCGTCTGGCGCACCGTCAGGAAGGCCATTTCCTCCCACGGGATTTCGGATTCGGCAAACATCCGCGTCTCCAGCGTCTCGCTGCCGGGGTCGAAGCGCTCGTCCAGCAGGCGCGCAAGATAGAAAAAATGCACCTGGCCCACGCGCGGAATGCTGATGGCGCTGAAGAAGGCTCCCATCTCGATGTGCGCGCCGGCTTCTTCGTCGGTCTCGCGCGCCGCGCCCTCGGCCATGGTTTCGCCCAGCTCCATGAAGCCCGCCGGCAGCGTCCAGAAACCCAGGCGCGGCTCGATGGCGCGCTTGCACAGCAGAACCCTATCGCCGACGTAAGGCACGGTGCCCACCACGATCAGCGGGTTGACGTAGTGGATCTTGCCGCAGGCAGGGCAGACGGCGCGCTCGCGCGTGTCGCCGTCATCGGGAATGCGGTAGACCACGGCGGTGCCGCAGCGCTGGCAGTGCTTGATGGGTTCGACGTTTTTCACCCGATCAGTGTAGCCATGGTGCGGTGCGGGGCATCGAGGCAACCGGCGCGGCTTTCGTGTCTAATCGAATGGCATCGACCGCCCCGGCGGCGTGCGGTTTCAACGCAGGACCAACATCAAAAAGGACACTTCCATGAATCCAGTTCATTCTTCATTCACGCGCGGTGCGTTGCTGTCGGCCACGGCGGCCGCCTTGCTGTTGACGGGTTGCGCCAACATGAGTGAAACCCAGCGCAACACGGCCATCGGCGCGGGCGTCGGGGCCGTGGCCGGCGGGTTGATTGGCGGCAATGGCACCGGCGCCGTGGTGGGCGCGGGCGTGGGCGCCCTGGGCGGCTATGCCTGGTCGCACTACATGGAAAACAAGCGCGCGCAGATGCAGCAGGCCACCGCCGGCACGGGCGTGCAGGTGACGCAGACGGCGGACAACCAGCTCAAGCTGAACGTGCCCAACGACATTTCCTTTGCCACCAACAGCGCCGCCATCGAGCCGCGCCTGCGCCCCATTCTCGACCAGTTCGCGCAGGGCCTGGGCCAACAGCCGGGCATGCAGGTGTCGATCGTGGGCTACACCGACTCCACCGGCAACGACGCCATCAACAACCCGCTGTCGCTGGAGCGCGCCAACAGCGTGCGCGACTACCTGGCCGGGCGCGGCGTGAACCCCGGCATCGTCCGCACCGAGGGGCGCGGCTCGCATGATCCCATCGCCAGCAACGCCACCGAGGCGGGGCGCGCGCAGAACCGGCGCGTCGAGATCTATCTGGCGGAGCGCGCCACGGCCAATCGCTGACCACCCAGCCCGGGTGCCCGCATGAAGCTCTACAACTACTTTCGCTCCTCGGCGTCGTTTCGGGTACGCATCGCCTTGCAGCTCAAGGGCCTGGCCTACGAGTACGTGCCCGTGCACCTGGTCAAGGGCGAGCAGCGCAGCGCCGATCTGGCGGCGCTGGCGGCCGAGCACCTGGTGCCGGTGCTGGAGCTTGAGGACGGCCGGCGTCTGACGCAGTCGATGGCCATCATCGAGTACCTGGACGAGACGCACCCGCAACCCGCCCTGCTGCCCGGCGATGCGATCGGCCGGGCGCGGGTGCGCGCGCTGGCGCAGATCGTCGCCTGCGAGGTGCATCCGCTCAACAACCTGCGCGTGCTCAAGTACCTGGTGCACGAGCTGAAGGCCGACGAACCGGCCAAGAACGCCTGGTACCGCCATTGGGTGGGCGTGGGCCTGCAAGCCTACGAGGCGCACCTGGCCGAGCAGCCCGGCGCGTTCAGCCACGGCGACGCGCCGACGCTGGCCGACTGCTGCCTGGTGCCGCAGATCTTCAATGCCCAACGCTTCGACTGCGACCTGTCGGGCCTGCCGCGCACCATGGCCGTGTTCGACGCCTGCATGAAGCTGCCCGCCTTCCAGCAGGCCCAGCCTTCGGCTTGCCCTGATGCCGCGTGAAGTGAAACACCCCCAGTCTTCACTCGCTGCGCGATGTTTCGACCGGGAGGATCCCGGCCACGGCGCTCGCGCGCTTGGCCTGCCCCGCGGCCGTTCGGCTCTTTGGGTGGCATGGCCTGCGGACGGCTCGCAGGATTGCGGATGAGTGAGATCGCGCTGCTCACGCCCGACTGGCCCGCGCCGCCCGGCGTGCACGCCCTGTTCACCCTGCGCGGGCAGGGCGCGGGCGAGGGTGCTTCGCGCGGCGCGCACGGGGCTTTCAACCTGGGCGATCACGTGGGCGACGAGCCGGCCGCCGTTCAGGCCAACCGCGCGCGGCTGACCGAGCAATTGCAGGCGCGCCCGGTGTTCCTGCGCCAGGTCCATGGCTCGCAAGCCATCGAGCTGGACGCAGGCACGCCGGACGGCGCCAGCGCCGACGCCGCGCTGACCGACGCGCCGGGCCTGGCCTGCACCGTGCTGGTGGCCGACTGCCTGCCGATCCTGCTGACCGACACGGCGGGCCGCCGCGTGGCCGCTGTGCATGCCGGCTGGCGCGGACTGGCCGGCGGTGTGCTCGAGCGGTGTCTGGAGCAATTTGAGGCTCCAGCGCTTGATGGGTGTGCGCAAGATGCTCCTCAAATCAGAGCAGACGAAGTGATGGCCTGGCTTGGCCCCTGCATCGGCCCGCAGGCGTTTGAAGTGGGCGACGAGGTTCTGGCGGCCTTTACGGCGGTCGATGCCCGGGCCGGCATGTGCTTTGTCCCGCTGGGCGCGGGCAAGCATCGCGCGGACCTGGCTGCCCTGGCGCGCCAGCGGCTGGAGCGGCTGGGCGTGGCGCGCGTGTACGGCAACGACAGCAGCGCCGCTTGGTGCACCGTCGGCAACCCGCAGCGGTATTTTTCCTTTCGGCGCGACCAGCAGCGACTGGGCGGCAGCGGCCGCATGGCCGCGTGCATCTGGCGCACGTAAAAAAGTTTGGCGGATCGGTTGCAGATCAACCCGCACGCTTATATTGGTGGTCCGTCCTGTGCCATGATGGCGCCGGGCGCCCCGCAAAACCCTTCGTGCGCTCAAGGGCGCGTGAGCGGGTGCTTGTTCGAACCAGACGAATCAACGGCGATGCAAGGAGACAAGTCATGACCCCCGATCAGCCATTTGCCGCGTGGCAGCAATGGATGGGCTCCAGCCCCTTCCCCGGCGTGCCCGGCATGGAAGCCAGCCTGCGCGAAGGCTGGAGCAAGGCGCTGGAGCAGTTGCAGAACTTCGATGCCACGGAGCTCGGTGTGACAGGCGCCGCGATGCGGCAAGCCCCGCAAATCCGCTTTGCGCCCGAGAAATTGCAGCAATTGCAGCAAGACTACCTGCGTGAGGCCACCGAGCTGTGGAACCAGTCGCTGCAGTCCAGCCTGAGCCTGGCCGACAAGCGCTTCAAGGACGACGCCTGGGAGCGCAACCCCATGTCGGCGTTTGCCGCGGCCGTCTACCTGCTCAACGCCCGCACCCTGCTGACGCTGGCCGAGGCCGCCGAGAGCGACCCCAAGACCAAGGCACGCCTGGTGTTTGCCGTCGAGCAGTGGATGGCCGCCAGCGCGCCCAGCAACTTCCTGGCCTTCAACCCCGAGGCCATCAAGAAGGCCGTGGCCACCAAGGGCGAATCGCTGGCCCGCGGCGTGCAGAACATGCTGACCGACATGCGCCAGGGCCACGTGTCGATGACCGACGAGAGCCTGTTCGAGGTCGGCAAGAACGTGGCCACCACCGAGGGCGCGGTGGTGTTCGAGAACGACTTTTTCCAGCTCATCGAATACAAGCCGCTCACCGCCAAGGTGCACGAGCGGCCCTTCCTGCTGGTGCCGCCGTGCATCAACAAGTTCTACATCCTCGACCTGCAGCCCACCAACTCCTTCATCCGCTACGCCGTCAGCCAGGGCATGCGCACCTTCGTGGTGAGCTGGCGCAACCCCGACGCGTCGATGGAAAAGGCCACCTGGGACGACTACATCGAAAAAGCCGCCATCACCGCCATCGCCACCGTGCAGGACATCACGGGCGCCAAGCAGATCAACGCGCTGGGCTTTTGCGTGGGCGGCACCATCCTGACCACCGCGCTGGCGGTGCTGGCCGCGCGCGGCGAAAAGCCGGTCGCGTCCCTCACCTTGCTGACCACCCTGATCGACTTCACCGACACCGGCATCCTGGACGTGTTCATCGACGAGGGCGTGGTCAAGTTCCGCGAGATGCAGATGGGCAAGGGCGGACTGATGAAGGGCCAGGACATGGCCAGCACCTTCAGCTTCTTGCGGCCCAACGACCTGGTGTGGAACTACGTCGTCGGCAACTACCTCAAGGGCGAGACGCCGCCGCCGTTCGACCTGCTGTACTGGAACAGCGACTCGACCAACCTGCCCGGGCCGTTTTTCACTTGGTATCTGCGCCACACCTACCTGCAAAACGACCTGATCAAGCCCAACAAGGTCACGGTGTGCGGCGAGAAGATCGACCTGCGCAAGCTCGACATCCCGGTGTACGTGTACGGCTCGCGCGAAGACCACATCGTGCCCATCGGCGGCGCCTATGCGTCCACCCAGCACCTGCCGGGCAAGAAGCGCTTCGCCATGGGCTCGTCGGGCCACATCGCCGGCGTCATCAACCCGCCAGCGGCCAACAAGCGCAGCCACTGGCTGCGCGAGGACGGCAAGTTCCCGAAAGACGTCAAGGACTGGATCGCCGGCGCCACCGAAAAGCCCGGCAGCTGGTGGACCGACTGGTCTGCCTGGCTCGCCAGCCACGCCGGCAAGCAGGTGCCCGCGCCCAAGGCCTATGGCAAGGCGCCCAAGTACAAGGCCATCGAGCCGGCGCCGGGGAGCTACGTGCAGGCCAAGGCCTGATTTTTAGTCAAATGGGCCGCCAGGCCGCATTGATCAAGCGCAAACAGCTATCAAAAGGAGAGTATCGTCATGGAAGACATCGTCATCGTTTCCGCCGTACGCACGGCCGTCGGCAAGTTCGGCGGCTCGCTGGCCAAGGTGCCCGCCACCGAGCTGGGCGCCATTGCCATCAAGGCCGCGCTGGAGCGCGCCAAAGTCGCGCCCGACCAGGTGGGTGAGGTCATCATGGGCCAGGTGCTGTGCGCCGGCAGCGGGCAGAACCCGGCGCGCCAGGCGCTGATGAAGGCCGGCATCGCCAAGGAAACGCCGGCGCTCACCATCAACGCCGTCTGCGGCTCGGGCCTGAAGGCGGTGATGCTGGCGGCGCAGGCTGTAGCCACGGGCGACAGCGAGATCGTGGTGGCCGGCGGTCAGGAGAACATGAGCGCCAGCCCGCACGTGCTGCCCGGCAGCCGCGACGGCCAGCGCATGGGCGACTGGAAAATGGTGGACACCATGATCGTCGATGGCCTCTGGGACGTGTACAACAAGTACCACATGGGCATCACGGCCGAGAACGTGGCCAAGCAAGAGGGCATCACGCGCGAGATGCAGGACGCGCTGGCGCTGGGCAGCCAGCAGAAGGCCGCCGCCGCGCAGGCCGCGGGCAAGTTCAAAGACGAGATCACGCCCGTCAGCATCCCGCAGCGCAAGGGCGATCCGATCGTCTTCGACAGCGACGAGTTCATCAACAAGAAGACCAACGCCGAGGCGCTGGCCGGCCTCAAGCCCGCCTTCGACAAGGCCGGCAGCGTGACGGCCGGCAACGCCAGCGGCATCAACGACGGCGCCGCCGCGGTGGTCGTCATGACGGCCAAGAAGGCGGCGTCGCTGGGGCTCAAGCCGCTGGCGCGCATCGTGTCGTATGCCACCAGCGGGCTGGACCCGGCGACCATGGGCCTGGGCCCCGTGCCGGCCACGCAAAAGGCGCTCAAGCGCGCCGGCTGGGCGGTGGGCGACGTCGATCTGTTCGAGCTGAACGAGGCCTTTGCCGCGCAGGCCTGCGCCGTCAACAAGCTGCTGGGCGTGGACCCCAAGAAGGTCAACGTCAACGGCGGCGCGATCGCCATCGGCCACCCCATCGGCGCCAGCGGCTGCCGCATCCTGGTGTCCCTGCTGTACGAGATGCAGCGCAGCGGCGCCAGGAAGGGCGTGGCCGGGCTGTGCATCGGCGGCGGCATGGGCGTGGCGATGGCGCTCGAGCGCGTCTGACGGATGGATACAAACAAATGGGCGACTGGCGCAAGCCCTTGCGGCCCGGCCGCCTGTTTTTGATGTAGATTGGCCTTCTTGCCGCGCGAAAAGGGCGCAAGAAGCTATTATTTTTGTAGTTCAACGAGGAGACAGTCATGAGTCAGAAAGTTGCATACGTCACCGGCGGCATGGGCGGCATCGGCACCGCCATCTGCCATCGCCTGCACAAGGCTGGCTTCAAGGTCATTGCCGGCTGCGGGCCCACGCGCGACGCCGAAAAGTGGCTGGGCGAGCAAAAAGCCCAGGGCTTCACCTTTCACGCCAGCGTGGGCAACGTGAGCGACTGGCAGTCCACCGCTGACGCCTTTGCCAAGGCCAAGGCCGAGCACGGCCCCATCGACGTGCTGGTCAACAACGCCGGCATCACGCGCGACCGCATGTTCCTGAAGATGTCGCGCGAAGACTGGGACGCGGTGATCGACACCAACCTCAACAGCATGTTCAACGTCACCAAGCAGGTGGTGCCCGACATGGTCGAGCGCGGCTTTGGCCGCATCATCCAGATCAGCTCGGTCAACGGCCAGAAGGGCCAGGCCGGCCAGACCAACTACTCGGCCGCCAAGGCGGGCATGCACGGCTTTTCGATGGCGCTGGCGCAGGAGCTGGCGGGCAAGGGCGTCACGGTCAACACCGTCAGCCCCGGCTACATCGGCACCGACATGGTCAAGGCCATCCGCCCCGACGTGCTTGAAAAGATCGTCGCCACCATCCCGGTCAAGCGCCTGGGCACGCCCGAGGAAATCGGCTCCATCGTCGCCTGGCTGGCCAGCGATGACGGCGGCTTCACCACCGGCGCCAACTTTGCCTGCAACGGCGGTTTGCACATGGAAGGATGAGGGTCCGTCCCTGATCGCCATCCACCCCGCTTCGGCGGGGTTTTTTGCGTCCTGCGTGGATCCGCTGCCGTGCGATCCGTGTGCAAGCCGTGTGCACCGGCGCCGCGCCGGGCTGGGATAATCGCCCCATGCCCGAGCTCATTTCTCCGTGGCGCTTGTCGGTGGCGCCGATGCTCGACTGGACCGACAAGCACTGCCGCTTTTTCCATCGCCTGCTCACCCAAAAGACCCGCCTGTACACCGAGATGGTGACCACCGGCGGCCTGCTGCATGGCAGCGAGCGGCGGCACCTGCGCATGGATGAATGCGAGCACCCGGTCGCTCTGCAACTGGGCGGCAGCGAGCTGCAGGATTTGGCGCGCTGCGCACAGATCGGCGCGCGCTGGGGCTATGACGAGATCAACCTCAACTGCGGCTGCCCCAGCGAGCGCGTGCAGCGCGGCGCCTTCGGCGCCTGCCTGATGGCCGAGCCGCACCTGGTGGCCGACGGCGTGAAGGCGATGGTCGATGTGGTGGATGTTCCCGTCACCGTCAAGCACCGCATCGGCATCGACCGCGAGGAGAGCTATGCCTTCGTGCGCGACTTTGTCGGCACCGTGGCCGAGGCCGGCTGCCAAGTCTTCATCGTGCATGCGCGCAACGCTTGGCTCAAGGGCCTGAGCCCGAAGGAAAACCGCGAGATCCCGCCGCTGCGCTACGAAAGCGTGTATCAGCTCAAGCGCGACTTTCCGCAGCTCACCATCGTGCTCAACGGCGGCGTGACCAGCGACGAGCAGATTGCCCAGCACCTGCAGCACGTGGACGGCGTGATGCTGGGGCGCGAGGCCTATCACCACCCCTGGCTGATGACCGGCTGGGACGCGCGCTTTTGGGGCGGCGCGCCCAACCCGCGCACCCGCGCCGAGGTCGAGGCCGCCATGGTGGCCTACATGCAGCGCGAGGCGCTGGAGGACGGCACGCCCTGGTCGGCCATTGCCCGCCACATGCTGGGCCTGCACCACGGCGAGCGCGGCGCCCGCCTGTGGCGCCAGATCTGGAGCGACCACCGGCGCAAGCCGCTGCCGGCCGCCGAGGTGGCGGCGCAGGCCGCGGCGGTGCTGGCCGACGGGCAGGCTGAAGCGCTTGCTTGAAGCCAAATGCGCCTCTTGCCCGCACCAGGCCAGCGCAAGCAGCTATCGAATCAGGAATGACCGGTGAGCTTGCCGCCTGACGCCGACGCGCTGACGCTGGCGCCCCTGCGCGCCGCCGACCTGCCGGCCGTCATGCGCATTCAGGCTCAGTGCTACAGCGCCATCGTGCCCGAGTCCCTGCAAAGCATGTCGGCCAAGCAGCAGGCCGCGCCGCACACCTGCCATGGCGCGTGGCAGGGTGGCGAGCTGGTGGGCTATCTGCTGGCGCT
>Ga0116192_1001775_pt1 | contig 14837 bp, 12 predicted proteins | sample AD_UKC113_MetaG_FD_89876 | JGI IMG/M metagenome (GOLD analysis project Ga0116192, IMG submission 89876) | Active sludge microbial communities of municipal wastewater-treating anaerobic digesters from Hong Kong - AD_UKC113_MetaG | ecosystem: Engineered > Bioreactor > Anaerobic > Digestate... | reverse complement strand
CCCAGATTCATTGATATGGATCCATTGGCAGGCAAACGCAAGGATGGAGAGCTGTATCCCCAGAATTTGATCAGCGCGATATTGGGATTGGCGACCGCAGTAGCAGTGAACATAAACATAGTTTATCACATGGCTATTCGATCAATGGTCTGTTTACATCTGGATGGTTGATTGTACGGTCGAACAATAATGACAAATGTCAACAACTAATTGCATTATGCAAATATAAATGCTACAATGTTTACATTATGCAACTATTCTAGAAAAGGAGTCGGGGAATGGACGATCGCAACGGTTACATGCTCAAAGGCGTATTACGCCGCCGTGGTTATGATTGGTGGTGGCATTCGTTGATTGGGATCAATGAAGCGACAGGTGAAAAACAGCCATTTTTCATTGAATACTATGTGATTAACCCCGACCTGGGAAGTGACAAGCCGATCCCGGGGCAACTTCCTGAAAACAAACAAAAAGGAATCAAACCTTCATACGCCATGTTGAAGGCTGGAACCTGGGGCAAGAATAAGGCCACCCAGATTCACAATCTTTACCCGATCACGGCGTTTAAGGCTGATTTTGACAGGATGAATGTAAAAATCGGCGAACACACCGCGACCGAGACCCATCTCAAAGGCAGTGTCAAGTTAACGGCAGAAGAAGCGAAAGCGCACCCGGAATACATGTCTGACGGGGGCGAAATGAGCTGGGATCTGAAAGCAAAAAAAGTGCTGCCTTACTGCGTAGGTTTTGGCACCTCTCCGTTTTTTCGGGCGGTAAATTCATTCCAAATGTACTGGCACGCGGCGGGGATGTACACGCAATACGAAGGCACGATCGTATTTAATGGCGAAAAATTCCGGGTAGAACCCGAAACCAGCGCGGGCTACCAGGATAAAAACTGGGGTGGCGATTACACCAGCCCGTGGGTATGGCTGAATTGCAATAATTTCACCTCAAGGACCACAGGGAAGAAACTTGCACTCACCAGCCTGGACTGCGGCGGCGCGCAGCCGGTTGTGTTTGGCATTTCGCTGCCGCGCCGTATGCTCATCGCGTTTTATCACGAAGGTGAACTGTACGAATTTAACTTCTCTAAATTCTGGACCAATCCTCACCAGGTCTTTACCTGCCCGGTCACCGATGAAAAAGTCGAGTGGAATTTGACCGCCTGGAACAATAAGGGAAAGATTGAGATCCATTTCTCCTGCCCGCGAGATACCATGTTGAATGTGAATTATGAAAACCCCGACGGTTTGAAGCGCCACAATCAGTTGTGGAACGGCGGGTACGCCAGCGGCACAGTGACTCTGTATCGCAAAGAAAACGGTCAGTATGTCAAGGTCGATGATTTTGATGGCGAGATGGGCGGCTGCGAGTACGGCGAGTACGATCAGTAACGGGACGGAACGGATGAAACACCGGATGGAATTGGTTTCCATCCGGTGTTTGTTTAATCACTAAAATTTATCAGGGCATAAAAGTCGCCAGAATACTGCGGTTTTCAGCCGCGCACAATTGACGGATTTCTTCTTTCGTCAGGGGCTCAAAGGGCTCAAGTATGTAGTCCAATTGCTTTTCTGCTTCGGTAAAAACTCGCGGCAGGTAATGTTTATCTTCATGATGGAGCGGGATATCAATACGCCGGCCTGAACGGATCAAGGCTTTACGCTTTTCGCAGGCTCGCAAGGTGGCGAAAAGGGCGGGTAGTAGAAAATGGTTCCTGGGAGACATCACTGAACAAAACGAGCCGCCCATTTGATGAATGATCATGTGCGGTGAATTCGGAAAAGGCATACAGCCGTCAACGTGCCGGGTGACAATGTCTTTCAGGTGGCGCGCGCAGCTTCCCACGGCGATTTTCTTCCCTTTTATGGCGCGGATCTCATCCAGGGTAAAGGGTTTCCCGTCCGCGTCGAAATATACTGTGTGGCCATCCATTTGAGCACCTGCGCCTAAAATCAGGGTCAAATGAAAATCTCGTTTTTGACCTTCATAAAACAACATATCAAATGCATATCGGGTGGTCGCCAGGCAACCTCCCCGGCAGGCATTTTCCATCGCTTCGACTTGATCGAGTAGCAGTTTTCCGTTTACGGGCTTCGGGGCGTTATTCTTTGTGTGGCCAACCAGTACTTTTACATTGGGGAAATTTCGCCGCATCCATGCACCGGTTAATGAAGGATCGGCGGGTTTGAATGGGATGATTTTTTCTTCTCCAATAATTTCAACCCCGGGATCATTGAAGCCATTTTCATCCGCGAGGCGCATCAATGGGATTGACTGCGGATCAAATCCCATCATGCGCGTCGCCACCCGGTCAGTTTCAACCGGCTGGTTGCCGCTGATGATCACCCTCGCCTGAACCGGTTCGACGGGAGCAGGGCAGTTTCCCTCGCCACCGATTAGCCCATCAATAATGACAAGGTCAGGTCGGAACAGGTGCAGCATGTCCACCAGTTTTTGATCAATAGCGTGGTTGTGGTTGCGCTGACGCAGGTTATATGCGAGGGTTCCCATCGCGTTTTTAAACCCGAGCGTAACCCCGGTATATAAATTTGTTTTCATTTTCGGGATTGAAATATAGAACGCTTCCCCGCGCACGATCTCAGAAACAACTTTGGGATGACCATTTCGTGCATGACTTTGGCTTTGGGCAGCAGGTAACGGTCTGTGGGCTGTTCCTCCAGCGCAACCAATTCAACACCTCGGACGCGCGCCAACCGGTCCAGGCCAGCGATTTTGAACGACGCGGCGGTTGGCATACCTCTGCCCGATGATTCTGCGATCACAATTCGGTTGGTGAATTGTTGGAGAAAAACGACAACCGCGTCAATGACGCGAGGATCGGTCGATTCAGGATAGTCCTGACCTTGCATGCCTAACCTGTGAAACACGGTCACAAGATTTGGCTTGATGATTACTTTCTTATTCCGGATGGTATTTGTGAAATGGATGCGCTCGTCAAGCTTTTTCAGGTTTTCCCTTACGGCAGCGTTGATGGCCTGAATATCTTCGCGTGCTTCATATTGCGAGCTCCCATATTCTTTGGGGAGTGAAACAAAATCGCGCGTGAAATCCTTCTGGTTGGCGTGGGTAATGATCACTACGCTTTTTTCATCCGGTTTCATGGTTTCTCCTGCTTGAGGTTAATACTACTTTGATTTAATGCGATCGCGATCGCTACTTATTCACTTTCTCGGACACTCCGAGAATGACATGAAGTTTTTGAGCCAATCCCATCAACTCCTCGATCTCTTTATGATCGAGTTTTTCCACATTTTGGCTGATACGTTCAAAACTGGAATCCTCGATCATTTTGAGAATCGCTTCTCCGGCAGGTTGCAGATGAATATGAAGATTTCGGCGGTCTTTGGTGTCCTGTTCCTTAGATAGGTAACCTTTCGCTTCCAGGCGGTCAATCATTCGACTGGTTGTAAACATGGGCAGTTCCAATTCCGCAGCGATTTCTGTTAACCGGGCATTATCGTTTCGGCGCAGGAATTGAAGGGCATAGATTTGTTGATAGTCTAGGCCAACTTTACTGTTAATACTGCGCTCGTAGTGAAATATTGTACGCAAAACCAGGTAAAGTTCTTCATCCACCTGGGATCGCGAAAATTGAGTGATCACCTCATCACCTCTTATGATTGCGATATGCAACTAATTATAGTCTGTAATGACAAAATATCAACAGGTTGTTCAAAAGACCCGGAAAGGGTAAATGAATTGATACGGTGGAATTTGTGTATTGAAAATAAATGTAAATATTCTCTATAATAAATATCAGAAGCATGAGTGGGGTGGATATTTTCCTGTCGTGTTTGTTTTTGTTTTTCAAGGCGTGAATGAAATTAATAAGGAGGTGAACACAATTATCTTCACTTGATTGGGGGTAAGACGTTGTTTTTCTGCTCATCAACTATCGAAGGAGAGAATATGTTCAAGCGATCGATTTTCACAGCACTTCTTATTGTCATGATTTTGAGCATGAGTATCACTCCAGCAAGGGCGGATAGTGTTGGCCCGGTTGACCCACTCACACCGCTTCCGACCGCGGAGAATGGGGAATTCGTTGATGAAACACCGGAACTTTGGTTTGTGGAACTGACCAGCGGCCCGACGGCTGACGGTACCAGCATGAAAACGCTGCAAGCGGAGAAGAACGCTTTCAAGGCCAACGCCAAGATGGCGGGATTGGCTTACACCGAAAAATACGCTTACAGCTCACTGTTCAATGGTTTTTCCATTTCAATCAAACCCACGGAAATAGCCAAGTTGTCGCGCATCACGGGGGTTAAGGCGATCTACCCGGTTGAAACCATCGCCATTCCGGAAACCGAACAGTCGCTGGATCCCGAATTGTTCACGGCGCTGAATATGACCGGTGCGGCAACGGCACAATCTGAGTTGGGTTACACCGGCGCGGGGATCAAAGTTGCGGTGATGGACACCGGTATTGATGTCAACCACCCCGCGTTTGGCGGTGATGGAGTCGCTGAACTGAACAGCGATTTCTTCTATGACAGCCCTCGCGTCCTTTATGGGTATGATTTTGTGGGCGATGCGTTCAACGCCGATTCTTCATCTCCCTTGTACAACCCTGTTCCAACTCCCGATCCCATACCGGATGACTGCTACGGGCACGGTACCCATGTGGCCGGCATCGTGGGAGCCAACGACCCAACCAACGGCTTGAAGGGTGTAGCTCCGGATGTAATCTTTGGCTCTTACCGGGTGTTCGGCTGTCAGGGTTCCACCACCGCGGATATCATGCTGGCGGCGATGGAACGCGCCCTGGCGGATGACATGGACATTCTCAATATGAGCATCGGCTCAGCGTATCAATGGCCGCAGTATCCAACCGCCGTGGCTGCTTCCCGCCTGGTCAACAAAGGTATGGTGGTGGTCGCCTCTATCGGTAATGAAGGCGCCAACGGTCTGTACTCCGCCGGCGCGCCGGGCCTGGGTGAAAAGGTCATAGGCGTGGCGTCATACGATAACTCGTATGTTTACCTGCCTTACCTGACTATCAACGGCCGGAATATCGGTTATGTGACCATGACTTTCTCGCCAAATCCTCCGACAACCGGCACATTTGAAGTTGTCAATGTCGGCCTGGCCTGCTCCGCTTTACAAGCCGGTTCTTTGACTGGAAAGGTCGCTCACGCAGAGAGAGGCACCTGTGCATTTGGTATCAAAGCCGCTAACGCGATTAACGCCGGGGCAGTTGGCGTGTTGATTTCCAATAATGCTGCCGGAGTTTTTAATGGAACACTCGGTGCCGCCATAGACGACCACACCCCAGTTGTGGGTATCTCGCAGGCAGATGGAACGTTTATTAAGGCACAAGCAGCCCCAATCATGATGACCTGGACGGATCAACAGGCTTCATTCCCCAGCCCGACTGGCGGTTTGATTTCGTCGTTCAGTTCGTACGGTCTTTCACCCGATCTGACCTTAAAACCTGATATCGGCGCGCCTGGCGGGAATATCTATTCTACGTACCCGCTGGAAAAAGGCGGCTACACCACCATGGGCGGAACCTCCATGGCGTCGCCGCATGTAGCTGGCGCCGCAGCGTTACTGCTGCAGGCAAAACCCAATACTCCTTCACAGGCGGTGCGCGGTATCCTGCAGAACAGCGCACTACCCAAAAACTGGTCGGGTAATCCTAGCCTTGGCTTGCTTGACATGGTCCACCGCCAGGGGGCGGGTATGGTTCAAATTGACGCGGCGATCCTTGCCACGACAAAGATCACCCCGGCTAAGATATCCACTGGAGAAAGCCAGGCAGGGCCTTACACGCAAGTGCTAAAGCTCGAGAACAGCGCGAAGGTCAGTGTGACTTACAACCTGTCGTTTGTCAACGCGCTTTCAACCGGGGGCGTTATCACACCTAGCGCCTATAATTCTGACGCGAGTGTTAGCTTCAGTTCTAACAGTGTTACGGTTCCGGCAAAGGGCTCGGCCACGGTCACCGCGACGATCTACCCGGCAACCGGCCCTGCTAAGGGTCAATATGGCGGCTATATTGTCTTCACCCCACAGGGCGGCGGACAAATCTATCGTGTACCGTACGCCGGCTTTGTGGGTGATTACCAGAGCATCCAGGTGTTGGCACCCACCTCTAACGGCTTCCCCTGGCTGGCTGTGCTTTACGAAGGCCAATACTATCACTTTACGGATCCTTCCGATTGGACATTCAGCATGGTGGATGGGGATTACCCCTACTTCCTGGTCCACTTTGACCACCAGTCACGGGTTTTCCGCATGGAAATCTTCTCGGCCACCGGCAAAGCCTGGCATCGGGCATACAATGAAGAATACATGCCGCGCAACAGCACTACAACCGGGTTCTATGCTCTTCCGTTTGACGGTTTTACGACCGCTGGAAAGAAAACTTATGAAGTTCCGGACGGAACGTATTACGCGGTCATATCAGTGCTTAAAGCCAACGGCAACGCTGACGTGGCTTCCGACTGGGAAACCTGGACCTCGCCGAACTTTATCATTGACCGGCCGTGGTAAAACAAACAACAAGAGAGTAATCCTGGAAAATCTCTTGTAACCTGACACACAGCAACCCGGAGAAGTCATTCTCCGGGTCTGCTTTTTTTTAATTTAGAAGCTTTCGTGAGCGGTGCGGGCGATGATTTCATCCTGAAGCACTTTATTTAGGTCACAGAAATAATCACTGTAACCGGCCACCCGCACGATGAGTCCGCGGTATTGTTCGGGGTGTTCCTGGGCTGCGCGCAGCGTCGCGGAGTCCACCACGTTGAATTGGATATGGTGCCCGTCAAGGTTGAAGTAGGTACGCACGAGTTGAACGAGCTTGTCCAATCCTTCCTCATTCGCCAGCACCTGCGGGGTGAATTTCTGATTGAGCAGCGTTCCGCCGGTGCGCACCTGGTCCATCTTCGCCACAGAGCGAGCCACCGCGGTTGGCCCACAGTGATCCGCACCCTGCACTGGTGAAACACCTTCCGAGAGGGGTGTGCCAGCCAGGCGGCCATCGGGAGTCGCGCCGGTGACCGAGCCGAAATAAATATGGCAGGTGGTTGGCAGCATATTAACGTGATAAGTGCCGCCTTTTGTGTTACGACGGCCGTCAACGGCGTTGAAGTATGTTTCAAAAACGCGCACCATGATCTGGTCAGCGGCTTCATCATCATTGCCGTAACGTGGCGTTCGGTTCAAAATCAGTTGGCGGGACCGTTCGGCGTTAGCAAAGTTTTGGTCGAGCATGGTGATTAATTCTTCCAGGGAGAATGTTTTTTGTTCGAACACGTGGGTACGGATCGCGGAAAGCGCGTCTGTCATGGTTCCTAAACCGACCCCCTGGATGTAAGAGGTGTTGTATCGCGGCCCGCCGTTGTGATAATCCTTGCCGTTCGCAATACAATCATCGATCAATAGCGAAAGGAACGGGCAAGGCATATAAGTCGCGTATAAGCGTTCGATCACATTATTACCGCGGACTTTGATATCCACAAAATACTGAACCTGTTTTTCAAACGCGGCATACAGTTCATCAAATGAGTTGAAAAGGCGCGGGTCGCCTGTTGGCAGTCCTAATTGATTCCCGGTGCGTGGGTCAACACCGTTGTGCAGGGTGATTTCAAGCACCTTGGGCAAATTAAAATAACCGGTCAGGTTGTAATTTTCCTTGCCGAACGCGCCTACCTCCACGCAACCGCTGGAACCGCCGCAGCGTGCGTCCACGACTGATTTACCCATGCGCATCAATTCCTGCGCGATCAGATCAGCGTTGAAAATGGACGGTTGCCCGAAACCGGTACGAATGATCCTGGCGGCGCGTTTGATAAATCTGTCAGGATTCTTTTTGCTTACCTGGATGGATGAGGATGGCTGAAGCAGGCGCATCTCTTCGATAACATCTAAAAGAAGGTAAGAGACTTCATTCACGCCGTCCGAGCCGTCTGGCCGCAGCCCGCCAACATTGATTTGGGCAAAATCGGTGTACGTGCCGCTTTCCGCTGCGGTCACGCCAACCTTTGGCGGGGCGGGCTGGTTGTTGAACTTGATCCAGAAACACTGCAGCAGCTCTTCCGCGCTTTCTCGTGTCAAGGTACCTTCCGCCAGGCCGCGTTGGTAAAAAGGTAAAAGATGCTGGTCGAGCCGGCCGGGACAGAAAGCGTCCCAGGTGTTCAATTCTGTGGTCACACCGAGGTGGACAAACCAGTAATATTGGAGGGCCTGATGGAAGGTCTGTGGCGCGTGAGCCGGAACCGTGCGACAGACAGCAGCGATCTCTATTAGTTCGGATTCCCTTTGCGGATCTGCTTCTTGAGCGGCTTTTTCTTCAGCCAGCACAGCGTAGCGTTCCGCGAAACGGATCAGGGCTTGCGCCGTAACACGCATAGCCTTCAATTCTTCCTGTCTGTCGTAGGCTTCTGAGTCGTTTAAGTAATCCAGAGAAGCCAGCGCTTCATTAATACGGGTGATGAAATCCAGCATTCCCAGACGGTAGATTTTGTCGTCCAGAACGGTATGGCCAGGGGCGCGCTGTTCCATGAATTCGGTGAAGATGCCGGCTTCATACGCGGCTTTCCACTGAGGTGTCATTTCCTGGAAAATCATCTCGCGCATAGTCTTTCCGCGCCAGAAAGGAATGACCGTCTTTTCATAAACCTGACGGGTACGCGAATCAACTTTGAAAGATGTTTTCTCGCGAGAATCGAGTATAGCCAGGTCTTCCAGGCTATGGCAGCAAAGTTCCGGGAAGGTAGGCGCTGATTTGGGTTGATGACCTTTTTCACCAACAATCAATTCGCCCGGATAGATATCAATGGCGCGGTGTTCCATGAGATAAGCAAACGCCATAGCGCGCTGCATGGGTGCGGAGAGCAAACCGTGGTTTTGCTGGTAAAACGTGGTAATCAATTCCGCGCGTTCACCGGATAATGTTTCGATTGTGTCCAGACTGCGTTGACGTAATTCCTGTGTGCGTTTGGTCAAAGACATTCAATGCCTCGGTTCGTTAGCGAATCGTCACGGGTAAACCGTAACTTGATAGGATCAATCGCGCCTGTTCCATTTTCTCCTGGGTTGGCGGGAGCAGGTTGGCCAGGCAATAACGCATGCCCAGACCGTTGTATTTCGATTGGGCGATTTCATGATACGCCAGAAGTTCCACGCCTTCAAGGTGAGGGAGATTGACCAGGAACTTCGCGCTGGCGGACAAATTCTCTTCATCATCATTTAACCCCGGGATCAGGGGGATGCGGATGATGATCCGCGCTCCGTTTTGACTGATCAACCGCAGGTTGCTCAGAATTTCATCATTGGGAACGCCGGTGAACTGCGTATGCTGGAAACTGTCCATGCATTTGAGGTCAAACAAAAACAGACTGACATAAGGAAGTAATTTCTCAATCACGGGCCAGGGCGCTGCGCCGGACGTGTCGAGCGCGGTGTGAATATCGCGTTCGCGGCACATTTCCAGAATTTCTGCGAGAAAATCTGGCTGCATCAGCGGTTCACCGCCTGAAAAAGTAACCCCTCCGCCCGATTGGTCGAAAAAGGGCAGGTCGCGTTCGATTTCACGCAGCAATTCTGTGGGGGCGATTTCGTACCCGAGAATTTCCCGCGCGCCGGGGTAACAGGTTTCAGCGCATGTACCGCAGTTGTCGCAGACATTCCACCGGGTGATGAAGTCCCCGTCTCGGCATTCGATGGCTTCCCGCGGGCAGACTTCCACACAAGCGCCGCAGCGCAGGCAGCGGGCGGCGCGGAAGATCAGTTGTGGGTGAGGAAGCTGGCTTTCCGGGTTATGACACCACTGACAGGAAAGGGGACAGCCTTTGAAAAAGACTGTGGTCCGGATACCGGGGCCGTCGTTAATGGAATATTTCTTTATATCAAAAATAACGCCGGAGGTCATACGAATAATCGCCTGTCTGGAATCGTCTCACACTAAAGATGAATCCAAATTCTTAGAGAGAATTTCTACCTGACCAAACTCCCCATTCACCTGGAGCAGCATATCATTGTCGAAAATATCCAGACTCATACTGTCCACACAGGGAATTTCGGCGATGATGCAGCCCACCGCGGTAATGGTTTCACAACGGGCATTGATGATGGCGGCGGGTGCCAGGCCGTTCTTTTTCAAGCGGTATAAGGTATAAGAGCCAACGGTTGAACCCTTGCCGGTTGGAAAGATTAACACCCGGCCGCTGATGGATTGGCCTTCCAAATCGTGACCTTTTTCAACCACAATACCAGTATCTGGATTCACACCGCCAAAGAAAGAGATTCCCTGACGGGAGACGAGGGCGCGGCCGATGGCCGTGCCGGGAGCGATGGCGCGGGCGGAAAAGTTCACCGGCAAGCCTCCTCGATCAGTTCAGGCAGGGTGAGAAAGCGAGTCCGGAAGTGATTTTTCCCAAAGGCGTAATAGCAAGCTTTGGCAGAATCGGTAGCCATTACTTTGAACCGCCCGGTGATGGGGGCGACCACGCAGCATGTGTCCGCGGCGAATTTCGCGCCAGCGGCCTCGATAATCTGCGTATAGCCAACCTGATCTGCTAACCGTTTGGTGGGGCGGGCGGTGGTGATCCAGACTTCTTTGCGCACTTGACGCCCTTGCAGCAAGCTGGCTACTTCAGCAATTTCGCGGATGGATAAATGCGGGCATCCCAGACTGACGAAATCCACTGCTCCGGCGGCAGGGTTGTCGAATTCTAATATCGCCGAATCAATTTCGGCGCGGCTGGTTTTAATGCTCCTGGCAGCCGGGCTGAATTGACTGGCTTCCGGGGTGATGCCTTCGATATGAAAAAGCGCGGAGCCTCCGTATGTGGCGATACTCGCGCAGAGGGATTTTAATTCTTCGAGGGTGGCAGAAGCGATGCTGGTGAAATAAGGGATGGGACGCTCCGGCATTTTTTCTATGGCACGGCCGACTACCACTCCCAAGGCGCCAAAATCCCGTGTGCCAGATAATTCGCAATCAACTATTATGGTCAATCCGGGCTTGCGATTTTCATCCAGGTGCAGACCGTAAGCGGGTGTGCGACCGGTCACTGCCGCGGCCAGGGCGGATGGGCCGCCTTCGCGATTGGTTCGCGCGCCGAGGACAGAATTTGCAAAACACACCGCGCTGGATTCGGCCCAGGCGATATGTTCACCAAAGTGAGGCAGGTTGCCTACCAGATAAGGGGTGCAGGTACATGTCGGTAGAATGCCCATTTGTGAGAACGCGTCCAATACACGCTGCTGATTGGCGGCAAAATCGGGTGAAATGCCTAACGCGCGCCAGTTTTCCACATCCATGCCGGCCGGGTTTAGGGTGGTCAGCACGCGGGCACGCGCGCCGCCGGCGGCCATCTCAGCCAACCAGTCCAGGCCGGCTTCGCCCAGGTTATCAAAACTCACGCCAGACACCTGCACAGATGAAACCGGCAGCATCGATTCGGCCTGGTAAATTTTCCCCAGCGCGGCCAGGATGCGCATCGCAGTGCGAACCGCCGGACCCAGTTCACCGGCGAGCATGGCGTTTTCTTCAGCGGTCAGGAGCATCGGATTATCCTATAAACCGAACCGGCTCAGATCCACAGCGGGGAATGCGGCGCGATTGAAGTCTTTTCCCCGAGTGGAAAGCTGGCGGGTGAGGTCAAATCCTACCTTGGTGGTCAGGTGTGTGCCAGGCTGCGAGCTTGGGTCCAGGCTGGAGCCGGGTTGGTTTTCGTGGATGATCAAACCGCGGTCGCCCTGAAAGCGCGTGGCCATGGCCCACTCAACCTGGGCGGGATCGTAAATATCAATATCAGAATCCACCACAAAGACGTGTTTACAGGAGCGGTGACCGTCAAAGGCTGCCTCAATGGCTTTCAGACCGTCATCTTCATTCTGTTTGTCAATTTGGACAATGGCGTGCAACCAGGAGCAGCCGCCCGGGTTCACATTCACATCCAGACAGCGCACAACTTCGTTGACTTTCCGGAAAATGGTTGGCTCGCGCGGCATGCCCATTAACAGCTTGTGTTCCAGGCCGCCGGGAAGCAAGGCATGCCAGATTGCGTCCAGCCGGTGGGTGACCGCGGTGACTTCCAGTATAGGCTGATCGCGAATCACATCGTAGGTTTCGGTCAGGTCAACAAAGGGGCCTTCAGCGTGGGTCTGATCGCGGTGAACGATGCCCTCGATTACAAATTCGCATTCGGCGGGTACTAAGACATTTACAGTTTTTGCGGGTACCAGCGGCAGGGGTGCTAATGTGTTGGCGATTTCAAGCTCACAGGTGCCAAGGTCAACTGATGTGGCTGCGGCTGCCAGAAGATTGGGTGGACAGCCAATGCATATCGCGACAGGAATATCAGCCTCTTCATTTAGAAAGGCATCAAAATGGCGGCCGCGGACCACGCGTACTGCCATCTGATTCTTGGAAATTTGCATACAGCGGTGAAAATCAGCATTTAATCCCCAACGGGATGAACGTGAAATCACCACGCCAGAGCTAATATAGTTGCCGCCGTCCCGGTCGCAGTGAAAGAGGATTGGTAATTCATCAAGGTCGGGGCTCAGGTTGACAACATCCTGGCAAGGGGCTCGATCAATGACCGCCGGAGCAGACCGTTGGTCAATGGCTCGCATCATCGCCGGGATGAGCTGACTGGGCTGCAACTCAAAAGCGGCGGCGAATTCCTGTTTGGTACAAAACAGGTTGCCGGCGACCCGGAAGGATGATTCTTTTACATTTGCGAAGAGAACCGGGCGTGGTTCTACCTGGTGCAGCACAGCCGCGATATCCAGCTTTTTGGATATCGGGTTGGAAACCACCGCCAGGGTGTGATCTCGTTGGTGTCGTTCAAGAAATGCGCGTAAGGTCATGCGAATATTATATCGTTTTCCCGGCTGATAGGCAGCTGGAGCCGGATCCGGTTTTCGACCTAATCTGGGGTAAAATTGATCCATGTTAACATCCGGGAGGAAGACTTTGAAGAAATATCTTCGCGACTACCTGTTCCTGTTTGCGGGATCAGGCATCATCATCGCCATTGACCAGTGGACAAAGGCCTTGGTGCGAGCAAATATTCCAGAAAACACCAGCTGGGTACCCTGGGATTGGTTAGCGCCGTACGCGCGGATTTTACACGTCTCCAATACGGGTGTGGCATTTGGCATGTTCAAGGGCATAGGCTGGCTTTTCGCTGTGTTCGCCGTTCTGGTGATCCTGGCTATCCTTTTTTATTTTCCGCGAGTCGATCGAAAAGACCTCACGTTGCGTATCGCCATGTGTCTGCAAATGGCCGGCGCGGCGGGCAACCTGATTGACCGGATCTTGCAGAATGGGCGGGTGACTGACTTTGTTTCAATCGGCAATTTCGCGATCTGGAATGTGGCTGATGCCAGTATCACGCTTGGTGTAGTCGTCTTACTGATCGGATTGTGGCTGCAGGAAAGGAAAAGCAAGGCAGACGCGGGAAAAATTGAAACGGCTAATACTGATAAACCCGTTGAGCAGCCCCAAGAGGATGGAGAAACTCAAAATGAGTGACGACGTGCGGCAATTCCTGGTTCCATCCGGACCAGAACAACGGCTCGATAAATACCTGGTGGAATGCCTGCCTGAATTGAGCCGTTCGCGGCTGCAGGGTCTAATTAAAGATGGCTTTGTGAAAATCAACGGAACTCAACCGGGAAAAGCGGGTGAAAAGGTGGAAGGCGGGGACGTCATCGAAATCCGCCTGCCGCCGACACAACCATCCGGGATCATCGCTGAAGAGATTCCACTGGAAGTTATTTTTGAAAACGAGAAACTGGTGGTGATCAATAAGCCCGCCGGCATGGTTGTTCATCCTGCGGCCGGCCATGCAAGCGGTACCTTAGTTAACGCAGTACTGGCTCATGCCCCTGAATTGGAAGGGATTGGCGGCGAGCAGCGCCCAGGGGTGGTTCACCGCCTGGATAAAGACACATCTGGATTAATCGTGATGGCGAAGGATGAACGAACGCATCGCTGGCTGCAGGATCAATTCCGGCTGCGGAAAGTCAAGAAAGTTTACCTGGCGCTGGTTGAAGGCGTACCGCCGACCCCGGAAGGCCGGATTGAAGCCGCTATCGCGCGTGACCCCTCTCACCGAAAACAAATGGCTGTGGTCAGCGAGAATAAAGGTCGCGCGGCAGTATCTGAATATCATACGATTGAACGCTTCCCAGGCTATACACTGGTCGAAGTTCACCCATTAACCGGGCGCACGCACCAAATTCGCCTGCACATGGCGTTTGTCGGCTGCCCAATCGTGGGAGATACAGTGTATGGTCATAAGAAACCAACCCAGGAACTTACGCGTCATTTTCTCCACGCTTACCGGCTGACCATCACGCTCCCCGGCGAGAAAGCTCCACGAACCTTTGAAGCCCCACTGCCACCTGAGTTGGATGATTTATTGTCGAAACTTCGTAACAATTAACGCGAATTATTGGAGACGAGCATGGACATTATTGATTTGCGTTCTGATACCGTGACCTGGCCAACCCCCGCGATGCGGAAAGCCATGGCAGAAGCTCCGGTAGGCGACGATGTTTTGGGGGAAGATCCAACCGTTAATAAGCTCCAGGACCTGGCTGCCCTGAAAATGGGAAAAGAGGCGGGCTTGTTTGTCGCTTCTGGAACGATGGGAAACCTGCTGGCAGTGCTAGCGCACTGCGGCCGAGGCGATGAGGCCATTATGGGCACATTAGGACACACATTCCTGTTTGAAGCAGGCGGCGTATCAGCTCTCGGTGGGGTGATGGTGCACACGGTTCCGAACCAACCTGACGGTACACTGGCCCTCGCGGACCTGGCCGGCGCTTTACGTGCCAAT
>Ga0116192_1001774_pt1 | contig 14842 bp, 14 predicted proteins | sample AD_UKC113_MetaG_FD_89876 | JGI IMG/M metagenome (GOLD analysis project Ga0116192, IMG submission 89876) | Active sludge microbial communities of municipal wastewater-treating anaerobic digesters from Hong Kong - AD_UKC113_MetaG | ecosystem: Engineered > Bioreactor > Anaerobic > Digestate... | reverse complement strand
GCCTTCCTTGAATTCAAGCGGTTTGCGCTCGCCTTTCAAGGTCAGGATGTCTCCGGCTACGGACAGGTCGATCCCATCGGGATCCAATCCGGGGATCTCGGACGTGACAATCACATCCTCTTCTCCGACGAAGACATTGACCGGAGGGTTCCCGTAGGTCCGCTCTCCTGAAAAGAGCCGGTTGACATCCCGCTCCAATCCTTCGATTTCTCTGAACGGATCCCATATTCTGAACATTGTCCTCACCTCCATGGTTTTTTTCACAAGCCAGTAATAGGGGCCGTTTTTTTTAATTTCAAGACCGCCGGAATCTGCGATACACATCGCCCGCCATTGCCATCGCGCTCAGGCTGTGCTTATATCGCGCTGTATGACCGATACACGCATCGACCCCTCCCCTTATATCGAAAGCTCTCATCCAGACATCGTGCGCTTTGCACAAGAGGCGACCTTAAACTGCGCGACGGAGAGGGAAAAGGCGGTCAGGCTCTACTACGCCGTGCGTGATGGTATCCGGTATGATCCCTACTGCACCTCCCTGATCAGCGCACACTACCGCGCGAGCTATGTCCTTGCGCAACGCCGGGGGTTCTGTGTTCAGAAGGCAATCCTTCTGGCCGCGGCCTCCCGTTCCGTTGGCGTGCAATGCCGTCTGGGATTCGCAATCGTCAAGAACCATTTGGCCACCCAGAAATTGATTGAGATCATGCAGAGCGATCTCTTCGTCTTTCATGGGTACACGGTCTTCCTGTTGGGCAAGAACTGGATCAAGGCCACGCCGGCCTTTGATCTGGCCATGTGCGAAAAGTTCGGCGTCATTCCGCTTGAATTCGATGGCCATGCCGACTCGCTCTTCCACCCCTATGATCGGGCGGAAAGGCGGCACATGGAGTATGTGCACGATTACGGACAATTCGATGACTTTCCCTTCGAGACCATGTGCGCGGAGTTCAAACGCCACTACCCGCGCTTGTACGAACAGCTTGCCAAGCTCCGAGATGCCTCGCCCGTCAGGGACGCTGATTTTCCCAGCGAGCCGCCCATCAAGGGGTAGGCATTTCTCCTTTACCTGTCAATGAAGGCGCTGGCCTCCTGCACCAGCCAGCTGGTCCACGCCTCGATGCCGGTGCCGTTCTTGGCCGAAACCTCGAAGATCTTGATGCCAGGATTGAGCTTCAGGACACGTTCCCGCATGGCCGCCAGGTCGAAGTCGGATAGCGGCAGGTAGTCGATCTTGTTCACGATCAGCACATCGCAGACCGAGAACATCAGCGGGTATTTGAGCGGTTTGTCGTCACCCTCGGGCACAGAAAGGATCATGACGTTCTTCACGGCCCCGGTGTCGAACTCGGCCGGGCAGACCAAGTTGCCGACGTTCTCAATGATGACCAGATCGAGCAGGCTCAGATCTAGGGCTTCAAGCCCCTTGGCGACCATGGCGGCGTCGAGATGGCAGAACCCGCCGGTGCGGAGCTGGATGGCGGTGACGCCGGCCCTGGCCACCCTTTCGGCATCCACCATCGAGTCGATGTCGGCCTCGATGACGCCTATGCGCAGTGTGGATTTCAGTGCGGCAAGAGTAGCCAGGATGAAGGTGGTTTTGCCAGCGCCGGGCGAAGACATCAGGTTCATGAGGAACGTGCGCGATTTTTTGAGATCCGCGCGCAGTCGATCAGCCAGACCCTTGTTATCGGACAAAATATCCTCTTTGACCTCGATGAGGCGGATCTCATCCATCATCGCACCTCCATATCCTTGATGTAATATTCCCTGCCCGCAAGGAGTTTCCCGCCCGTTGCGCCACACTGCGGACATTTCGGATCCTTGTCCATGCGGATATTGACGCTGTAGGCAGCCTGGCAGCCCGCGCACTGGATCGTCACCGGCACCCGTTCGATCTTGAGCTTGGCGCCTTCGGCCACCGTGCCCTTGCTCAGATAATCAAAGTAGCGCTGGATCCATTCGTCCTCCAGATCGCTCATCTCGCCGACCCGCAAGCTTATGGAAACCACGGTGCGGACCTGGTTGGCCGTGGCATGTTTCAGAACAATTTGGAGAATGCTTTCGGTCACCGGCAGTTCATGCATGCGAAAAACCCCTTTTCCATGGTCATGATCCCATGTATGGCATAAAAAAGGTTCAGAGGGAAGGACCCGGATGTCTGATTCCTGCGAATCAGACATCCGGGACTATAAGGAGGGTAGTCCTTATCTAAGGGGAAATGACGATAATGAACCCCTGGGCCCCGCTCGTGCCGACGCCGATGGGGAAGACCTCGGCGTCGCGCGCCTGCGTCTCAACCGGGCATGCCTTCATCGCAATCCCAATTGCTTGCTGATGACCTCGTTCATTATCTCGTAGGTCCCGCCACCGATGGAAAAGAGCCGTGAGTCACGATAGAGCCGCTCTACCATATACTCTCTGCAATACCCATATCCGCCGTGAATCTGTACGGCGTCATAGACAACGCGATCGCAGGTTTTTGTGGCAAAATTTTTGGCCATGCACACATCCCGTAACACATTGTGCCCTTTGGCGAGCTTGGCTGCCACCTGGTAGGTAAATTGTTTAGAGGCCTCCACGAGCGTGGCCATCTCCGCCAGCTTGTGCCGGGTAACCTGGAACCCGGCAATCGGTTTCCCGAAAGCCACCCGCTCTTTCGCATATTTAATGGACAGCTCAAGGGCATACTCGGCAACGGAATAGGCCTGCACCGCAAGATAGAGACGCTCCTTCTGGAAATTCACCATGATCCCGATGAAGCCGTGGTTCTCTTCTCCCAGGAGATTGCCAACCGGCACCTCGCAATCGTCAAAGGCAAGCTCGGCCGTATCCGAGGCCAACCAGCCCATTTTCTCGATCTTCTTGGACGTGGTGAATCCCGGGGTCCCCTTCTCAATGATCAGGAGGCTGATCCCCTCAAACCCTGGTCCTCCCGTTCGCACCGCCGTGGTTACAAAGTCGGCCCGTGTCCCGCTGGTGATGAAAGTTTTTGACCCGTTAACAATATACTTATCGCCTTTGCGGACAGCCTTGGTCAGCAGATTGGCCACATCGGAACCTCCGCTGGGTTCGGTGATGCCAAGAACGGCGATCAGGTCGCCGGCCAATGCCGGAGGAACATACTTCTGTTTCTGTTCCTCCGTGCCCAGGGCGAGTATGGGCGGGACGGCAATGGCGCTTGATCCCAAACTGCAAACAAGACCGACAGAACCGCAGCGCATCATTTCTTCCGCGAAGACGATCTGATGGAACACATCGGCTTGAGTGCCCCCGTATTCCTCGGGGTACCCCATGCCCAGAAAACCTTCATTGCCTGCCTTTTTGTACAGTTCCCTGGGAAAGGTGCCTTTCTCTTCCCATTCGTCCACAAACGGACTGATTTCTCGGGCAATAAACTTTCTCAAACTGTCGCGGAGCATCTGATGTGATTCACCAAAGTATTCATCGGACATCGTTAACAATCCTCCTGTTGTGACCATAATTCATTTCATGATGACCCCTTGTAACAAAAACAAATTGATATGTCAATCAATATTATCAATAAACTGAAATTGGATGGATTATTCATCATTTTTTCATGTCGCGTTGTCCTACCAAGGCAAGCGGTCAAGGCTTGCGGCTTTTGATCCGATCCTTATTAGTTATATACCTCACATCAGGGGTCCGAAAGGAGGCGGTATGCGAAGCCTATATCTAACCATCAGTGCCGTCGTGCTGCTCATCAGCCCCCTGGCCGCCCAGGATCTTCTCAAGCAGAGCGACGAACTCTTTACCAAGGCCTATTACAACGGGGGAAGCCAGACCCATAAAGCGGCCCTCGATCTGACGCTCAAGGCCATGGAAGTGGGCGAGCCGGGCTATGAGGTCTATTGGCGAGCAGCCCGCGGATGCCGTTCCTACGCCGAGGAATTCAAACGCGAGAACATCATGAACGAATCGGTTTGGAAACCCGTTTGCGTACGTTATGGCCGCATGGGCATGCAATATGGCGAGAAGGCCACTGCACTCAACGCCCAAAGGGTGGAAGGCTGGCTTTACTATGGCCTGAGTGTCGGTAATTACGCCGATGGCGTGAGCATGTTTACGGCCGTCAAGGAAGGTCTCGTCAACAAAACACGACAGAGCTTTGAAAAAGCCTACGCGATCGACAAGACCTTTATGTGGGGCGCCCCTCTCACGGCCCTCGGACGGATGTGGAATATCCTGCCATGGCCGCTCAAGGATAACAAGAAAGCCCTCAAGTATTTACGAGAGGCGCAACGACTCGTCCCGGACAACCCCGAAGGGCAGGTGTACCTTGGTCTTGTTCTCCTGGAATCCGGGGACGACAAGGATCAATCCGAGGGTAAGGCCCTGCTGCTCAAGGCCTCCAAGGGGAGGATCCCGTATTTCGCTGACTGGGCCAAACGCGAACTTGCAAAGTCGAACTGATCGCCGAGTACGGGCGCGAGCGGGGTTATATCGCTTGTTCCTTGCGATGCGGGTTGCGTGGGTCAATCCGGGATAAACTTCACCAGGACCGAACGCTGTCGCGGACCATCGAACTCGGCCAGATATATCCCCTGCCAGGTTCCCAGCACCAAAGTCGAGCTCTCCACGAAGACAGTTACGCTGGAGCCGATCAGACTGGCTTTGATGTGGGCATGCGAATTGCCTTCGCTGTGTTTGTAGCGGGCCCCGCTCGGCACCAACCGTTCCAGATTTTCGATGATATCCTCTTTTACGTCCGGGTCGGCGTTCTCGTTGATGGTCACGGCACAGGTCGTGTGGGGGACATACACGACGATCATCCCCGCTGACATGTTTTGGCCCCGAACCAATCCTTTGACCTGGGCGGTGATGTCGATCATCTGGGCAGCGACGGTGGTTTTGACTTCGAAACGTTTAATCATCCCCTCCTCCGGCTCTCATCCCTGTCCCTTCAAAAAGAGCGTGTGAAAATTATGTACGGTGATCGCGGCCATTTCGTCAATATCAATCTCTTTTATACGCGCCAGACACGCCAGGGTTTCGACCAGGTAGGCCGGTTCATTGGGTTTGCCTCGATAGGGCTGCGGAGAAAGGTAGGGGGCATCGGTCTCGATAAGGAGCCGCTCGCAGGGAGCATAGGCCGCCACGGCAACCAGGTCCCGCGCGTTCTTGTAGGTGATGACGCCGGGGATGGAGAGATAGAATCCCTTGTCAAGAATGGTCCTTGCCAACGACACATCCCCGGAAAAGCAGTGCATGACCCCGCCCAGGGACCAGCCATCGGTTTCATCGAGAACCGTAAGAGTCTGATCATGCGCCTGGCGATCATGGATGACAAGCGGCAGCGTTAATCGTCGCGCCAGCTCTATATGGGCCCGGAACAACTCTGATTGAGCGGTCTCGGTTGCAGGGGTGCGGTACAGGTCAAACCCGGTTTCTCCCACCGCTACGACCTTGGGCCCGGCCAGCTCCGACAACGATTGTACATCCAGGGGGGCGTATCGCCCGGCGAGTTGGGGGTGGATTCCGATGGCGGCATACAGTCCGGGTTCGGACATGGCCACGTCCAGGGCGCGCCGACAATCATCGGGATCGATGCCGACGAGGAGCTGGTAAGCAACCCCGGCGCTCAAGGCGCGCTTCAGCATGGCGGCAGTATCGCATTCGCCAAAGTGGATATGGTTATGTGAATCGGCCAGACGCATATTACATACACCTCAAAATGTCCTCATGGAGACGGGAATTGCTGGCCACCACCATGCCGTGCTCGAGGTCGAACGGGGTCCCATCCAGGTTGGTGATTTTCCCGCCGGCTTCGGTAACTATCAGGGCCCCGGCGGCCATATCCCAAGGGGCCAGGCCTTCTTCCCAAAAGGCATCGAAGACGCCGCAGGCGACATAGCAGAGATCGAGGGCCGCGGCGCCGAGGCGTCGTACGCCCTGCGCCTGGGTGACGACGCGGAAAAACCGCGCGCTGATCTTGTCGAGAGTTTGAGATCGATACGGAAAACCAGTGGCCACCAAGGCGTTCACGAAATCAGTCGTGTTCGAGACGCTGATGGGGGTCCCGTTGCGGGTTGATCCCTTGCCGGCTTCGGCGGCGAACAATTCGTCGGCGGCCGGATTATAGCATACGCCCACGATCGGTTGGCCCTCGCGATAGAGAGCAAGGGAAACCGCATACACCGGCAGACGGTGCACGAAGTTGGTGGTGCCGTCCAGAGGATCTATGATCCAGGTATACCCGCTCCCGCTATCCTTGTGATAGCCTTCCTCGGCTAAGATGCCATGGTCTGGGTAGCGCTTCTCGATAGCTGACACGATCCGTTCTTGAGCCGCTTTGTCGACCTCGGTGACAAGATCGATGCGGCCTTTGTGTTCGATTGTGAATTGCGAGGACGACCGTGCGAGAATATAATCTCCGGTTTGTCTTGCGAGGGTGGTGGCGAATTTCAGCATGCTCGTCTCTTCCTTCTCGGCGCAGCGGGCGCCATGGCCTCTCCGCGATGAATTAGCTTCTTGCCAAACAGCCGGTTCTTCGTGTAGCATAAAAGACATGGAAAAGGTTTACAAGATAAAAAACAGCCTGCGGGTCCCCATGATCCTGGCGGTTATCTTGTCCATTCCGGTCTTCGTCGACCTCATCGGTCGGGGCATGGAGACGGGGCATATCATCCTCATCGTCATCCTGATGCTGTTCTTCTACACCATGGCCATCAACAACTTTTTGAGGCGGATCAAGATCACGCCTGAAAGCGTAACAATCGGCAGTGTGATCGGCAGCAAGACCATTGCCCGCGCCGATATAACCGCCCTGGACGGCCTTTCCGTCGGGACTCGGCAATTCATCTCGCTCATCGTCGGCAAAAGCTCGCACCTGATCCAGAACAGCTACAACGATTTCACCGGCATCATGGACGCGTTGAGCGCCATGGTGCCCGAGGACCACATCAAAGAGGGGTTCACAAGGATCCGGCAGGCCCCCTTGTCGCGTTCAGGAGATACAATTGCGGCCTGGCTGACCGTGGCCATTCTGGTGACGATCATCACCTTCCGCTACTTGCCGCATTGACCCCCAGAAGACACTTATTGTGGTTTAATATTAACCGGTTATGTAATTGTTTCACGTGAAACTTTCCTGTTTCTCTTTGCCTTTTTTTGTGATACTGCAACCTTGTGTCCGGTAAGGTTATCAGTATCTCCAATCAAAAGGGCGGCGTGGGCAAAACCACCACGGCGGTCAATTTAGGGGCCTCGCTGGCGCTCTTGGGGAAAAGTGTCCTGCTCATCGATCTCGATCCGCAGGCCAATGCCACCTCGGGTTTAGGGATTGATCCTGAGAGTCTTTCCGCCACGATATATCATGTCATGATCGGGAAGAAGTCCCTGGATCAGGTTACGGTTCCTACCTCCGTCAAAGGTTTTTTCCTTGCCCCTAGCCATCCGGATTTGATCGGTGCCGAAGTCGAGCTCCAGCAGGAACGCCTGAGGGAGCGTATAATCTCTAAATCTCTCTCTGCACTCACTACCGTTTTCGATTACGTGCTGATCGATTGCCCTCCGTCCTTGGGTCTTCTCACCCTGAATGCCTTGACCGCCTGCACGTCGCTGCTGATTCCCGTGCAATGTGAATACTATGCCCTGGAGGGTCTTAAGAGTCTTCTCAAGACCTACGATCTTGTGCGGCAACGCCTGAATCCTTCCTTGTCGATTGAAGGTTTTCTCCTTACCATGTTCGATCCTCGAACGCGTCTTTCGCATGACATCGCCCAGAACGTGAAGGGGCATTTCTCTTCCAAGGTTTTCCAGACGGTCATTCCTCGCAATATCCGCCTGTGCGAGGCGCCGAGTTATGGGCTGCCGATCTGTCTTTACGATGTTTCCTCCAAAGGCGCCCAGCATTATCTCATGCTGGCGAAAGAGATTGAACGGAGGGCTGTTCATTGAAACCGAAATCGCGTCTCGGCCGCGGAATCGACGCCATTTTTTCAGATCCTCTCATCGAGCATTCCGGCTCCTTGGTGGATCTCTCTCTCGATGAGATAGTTCCCAATCCGATTCAGCCCCGGAAAACCATCGAGGATACAGCTCTGAATGAATTGTCGGAATCGATTCGCGTCAACGGCCTGATCTCTCCTATTGTGGTTCGTCGGATCGATTCGCGTTATGAGATCATCGCTGGAGAACGCCGCTTCCGCGCCGCCAAAATGGCGGGGCTCGACCGTATTCCTGTCATTGTGAGAGAATGCCCCGATGATGAGGCGTATCGGCTCTCCCTGATTGAAAATCTCCAGCGCGAGGATTTAAACCCCATGGAAGAGTCCGAGGCCTACCATACTTTGGTGAAACAATTTCATCTCACCCACCAGGATATCGCGGCATCGGTTGCCAAGGACCGCTCCACCATCACGAATGCCTTGCGCTTGATGGGACTGCCCGAGGAAGCCAAACAGGCTCTGAGAGATGGTCAGATTTCAACCGGTCATGCCCGCGCCATTCTCATGGTTGCCGGCGTGAATGAACAGCTGTCCCTCCTCGCTGCTATCCGTTCCCGTAATTTGAATGTCCGTGAAGCCGAGAAATTGGCTACCCGTTCCAAGCATAGGCCCAAGGAGACCCGGCGCAAAATCGATCCGAGCTTGGAGAAGCTCTCTTTGGACCTTTCAGAACGGTTCGCCACCAAGGTTACGTGCCAGTGGGGCACAAAGAAAGGTAAGATTGTCATCGAGGCATATTCCAAGGATGAACTGTTGCGTATAGCGCATGCGCTGGCCTCGGAAGAGGTGCCTGTATGAGTTATGAACAACTTTTCTTCATGTGCACTTCCATGTGTGCTGTCCGCGTTTGGCAATGGATTTATGGACGTCTTTCCGTTCCTGTTTTTTTGAGGAATCTCGGGTGATTACGGTATGTATGAACAAATAGACATGATCTTTATATTGGTTTTCTTTTGAGAGGTAAAAACATATGAAATGCAAACTACAGAGAAGTGTCCTTCAAGGCATGCTTTCCAAGGTGCAGGGTTTCACTGATCGCAAAACAACCTTGCCGATTCTCGGTCATGTCCTCCTGGAAGCCTCGCCCGATGGGCTCAAAATGAAAGCCACCGATCTCCATACGTCCATCCAGGTACGCGCGCAGTGCGAGATCCAAGAACAGGGGGCCTGCGCCATTAATTGCAAAAGTTTTTTTGACCTCATTCGCGAATTGCCGGATGATGTTCTCACGCTCTTCACGGAAGAGCGCCTCCGGGCGCATGTGGTCGTTGGAGATCTCAAGACCCATCTCAACATCATGGACCCCGAAGAATTCCCCATGATCGAATTCGGAGAGCGCGAAATCGGGCTTTCCATTGACCCGCTCATCATCAAGTCCATGATCGACAAGACCATTTTCTCGATCCCTTCCTCGGCCGAAAGCGACACGAAATATACCCTGGGGGGGGCTCTCTTGACCTATGGCGAGGATGAGCTTACCTCCGTGCCCTATATCGAGATGGTGACGACCGACAGCCGCCGCCTCTCCGTTGTCCGCAGCGATGTCGCCGAGAAGATCGATTTGAGCCATGGGATAATCATTCCCCGTAAGGGCATGCAGGAGCTCAGGCGTCTGATCGATGCCCAGGAAGAGGATGCCTCAATCCTCTTGACCAAAGATTCCATCTATTATACATCGCCCGATACCGTGGCTACCGTACGTCTCATCGATGGAAAATTTCCCGATTACCGAGGCATCATCAAGATCGATTCCTACCCCATCTATATCCGTATCGACGGCCAGGCCCTGCTCAACGCCCTGAGGGTATGCGCCACCATGGTCACCGATATTGCCAGCTGCGTACGCTTCCATTTCACTCAGGGAAAGACCGTGCTCTTCGCCCATAATCCCGATCAAGGCGATGTTGAAATACCCTTGCCCTGCGATCATCAGGGCGACGACATCGAGATCAATTTCAACCCCCGCTATTTCATGGATTGCCTCGCCTGCATCGATGGCGAGGCCGAGATCCACCTGAAAGGACCACAGGGTCCGTGTCTGGTCACCCCCTTGGAACGCACGGACAGCAAATGGGTTATCATGCCCATGCGTTTTTAATGTCTGAAAGGACGGCAAGGAAACACTATGCAGGAATATACCGCAAAGGATATTAAAGTTCTGGGCGGCTTTGAGGCCGTACGCCTCAGGCCTGCCATGTACATCGGCTCGACATCCGCGCAGGGTCTTCACCATCTGGTCTACGAAGTGGTGGATAACAGCGTGGATGAGGCAATCGCCGGCTATTGCAAGAACATCAAGGTTACGATACACATGGATGAGAGCATCACCGTCGCCGATGACGGCCGCGGTATCCCCACTGACATCCATGAAGAAACCGGTATCTCGGCCGCCGAGGTTGTCCTTACAGCTCTGCATGCCGGCGGCAAGTTCGATAATTCCATTTATAAGGTTTCAGGCGGTCTTCATGGCGTTGGAGTTTCCTGCGTCAACGCCTTGTCCGAGTCCCTGGAACTCGAAATCCACCGCGACGGCAAGGTGCATGTCCAGAAGTACGAACGTGGTGTGCCCCTGGCCCCGCTGGCCGTGATCGGCGAAACCAAGCGTCGGGGTACCACGGTGCATTTCAAGCCCGATCCCGATATTTTTGAGACGACCACCTTTGATTTCGATGTCCTGGCCAATCGCTTGCGTGAAACCGCCTTCCTCAATCGCGATCTGAAGATCGTATTGGAGGATGAACGCAGCGATGCCACCAGCATCTTTCATTTCAAGGACGGCCTCCTGGATTTCGTCAACTATTTGAATTCCAAGAAAAAGACCCTGCATCCGCCCGTGTATTTCAAGAAGCAGAGGGGCGACGTGGTGGTGGAATGCGTTTTACAGTATAACACCTCGTATTCCGAAAGCCTCTTTTCCTTTGCCAACAATATCAATACGCATGACGGCGGCACGCATGTGGTCGGGTTTCGCAAGGCCTTGACCCGTACGATCAACGCTTACGCCAAGGATAAGGGCTTCCTCAAAAACCTCAAGATACCGCTTCAAGGTGATGACACCAAGGAAGGCTTGTGCGCCGTTCTCTCGGTTCTGCTGCCCAATCCGCAGTTCGAGGGCCAGACCAAAGGCAAGCTCGGCAATTCTGAAATACAAGGCATAACTGAAACCGTGGTGAACGAGGTCCTCGGTGATTACCTGAATGAAAACCCATCTGAGGCCGGCGCTATCATCAAGAAGATCATCGATTCGGCCCAGGCTCGCGAAGCTGCCCGCAGGGCAAAGGAGTTAACGCGCCGCAAGAGCGCCTTGGAAAATACGTTTTTGCCCGGAAAACTGGCTGATTGTCAGGAGCGAGACCCTTCCCTGTGTGAACTCTATATCGTGGAGGGAGATTCCGCCGGCGGCAGCGCCAAACAGGGCCGCGATCGTAAGAACCAGGCCATTCTGCCTTTGCGCGGAAAGATTCTGAATGTCGAAAAGGCCCGCGTGGACAAGATGCTCTCCAACCAGGAGATCAAAAATCTCGTCACGGCCCTTGGCACCGGCATCGGCAGCGATAATTTTGATATCTCCAAGCTCAGATATCACACCATCGTCATCATGACCGATGCTGACGTGGACGGCGCCCATATCCGCACACTGTTGTTAACCTTTTTCTTCCGCCAGATGCCTGAGATCATCGAACGCGGTCATCTCTATATCGCCCAGCCGCCGCTGTTCAAGATCGCCAAGGGCAAGCAGATCAACTACCTCCTGAATGAGGATGCCCTGGACGATTTTCTGCTTAACAACGCCGGCAAGGAGTGCACCCTGAAGGGCGCCATCGATATTTCGGACAAGGAGTTGGTGCGCTTCATCCGCATGATCCTGCGCCGCGGCAGTATCTTGGACAATTACGACATGCGCAACATGGACGAGCGTATCATCCAGAGCGCCTCATACCTGGACGCGTCTGATATTCAACCGCCTTTCGTTCCCTCCGCGATGCGCGACAAGGTCATGGAGGTCATCAAAATGTGGTTTCCCAACCTTGGTCCGGTGCGCTGCGATCTGGCCGATGATCATATCCGATTCCATTCGGTCAAGCACGGTCTCAGGAAGGAAACCATCATCGATCAGAAACTTTTTGAAACCAAGGGGTTCGAAGAACTCATGAAGATTCACGGCCAGTTGATCAAGATCGGCAAGCCGCCTTTCATCGTCCAGCGGGGCAACGCGGTCTATCAGGTCACCAATTTGAAGGAGGCGGCCGACAAGATCCTGGAAGAGGCAAAGAAAGGCTTCACGATTCAGCGCTATAAAGGTCTTGGGGAAATGAATCCGGATCAGCTTTGGGAAACGACCATGGACCCCGCCAACCGGTCCATGCTGCAGGTCAATATCGAGGACGCCGTGGAGACCGACAACATCTTTTCCACGCTCATGGGCGATGAGGTCGAACCGCGTCGCGATTTCATCCAGACCAATGCCCTGCGCGTCACCAATCTGGACATCTAAGCCTTAAACGAAAGGGACAGTAGAAAGCATGCCGAACACCACCGTTGCCATAGACCAGGAAATGCGCAAGAGCTATCTGGATTACGCCATGAGCGTCATCATCGGGCGCGCCATACCCGATGTGCGCGACGGCCTCAAACCTGTTCACCGCCGTATCCTGTTCGCCATGAACGAGGCCGGCAACACCTATAACAAACCTTATAAGAAATCCGCCCGTATCGTGGGCGACGTCATCGGTAAGTACCATCCCCACGGCGATCAAGCCGTGTACGACGCCATTGTGCGCATGGCTCAGACCTTTTCACTCCGTTATCCGCTGGTGGACGGACAGGGGAACTTCGGTTCCATCGACGGCGACCCGCCGGCGGCCATGCGCTATACCGAAATCCGCATGTCGCGCATCGCCGAGGAGATGCTCGCGGATATCGAAAAGGAAACCGTCGACTTCGCCCCCAATTATGACGAATCCCTTCAGGAGCCCATCGTCCTGCCGGCCCGTATCCCGAACCTGCTCTTAAACGGCTCGTCGGGCATCGCCGTGGGCATGGCCACGTCCATTCCTCCGCATAACCTCGAGGAGATCGTCAACGCCCTGATCGCCATGATCGACACACCCGATATCACCCTGGCCGAAATCATGAAGATCGTGCCCGGCCCGGATTTTCCCACCGGCGGCATCGTCTATGCCGGTTCCGAACTCCAGCGCGGCTACTCTACGGGCCGTGGCATCATCACGCTGCGCGGCAAGGTGCATATCGAAGAAGAAAAGGGTCGCGAACGTATCATCATCGACGAGCTGCCCTATACGGTCAACAAGGCCGAACTGATCGAGCGCATCGCTCTGCTGGCCCAGGAAAAGAAGATCGAGGACCTCTCCGCCATCCGGGATGAATCCGACAAGGACGGCATGCGCGTGGTCATCGAGCTCAAGAAGGGCGCCCAGGCCGTCGTGCTGCAGAACCAGCTCTTCAAGCTCACCAACCTGCAGACGTCCTTCTCTATGAACATGCTTGCCATCCACAACGGTCGTCCCCGGATCATGAATCTCCAGGAGTTCCTGCAGGCCTTCCTGGACTTCCGCGAAGAGGTCGTGACCCGCCGCTCCATCTTCGAGTTGGCCAAGGCCAAGGCCCGGGTGCACATCCTGGAAGGGCTCCTGAAGGCCCTGGAATTCATCGACGAGGTTGTGGCCCTCATCAAGGCCTCGCCAACGCCCGTGGATGCCCGCAACAATTTGATGCGGCGTTTTGACTTCTCCGAAGCCCAGGCTCAGGCCATCCTGGATATGCGCCTGCAGCGGCTGACCGGACTGGAACGCGACAAGCTGCAACAGGAATACCAGGAGCTCATGGCCGAGATCGCCCGGTTGGAAAAGATCCTGGCCGACCGTGATGAGCTTTTCAAGGTCATCCGGTCAGAACTAATTGAAATTAAAGAAAAATACAGCGATCCGCGCAAGACGCAGATCGACTATACCTCCGTGGCCGACTTCAATATGGAAGACCTCATCCCGGATGAAAAGATGGTGGTCACCATCACGCGCAAAGGCTACATCAAGCGTTCCGAGCTGACCGCCTACCGCACCCAGAACCGTGGCGGCGTGGGCATCAAAGGCGGCGCCACCACCGAGGAAGACTTCCTGGAGCACGTGTTCATCGCTTCCACCCACGCCAATATACTCTACTTCACGAATAAGGGACGCGTGTACCACACCAAGGTCTACGAGATCCCGGAGCGCGACCGCGCCACCAGGGGCATCACCATCAACAATATTCGTCCTATCCAGAAGGAAGAGCGCATCTGCGCCATCCTGGTGGCTCCGAATATCAGCGCCAACACCACCGTGGTCATGGTCACGGCCAAGGCCTATATCAAGCGGGTGCAGCTCAAGGACTTCGCCAACATCCTCAAGACCGGCATCATCGCCTGCACCTTAGACCCGAGCGACCAGCTGGTCTCAGCCCGTCTGACAACCGGCAAGGACAACATCATCGTCGCGTCCTCGGCCGGCAAGGCCATCTGCTTCCCGGCCAAGGACGTGCGTGTCATGGGACGCCAGGCCCAGGGCGTTCGCGCCATCAAACTCGACCCTGAAGAGATCGTCATCGGCATGGATGTGGTGCAGTCCCCCGACGACTTCGTCATCAACCTTACCGCCAACGGCTACGCCAAAAAGACCCCCGTATCCATGTACCCGGTCCAGAATCGCGCCGGCAGGGGCGTCATCACCGCCCAGATCACCGACAAGACCGGCGATCTGGTCGGCATCCGCATGGTACAGGAAACCGACGAGCTCATCGTCATCTCCAACTCCGGCCAGATCATCCGCGTACCCGTTGATCAGATCCGCACCACCGGCCGCTCGGCCCAGGGAGTG
>Ga0116192_1001773_pt1 | contig 14845 bp, 12 predicted proteins | sample AD_UKC113_MetaG_FD_89876 | JGI IMG/M metagenome (GOLD analysis project Ga0116192, IMG submission 89876) | Active sludge microbial communities of municipal wastewater-treating anaerobic digesters from Hong Kong - AD_UKC113_MetaG | ecosystem: Engineered > Bioreactor > Anaerobic > Digestate... | reverse complement strand
TTTCCGATGGTATCCAGATGGTTCATGCAAAAACCGGTCAAGCCGTTTACCCGTGCCGCATACTTAAGCATCACAGCGTCCAGCCATCCGCAGCGGCGGGGGCGTCCTGTGGTGGTGCCGTATTCATGGCCCAGTTCACGGATGGTGTCTCCAATCTCGTTAATCTGCTCGGTCACAAAGGGTCCGGCGCCTACGCGGGAGGTATAGGCCTTCATAACCCCCAGCACTTCGGTAATCATTTTGGGGCCAACCCCGGCTCCCGTGCATACACCACCGGCAATGGGGTTGGAGGAGGTGACATAGGGATAGGTTCCGAAATCAAGATCCAGGAAGGTGGCCTGAGCGCCTTCGAAAAGGACAGTTTTCCCTTGCTCAAGGGCCACATGAATCAACGAGTTCACATCGCGGACATAGGGCTTAAGCCGCTCCGCATAGCCCAGGTAATCAGCGATAATCTTTTCAGGGTCCAGGGGCTCTCCCCCATAAACCTTTTCAATAATCGCATTCTTTATCTCTATATTGGCATAGACCTTTTCCTTAAAGGCCTCAGCATCCATGAGATCCCCCATGCGGATACCGCAGCGCTCGGTCTTATCGCTGTAGGCAGGACCAATGCCCCGCTTGGTGGTGCCCAGCCCGTCCTTGCCTCTCTTGCTCTCCTGAAGCCCGTCCAGGACGATATGCCAGGGCATAATCACATGGGCCCGATCACTGATATAGAGGGCGGCCCGCTCTACCTTTTGTGATTCCAACCGATCCAGCTCCATGAGCAAAACGGCCGGATCTATGACCACACCGTTTGCCACAATACAGGTGATATTCTTTCTCAGTATGCCCGATGGAAGAAGGTGCAGCGCATACTTTACGCCATCGTGAACAATGGTATGTCCGGCATTGTTTCCACCCGAAAAACGCACCACATAATCGGTATTCGACGATAAAATGTCGATATACTTACCCTTACCTTCATCTCCCCATTGTGTTCCAATGACAACGATACCTGCCATAATACCATTCCTCCGTAAAGCGACTCATTCACCGACTTTGTGACACAGCCTCAGACAAGTCCAGCGTTTTATTCCATGATAAAGGCCGGATTGATATGGTCATCCGGTCGGCACTAATATTATATAGGGTATGGCCCTTGATTGCAAACACTAATCTTCCCGATAACAGGGTGTCTCCCGGCATGCTTTTGAGATGGGTCACAGTCCCATTCTCCCTGAGAGTCAAAAAAGTGCCCTCCGAAATTTGTCGGAGGGCGTATAAAGGAAGGCAAAAATACCCTATTTCAGTTCCCGAGCTCCGTCTCCAATCTCCGAGACATAGAAGCTGGCCCCATAGCCTATTTTGTCCTGGTAGGCCCTGCCCACCGATTCAATAAAGGCCGGAATGCGCTCATTCTTAACCAGGCTGACGGTGCACCCCCCAAACCCCGCGCCTGTCATGCGTGAGCCCAGGACGCCCTCAATCTTCCGGGCCTCCTCCACCAGAGTATCCAGTTCTTTGCCCGTGACCTCGTAAAGGTCTCTCAGGGAATTATGGGAATCATTCATGAGCCTTCCAAAGGTGGCCATGTCCCCGTTTTTAAGCGCCTCCACAGAATCCAAGACACGCTGGTTTTCGTAGACCACATGGGCCACCCGTTTTCTGATAACTTCACTGTCTATTAAATGCCGGTATTTTTCAAAATCCTCGCAGGACACATCCCGAAGGCATGTGGCCTGAGGCAGCGCTGATTTAAGCAGCTCCAGACCTTTTTCGCACTCGGCTCTGCGCTCGTTGTATTTGCCTTCTCCAAGGCTGCGCTTCTTATTGGTATTGCCAATGACCAGCGAATACCCCGAGAGGGTTATGGGAACCCATTGGAAGCTTAAGTCCTTGCAGTCCAGAAAGATGGCATGGTCTTTTTTGCCCATGGCCGAGGCGAACTGATCCATAATACCGCATTTCACCCCAATATACTCATGTTCGGCCCTTTGTGACAGCTTTGCCATCTCGATAGCGTCAATGGCCTTGGTTTTGCCATAGGCCTCATCCCCCAGGCTCACCAGGGCGATGGCTGTGGCCAGCTCTATGGCTGCCGAGGAGGAGAGCCCGCTCCCCAGCGGCACCTTATCCTCGTACATAAGGTCACAGCCCTTAATCATATAACCGGCCTTTAAAAGCGTCTGGGCAACCCCCAACTGGTAATTGCCCCAGGGGAGGTTTCTGTACTGGTCCAGGCAATCCAAATCGGCCTCCACCATTTGCTCCAGATCGGTGGCAATAAGGCGGATCATTCGGTCCTTTCTGGGTCTTGCCACCACCGTGGTGGCAAGGGTCAGGGCAGCTGGGAAGACAAACCCGCCATTGTAATCGGTATGCTCACCGATAAGATTCACCCGGCCCGGTGCTGTAAACAGGCGTATGCCTTCCAAAGACCCGTCGAAATAGCCTAGAAATTTCTCAATAAGCTTGCTTTTATCCATCTTTCTCGGCACTCCCTTCTTCCATCAGGCTTTTTGCCCCGAATCCTTATTCATGAACTTTAAATAGGCTTCCCTAAGCTCGGCAGCCTTCTCCTCGGGCGCCGTGGGATTGCAGTGAGCCCAGGCCCCCGTCTCGCTGGAAGCATTGAATTTTTGCTTGACCGCTGAGCGCATGGGCGGGAAAAACTCAATGTGGAAATGATAGTACTCGGAGAAATCGCCGCTGTTCACCGGATCCTGATGCATGCACATCATATAGGGAAAGGGCTTATCAAAAAGGGAATCCAGCATGCCCACCGTCTGTCGGATGGTTTTAGCCAGATTATCCTTTTCCTTAGGGGTGAACTGGCTCAGGTTCTGCTTATGATGTCGGCTCAGAATATAGACACCATAGGGATACTCAGTGAAAAAGGGCAGTACCACGGTAAAATCCTCATTTTCAAAGATGACCCGGTCCTTGTATTCCCGCTCCTCTTTAAGCATCCTGCACAGCAGGCATTCCCCGTGGTTCTGATGGTGCTCCTGGCAGGCTTCAAGCTCAAGGGCCAGCTTCTTGGGTATAAAGGAATAGCCATAGATCTGGCCATGGGGATGGGGCATGGTCACTCCCACCACTTCACCACGGTTTTCAAAAATGAACACATATTTAATCTTTTCGTCCTTCTTCATCAGCTCAAACCGCTGGGTCCAAAGATCCACCAGCTTACGCACATGGGCATCGGTAAGCTCGGGAAGGGTTGCTGTATGATTGGGAGAATAGAGAATGACCTCGCATTTTCCGTAGGCCGGAGCCGTCTTAAAAAAGTCGGTGGCAACGGGATCGGGCTCCGGAGGTGCCTGCATCAGTGCCGGAAAGTCATTATCGTATTCTGCCACTTCATACTCGGGCACTTTACCGCTGGACGGACAGAAAGGACACCAATCCTTGGGCATCTGAGGCCTGTCCTGACGATGGGAGGCGATCATGATCCAATCCTTGATGAGCGGATGCCATCTGAGTTCGGCCATAGCCATCTTCCTTTCTTTCTTGAATATGCACGCGTGGACCTTTTCCAAATCAATGCCGCAGGGCTTTTATGAACAAGCCCCTCCACCTTGATTATAGAATTGTATTCCGTTTGGGGTAAATGTTACAATGTGTATAGTTTATGTGTTTTTGTTGACTTAAGGATTGAGGCGCATGCTTGAAAAGTATTATATATCTAAAAAGGATAATACGGATTTAAATGTGTACAGATGTGGTTTTGAAGAATGTGTACCCGGACACTCCTGGGGGCCGGGGGTTCGGGATCATTTCAGTCTCCATGTGATCCTGTCGGGCCAGGGCAGTTTTTCCCTGAACGGCAACACCTACGTTTTGAAGGCAGGGCAGGGCTTTCTTATCTGGCCCGGTCAAATCGTCCATTATCAGGCCGACAGCACCGTACCCTGGACCTATTCCTGGGTGGGCTTCCATGGTTTAAAGGCCGAGGCCATTCTGAAGAAGGCCGGACTTTCGGTACAAAATCCCACCTTTGACTTCGATCCTGAGGGGCCCCTTATTGAGAGCCTCCATCATCTTATTGCCGCCGCCAGAAATGAAAAAACCCCTGAGCTTATGCTCACGGGTTATCTGTTTCTTTTTCTGGCCAACCTTTTGGAGCTTCAGCGGAAGGTCATGGCCTCCGATGAAAAAGCGTCTTCCTCAGATCGCTATGTTTCCAGGGCCGTAGAGTATATTGAAAAAAACTATGGGGGCCCCCTTTCGGTGGAGGACCTGGCCGGAAACCTCAGGATTGACCGAAGCTATCTGTCCGCGTTGTTTAAGCGGTATCTGGGGCTTCCACCGAGGGAATTCATCATTGGCTACAGGATGGATAAGGCCTGCGAGCTCTTAAAAAACCCGCAGCTCAGTATCGGCGATGTAGCCCGCTCGGTGGGATATGAAGATCCCCTTCAGTTTTCCAAGACCTTCAGGAAAACCAAAGGGGAATCGCCGTTGAAATATCGAAAAAAGCTCAATGCTTAATAATTGCTCTGGGAACGGCCCTGGCCGCTTATTAAAACCGGGGTGGTGGAGAATCCTACGCCCAGCCTCTCACAACCCATATCAATATAGCGGCGGGCTGTTTCAATATCGCGAATACCGCCCGAAGCCTTCACACGGATACGGCCCTTTGCGGCCTCCACCATGGCCTTGACAGCTTCCACGGTGGCACCATCATTGTGGAAACCCGTAGAGGTCTTCACAAAATCGGCCCCTGCCTCTATACAAATCTCGGTGGTCTTTTTGATCTCTTCCAGGCTGAGGGTGCAGCTTTCAAAGATAACCTTTAAAAGGACACCGGCTTTACGGGTCACCTCGGCCACGGCCTGAATATCCTTCAAAACCTTGTCCCATAAGCCCGAACGGACATAGCCGAAATTGGCCACCATATCGATTTCCTTCAGTCCCTTGAATGCGTACTGGGAGGCCTCAAAGGCCTTGACCTCAGTGGGTACGCAGCCGTGCGGGAAAGCCAGCACGCAACAGACATCGGTTTGGGTCCCCTTGCACAGGCCAACGGCCAGCTCAATATCGCAGGGTCTTACACAGACCGTACGGACCGAGTAATTAATACCCTCCAGAATGGCTTTTCGGGCTTCATCCTGAGTCATTTCAGGCTTTAATATGGCATGATCGATATAGCGCGCAATGTTATTTTCCATAGCTTGTCCTCCTTCGCTGAAAGGAAACGGGGGTTAGCCTCCATTCCCATGAACTTGGTTGTCCTTCCCAATACCTGTTAGTATAGGCCAAATGCCCGGGGCTGTCAAATAAGCGCGCTTAAACCACAATTTCACCGGATTTAAGGCTGACATAGACCAGCCAGTATCCGCCCATGTCCCGGACGGGGCTGTCGCTGACAGGAACCCACCGGCAGGCCGTTTCAAAAGGTCGGTTGTCGGTTTCATTCTTGGCCGGAACTCCTATGACATAATAATGGGCACCGTTATCCCCATGATAGAGCCCTGCCAGAATGTGCTTATATTTAAAGAGCCCCACAAGAATTTTCGGGTTGGCGAAAACCGGCACATTGACACCGGACATATACATAATATTGCTCAGTTTGGCCAGATCTGATACCCGATACCAGCTATATCCTCTGCTGGCTCGTTTGAAGGGGGTACATTCCTCAAAGTAATTTTTGAGGGATTCCTCCAGACTGCCCATATCACACCGGTGATAGAGAAGGTCCTGGGGCGTCCTCTGATGTACTGGGTTGGCCTGAACCGGGGAGGGTGTCTGAGCTTGCGTATTGGCGTAAGGTGCTGTATTGTATGTGCCCGAATCAGCATTGAACGTCTGGGCTGCAGGCTCGGTCTGAACACCCGTAGGCTGAGCCTGGGTCATGACGGGCTGGGTATTGGCATTCGCCGGCTGCGGATGGATTACGGCAGGCTGGCTATGGACCATGTCGGGCTTTTCTTGAGCCAATGCGGGCTGTGCCTGAGCAGCAACAGGCTGAGGGGGGGTATTGACGGGCTGTACCGGCGCACTCATGGGCTGGGGTATATTCACCGGCTGAGGGGTGATAAGCATCGGCTGGGGCTGGGGTGTATTGAGTTCCATGGGAGAAAGGGGACGACGGGCCTCATTAACAGGCCTTTCGGTCACAGACGGCGCTTTGGCCTCCTCATAGGCCCGGGGCTCGGGCCTGTCGGCCGCAGAAGACCTTCTCAGCATGACCTGGCGGATACTTTCATCCCATTTATAGCTCTTTTCAAAGCTTGAAAAAAGCGGCACCCATTTCTTATCCTGATTCTCGGCCGTTATGGCTGCAAAGCGAATATTCTCCGGCTTCAAACCATGCTTTTTCAGGGTCTCCGCATCAATTTCCAAGCCGTTTTGCATGCCGTTGTAGGACGAACTCAGCGAGCCCGCCGAAAGCGGTATCAATTGGTCGTGCTTGGCAAAGATTAAATAGAGTTTATAGGTATAAGGCCCCTGCTTCAGCCCTTTGACATGCAGGGATGCCTGTATTCTGCCCTCCCAGGAATCCAGCCTGACAAAGGCCTCGGGCGTATGGCCTGCGCCAAAGCCGGAGTCCAGCTCTTCCATTATGGCATATTTCCTGGCGAAACCCGATAACGACTGCATAATACCACCCAAAAAAAGTTCTCTTGAAAGTATACGCAGTATTATCAGGTGATATAACATTTCCCCCGGGGATTTCAGGATGGGTATGGGGCCTTAGGCGAGCTCCCGGCAGAGGGCGGCAAAGGTCTCTAAAGAGAGCTCCTCTGCCCTCACCGTTTCCTTGATGCCCAGCTTGTTAAGAATCTCCTTCAGCCGCTCTTTTCCACCATTGAGCCAGGGCTGGAGCCCCAGGGCGTTCAAGAGGGTCTTGCGTCTTTGACCAAAGGATGCCCGAACCACCTGGAAGAAGAATTCCTTGGGGATGTCCTGCACAAAGTCAAGCTCCCGCTTTTTGAGGCGAACCACGGCCGAATCCACGTCGGGCTTGGGGATGAAACAATTTTTTGATACCGTGAAGGCCATTTTGGGCTCGGAATAATAGCGAACAGCCACCGAAAGAGCGCTATAGTCCTTGGAGCCCGGTGTGGCCGCCATTCTTAAGGCCACTTCCTTCTGAACCATGAACACCAGCGTATCCCAGTTGATATCCCCTTCCAGCAGCATCATGACAATGGGCGTGGTAATGTAATAGGGCAGATTGGAAATGACCTTTTTGGGTCCCGCCCAATCCCCAATCAGGGCATGGATATCCACCTTCATAATATCCCCGTGAACCAGGTTCACATTATCAAGATGGGCCAGGTTTTCTTCCAGGGCCGGAATAAGATGCTTGTCAATCTCAACCGCCACAACTTTGCCCGCTCTTTTGGCCAGCTCCACCGTCATGGCGCCGATTCCGGGGCCTATTTCCAGCACCAGATCCTCCTGATTAACCTCACCGGCATCCACAATCTTTTTAATAATATTAATATCGGTGAGAAAATTCTGGCCCAGGGTTTTTGTCAGTTTCAAATCATACTTTTTCAAGATTTCATTGGTGTTAATCATGGTTCGCTCCGACTTCTCCTATGGATTTCAGAGGGTTCAGGCATGCCGTGAACCAGGTTCACGGTCAAGCTCCTTAAAAGCAACTAAATAAGGGGCCTATTGACTAGCCCCTCAACCTTTTTCTCTTCTTTTATTTTGAATACCATGGCGTATCATTCTGCTTCCAGCGGGTATCGTTCTGCTCGTTCAGAATGTAAACCACCACGTTTCTCCTTCCCCATTGTCTGACAGTCTCGCTGCTGTCAAAATAGAGATCGATGAGGTTGCCCTTAATGGCGCTTCCGATATCGGCAGCAATGGCAAATCCATAATCGGGTGCCGGGCCCGGAACCTCAACATAAACCTTGGTGCCCAAGGGGATAACCTTGGGATCCACCGCAATAACCCCTTCTCTGGCCTTTATCCCGGTATAGGTAATGCCGAAACCAGGGTCTCCCGGGTTTTTTCCTGTGTCCACAAAGGAGGAGGTATAGGCGGTGGCCTTCATTTTCATGACCTTTGAATACCGGACCAGCTCGCCGCGGGAATTCCTGAAATTGAGCACGGTTCCGAATTCCACAATCTTGCTGACCGGGTCCGAGACCACCATCTCTTTGAGAAAAGTTCTGTCTATAGCTCTTCCGTCTTCATAGGTAATCTTGTAGTACTTTTCCTTAATACCGTTCTGACCGATATTGATGACCTTTTTCTCGCCGCTGTTCATGGTGTTGTTAGGTCTTTCAATAACGTCAAAGGGAATCTCTTCCTGCTCGGTAATCACTTCTTCACGGACACGGACTAACCGAATATCCATACCCGCTACCACTTTATCATTGGGGCTGACACCCTCAAACCTGTCCAGGGGACCTACCGAAATTCCGTTTTCCTGTATCACTTCGGCAACCGTGTCCCTATATGACATGACCTCCTTAAGCTGGCCGTCGATCTTGAGGTTCAGGGGAACCGCCCGTTTGATGTTGATCACATTCAACGACTGGCTATCTAAAACCGTATCCATGGGGGTGCTGATGTAATCGTAGGGGCCCACGGATATATCCATGACCGCAAGCGCCTGTTCCACATCGGCTCCCATTGTTTTCACGACGATTGGCTTGCCATCTTCGATGACTTTAATGTCCTTACAAAGTTTCGAATATAAAAATACGCCCGCAGTAATAGCCAAAACCGAAAGGATTAACAGCAAAGCCAATTGCTTAAGGGGAAGGGCACGTTTGATGTACTTGATGTAAAGCTCGTTCACTCAAACATCCTCTCCTTATTATTTGGTTTTCCGCAGCAACTTCTTTAATGCGTTCTTCTCTCTTTTGTATCTCCATCGGCGGCATATAGCCGTATGTAATAGGTAGGGAAAATCCTCCCTGTTTTACTGCAAGGCTTTTTTATTGTATAACAACCTGAATTTTTTTGTCAAGGCTTACCAACTTTTAGGGTGGACAGCGAGGCTATTGCCCAATGGGCTGACTCGGTATTATAGGTAAAGATGACCTCCAGGGTATTCTCCCCCGGGTCCAGATGGATGAATCCCTTTTCTTCATTCAGGGAGACCTCTATGCGGATTTGGGATTTGATTTCGTAGGCCCCTCCCTGGTCGGCCAGGATAACAAAGGGCTTCACATCCGTGTCCTTATCTTCTTTAATGGTGATGGACTTGATGCCGGAAATAAGCTCTATGTATTGATCCAGAGAATAGCTTCTTCCCCAGAGCTTGCAGCTCTTGTCCAAAAAGGCCCAGGACTCTTCGGGGTTTTCAGAAGTCAGGCGGGCGAAAAACTGCTCGGCCACCTGATAAATTTCATCCTCCATAAAGGACTTATAATGGCGCAGGGCCTCTTTATGGTCCTGGATCTCCAAAAGATTGCTGTTTTCCCGCTGAAGGGCTTCACTGACCTGACGCTCCAGTTCTACAATCCGGTTGCGCTGGGTGTCGTTTTGTCCTTTCAGCGTTTCAATATTTCGCTGCAATTCATCAACGGTGGACTGGAGGGTAAGGTTCTGGCCTCTGAGCCAATCCTGCTCGAGTTTGTCGGTATCCCTTTGCTTGAGAAGGTTTTCTTTATCCCAAAGCAAGTAATTGAGCATGAGGAAGACAAACAGGACCAGTAAGGAAATCATGACTATGACAAATTTCTTCATGGAGTACCCCCTTGCCTGGAAAGCATCAAACTATAGGCCGAACAATCGGATGGCGTTCAGCGTGGTTGCTTCTTCAACAGCCTTCTCTTCAACTTTCTTGATTTCGGCCATTTTATTCAAAACCAGTCTCATGAGGCCCGACCAATTTCTCTTTCCTCTATGGGGCTCCGGGGCCATATAGGGACTATCGGTTTCCAAAAGGAGCCTGTCCATGGGCGTATAGTCCACCACCTCAACGGGCTTTACGGCTTTCTTAAAGGTCAGGGCACCGCCAATGCCGATATGAAAGCCCAGATCCAGAACTTCCCGGGCCATTTCCTTGGAGCCTGAGAAGCAGTGAAAGACGCCGCCCACCTCATAGCCCTTTTCAGCCCTCAAAATATCCAGTATATCCTTGTGGGATTCTCGGTCATGGATAATGAGGGGCAGCTTAAGGCTTCTGGCCAGGGCAATCTGCCTGGCAAACCACTCCCTCTGAACCTCGCGGGGCGAAAAATCGTAGTGGTAGTCCAGGCCGACCTCTCCGATGGCCACTACCTTATCCTTCCTGGACAAGTCAGTCAGTACCTGAATGGTATTTTCGTCACACTCGGAGGTGTCGTGGGGATGCACCCCCACGGCTGCATATACAAAGGAATACTGCTCGGAAAGGGCAATGGCCCTTTTCGAGCTTTCCATATTGCTCCCCGGGTTAATAATATGGGTAACCCCCTCGGCCAAACAAGCCTTTAAAACCTCGTCCCGATCGGGGTCAAACTGTTCATCATCATAGTGGGCATGTGAGTCTATCACAGTGAAAACGCTCCCATCCTAATTGTGTCGTTGAATCAGCTTACCTTGGTTCCAGTGGGTATCTCCCCTTCTATGGTAACCAGGGTCAGCTTGCCCGATTCCTTGTCCGAAGCGGCCAATATCATACCCTGGCTCTCAATGCCTCTTAATTTGGCAGGCTTGAGGTTGGCCACCAGGATGAGGGTTTTGCCCACCATCTCCTCGGGTGAGTAATACTGGGCAATGCCCGACACCACCTGTCGCTCCTCGTCACCGCATTGAAGCTTGAGCTTCAACAGCTTATCGCTTTTCTCAACCTTTTCACAGGCCAGGACCTTGACCACCCTGAGATCCACCTTGGCAAAGTCCTCAATACCAATAAGCGCAATGCCCTCTGGGGCTTCAGCCTTTGGAGCCTCGGCCTTCTTCTCCTGGGCAGGGGCCTTTGCCTGGGCCGGGGCACTGTTATCCAGAGCCGACAGGGCTTCCAGCTCCTTGGCCATATCAATTCTCGGGAAGATGATCTCGCCAGGTGCCACGGGGCTCACGGGATCATAGGCTCCCCAGACCCCTGCGCTTTCCCAGGTTCTCTGGGATTCGGGCACGGCCAACTGTCTCCATATCTTCTCAGGGGTTTCGGGCATGAAGGGCTGAATCAGAATGGAGACGATGCGGATGCTTTCGGCCAGGTTGTACATAACCTGGGCCAGTCTGGGCTTATTCTGCTCATCCTTGGCAAGGGCCCAGGGCATGGTCTCATCAATATATTTATTGGTACGGGAAATGGCCTTCCAAATCTCGGCCAGGGCTGTGCTGAACTGGAGCTTGTCCATGAGCTCCTCGGTCTTGCCCTTGATCTGGCTGACCACGGCCTTAAGGTCCTCATCATAGTCCCCGGCGGCTCTTTCCTTGGGAATCACGCCTCCGAAGTACTTCTGGATCATGGCTACCGTGCGGCTTACCAGATTGCCCAGGTCATTGGCCAAGTCGGAGTTGATGCGTGAAATCAGGGCTTCATTGGAGAATACCCCGTCGGAGCCAAAGGGCACCTCTCTTAAAAGGAAGTAGCGGATGGCATCCAGGCCGTACTTTTCAACCAGCACCACCGGGTCCACCACATTTCCTTTGGATTTTGACATTTTTCCGCCCTCCAGCACAAGCCATCCATGGCCAAAGACCTGCTTTGGAATGGGCACATTCAGGGCCATCAGCATGGCGGGCCAGATAATGGTATGGAAACGGACGATTTCCTTTCCTACCAGATGAACGTCGGCAGGCCAGTACTTCTTAAACTTGCTGTCGTCCTCGCCTAAATAACCCAATGCGGTGATATAGTTGGACAGGGCATCAATCCAGACATAGACCACATGCTTGGAATCAAAGGTCACCGGCACACCCCAGTTGAAGGAGGTACGGGAAACACAGAGATCCTCGAGGCCCGGACGGAGGAAGTTGTTGAGCATTTCATTGCGGCGGGAGGCGGGCTGAATAAAGTCGGGATTCTCCTCCAAAAGCTGAATCAGCCTGTCCTGATATTTGGAAAGCCTGAAGAAATAGCTCTCCTCACGGGTCTTTTCCACCCCTCTTCCGCAGTCGGGACACTTGCCGTCCACCAACTGGGTCTCGGTCCAGAAGGATTCACAGGGGGTGCAGTACCAGCCCTCGTATTCGCTCTTATAGATGTCTCCCTGATCATAGAGAGTCTTAAAGATTTTCTGTACCGTCTCAATATGCTCCTTGTCGGTGGTGCGGATAAACTTGTCATAGGTAATCTTCATCAGGCTCCATAAATCCTTGATACCTGCAACGATTTTATCCACATATTCCTTAGGGGTTACGCCGTTTTCGGCGGCCACCCGCTGAATTTTCTGACCGTGCTCGTCGGTTCCTGTCAGGAACATGACATCATAGCCCTGAAGCCTTTTATACCTGGCCATGGCATCAGCAGCAACAGTGGTATAGGAATGTCCGATATGAAGCTTTCCGCTGGGATAATAAATCGGGGTAGTAATGTAAAAAGTCTTTTTGCTCACGTGAAATGCCCTCCAAAACTAAATTGATACACTTTCTCTATGTAGAATAAAACAAGTCAATGCCATTAATTGCATTATAACATATTGTTACAGGTTTGTAACATGCTCTTGCACCGTGATAATAGCCGTGCAGAAGATACCGCTGCCCCTGCCGAATTCGGTCAGCCCTTCCCCGGTGGTGGCCGTCAGGCCCACACACATGGGGCTTATGTCTAAAAGCCTTCCAATATTCTCACGGATCCTTTCAATATGGGGTGCCAGCTTGGGCCTTAAAGCCTCCACCGACAGGGAAACATGGACGATTTTATAGCCCTTCAGATATTCCAAAGCCTTTTTAAGATAAACTGAACTGTCGGTGATGCCCTCCTTAAGACAGAGGTCATCGGCCACCTTACCTAAAATATTGACACAGGTGATGCCCGATATGGCATTGGTCAGCGCATGGAGGATCACATCGGCATCGCTGTTGCCCGAAAGCCCCGGGCACCCGTCAATGGGCACTCCTCCCAGTATGAGCTTTTTACCGTTTTCCTCTTCACAGAAGCGGTGGCTGTCCTGTCCAATGGCGACCTTAATCAACAACATCATCCCCTTAAAAAGCATTGTACCCTATTTGGGCATTACTCTAAACGCCCGGCAAATAACCGGAATGTCCATAAATCCATAGTCAGGCGTTGGTCTCTGGTATATAATAATAACAATTTTATCAGCATCATGGGACTCTTAAAGAGCCTGAGTTCTTTAGGAGCCTTAAGTGTTAAGGAGCAGCTTATGTATCAGAACATTATTTTCGACCTTTATGGAACCCTTCTGGAGATTAAGACCGAAGAAGAATCCCCCGAGTTCTGGACCTTTGTGGCCCGTTTTTTCAGCTATAATGGTGCTGTCTATGAGCCGTCTTCATTGAAAAGCCGTTATGAAGAACTGGTTCAGCAGGCCCTGGCAGAAAAAAGAGCCCTCACCCCCCATCCCGACATTCAAATTCTTCATGTCTTTAAAAGGCTTTATGAGGAAAAGGGTATTATCCCCGGGGATGCTGTGCTTGTGCAGACGGCCAGGGTCTTCCGCAATCTTTCCACACGGATGATACGGCTATTTGACGGGGTTAAGGAGACCCTTCAGGCCTTAAAAGAACGAGGCATCCGCATCTTCCTGCTGTCCAACGGGCAGAGGGAGTTTACCCTTCCCGAGCTGACGGCTTTCGGCATTGTTCATTATTTTGACAGAATCTGTTCCTCGTCGGATCTTGGCATCTGCAAGCCCGATCCGCGGTTCTTTGAACATCTCATGGCCCTTGAGGGGCTTAACGCCCAGAACACCCTCATGGTGGGCAATGATCACACTTCGGATATTGCGGGGGCTCACCACCTGGGCATGGATGCCCTCTACATCCATACCTCAAACTCCCAGCCCATAGACCCCTCAGAGGTCCAATGCCGGTTCAAGATTCCCGACGGTAATTTTATAAACCTTAAAAAATTGTTGCTCAGCTTATCTTAATATCATCCTGCTCCAGGGGACTTTCCTTCTGGGCCTCGGATGCTCTGACGGCCTCAAAGGCCTTGGACAGCATCAGCTTGATGCGGTTGAGCTGGTTGACCTCACTGGCGCCGGGATCATAGTCCACCGCCACAATGTTGGCATCGGGATACTGGCGCTTAAGCGCTTTGATCATGCCCTTGCCCACCACATGGTTGGGCAGGCAGGCAAAGGGCTGCATGCAGATGATGTTATTGACGCCATTTTCAATGAGCTCCACCATCTCCCCTGTCAGCAGCCAGCCCTCACCGGTTTGGTTGCCAAGGGACAGGATGCTGGAAGCCCCATGGGCAATCTCCTGAATGCTCTTTTGCCGATAGAAGCGCTTGCTTTTGGCCAAGGCCTTTTTCATGGGCCCACGATACCATTCAATAAATCGGATGAAGGCCAGGCCTGCCATACGGGCCAGCCAGCTTCCCGATCCTTTTTGATAAGCAAAATCGCGGTTATAGGCACAATAGAGGAAGAAGTCGATGAGGCTGGGCACCACGGCCTCGCCCCCTTCGGCCTCCACAATCTCCACCGCATTATTGTTGGCAGTGGGATGGAATTTGACCAGAATCTCGCCCACCAAGCCCACCCGGGGCTTATTCACCGGGGATATCTCCAGGGCATCAAACTCTCTGACAATTCCCTCCAGATTTCTCTTATACTCGCCAAACCGTCCCTTTTTCAAGGATTCCAGACAGATCTGGTTCCATTTCTCATAGAGTTTATTGGCTGAGCCCTTAATAACCTCATAGGGTCTTACCCGGTAAAGCACGCTCATGAGCAGATCCCCGTAGACCATGGCCATGACGGCACGGTTGATGAGGGGAAGGGTCAGTTTAAAGCCGGGGTTGGTCTCCATG
>Ga0116192_1001772_pt1 | contig 14846 bp, 6 predicted proteins | sample AD_UKC113_MetaG_FD_89876 | JGI IMG/M metagenome (GOLD analysis project Ga0116192, IMG submission 89876) | Active sludge microbial communities of municipal wastewater-treating anaerobic digesters from Hong Kong - AD_UKC113_MetaG | ecosystem: Engineered > Bioreactor > Anaerobic > Digestate | place... | reverse complement strand
TGCATATGGAGGACCGGCTCCCCGGATTCGCTGGGAAACAGCGTTCCCACGGCCAGGACCTCCTGGGCGCCCCGGAGGGTGTGAATCATGGGAACGACGGCGTCCCCCCGGTTTTCCTCGGGGCCCACCACCAGGCGGCTTCCGTCGGCGGCGCCTCCCAGATAGAACACCAGGGCGTTTCGAATCCTTTTGGCCTGGGCAAACACCTCGATGGTGTCGGGCAACCGGTCTCCGTCTCCCAGCCGGAGGGTAAAGATCCGGCCCATCGTTCCTTCATCGTATTCCATGCCTGCGTTTCTCCTCCCGATAGGTTTCCTTCGGCTCCCCCGGCTGATGGATCCCCGAGGTCGGCCGGTGGGCGTTCTCACGACCGATTTCGACCGCGCCCGGACGGGGATGATACTATACAAGGGGGACGACCTTCCATAAGATACCCGCCCGGACGCCGGCCATGAAAGACTTATCGGGAAAGACAAGGGATTCCCTCCTGATCCTTCTCATGCATCTCCCAACGGCCAAGGCCTGTGAACCCCAGGGCGGCGGCGCCCGCCCGGCGGGGGCCCTGCGGTCCCGCGGCGTGTAGTTCCGGGTTTGGGACACCGACCTGCAAGGACTCGGAAACCTGCTGAGACGCCCTCCTCCCGACGGCGACAGCCGGAGCCGGCGTGCGGTCAAGCCCCGTGACGTCTTTCCGGGACGCCTCGACTCCCTCGACCGGAGCCATTCTTCGAATGAGCGGAACGGCCTTCCACACCATATCGGGAAACGGCGGCAGCCTCTCCGCAACCGCAAGGATGTCCTACAACAAGAGTCCGTGATGCAGAGCCTTGATTTCTTCAAACGAGAACCCAAAACGCGGAGGAAACCCGCAAGAACTCTTGTCGCGATCCACTCTCATAGGATTCGCCCGGCAGCCCTGCGACCTTTTCCGTTGAGGACCCAAGCCGGAAGCTGTGCGTCCTGTCCTTTCGGATAGTTTGCCTTTATCGAGCCCTTGCCGGGGTGCGGCCTTCCAACCCCGGCGACTCTCGAAAACATCCACTGCCTTGGCATCCACTCAACAATGTTCTTTTTGTGAGGTTGAGGGATTGCCAGATGTCCGGATTTTCCTCGCGGCCGCATCCCCAGTTTGCGCAGCAGCCCCTTCCGGTTGGACCTTTCCTCTCCCTTTGCGGCGAGACGGCATCTTCCGGCCCGGGCGCCGCGCCAGGCCATGCTGACCGTCAAGCGGGACCATCTCCTGCCGGTGAACTGTGCTGCCTTCACGCTTTTGGGCTAAGACCGGCGATGGATCCGCCTTCCCGCAGCTTTCGCGCTCTAGCGGGAAGAGTTGAAGCCCTTTGACGGGAGTGCGAGGGAGCTGTCGAGACTGCCACGGTGCGAAAGCCTGCCGGTAAAACATTGGTGTTGATTGGTGGGGAAAACAAAACTAGGATACGGCATATCCTTCTTTCTCATCGCGATGAGCCGGTGCGCTGCCGACCCGGTTTGCGGCGGCATTGGGAGCAGGGTCTGCTATCAGCAAAGGAGAACCACCATGGTCCGTCCGCGGGGAAAGAAGAGTCGCTTCGGATTCCTACTGGCGCTCGGCTCGCTGCTCGCTTTTCAGATGACGTACTTTTCAGCGGCCCCCCCGGCGCCGCTCGCCGAAACCTGGACCGTTTACGGCGAAGCCGGCATGAAGGCAACGGTCGAGTACCATTTCTCCGCACGGGCTGAGCTGGACGTGAATCAGTCTAACGAAGTCTGGAGAATCTATCGGGTCATGGGAGACGGGTCTCCACAGTTTTCCTTGACCGCAAAGGTGCTGGAGGGGGGCACCCCCCCTGGCGGGGAATTCAGCCAGTTTGCGCAGCTCAACCTATCTTCCACTCTGCCGAATGGCAATACACACGATATTTGGATCAGCCCCATCTACGACGGCCAATCGGGGACCCTATCCGGTGGACTGCCGATGGGCTTTTATTATGACCAGTGGGTCGACCTTGCACCCCATGACGGATTCATGTGGTTTGCCGCTCAGTACTATCTCGATCCCGCGTGCGGAGCTACCCTCGAGTGCAATCGCGATCATGCCGGAGGTCCCTGCGAGAACCCCGGCACGCCCTTCACCTGGCCCCCGCAAGGAGCCGGCTCCTCCGCATCCGGGTCCTCGGGACAGCGCTCCGCGTGCTCGGATTGTCGGGGGGGATGCGCGGCCCAGGGCCTCCCCGTCTGGTACGTCAACCTGGAGCTGCTCAATCTAGTGGTCCAGGACACCGACTTCCGCTATGACAGCTTCGGACGGACAGTGGCCATGCAAAGGACGTGGAACCCTCCTGTGCCCAACCAGGACGGGATGTTCGGCCGCGGTTGGTCCTTCGCCTACGAGTCCTCCGCGGTGAGCTACAATGTCGCTCAAGGGGAGGCGGGGACGGACCCCATGGGGCTCGTGTTCCTCAACCTCGGCACCGGCCGGAGGTTTCAGTACACGGCATCGGTGTATGAAGGTGTCGGCACCGGCCAGGTGACGATACGCTACGTGTGCCGGAACACGATGGACAACCCGAGGCCCCTCATAGTCACCGGGTACCTCGATGAAGCCACCCGGGCCGAGCGGTTCATCGTCCGGGACCAGGACGCCAAGATCACCTACTATTACGGACAGACAGCCTTGGGGGACGTCAATGGAGGTCGCGCGCACCTCCTGACCTCCATCGAGGACCGGGACGGCAACCTCATCACCCTGACCCACGGGGCGAACGACCGGCTGGAAAGATTGACGGACGCCTCCGGGCGCGAGACGGAATTTGCGTACGACGGAAACAACCACTGCACCGCGATGACGACCTTCGACGGCAAGCAGGCGTTCTACCACTACGATGCAGCGGGGAATCTGGTGGAGACGGTGGACCTGGCGGGCAACGCGAGCACATACACCTACGATGCGAAAGGGCATGTCACCGAGCTGGCCACGAACGGCAACGGCACCACATTCACCTGGACCGATGCCTCGGGCTACTGGAAGGTCGCCTCCGCCACAAACAGCCTCGGACATATGGAACGATACGAGGAGGTGAACGGCGGCGTCCGGGTGATCGACCCCAGAGGCGGCGTGACGACCTGCACGGTAACTCCCGACGGCACCGGCGGCTACTCCCGGAGCGTTACGGACCGGCTCGGAACCACGACCACGATCTTCTACACGAACAATTATGCCTCTCCATACAATCTTCCCCCCGGCCTGCCGGTATTGTGCCGGAGATCGGACCTTTCCGTGCCCCTCTGGACGGCGGATTACGACCCGGTCGGCAACCTGGTCACCTTCACGGATGCCATGGGCGCTTCGACGTTTTTTACTTACGACGACCGTCGAAACGTGACCGGCATTACGGACGCCGTGAATCACGCCTGGAGGTTTGCCTACGACGGGCGGGACCGGCTCCTGGAGGCGGTGAGCCCAACCGGGGGGAGGCTCTCCCTTTTGTGGGACGCCCTCGGGAACCTCTCTCAAATCACCCGTCCCAGCGGTGCCACATACCTCCTTGGCTACGATCCGCATGGAAATCTCGCCGCCATAACGAACCCCCTCGGTCAGAAGACCACCGTCGCCTACGACGCGACCGGGCTGAACCCGGCCTCGATCGTCGACCCCCTGGGCAGGACGACCGCCCTGACCTTCGACGCGAACCGACACCTCACTCAGGTCACGAACCCGGACGGCACTTCCCGGCACTACGGTTATGATTGCTGCGCCCTAACGTCCTACCAGGACGAGAACGGGCAAACCACGGTCGTGGAGCGGGACTCGCTCCAGCGGCCCTTGAGCGTCACGGACCCCCTGGGCAACGTCCGCAGTTTTGACTACGACGGCAATGGGAACGTTGTCGCCTGGACAGATCCCCTCGGGCAGATTTCCACCCACACATACGACGCTGCAAATCGTTGGGTGGGATGGACGAACCCGGTTGGCGCGATTGTGCAGATGACGTACGACACGAGGGGGAACCTCACGTCTCTGACGGATCCGGGCTCCGGCACCACAGGGTTCACCTACGACAACAACGACCATCCAGTGAGCGTTACCGACCCCCTTGCCTGGACACAGGCGCTTTCGTGGAACCTGCTGGGCCAATTTACGTTGCTGACGAATGCGCGGGGACGGGCGGTCGGGTTCGAATACGACGAGGATGGGCGTCTGGTCGCCAGGAAACACGACGGGAGCCCCTTCGCCGGTTACGCCTACGACAACGACGGGAACCTGACCACCGTCGTGGACGCAACCGGGACGACGACCTACGTCCACAACGCCCAAGGCCGTGTCATCGAGGTCCAATACGACATAGGGCGAGCCACTCTGGCCTACGATGCGGCGGGAAACCTTACCTCCATCACCTATCCCTCCGGTTTGAGGACGGACTACACCTATGACGCGCGAAACCGGGTGATCGCCATGTCGTGGGGGGACCACGCAATCACCTTTGGCTACGATGCCGTGGGCAACCTGCTCTCGGAGTTCCGGTCCAACGGCGTCAACAGCATGTACACATACGACGCAAACAACCGGTCAACGGGGATCGAACACGCGAGGGGAGCGGAAGTGATCGCCGGCTTCCAATACAGTCGAAATCCCGTCGGCAGTATAATAGAAGAGACCAACCGACTGCCCCTGGCCCCCTCCTTCAAGGAGAAGACGAGCGTGATGGAGTACAATGACGCAAACCAGCTCGTCAGTATGGACGGGAATCCATGCACTTACGATCAGGACGGGAACCTGGCAGATATGGGCGACACTTTCTCCGCCACCTACGACCCCGAGAATCGCCTGACGGCCGTTACGCAGGGAGGAAATCAGAAGATTTACAGCTATGACGGGCACGGAAACCGGCGGAGCGTGGAGGATCAGGCCGGAATCTCCAGGGAGTATTATGATCCTTTTGGACGCCTCCTGTTCGAGACGGACGCGAGCGGAAGCATCACGGCTCAATACGTCTACGACGGCATGCGCCTGGTTGCCATGATGAAGGGACTGGATGCCTATTTCTATCATTTTGAGAAAACCGGCAACACGATCGCCCTCACCGATCGCACGGGGGCCGTGGCGAACGCGTATGCTTACGAGCCCTTTGGGGCCATTATCGCCTCCTCCGGACAGGTGCGGAACCCGTTCACCTTTGTCGGGGCTTTCGGTGTGCGGGACGAAGGTGGCGGGATTTATCTCATGAGAAACCGGTACTACGACGCGGTGACGGGAAGGTTCCTGCAGAAAGACCCCATCGGGTTTATGGGAGGGATCAACCTCTACGCCTACGTCGGGAACAATCCGGTGGACAGGATGGATCCCCAGGGAACAGCAGGTCCATTCGATGCGATAAACTCTTTATATCAGGCGAAAAAAATCGGCGAATCCTGCCCGGTATTCGGCCCTGTAGCGGCGGCTTTCGCCAGTGCACAGATAGGATGCGATCAAGAGATCCCGGATTCGGTGAAAGCAGAAGCTCGAAAAAAGGCGATTCAGTCATCGGAAGAATGCTCAAGGAACCAACTTCCGCAACAGTGGGTGTTTCGGCTCTATGTCTTTCTCGTATTGCAGGCTCTGGAACAAGGGAGTACTCTCCCGTCCGGTCTCCATGGTGAGAGACGGTCGGATCAGTGGCTTCCCACCGGGACGTGGGGGGGCGTTTCAGATGTCTTTGAGGACCTGATTAGGATGCCCTATGGCAATACACCCAACGAAAAGGCGGCAGATTGGATTTCCAGGTTTCTTGATACCGTGGTTGAGGGGAAGGGCTTCGAGCGCATTCTGTACGAGATGGGACACTGACCGCTGATAGTGCATCCCGGAAGAATGGTGTTGCGCCTGCAAGCCAAGCCGGACCCCGAGTTGTTCAAGAAGTGAGGAAAACCATCATGGTTCGGGTACCCGCGGTTCTGCCGCATCCTCCTAGGGTCGCCGGGCCGGTGCCGGGTATATTCAAGGAGCGCTTCGGAGACCACGTCCTTCTCTTATGGGATGTCTGCCGATCAGGCGGGCTTCCGCGATCCGTTTGTCGTGGACGGCGAGTTTTGTCGCCATAGGAGGCCTCCCCTTACACATTAAGCTACCCTACACCTTGTGTGTAACTTCAAAGGGTTGCTTGCCCATCGAAGCGGAGATGAGCAACCCACAGGAGACCCCATCCGGGGTATTCACGACCTGCTCGATGCGCTTCCCCAAAGACGATTCCGGGATTGGGCCCGGGCAGGGCGATCCCGGATTTGCATTGGCTTGGCCCTGCCCTCCAACGTGACTACCATGGCCTTGCTTGAAAGCGTCTACGGTAACCACATTCGGGAAGCATGCTATGACAAGCTAGCATGTCGGAATCCGGGAAACCAAGGCAAACCTGAGCAGACTCCTCAGGATGGAGGAGAAGGGAAAAGAGGTTTTGTTGACGGATCGGAGACGTCCTGTGGGAAAGCCGGTCCCGATGGACAGGGGGGCATTGTCGCTTGCCTTCCGAATCGAGGAGATGGAACACGCGGGAATCCGCCTCCGGGCTGCCCGCCCGTACGGCGGCCATGAAAGAGTCATTGGAAAGGACAAGGGATTCCCTTTTGATCCTCCTCGTCCATCCCCCCACGACCAAGGCCTGTGAACCCCCGGCCGGCATTGCCCGCCTGGCGGGGGCCCTGCGTTCCCACGGCGTACGCTTCCGGGTTTGGGACGCCAATCTGGGAGGACTCGTGGACCTGCTGGAACGCATTCCCCCCGACGGCGATCGACGGACCCGGCGTGCGGTCAAGAACCGTACCCTCTTCCTGGAACGTCTCCGTTCTCCTGCCGGGTATCAGAGCCTGGATCGATATAAACAGGCCGTAGGGGGCCTGGATCACCTGCTGAAAACGGCCGCCCTGCCCTTCGGCGTCCGTCTGGGCCTGGCCAACTTCGAGCACACCCGTCGGCTCCCCGTAAGAAGTGCGGACCTTCTCGATGCCGCCGAAACCCCCCGGGACAATCCGTATTATTCTCACTTCAGCCGGAAGCTCCGTCAAATTCTCGAAGAGGATTCCCCCTCGGTGGCGGGGTTTTCCCTCAGCTACCTCAGCCAGGCCCTATGCACCTTTGCCATGATGGGTTTTTTGAGGAGGGAGGCTCCCGGGATTCGAATCGCCCTGGGCGGGAGCCTGCTCACCTCGTGGGTCAAGGGGCCGCACTGGAAAAACCCCTTCGGAGGCCTGGTGGATCATTGCATCCCCGGCCCCGGCGAGGATCGCCTCCTGCGCCTGGCGGGAATCGATCCCGAACCCGGGCGGATCTACGCTCCGGATTACTCGTTTGCCGGGCCCGCCGACTATTTGAGCCCGTTTCCGGTCATTCCGTACAGCGCTTCTTCGGGTTGCTACTGGAAGCGGTGCGCTTTCTGCCCGGAACAGGCCGAGGGCAACCCGTACCGGCCGATCCCCTCCGACCGGGTGCTCCAAGACCTGGGCCTTCTCACCCGAGCCGGCCAAACGGCCCTGGTCCACTTCCTGGACAACGCCATGAGGCCTTCCCTCCTGGAAAAGCTGATGCGCCGTCCCCCCGGAGTCCCTTGGTACGGCTTTGCCCGGGTCACCTCCGCCCTCACGGACCAAAGCTACTGCAGGGATCTCAAGAGGGCCGGGTGCGTTTTGCTGAAGCTGGGGATCGAATCCGGAGACCAGGAGGTGCTGGATCGGGAAAATAAGGGAATCCGCCTGGAGGATGCCTCCGGGGCCCTTCGGACCCTTCACGAGGCGGGCATCGGCACCTACGTGTACCTGCTTTTCGGGACTCCCGCGGAGTCTTATCCTTCGGCGCTCCGCACCCTGGACTTCACCGTCCGCCACGGGAACGAGATTGATTTCCTGAACCTGTCGATTTTCAACCTGCCGGTGGGAAACGCCGATTCATCCCTGTCGACGGCGCCGCACTACGAAGGAGACCTGTCTCTCTACACGGGCTACGAACACGCCGGGGGGTGGGATCGCAAGAGGGTGAGGCAATTTCTGGACCGGGAATTCCGAAGACATCCGGGGATTGCGCAAATCCTGAGGCGGGAGCCGCCCGTCTTTACGTCCAACCATGCTCCCTTCTTTGTTCGGGACAGGGATCTCCCGAATCCTGCGGGCCGTTGAAAACTCGAGGGAAGACCGGATGCGCCGGGAGGCGCCGTGACTTCTCCCCGAAGCAGGCGGAAGGGATCCCCGGCGGGGTCGTTCCCGGCGGATCCTCCCCGGGAGCCCATCGCCGTGGCCTTGCCGGGATGCCGGGCGCCCGGCCCCAGGGGAAGGGTTCCCCTGGGCGACTGTCCACGGTCACCAAGGCGAGGTCAAAAAGGACACTACTTCCTTCATCGCCTCCCTTGCGGCGACTTCGATGTCCTCGATGGCGTTTCCGCTCAACCCCAACCCGATGAACACGGGGTCCGACTCCAACTGCTTGAGTTCCACCGTATCCTCGTCGCTGGTCCTCAAATGGGTCATGCGGTTGGCCGCATAGACGATGGACGCAATGTCCAGGTCGCTGGGCGCCTTGAGGGGGCAATGATGATGCCCGATGGCGGCCACGACTTCCGGCGGGAATTTCCACCTCCGGGCAATCATCACTCCCAACTCCTGGTGATCGATGCCCAGGGCATTCCGTTCCGCTTCCAGGAACCCCGCCCCTTTTCCCCTCATCCGCCTCAGGCTCGTGTGGAGGTACATCTTTGCGTAGAGGTCCAGCACGGTCTTGCCGATATCGTGAAGCAGCGAGGCCGTGTAGACGGCGAGGACCTTCCGGTGGGACAGCCTGCGAGCCAGGATTTCGGCGGTAAGAGCCGTCGCCACCGAATGTTCCCACAGTTTTCGCTCCTCGACGTCGCATCCCGGATCCCTCCCTTGAAAATATCGGGCCGCACACGCCACCAAGATGACCTGGACGAGCCTCTGCGCCCCCAGAATGAGCACGGCTTCCTTCAAGGTTGCGGCACTCTGCTTCCGCCCGTAATAGGCCGATTGACTCAAGGCAAGGACCCTTGCGGTGATGGCCTGATCGTATCGGATCACCGCCTCGATTTCCTGGACGGGAGCCATCCTGCGAATGAGCGGAATGACCTTCCACGCCACGTCGGGAAACGGCGGCAGTCTCTCCGCAACCGCAAGGATGTCCTTCAACAAGAGTTCGTGATGCAGAGCCTTGATTTCTTCGTTACTGAGGTCTCTTAGCATTGCTCACTCCTCACAGGACCGGATCGGTTTTGCGGCGGTTCCGAAGGGTTCCGTCCATTTTGCCGGGACCCCCGGAAACAACGAGGCCGAAACACGGTTCCATGGTTCCGCAAGAACCGCGACCCAACGGATGCCTATCCGGACAACCCAAACCTGTGTCCATGGGAAAAGCGAGCGATTGCAGGGAAAGGAGAACCAAAAACGCGGAGGAAACCCGGAGATACTCTTGAAAGGATCTACTCTCATGCGATTCGCCCGGCAGCCCTGCGACCTTATCCGTTGGGGACTTAGGCCAGAAGCTTTGCGTCCTACCCTTTCGAGCAGTTTGCCTTTATCGAGCCCTTGCCGGAGCCCTGCCTTCCAACCCCGGCGACTCTCGAAACCATTCACTGCTTTGGCACCCATTTAAGCAGGTTCTTCTTGGGAGGTCAAGCGATTGCTCGACGCCCAAATTTTCCCCGCCGCTGCATGCGCAGTCGGTGCACCCGCCCTTCCGGGCGGGCCTTTCCTCTCCTCGTGCAACGAAACCGCGACTTCCCCCTTCGGGTGTTCGTCTACTTCCAAGAGACTTTGTGCCGGCGCCGCCGTAGGAGACGGCGTCGGCGTGGTCTGTCTGCGCCCGTCGAGACTCGATCCACGTCTTGCCCCGTCGTTGGAGAATCCCCCTCAGGCGAATCGTCCCCGCCCGGCGGCCCCGGAGCCCCGTGGGGGGGGACTTTGGGCTTCCATACCGTCCCAGGGTTTCTAACCGTCGATGAGCTTCCTCCCGGGAGTCGGACGGGAAGAAGGCAGGGCCGCGCAGCCGGTTTTTGCGTCCGGAAGTTCTCCCGATGCCGCAACAGGCTTCCGAACCGCGGCATAGACGCGTTGCGCCCCGGCCCGGGGCTCCTCATCCCGGGGCCCTGCGCCCCGGCTTTCCTGATTCCCGTTCCCGTTGCGGCCGATGAGCTTCAACAGATCATCCAGACTCGACAGCATTTGCTCCGCCTGGGCGCTGAGCTGTGCCGACGCACTGGCCGATTCCTCGGCGCTCGCCGCCGTCTGTTGGGTCACCCGGTCCATTTCCGCCGCGGCCCTGCTCACCTGTTCGATCCCCTGGGCCTGTTCGTTGGAGGCCGCCGCAATCCTTTCCACCAACTGGCCGACCTGGTCCGTGTGCCGGGCTACCTCTTGAAAGGCCTCATTGGTCCTTCCCAACAATTTGACCCCGTCTTGGATCTTCCTGACGGTGCCTTCGATCATCACCGAGGTATTCCTGGCGGCTTCGGCCGACCGCATGGCAAGGTTTCTCACCTCCTCGGCAACCACCGCAAACCCGGCCCCCGCTTCTCCGGCACGAGCCGCCTCGACGGCGGCATTCAGGGCCAACAGGTTGGTTTGAAAGGCGATCTCGTCGATGGTCTTGATGATCTTAGAGGTCTCCTGGCTGGCCGTGGAAACCTCCTGCATGGAACGGGTCAACTCGGTCATGACGCTGTTGGCCTGGTTCACCACCCGGTTGGTATCCCGGGTGAGATCGTTGGCCTGCCGAGCATTTTCCGCGTTTTGGCGAGTCATGGACGACATTTCCTCGAGAGACGAGGAAGTCTCCTCGAGGGACGCCGCCTGGGCGGAAGCTCCATCGGCCAGGGACTGGCTTGCGGTCGAGACCTGGGAAGATGCCGACGCCACCTGGTTGGCCCCTTCGGACAGGCCGTCCAGGAGATTGTGAATGGGCCGGGTGATGGACCGCACGAAGAAGAAGTTGAGAACGGCGACGAGAAGAGTAAAGGTCCCCGCGACGCTCAACCCCACTTTGATGATGTTGCTCACGTTCATCACTTCGCTCTGAACGGCATCGATCACCACAATCCAATCCCAAGGGGCGTAGTATTTGAAAAACGCGATCTTATCCCGACCGTTTTCCCGGTAGGTGGTGTACCCGTCCTTCCGTTGACCGATGATCCGCGCCAGTTCCGCATTGGCCAGGGTCTTGGATTCGAGGGTCGGATGCCCCATCAACTTCCCGTCCGGCTTGAGGAAAAAGATGTACCCGGTGGCTCCCACGCGGATGCCCTTGTTCAGGTCTCGAGTCCCGTCGGAATTCTTGGGACCGATGACCTTGGTCCGGATGGCCTCCTGGTATTCCGCGTACTTGACGGTCTTGACCGTTTTCTTGATTTCGGCTTCCAGGGCCTGTCCCGCCTGGGCAAGGTCCCCGATATTGGCCAGCATGCCCCGGCTGAATTTTTCGAACACCGCTTCGTAGTGCTTGAGACTTGCGGGCACATCCCCCACATACACGGGGGATTTCTTGATCTCCCCCATGATGGCGTGCCACGCCTTGATGCTGGCTTCGTCCTCCTTGATGATGAAGTTCTTTTCCTGCTCACGGGCCTGGAGGATCAGGACGATCTCTTCTCCGATCTCGGCTTCCTTGACCAGGGCTTCGTAGGCTTCCATGATCTCCCAGACGAAGCCGATCATGTTGGTGAAGTCCTGGCGAACGAGTTTCTCCATCTCGTTCTTGGCGTTCATGACATTGAGGCCCGTAACGACAAATATCGGGACCAGGGAGAGGATCATGGTCTGCAGGATGATCCTCGTACCCAGCTTTGCGCGCACTCTCATGGTCTGCCTCCTGCACCTGGAGGGAGGGAACGGGAACGTCGTCAACAGAGGCGATCGGATGAAGTCCCCCCCTCTCCGATCCCCTCCTCTCCCCGGCGTTTGGACAAGGAGAGGAGGGACAACCCGGACACTTCCCTCAAAACCGATAGGCACCGGGGAGGACCCAAGGCCCTCTCTCAGCTACTGAACCGTCAGCAAGCCTTGTTTGAGGATGATCTCCTTTCCCGATCCCGTAAGGAAAAAGTCGACATACTTTTTCACGTCCCCCGACGGCGGTCCCATGGTGGCAAAGTACATCTCCTGGGCGATGGGATAGCCGTTTTCCCCGGGCTTCTTGCCGTCCACTTTGAGCACCTTGAAATCGGCCGTCTTGGAGACGGCTCCAAACGAAATGAAGGAGATGGCCCGCTTGCCCTTGGCCGCATCCAACACGGCCCCCGCCGTCTCGGTAATGACGCTGGACTGGGCAAAAGGAGCATCCCCCATGACCAATTCGGTGAAATTTCGGTTGCAGGTGGTCTTGGTTTGAGGAATCACCACCTGGATGGGGCCGGGATCATCGCCCAGGTCCTTCCAATCGGTGATCTGGCCTGAAAAGACTTTTCGAAGTTGTTCCTTGGTAACCTCTTCGGCCTTGCTGCCCGCAGGGACGAAAACGGCGATATGATCCCTGGCAATGAGGGTTTCCGTCAGGTCTTGACTTTGGGACTTTTCGGCCAGTTTCATCTTCCTGGCCAGGCCGCCAACGTTGCACCTGCCCGAAACCAGCGACGGAACCGCATCCTGGGTCTTTCGATCCTCGGCGGTAACCTTGATTCCCGTTTCCTTGGTGAAGGCCTCCATGGAATCTTTCACCAGGGCCCAGTAGATCTGAGAGGATCCGTCATAATGAATTCCTTCCACCGCGCAGACTTGCGTCGCCTGTAGAGACCAGCCAATCACAGTCGCAGCCACCGCCAACACACCCACCAGAACGCACCGCTTGAACATACCTGCCCCCTTCTGCATAATCCCCAACCTTTGCCTCGTCACAATCCCGCAGCGAGTCGCTCCGAAAAACCGGAACCTCGATATTCCCCGCCTGCGGGCAAATGTCGCATGTCCTATCCATCGGTTCGGGACTGCAAAAGCTTGAGAAGTAATTTGGGACGAGAAGCCGGGAGGCTGGGGAATGGTGTAGGGTGGGTGGGCAGAGGAAGCATAACACAGCCCGTTCAGAAAGGCTGGTCGGAGGAGGTGAAAAAAAGCTTAGGTTGACCCGTTTTTTGTCTAGACTTTGGGGGGAACCTTAAAGAGAGAGAGGCGCCGCAACGTAGCTCACAAACTTAAACGAGCAAAACCAACCAGCCCCTCGCCAACTAACCAATCAACCTTTAGCCCCTCGCCCCCCGGCCCATCCCTTATTCCCCGATCTCCAGCGCGCTCACCGGGCAGACGCGGACGCAGGCGCGACATTCCCGGCAAAGCTCCCGGGCATCCTCCCGCCCGTAAGCGCTGATGATCGTGTCGAAGCCCCTCTTGGCAAAGGTCAACACCGGGATCGGGTGCAGCTTTGCGCACACGTACACGCATCGGCCGCAGAGCACGCAGCGCTGAAGCCGGTATTTTACAACGCCGTGGTCCTGGTCCGGCGGGAGTTCCCGGGCAAGGTTTTCGTACCTGCGGGGTTTGAGACGCACCCCTCCCAGGAATTTCACCATTCGCTGCAGTTCGCACTTTCGGTTGGACCCACACTGCCGACATTCGGCCCGATGGACGGAAAGCAGCAGTCGAAGGGCAGACCGCTGGAGCTCTCTTACCCGGGGAGTGTCCGTCACCACCACCATGCCGGGCTTGGGTTGGACTTTGCACGAGGGCACCGGTCGCTTTTCTCCCTGGACATCCACAAAGCACAAGCGGCAAGAGGCGGGCGGATTCGTCATCTCCTCCAGGAAGCATAGATTAGGGACATAGATGCCGTTTTCCAGACAGACCCGGAGCAGGCTCTTTCCCTCTTGCGCCCGGATGGGCTTCCCATCGATGGTCAGTTCGATCATTTCGTTCGCGTCTGAGGCCTTTCAACCACGGGAGCCAGTTCGGGCGGCGATACCTTTCTCACGGCATCGTATTCGGGAGGGCAGACCACCGCGCACTCGCCGCACTTCACACATCGGCTCTGATCCACCGCTTTCTTCCGATCCTTGGCGGAGAAGATGGCTTCCACCGGGCAGCATCCCACACAGACTTCGCATCCCCGCGAGCACTTTTCCGGGTCTATGTAGAAGGCGGTCATGGCACGGCACATCTTGGCCGGACATCGCCTTTCCCGGACATGGGCCTCGTATTCTTCCCGAAAGTATCGCAGGGACGTGATGATGGGGTTGGGAGCCGTCTTTCCCAGACCGCACATGGCTCCCTCTTTGATGTCTTCACTCAGCGATTCGAGCAGGGCGAGATCTTCTTCTTTCCCCTGCCCTCGGGTGATCCGGTTGAGAGTGTTGAGAAGGTGACGGGTCCCGATTCGGCAGAAGGTGCATTTCCCGCAGGATTCCTTCTGGGTGAACTCGAGAAAGTACCGGGCCACGTTCACCATGCAACTGTCTTCATCCATGACCACCAGGCCGCCGGAGCCCATGATGGCCCCGGTCTGGACCAGGGAATCGAAGTCCACGGAAGTGTCCAGGAAGCTTTCGGGAAGGCATCCCCCCGAAGGGCCTCCGATTTGCACCGCTTTGAACCGTTTCTTCTTGGGGATCCCACCGCAAATGTCAAAGATGAGGGTGCGAAGGGTGGTCCCCATGGGGATTTCCACCAGTCCCGGGTGCTTGACGTTTCCCACCACGGAGAAAATCGCCGTGCCGGGACTGTTCTGGGCCCCGATGGCGCTATACCAGCGCCCGCCCTTGGCGAGAATGAGCGGCACCGAGGACAGGGTCTTCACGTTGTTGATGACCGTGGGCCTGCCGAAGAGGCCGGATTGGACCGGGTAAGGCGGCCGATACTGGGGGATGCCCCGTTTGCCCTCGATGGACTGGATGAGGGCCGTCTCTTCTCCGCAAACGAAG
>Ga0116192_1001770_pt1 | contig 14858 bp, 10 predicted proteins | sample AD_UKC113_MetaG_FD_89876 | JGI IMG/M metagenome (GOLD analysis project Ga0116192, IMG submission 89876) | Active sludge microbial communities of municipal wastewater-treating anaerobic digesters from Hong Kong - AD_UKC113_MetaG | ecosystem: Engineered > Bioreactor > Anaerobic > Digestate... | reverse complement strand
GGGCATTGACCCACTGGAGTTTGTAAAGACCGCGGAGGCTATGTTCCGGTTAAGAGGCGGTATCCCGGGCTACACCCTGGAGAAATGGAAGGAGAGCTTCCCCAAGCTATCGCAAAACGGTGTGACCTTTGCCAAGTACCATAAAATACTGCTCAGTGAGCCTTTAAGAACCTTTATTGGCCCTGAGCGTGGTATCCCCGATGGGGTGAGCAAGGACAAGGCCTTAGCCTCAGTTCAGAAATGGTATGGGGAGTATCGTCTGCCTGCCGATTGTCTGGCCGTGCCCCAAAACACGGACTTATCAAAGATAAGAAACCTCACCAAGAACTCACCTGTGTTTTTAAAGAATGGCTATATCATTGTGAACTTCAGAGATATTGCGGTGATAAACGATGACCAGTTTGATACGCCCAGCCTCCAATACTCCGGCGGAACGGGCAATGGCTGGGTTCTGGAAGGGTACTCCCGGGTTCAGTCAGGATGGCAGTTGCTTGAGGGAGATGTTCTGGCCTACTATGTAGATCAGCGAGCCACTGACGATATGTTAGGAGTAGGAACGCATTAACAGTGAAGGAATTGTAGTCAGATCCTTCCAGAGTGATAGAACATTCAAATTGGATCATGAAAAAACCTCCAATTGGTTGTTTTCAATAGGAAGATTATGGGTTAAGCTATAATTGGATTAATCCAAAGTATGCCAAGGGAGGTATATACCGTGCAGATTAAGCTGGACAGGACTTCAAAAACCCCCGTCTATCTTCAAATCAAGAACCAGATTCGGGGAATGATCTACAATGGCATTCTCACGCCGGGAACCCAGCTTCCGCCTGAGAGAAAGCTGGCTCAAAGTCTAGGCATTAATCGCAGCACGGTATTAACCGCCTATCGGGAGCTAAAGGCCGATGGCCTGGTAGATTCTCATGTGGGCAGGGGAACGGTGGTTCTGCCCGTCCTTTCTCAGGTTTCCGAGAAATATGACAGCATGGAAATTCCGGCCTTTCATCAGTTCTTCAGCCTGGCCGCTGAAAGAACCAATGATCCCTTGCTCAACGATCTGCTTCGCATGGCCAACCAGCAAAATACCATTTCTTTTTCTGCCGGTATATCCTCTCTGGATACCGATCCCGTGGAATGTCTCGAAGGGATTGAAAAGGAGCTTAGAGAGCAGCCTGATCACTATGCCCTGAAGCATGTACCCACCGGGGGACTGCCCTCCTTAAGGGAGAGCATCACCCAGCTTATGAGGGAGAGGGGGACTGGCGTTAAGCCCGAAGAGATCATGGTGCTGTCAGGCTCTCAGCAGGGTATATTTCTGACCGCTCAAGCCTTTTTGGATCTTGGCGATGTGGTTATTGTGGAGGAGCCTTCCTTTTTCAGCGCCCTTCATGTTTTCCAGGCCGCTGGTGCACGAATCATAGGCGTTCCGGTGGATGAGGACGGTATGAAGGTGGATGTGCTGGAGCAGCTCTTAAGGCGTCACCATCCCAAGCTTATCTATACCATGCCTACCTACCAGAATCCCAGCGGTGTTTCCATGAGTCTGGAGCGGCGTCGTCGGCTCCTGGAATTAGCTTACCGGGAGAAGATCCTCATTCTGGAGGATGATCCCTATGGTGAGCTGAGGTATGAAGGACCCAGGCTGCCCACCCTGTTTGAACTGGACTCCTATGGCTATGTGATCTACCTCAGCACCTTTTCCAAGATACTCTTTCCGGGGATACGCATTGGCTGGATGGCAGCCCATCAACAAATCATTCACCAGATGATCATGCTTAAGCAGATCAATGATCTGCATGCCAACAGTATTTCCCAATGGATTGTGGATCGTTTCTTAAGAAAAGGCGGATACCATGAGCATATCCAGAGGCTTTGCAAGGATTACGGGGAAAAGCGGGATTTGATGGCCGAATCCTTAATGGCTCACCCGGTTGAGGGTCTTGAGTGGACCAAGCCCCTGGGAGGTTTTTACTTCTGGTGCAGGCTGCCTGATAATCTGCCCCATATGTCACTTTTGGTCAATGCTCAGGAGAATGGTGTTTCCTATGTCCCGGGAACGGCCTTTTATACAGGCGGCAGGGGCGGGAGCTTTATACGCTTGAATTTTACATACCCATCCAAAGAGAAGATTCCCCTTGGTGTTAAGAGGCTGACACAGGCTATTGAAGCCACTGCCCGGCGCGCCCCGATAAGGTTCGAGGGTGAATTTGAAGAGATGCTGCCCATCGTGTGATTTTTCCCATAAATGAAAATCCAATGCCATAGGCCCTGCTTTGGTCCGGGGCTTATTCTTTCATACCCTTTATTCGATGATTTTGGAGGTTGTAGGTTTATGCAGAGATCACTCTTTTCACAGCGCATGCAGAATATCAGGGCTTCGGAAATCAGGGAGCTTTTAAAGGTGACGGAACAGCCTGAGATTATATCCTTTGCAGGGGGCCTTCCGGCACCCGAGCTCTTTCCCGCAAGGGAGCTTGCCGCCCTTACCGAGGAAATTCTTTTGAAACAGGGCACAAGAGCGCTCCAATACTCCACCACTGAGGGGTATACCCCCTTAAGAAAAAAGATCTGCGAAAGGATGCAGAAGGTTCTTAATGCAACGGTAAACTTAGAGGAAACCCTGATCACCTGCGGTTCACAACAGGCCCTGGACTTTATAGGAAAAGCCTTTCTGGACAAGGGGGATGAGGTGTTGATGGAAAGCCCCTCCTATCTGGGGGCCATCAATGCCTTCAGAGCCTATGAACCAAAGTTTGTGGAAGTGGCAACCGACCATGAAGGCATGATTCCCGAAGCTCTGGAGGAGGCCCTGAAGAATGCCAGACGGCCCAAGTTCATTTATGTGGTCCCCGATTTTCAAAATCCCACCGGGCGTACATGGAGCCTGGCCCGGAGAGAGGCCCTGGTAAGATTGACTGAGAAATATGAGGTTCTGATTGTGGAAGACAATCCCTACGGGGAGCTGCGCTTTGAGGGAGAGCAAATTCCTGCTGTTAAATCCCTGGATACCCATGGCCGAGTCCTCTACCTGGGCACTTTCTCCAAAACCCTTTGCCCCGGCATGCGTATTGGCTGGATTGCCGCTGCCCATCATCTCATTGAGCCCCTGGTACTCATAAAACAGGGGGCCGACCTGCATTCCTCCACCTTAAGCCAGATGCAGATCAATCTGTTTATGGAAAGATATAACCTGGACGACCATATTCAAAGCATCCGGGAGGTCTATCGCAGAAGACGGGATACACTGATTGACGCCATGGAACAAAGGTTTGACGACAATATCCGTTTTACGCGTCCTTCCGGGGGTCTGTTTTCCTGGATTGAGCTTCCCGAGGGAAGGGACAGCCGTGTTCTTTTGGAAAAAGCCATCGGCCAAAAAGTGGCCTTCGTTCCGGGAGGGTCTTTCTATCCCTGTGCGCCTAAGCACAATACCTTGCGGCTCAACTTTTCCAATATGCCAGAGCACCGTATTGTGGAGGGAGTAGAACGGCTGGAGATGTTGCTGAATACCTAGAACAGGTATTGTAATTTCCAGCTTGAGAATCCTGTAAAAAGTTTATATGATGGGAAGGTAGTCCTTCGATTACATCACGGAAGGGAGATTATTTTGATGTGTAAGAACCAACGGACCCGGGCGCTGTTTTATCTGGCACTCACCGCAGTCCTATGGAGCCTGGGCGGTTTGCTGATAAAGTCGGTGAATGCGCATCCCCTGGCCATTGCCGGAACACGCTCGGCCATTGCAGCCGTAGTTATCCTGCTCTACATAAGAAAACCCCGCTTTACCTGGTCCTTTGCACAAATCGCTGCGGCCATAGCCTATGCGGGGACGGTCATTTTATTTGTTGCCGCCAACAAGTTTACCACTGCGGCCAATGCCATCCTTATCCAGTACACTGCGCCCATCTATGTGGCGCTGTTCAGCGCATGGCTGCTGAAAGAAAAAGTGAAAGCCGTTGACTGGGCGGCCATTGCCGTGGTCCTTGGAGGCATGGTCCTCTTCTTTTTGGACAGCCTTGATACAAAAGGCGTTCTCGGGAATCTGTTTGCAGCCCTCAGCGGACTGACCTTCGGGATGTTTGCCATTTTTATGAGGATGCAGAAGGATGCGTCACCCATTGAGTCGGTGATTTTGGGCAATCTCATCACGGCCCTTATCGGTATACCCTTTTTGTTCCAAAGCTTACCCGACGGACAGGGCTGGCTTTGCCTGGGACTTTTGGGCATTGTTCAGCTCGGCATCCCTTATATCCTTTACAGTGAGGCCATTAAACATGCAACGGCCCTGGAAGCCACTTTAATACCCGTTATTGAGCCCATCCTCAATCCGGTTTGGGTGGCCCTGCTCTTAGGCGAGGTTCCCGGTTTCCGTTCATTAATGGGTGGTGTTATCGTTGTTGTGGCCGTTACGCTTCGCTGTGTGGTGGTGTCCATTCAAACACAAAAGCAGGAGCAAAGGGCCGAAGTCAGGGAAAGTATGAACCCCTCCTAGCCCTTGGGCTCCGCAGGGGTAAAATGCCTGATAAAAAGATTATCCCTTTCCAATAGATCGGATATGGTGTCAAAGCCCAGACGATGAAGCAGATCAATAACATGGGGATTGTCAATGGGCGTTTTATAGGTTGCCAGATTGCCGTAGTCATTGACATGCTGTGTCCCTTCCTCATAGGGGATGATGGCTTTGGGGCCGCCCACACAGCCACCTACACAGCCCATACCTTCCATAAAGTTGGCTTTGATTTCTCCATCCTGAAGTGCTTTGAGCAATCTCTTGCATTCTATGACCCCATTGGCCTGAGTGGCTTTTAAAGGAATCTTTCTTTCAGGGGACAGCCGGTTCAGGGTGCTTTGCACTGCCTGGCTGACACCGCCCGTCCGGGCGTATATTCTACCCGCCATGGAGGAATGATCCCGCATATCCTCATCCATGTCGGCAGGGTTGATGCCTGCCAGCTTAAATAAATCATCCACTTCCTGAAAGGTCAGAACATAGTCCACCGCATCGCGAATATCGGGCTCCTTGGCCTCGGCCTTCTTGGCAATGCATGGGCCAATGAACACCGTGACCGCATCGGGGTGGATGCGTTTTATGGCTCTGCCGCAGGCCACCATGGGCGATACTGATGGGGGCATATGGGGGATGAATTCGTGATAAATCTTTTTGATCATGGCCACCCAGATGGGGCAGCAGCAGCTTGTCAGCATGAAGCCCTTGTCATCGTGTATGGAACGGTCGAATTCCAGGGCCTCCTTCAAGGTCAGGATATCGGCGAAAAGGGCCACTTCCAGCATACCGTAGAACCCCAGATGCTTGAAGGCCGAGCGAAGCTTGCCGGCGGTGACATCCATAGTGAATTGTCCGTTGAAGGCGGGGGCGATCATGGCATATACAGGTTTTTCTCTGGCATTGAGCAGCTCCAGTATGGGCACAAGATCCCTGCGCTCAATCAGGACCTTGTTTCTGCAGGCCTCCACACATTGGGCGCAGCCCGTACAGTTGTTGTGGTCAATGATCACCTGACCCTTTTCATCCCGCTTAATGGCTGAAAACAGACAGGCCACCTCGCAGGAGCGCTCCGCATCGCCGCAGTGCTCACAGTCCTCCAGACTAATGACGGCGGGCTGATTTTCGGGATGCAGCAGACAATCCAGATGCTGCTTATTATAATCTCCCTGGGCCTCAATATGGCGGATCTCGCTTTGGAGATTCTTATTGTATGAGGCCCGGACAAGTCGGTTGTAAAGCTCTCTGAATGTTTCCAAAGTACAGCTCCCCTTTATTTTCTCCATATGTATTCTTTTCCGTCGGAAACCAGCCTATTCAGAATCAGTGCCCACAACCTGGATAAGCTTTTGGTTCTTCTTGCATCGATACATGGCCTTGTCGGCCCGTACAATGACACTGTTCAGATCCTTATCCTTGCCTTTCTGGTAGGAATCCATGCCATAGGCCATGCTTATTTTAAAGCCATTAGATTGGCTATTGAAATGATCGATTTTATCAAAGAGCTCGGCAATAGCATCATTGATAATGGAAACCGGGGTATTGCGTATGATAATGGCAAATTCATCCCCGCCGATTCGGTAGATCTCTCCCAGTCGGGAAAGGCTGGTTCGCATAATCCTGGCACCCTCCACCAGCAGCCGATCCCCTTCGGCATGGCCCAGGGTGTCATTGACAGTCTTCAGGTTATTGATATCCACAACCACCACCGTTACCGAATCCTGAGAATCCAGAACGGGCTGGAGGGCCCTGATGGCTTTTTCAAAGGATGCCCTGTTTTTCAGACGGGTTAAGGTATCGGTATAGGCCAGGGAATGGAGCACTCTGTTCTTGGTTCGGATATCCCGCATATGCAAAATATTCTGCCCCATGATTGTGGAAGAAAACAGGATGAATAAAAGCAAGCCCCATCTGAAGAAGCTCTGGGTATTCATTCTTGGGGTCTCGGCCGCATAGTACAGGATCACATCCACCATAATGAATCCGCCAAACAAAAGACAGCCATAGAAGAAGAAACGGATATCCTTGTTCCCTGAACGGATTTCCTGGATGCCCATGATGACCATGGAGACAATGGTGAACGTGGCCCAGAGATGGAAGCAGGGCAGCAGCAGGATATAGTCTGTCAAACTGAGAACCTGCAGAACCGTTCCCGCCACAAAGAAGACGAAGAAGCCGCAGGCCAGATAGAAGATGTATCGGCTCCGGGCCGGATGATATACTCGCCGTACAAAAAGCAGGAGGGGAACGGGAAGACAGTATAGGGAAACAAGCGCCAGATGGCTTAAGAAAACCGGATCCTTAATAAACAGGAGGATAAGATTGCTTTCAGCGACAATCCATATGCCTGAAATCACTGAGAAAAGGCCCAGGTAGAAGGTTCCGGCATTGCGAAGCTTGAGCTTTGCCATCCGTTTTTGGAGAGCCAGAAGGATAATGCCGAAAATGACCAGGGAGTATGCCAGAGCAAGAGGAATGAGATCATTTCGGACAATACTCATAACAAGATCATTTCTCGAGCCCATCCAGACCTGGGCGAGAATGCCCGAAAAGCTGCGATAGGGGGAGTTGAAGGCTATAGTGAGCGTACTCCCGGCGCTATCATGGGGCAGGGAAATAAGATGCACGTCCCTTCCGGGAGATTGGCTGAACCATTTCAGGATTGGATTATACTCGTATATAAGCTCTTGATCTATAAATACCTTAACCTTCTGCTGTTCTGTGACGAAATACAGGGCAGGGTCCTGATAAGCGGTTTCGGGCAAGGGACGGCTTATGGTTACGTCCGTATTGTGAGGAATATCCTTGATGACCGAAGGGAGATTTAAGGACGATTTTGAATTCTGGGTGGGGTTGAAAAGGGTCCAATGGTCGGAAAGAGGCATGCCGACAGGGGCTGCCATTTTTCCAGTCGAAAACGGGAAAATGGATACCAAAAGAAGCACGCTAATGGATACCATGATATAAATCAAGAGCTTTCCCAGGATTCTCTCTCGTTTCAATGCGATCTCCTTTTGATGGATGAGACTAGAGGAATTTACAAAATAAGCATATCACTCTTATTGACACAAATCAATCAATCTATGACAAAAGAAGGAAAGAGGCGATTTCATAAAAATGCCAGTATAAATATTTCCAAAATTGCAGGCCATGATATATAATAAACAATAACCTGAAAGGTAAATCACGGAAAATTAATTCAAGAGAGGTACCTGTCATGAAATATGAAAATTTATACGCCGTAAGGCCCATTAAAGACCTGAAGGATATGCTGGAGTCAAGCGCTGCTATTTATGGCAACAAGGCTGCCTTTCTTGCAAAATCAAAGGACAAACCTGATTATTATCCTATCTCCTACAGCCAGTACCTGTCCGATGTCAATGCTTTTGGAACAGCGCTTATCCATATGGGTCTCAAGGGCGGAAAGATTGCTCTCATTGGTGAGAACAGATATGAATGGTCGATTTCCTATTTGGGCGTTGTCAATGGAACCGGCATCATTGTTCCCCTGGACAAGGAGCTGCCTGCCCACGAAATAGAAACCCTGATTGAACGCTCCAAAGCCGATGCCATTATCTATTCGGGAAGTGTCAAGGGCAAGATTGATCCCCTGCTTGAGAAAGAAACCTCCCTTCGCTATTTTATTTGCATGGACGCTGATTTGGCCGGCGGCAAGGTTCTGTCCCACAGCTCGGTTTTGGAAAAGGGCCATGCACTGATTAAAGAGGGAAACCGGGAGTTCCTTGATGCCCAAATTGACAGAGAGGCCATGAACATGCTTTTATTCACCTCGGGAACCACCGATAAGTCCAAGGCAGTCATGCTCTCCCATAAGAATATCGCCGAAAATCTTATGAACATGTGCTCCATGCTCTATATTGACGAAAAGGATGTCTTCCTGTCCATCCTTCCCATTCACCACACCTATGAGTGCACCTGCGGTTTCCTGTGCCAGATCTACAGGGGCTGTACCATTGCCTACTGTGAAGGTCTGCGCCATATCGTCAAGAACCTGAAGGAATCGGGCTGTACCATGATGCTGGGGGTTCCTCTGGTCTTTGAGTCCATGTACCGCCAGATCATGAATAATGCCATCAAGCAAAAAGGAAAGTTCGCCATAAAATTTGCGCTGGGTCTGAGCAATACCCTGCTCAAGCTGGGCATTGATATCCGGAAGAAGCTGTTTAAGCAGATCCATGAGGCTCTGGGCGGCAAGGTTCGTATGTTTATCAGCGGAGCTGCCGGAATTGATCCTCAGATAGCCAAGGGCTTCAGAGAACTGGGCATCAGCCTGGTTCAGGGCTATGGGCTGACCGAATGCGCGCCCATTGTTGCCCTTAACCGTGACTGCAATTATAAGGATGAAGCGGCAGGCCTACCCCTTCCCAATCTCGAGGTGGAGATCTACCAGCCCGATGAGGACGGTATCGGCGAGATCCGATGCAGAGGATCCAGTGTTATGCTGGGCTATTATGAGAATCCCGAGGCCACCAATGAGGTGCTCAGAGACGGATGGTTCTACACCGGCGACAGCGGCTTTATTGACAAGGACGGATTTGTGCATATTACAGGACGAAAGAAGAATGTCATCATCACAGGAAACGGAAAGAATGTATATCCTGAGGAGATAGAAACCCTGTTGAACAGAAGCCCCTATATCAAGGAGTCCCTGGTTTACGGCCAGGGCCAGTCCGACGGGGATACGGTGGTCTGTGCCAAGATTGTGCCCGACCATGAGAAGATTGATGAGGACATTAAGAACAATGATGCGCCAGGGGCAACGGTAGAGGAGATTATCGACAAGGAGATCCGTCGTGTCAACAAGGACCTGGTGTCCTATAAGCACATTAAGCACTTCTCCCTTCAGGATGAGGAGTTCATTAAGACCACAACCCGAAAGATCAAGCGCCATATGGAGCTGAGGGATTAAGGAACACCGCGGTGTGAAGGCTGACAGCCTTTATTTAAGCGGCTTTAACAAAGGATGTCTTAGTAGATGATTAAGACATCTTTTTTACGCAGATCAGACGTTTTGGTCAAAACTGCGTACTATTCCTGGGAGCGTCTTTGGCGTGTTAGTATGAATGTAAAACCCGGCCAAGATACGCTATCATTAATTTATACGGGTGAGTAATGGACAAAATATTATGGGCTTTAGCAGGTTCATCCATGGGTGCCATTGGTATGGTCTGTCAAAAGAAAGGCATCCGCTGGATGGACATGCGAAAAAGCAAACAAGCAGGTTTATCGAAATATTTCTTCATCTGGCTGGCAGGCATTCTCACATCCTATGTATTATCTGCATATCCCAACAGTATAGCTTCCAATGCTTTGCCGCCCCATATTATCACAGCCATGGCCGGATGGGAGATTGTGGTTATCGTTTTTCTTTCCTGGGTATTTCTCAAGGAGCGCATGTATAAAACCGACGGGCTTTATGCGCTTCTCATTGTCGGCTGTACGGCGGTATTGGGTGTGAGAACAAGGCCCGCAGAGTATATGCAGGAGCAAAAGCTATGGCGTATTCTTGTCTTTCTCATCCCCGTCGTTTTTCTGTTCCCCCTCCTTAATAAACGGTTGACCGCCAAGACAAAGGCAGCCTTTTTCGCTATTTATTCGGGCTGTATGGGCGGCCTTGCATTGGTATATTTTAATATCCTGGTACGCGCCATTTTCGCCCATGGTCTCAAAGGACTGCCCATAGGCATTCTGGCTCTCTATCTGTTATCCGCTGTGCTGGGCCTGCTTGGAGAGCAAACCTCCTATCGCATTGGCGAAATGACCGTGGTGGCTTCCATTCGCTTAAGCCTGTATATTGTGTATCCCATTTTCTGTTCCATGCTGTTGTATAAGTCCAGTATCGATGTCATCCAATTAATGGCCATTGCCGTTATTATCTTCGCCTGTTATGGCATTTACAGAAAGAGATGACCACATATGGAAAATAATGTCTTTTGTAAAATCTATGTTAAATACCCTTTTACACGTCTCCATTGCCTTTAATTGTCGAAGAAGCATGTGCTATAATGTAAACGCTTGTTGAGAATAGCAAGACATAAACTGAATTTTGACGACCCTACGAAAAGAGGGTTCTTCATTGAGAGGAGAAGTCTATGTCATTTGCGCTGATAGTGGTTATTCTTCTGGTGTGTGCTTCGGTTTTTGTCAACGGATGGACGGATGCTCCCAACGCGATTGCAACTGTTGTATCAACACGGGTTTTAAGCCCAAAGGCGGCTGTTCTTCTGGCTACGGTGTTTAACCTGGCAGGGGTATTTATGATGGGAACTGCGGTGGCAAATACAACGGCAAAGATTGTCGAGATCGGAACAGGCCACGATGCACTCATAACCCTGGCCGCAGCGCAGCTTTCTATCGTTATTTGGGCAGTGTCAGCCTGGCGGTACGGTATTCCTACCAGTGAAAGCCATGCGCTTATTGCAGGTCTGATGGGCGCAGGAATATCCCTGAAGGGCATTGAAGCTTTCAAATGGGAAGAGTTTAAAAAGGTATTAATCGGTCTTGTGGTTTCCAGTGTTTTAGGCTTTATTGCCGGACTATTCACCACCAAGGGCGTAACCTTTTTGTTCAGGAATGTGAATCGCAGAAAGGCCAATACCTTTTTTTCATGGGGACAAATTGCCTCGGCCGGTCTGATGGCTTTCAGCCATGGCGCTCAGGACGGACAGAAATTCATGGGCGTTTTTGCGCTGGCCCTTGTGGTGGGCGGCATCTATCCCCCCACCGAGAGTCTGGTTATCCCTGTCTGGATTATGCTGCTTTGCTCGGTTCTCATGGCCGTGGGGACCTCCATAGGAGGCTATAAAATCATCAAGACCATGGGCATGGATATGGTGAAGCTGGAAAAGTATCAGGGCTTTTCAGCCGAGATTGCTGCTTCAGCCATAATGATTGGGGCAACCGTATCAGGTATTCCTTTGAGCACAACCAATGCAAAGGGGACGGCCATGATGGGTGCTGGCGCCGCCAGAAGACTTTCCAATGTCAACTGGAATGTGGTTAAGGAAATGCTCCTTGCCTGGGCCCTGACCTTTCCGGCATGCCTTGTTCTCGGCTATGTCATGGCCACGCTGTTCAGGTTCATATTCTAAGGAGGTTATCAATTATGGGTTTATTCGCAAGCAAGGAAACGGACTATTTTGAACTGTTTCAGATTTCCATGTCCTATGCCAGCAGAGCGGCAAAATCACTGCAAAAGGCGTTTGTCAACAATGTTATTGACTATCATGAGATTCAGAATCTGAAATCCATAGAACACGAGGCCGACATCCATGTACATCGCTGCCTGAAGCTTATTGAGGAAGCCTTTGTGACCCCCATTGACCGCTCCGACATCGTGGAGATTGTCAAGGAAATTGAGAATATCACTGATAATATCGATTCCATCGGCAATCATACCTATATGATGTGCGTCACCGAGGTCAACGAGGCCGCTCAAAATCTGATGAACCTTGTGGTTGAGGCCTGCATCAAGCTTGAAGAGCTGATGAAGATACTCAAGAATTATAAAAAGGAGCTTAAAAAGATTGATGAGCTTATCATTGAGATCAATCATATTGAAGAGGTCGGGGATAAGACATATTTAAGTGCCATGCGTACCCTTTTCGAGTTCGAGACCGACGCCAAGAAGGTGATTGTCTGGAAGCTGCTCTATGAGAAGCTGGAGGCTGCTCTGGACAAATGCGAGGACGTAGCCGACATCGTGCAAAAGATTATCATAGCACGGACATAATACCCTCCTAAGGATAGTTAAAGACGGTCTTTAAAGCATAAGAAGCGTATCCATCATGATACGCTTTTTTTATGCTTATAAGCGCGGGATATTCATAATCACTGCTAATCAGGTCATACTAAGGATGTTTCCAAGATATGACCAAATCAGGATGAAGCTTTCATGAATCATAGCCTTCGCGGGGTGGTTGCTCTTTGGACAATCAGCAAAATACTCATACCGATCTGAATACCTACGATGTCAGCATTACGCTGGGAAGTTCCCTGGATGACAATGTCCAGCAGTTTCGTACGCTTTTTCAGGGGGATGACACCTTTATTGTCCGGTTTCTAAGCAATCAGCAATGCCCTGAAGCGCGCTTTTGTATTCTGTACATCGAGGGGATGCTTAAGGATGAAGTCATCAATGAGAGTGTTATCCAGCCTTTAATACAGACCGTGCTTCCCAGAAAGACGGAGGGCGGCATAGATCATATTCTTCAGGAGGTTATTCTGTCCAATCAAGCAGAGAAGGTCAGCGACGGCAATCGGCTTCTTCAGGGCATTCTCCGTGGGGAATGTGCCTTGCTTATGGACAATTGCAGCGAAGGCCTTGTCATAAATGCCATAGGCTGGCAGAACAGGGGTATCCAGGAGCCGGTCAACGAACAGGTTTTGCGGGGACCCCGGGAAGGCTTTGTAGAGTCCATCATTGTCAACCAGACCATGATCAGAAGAAGGCTGGCCACCCCAAAGCTCAAATTTGTTTCCAGGCTTTTGGGAAAGCATTCCAAGACCAAAGTCTATGTATGCTATTTGGAGGGTGTGGCTAATCATCAAATCCTTTCAGAAGTGTTCAGAAGGCTTGATAAAATTGATGTGGACGGGGTCATGGATGCGGGAAACATCTCCGAGTACATTAAGGATGCACCCTATTCACCCTTTGAAACCACAGGAATTACCGAGCGGCCCGATGTGGCCGCCGCCGATCTGCTGGAGGGGCGTATTATTATTCTTATTGATGGAACCCCTGTGGCCATTACCCTGCCCTTCCTGTTTGAGGAATACTTCCAGACCGATGACGACTATTATATTAACTATTACTTTGCTTCCTTCAACAGGCTGCTGAGAATGGTGAGCTTCATACTGACCATCACAGCGCCGGGTGTTTATGTGGCTCTGCTAACCTACCATCACGAACTGATACCATCCCCGCTTTTGTTCAGCATCTCAGCCGCCCGGGAAGGGGTGCCCTTCCCCACTGTTGTGGAGACAATTTTCCTTCTCTTTATCTTTGAGATTATGCGTGAGGTGGGCATGCGTGTGCCCATGACCGTTGGCCAGACCATCAGCATTCTGGGAGCTTTGGTGCTGGGAACTGCAGCCGTGGATGCCAGGATAGTCAGTGCCCCGGTGATTATCGTCGTTGCCATCACCGGGTTGACGGGACTTATTACTCCCAGGATCAAGGCGCCAGTCATTATACTAAGGCTTATGCTGGTTCTGATGGGTGGCTTCATGGGCCTTTTTGGGGTTTTCTTTGGGATTATTGCCCTGTTTCAGCATTTGTGCGGCCTGCGCTCCTTTGGTGTCCCCTATATGATTGAGTTCTCGTCACTCAACCCTTCGGATATCAAGGACACCTTTATACGTGCACCGCATTGGTTTATGAAGAAACGCCCAACGTTTATCTCAGGGAGGAACAGAACCCGTCAGGGGAACTGGAAAGGTGGCACATGAAAAAGGTATTGGTCTGTTTGCTGATCTTGGGATTCATACCTATGATCTTCTCAGGCTGCTGGAATTACAAAGAGGTTACTCAGCTTTCCCTTCTAGCCGGTATTGCCATAGACTATACCGACTCAGGGGAGTTTCTTTTGACCTTTGAAGTTGCCGATCTTCATGAAATGGGTGAGAAGAGTCAGGTCAAATCGGTTTTGGTTGAAGCAAAAGGGCAGACCTTGTTCGAAGCGGCCAGAAATGTCATCAGCAAAAGTCTGCCAAAGCTGTACTGGGGCCATGCCACTACGGTCATCATCAGCCAGGATGTGGCATCCAGCGGCAGGATTGCCGAGGTCATTGATTTTCTGTGCCGGGATGCCGAACCCCGATTAACCATGGCTTTTATCATATCACAAACAAAAATGGCCAGGGAAATCTTTGAAGCCCAAGCTCCTGCTTCGGAGATCAGATCCACTGAGATTAATGAAATACTGGATGATGCGGGAAGCCAATCCAAAATTGTATCCACGCCGCTCATTGATTTTATTAAGGCATTCAGTGCAAAGGGGCAATCCGCCATTGCCACCGCATTGAATGTGGAGGAAAAGGGTGGGGAGAAAGCCATTGTGAACAGTGGAACAGCCATCTTTAAGAAAGAGAAGCTTGTGGGCTTCATCAACCCGGAGGATACCGCGATCCTGAACTTTGTTCTGGATAATATAAAGGGCGGCGTTTATGTGGTCAAGACCGATCCCGAAAATGCGGAAAAAAAGATATCCCTTGAACTTCTCAAAAGCAAAACCAGGATCAAGCCCTCCTATGCTGAAGGCAAGCTATCCATGGAGATTCTGATTGAGACCTCAGTAGCTCTGAACGAGATAGGGGGCTCGGTGGAATACGAGGG
>Ga0116192_1001761_pt1 | contig 14893 bp, 12 predicted proteins | sample AD_UKC113_MetaG_FD_89876 | JGI IMG/M metagenome (GOLD analysis project Ga0116192, IMG submission 89876) | Active sludge microbial communities of municipal wastewater-treating anaerobic digesters from Hong Kong - AD_UKC113_MetaG | ecosystem: Engineered > Bioreactor > Anaerobic > Digestate... | reverse complement strand
GCTCCGCACCTGTCCGGTCCCCAGGGCCACGGTCTTGGTCGTCGGCCACTCCTCCCCACCCATGGGGCCAAAGGCGTGGAGTCGGGACGTGGAGATGCCGATTTCGGCCCCCAATCCCAGTTGGAACCCGTCATTGAAGCGCGTGGAAGCGTTCACCAGGACCAGGGAAGACTGGACCTCCTGCAGAAACCGATGGGCCCTTTCAAAGTTCTCCGTAAGGATGGCTTCCGTGTGTTGGGAACCGTACCGGGTGATATGCCGAATGGCCTCATCCATCCCCGAAACCACGCGGACCGCCAAAATCAGGTCCAGGTATTCCGCAGACCAGTCTTCTTCCCCGGCGGGCAAGCAGTCGCCCACCAGTTGGCGAGTGCGCGGGCAACCGCGGATTTCCACCCCTTCCTTCCGGAGGGACTCGATCATGCGGGGCAGGAATTTCTCCGCCACCGCCTCGTCCACCAGGAGGGTTTCCATGGCATTGCAGACGCCGGGTCGCTGCACCTTGGCGTTCATGCACACCTTTTCCGCCATGTCCAGGTCGGCCTCCCGGTCCACGAAAATGTGGCATACCCCCTTGTAGTGTTTGAGGACGGGCATTCGCGCATGCTCGGTCACAAAGCGAATGAGGTCCTCCCCGCCCCGGGGGATCATGACGTCGATGAATTCCTCCAACCTGAGCATCTCGAGCACGGCTTCCCGGTCCGTCGTTCCCACCATTTGCACCGCGGTGGCCGGGAGACCCTCCGCTTCGAGGACTTCCTGGAGGATGTCCGCCAGGCATCGATTGGATTCAAATGCTTCCGACCCTCCCCGCAAAATCACGGCATTGCCGGCCTTGACGCACAGAGCGGCCGCGTCGATGGTGACGTTGGGCCGGGATTCGTAAATGATGCCGATCACCCCCAGGGGGATTCGCATCCTGCCCACCCGCAAACCGTTGGGGCGGACCCACATGCGGGTCACTTCCCCCACGGGATCGGCAAGGGCCGCCACTTCTCTCAAACCGCCCACCATTTCTTGAATGACTTTGTCCGACAGGCGCAGACGATCCACTTTGGCCCCGGAAAGCCCCTTTTTCAGAGCCTCCCGAACGTCCTTGTCGTTGGCCTCGCCAATCCGGGAACGGCTCTTTTCCAGGGCGACAGCCACCGCCTCCAGGGCCTTACGTTTGCGGTCGCTGTTCACTTTGGCCATCTCATGGGCCGCAGCCCTCGCATCTCGAGCCATGGTCAGGATTTCATCACGCATCGGATCCTCCCTCAAAGTCCTCGATTCCTTCGCTGATCACGACGAAATTGTTGCGGTGGATCACTTCGTCCGAGTGCCGGTACCCGATGATGCTTTCAATTTCCTCGCTCCGGTGTCCCTTGATGAGATCAATCTCCCCGGACTTGTAGTTCGTAAGGCCCACCCCGATCACCCGGCCCTGCGGGTCCAGGCAACGTACCGGGGCCCCCACCCCGAAGGTCCCGTGTACAGCCTTGACCCCAATGGGGAGCAGGGATTTCCCCCGCCGTTGGAGCGCCGCAACGGCCCCTTCGTCCAGGGTCAGGTTTCCCGCCGGCTTCGGCAGGTTCGCCAGCCAGACCTTCTTGCCCTGGTAGAGCCGCTCCCGGGGAAGAAAGAGAGTGCCCAGAGGTTCTCCCTGAAACAAGCGAAGGAGCAGGTCCCTTTCCCGGCCGGGGGCAATGATCATGGGAATGCCCGAAGCCAGGCACTTCCTCGCCGCATTCAATTTGCTCCGCATGCCTCCGGTTCCCACGGTCCCGGGCCGAGGAGCGGCACAGGCCAACAGCCTCGAGTCCACCCGGTGGACCACGGGGATCAGGTTGGCGGAAGGGTTGAGGCGGGGATCGCAATCGTAGAGTCCCTCCGTGTCCGTCATGTTGATCACCAGGTCCGCCCCGATCAGACCGGCAATGAGGGCCGATAGTTGATCGTTGTCCCCAAACTTGATTTCTTCGACCACCACCGTATCATTTTCATTGATGATGGGCAATATTCTCCAGTCCAGCAGGGTTTCCAGGGTATTCCTGGCATTCAGATACCGATGGCGATGGGCCAGGTCCTCCCTGGTCAGGAGAACCTGGGCCACGTGCAGGTCGTACTTCTCGAAGGCGGCTTCCCACGCCTCCATGAGGGCGCCCTGACCCACGGCGGCCGCCGCCTGCTTTTGGGGAATGGTTCGGGGACGCTCGGCCAGCCCCAGTTTTCGGACTCCCGAGGCGACCGCCCCCGAGGAAACCACCACGATGCCCAACTCGGGGAGCCGTTCCCTCAATTCCGCCATCTGATCGCTGAGCCGATGGATCATGACGCGGTTCAGCCCCTGAGGTCCGGTCAGTACTGCACTTCCCACCTTGATGACCAGGCGGCGACACCGTCCAAAAAGAGCCTTCCGATCCGTGCCTTCCGTCGTCACGCAGACTCCTCTCTCCATGAGTTTTCCCGCAGGGCGATTCAGAGAGGGTTCCGACCTCGCAGACCGGAACGGAACCACCGGTTTCCGCCGCGGAGGACGGCCCCTGCCCCTTTCACTGCGGATGCCGCGGGCATCCTCGACTCTGTGGGGCACCCGTCCCTATAATCCTTAGATATATTGGGAGGTTGTACAAAATCAATCGAAATCCGGACCCCGGCGGCGGGTGCCCGGACCTTGACGGCCGCCCTCAGTACCCCCGCAACCTTCCGATTCCTCGGGAAACCCGGCCGAAATCCGCTGAGCGTCGCGGAGCTTCGAGAGGGTTTCGGCCACCAAGCGAACCAGGGCATCGGTTCCCCGGCGCTGCAGGGCGGAGACCAACAGGACTTTATGGCCCGTGGTTGCGTAGACATCGGCAATCCGTTGCCGCTCTCGAGGGTCGGGCAGGAGGTCCGTCTTGTTGATCACGATAATCCGGAGCTTTTTTCCCATTTCCTCCGAATACCGAGACAGTTCGCTTTCCACCTGCCGGTAGGGATCAAGGAGGTCTTCGGAGGGAAGGGCGGATCCGTCAATGACGTGAACCAGCAGACGCGTGCGGTCGATGTGGCGAAGAAAACGAATTCCCAGACCCGTTCCCTGGTGGGCTCCCCGGATCAGCCCGGGGATGTCCGCCCACACAAAGGGCTCGAATTCCCCACAGCGAACCACTCCCAAGTGGGGGACCAGGGTGGTGAAGGGATAATCGGCGATCTTGGGCCGGGCAGCCGAGACCGCTGCGATGAGGGTGGACTTCCCGGCGTTGGGCAGTCCCACGAGCCCGGCATCCGCCATGAGTTTGAGTTCCAGCACCAGGTCCCGTTCCTCTCCCTCCCGGCCTTCTTCCGCCTCCCGAGGTACCTGGCGAACCGAAGACACAAATCGGGCATTTCCCCGGCCCCCCGTGCCTCCCCGGACAGCGGTCCAGCTTTGGCCGGGTTCATCCAAATCCACCAGGACCTCTCCCGTCACGGCGTCTTTGACCAGGGTCCCGACGGGAACCTCCAGAACGAGACTTCGGCCGCCTCTCCCGTGCTTGTTTTGGCCCTGCCCGTGCTTTCCCGCCGGCGCCCGAAACAGGTGCCGGTAATGAAAGTCGAGGAGGGTGTGCTTTCTCCGGGAGGCCGTCAGGAGGACGCTTCCTCCGTTGCCGCCGTCGCCCCCGTCGGGTCCCCCACGGGGGACATACTTTTCCCGCCGGAAGCTCACGCAGCCGTTTCCGCCCTTTCCTGCCCGTACCGTGATCTTCACTTCATCCACAAATTTCATGACACCGCGCCGATCCTTGGAAACGGAACCTCCCCCGCCGCCCGGGGGATGGCGAATGAGCCCTTCGGGGGCCTAGAAAAGACAACCCGCCGTTGCAGGACAGCGACCGGACCCGAGCCCCGGGGTCCGGAATAACATCCCGTCCCTGCCCCGGCCCGGCGCGATTCGGTGATCGGAAGTCCCGCTGCCGAGAAGAAGGGGCGAAAGCCGCCCCCGTTTTCTCTTCATGGCCGGGAATGTCGGTTTGGGAATGGGATGGACCCGACGGGCCCGCAGCCGGAACGCTCCCCGGATTGGGAAGCCGCACCCGGCCGCGAAAGCGGCCAAGCGGGACCTCAAGGACCTCAGGACTGGGTAGGGATGGGATAGACGCTGATTTGCTGACGGGTCTTGTCTCGGTATTCGAAGGAAACGATGCCGTCAATGAGCGCAAAGAGTGTGTAATCCCTGCCCACGCCTACGTTCTTGCCCGGATGAAATTTCGTGCCCAGCTGGCGCACCAGAATGTTTCCGGCGCGAACAAATTCGCCTCCGTATTTTTTGACCCCCCGGCGTTGCCCCGCACTGTCGCGTCCGTTTCGGGAGCTGCCTCCCGCCTTCTTATGTGCCATGGATCAATCCTCCATCGAAATTCTTCGTGACCGGCACGACCCTGTGTCCCGATTTGCCTCAGGCCTGTTCCGCGGCCCCACGGACAACGGATTCGATCAAAAGGGCCGTATAGGCCTGTCGATGTCCCTGCCTCTTGCGATAGTCCTTTCGTCGCTTATGCTTCAGAATCAGGATCTTTTTCCCCCGTCCCTGCTCCACAATGCGCCCTTGAACGGCCAGGCCGTCCAGCAGGGGCCGACCCACCTCCACCTGGTCTTCCCGAGCACACAGGAGGATGCGATCCAGGGTGACCCTGTCCCCCACGCTTCCGGGGATCCTTTCCACCTTGACTACCGTTCCCAGTTTGGCCTGGTACTGCCTGCCCCCAGACTGAAACACTACGTACATGAGAATTCCTCCGTGGGTAAGTCTATCGATCTTGCCCCGCTTTCCGGCCCGTGAGAATTCGGCATCGGACAAAAAAGGCGGCCGGCACGGCCGCCCGGGGAAGATGGTGGAGAACCATGATCACATGGTCGCGTAAATCCCCTGCTTCAGAATCAACTCCTGGTACTCGCGCAATTTCTCGCAGTTTTCCAAGCACTTGTTCTTGTCTTCTTTGGCTCGGTCACAACTCAGGCAAGGACTTTTGATCATTAGAAACCCTCCTCATCCCAGAGTGATTTTAAACGCCTTTGTATACTGGAATTCGGATCATCCTGTCAAGAAGTTTCTAACGAACACGCAAACACGGTTTTGCCTTGCGCCCAGGACACGTCCTCGCGTCCGGGGGCTTGTCTTCTCATTCCTCCCTTAGCATCCCCTCTGGGGAGGGGTTAGGGTTTCAGCCCCCGCAATCCCCGCAGAAACGCCCGGACATTCTGTCCCAGGACGCTGTGATTGTATCCCCCTTCCAGGACGCCGAAACAGCCGATCCCTCGCTTCACGGCCGTCTCGTGCACCAGGTAGCCCATGACCTGGTAGTCTTCGGTGTTCAGCAGTCCCCCCCAATCCAGCCGATGATTGTCGAACCCGGCCGATACGCCGATAATATCCATCTGGGCCCGTTGAAGGGAAAGCTCGACTTCTTTCAGGTACGATTCCCGGTCGTCGTCCTCGGGGTTGTGAATGGTCACGTACCCTTTGGGCTCGAGAATGTTCACCGTGCCGTCTCCGAAATGCAGATCGAAGTCCAGCACGTATGCTTTGGTGATCCTTTTGGCCCGGCGCAGGTGGTCCAGGGCAACGGCCATGTTGTTGAAATAACAGAACCCCCAGGAACTGTCGGCGGAGGCATGATGCCCCGGGGGCCGAACCAAGGCAAAGGAAGGCTCTTCCAGGCCCAGGGTCGCCGCCTGGATGGCGGCCCCCGCCGCCAGGGCGGAAATCGAGTAGAGGCCCCTGCGGGTCACGTTTTCGATATGCCGGGCCGTGTGTACCGCCTCGATGTCGTCCCAACCCGCCGGAATTGCTTCCTCCAGGGTCACTTCGTCGCCGATGGCATCCAGAATCGCTTCGATTCTACCCGGTGCCGCCGCCGGATCACTCACGTAGACCTGACGGAAATCGCTGTGCGTAATGATCTTCATGGCGCCCCTTCCTGTGCATCGTGAATTTCCTTCGTTGAATCGATCTGTTCGAATCCTCCGGGACGAGCAAAGCCATTGCATGCCAAACCGTCAAAGAGCTGGAGAAATGATACGGGATTTGTGCTGATCGAGACGGCAACCATTCTCACCGCCGGGGGGCACTCGTCGGCAACGCCGGAGACTTGGAGCATGTCACCTCGGGCACCTACGCCGCCGTGAATCGTCCTCAACCGCCTTGGAAGGGCGGGTATACCGCCGCGTCATTGAGCCGAGGGACCCGGTTCCGAGCTGTGTTCCGGCTTCAAGAGATCAAACAACGTCTTCACCGGGTTGAAGGTAATCCGGGGGACCTCCACCAGGAGGGTGATCCACCCCGCCATGGCCCCGTTCCACAACCCAGGGAGCTCCAGCGCCTCGAGCTCACGCCCGTCCTTGGATTTCCTGGTCAGGATGACGGCCCGGGGATCCACATACTTTCGCAAATCGTACGGCCTGCCCTCAAAATCCCGGACCGCACACACCACATCCACCGGGTTGAAATGGGTGGAGGATTCCCAGGTCCTTCTTTGATCCGGGTCCTCCAGGTTCACCTGGGCCTTCTCCACGATTTGGATGGAGAGTCTCCCATCGCTTCCCTTGACCCAGAACGGAGCCCCTCCCGGTTCCCCCACGTTGCGCACCACTCCGCACACCCGGATGGGGCGGTCCAAAACCTCGATCAGACGGTCCCTTTGCTCCCCTGCGGAAAGCTTGTCAAAAGCCGGGGAAAGATCCAGCAGGAGATCTTCCGCGGCAAAGCGGGCGGCGCTCCGGATGAAGTCGGCGGAAGGGTCCTGCTGCAACCCGCCCACCCACTCATGGACCCTTTCCTGGACCTCTACAAGATAGCCCCCCAGGACCATTTTCCAGAAAATCCCCGGTTCCTTGAGGCGATCCGGAACCACGTTGTCGATGTTTTTGATGTAGATCAGGTCGCCTTCCAGGTCTCTGAGGTTTTCGAGCAGTGCCCCGTGACCGCCCGGACGAAACACGAGTCTTCCCGATCGATCCCGAAAAGGCCGCTTGTTTCGATCGACGGCGATGGTATCCGTGGAACGCTTTTGGAACGAGAAACCCACCTCATAGCGGACCCCTTCCGGGACCCCGTGCACCGACTGGGCCTTTTCGTGCAAGAAACGAAACCACTCTTCGTGTTCGGGCGAAATGGTAAAGTGCAGGCGGCATGAACCCCGGGCATCGCGAATGTAGCGGGCCGCCTCCACCAGGTGTTCTTCGAAAGCCGTGCGGGATTCCGTAGGATACCGATGAAATTTCAGTAGTCCCTTGGGCAGGGAACCGTAGGCAAGCCCTCGCGGGGTGAGAAGAAACTCGAGGAGGGATCGAAACTGGGAGCCTTGGATAAGGGCGGCAAGGGTGGTCCCTTCCCGGACCACGGCCTTCTCCAGGTCTTCATAAAAGGCAAACCGGGGCAGCCCGTCCAGGAAAGCAAGAAAGTCGCAGGCCACGGAAACCCCCTGCCGGACTCGGCATTGGAGCTCTTCCCGCTCCAGAAAGTGGGGCATGTGGAAGATTTGCAGCAGGGACTGAAACATCCGAGTGGCCGCCCCGGATGCGGGAACAAACTTCTGAAACCTCCCCGCCTGGGCCGCTATCCGCTGTCTTTCAACGGCCCGTTCCCTTTCTTCGGCCGAGAGCAGGCGAATTCCGTCCCCGAGGGTGCAAGGGCGCACCAGGCGAGAGAAGGAGGCACTCCGGCAGATCGCCAGTTGATCACGGACCTGGGCCGGAGTGATCCCCTGTCTCTCCATCTGCTTCAGGTCGGCTTTACTGAATGCATCTCCCCCCATACGATCACAATGACCTTCCTGGAAGGGGTTGTTCCACCGGGTTTCCCGAGCCTGTTCCCGGCTGCCGCGCGCTCAACGGGGCCCATGGGGACTACTGGGCAAACACCTGGATATTGGCATCGGATTTGAGCTGTGTCACGTACCGGCTCACCTGCTGATCGGTCTTCTCCTGCTTCAGGTGTTGGCCGATCTTCTCCTTGGTTTCCTCCAGGGACGCCACGGACGCCGGTTTCTTGCCCGTCACCTGAATAACGTGAAACCCGAATTGGGTTTCCACGATTTCGCTGATTTCGCCTTCCCGGAGAGAAAAAGCCGCGGCTTCGAACTGGGGCACCATCTGACCCCGTTTGAAGAAGTCCAGGTCCCCACCCCGGGCGCCGCTGGGGCAGTCGGAAGTCTCCTTGGCCACGGCGGCAAAATCCTCGCCTTTCTTGATCCTTGCGGCGATCTGCTCCATCTTCCCGCGGGCCTGGGCTTTGTCCGCATCACTGCCCTTGGGCTCCACCTTCACCAGGATGTGACGGCCCGCACCATCTCGGGAGACTTGAACAAGTCCGGATTGCTGTCGTAGAAGGCCTTGATTTCCGGTTCGGACACCGAAACCTTTGCGGCGACCTTCAGGTCGATCAGTCGCTGGACGGAAATCTCACGCCCAAACTGCGCCCGCAGATCCTGCTCGCTCAGGTTGAGCCGCTGAAGGGCCGCCCGGTATTCTTTGTCACCGGGAAACCGGGCCTTCAGCGCATTCACCTGTTCGTCGATCTCGGCCTCTTCCGTCTGGATGCCCTGTTTTTGACTGTCTTGATAGAGCAATTCCCGATCGATGAGATTTTGAAGGACCTGGTTCTTGATTTCAGGCATCTGGCCCACGCTCGCCGGATGTCCCATGGCCACCATCTGGTTTTCCACCCTTTTCAAGGCAGCATCGAGTTCATCCTGGCTGATCACCACGTCGTTCACCTTCGCCGCTTCTTTCTTGGCTGCACTCTTTTCCTGGGCCACTCCTTCACCTCCTGAAATCAACAGCATCCCTAAAGCGATCCCGAACAAACACCCATATGTCCAACTCCATCTTTTGTGTACCATACGTTCATTCTCCTCTGGGGGAAAAAAACAACCCACAAAGGCTTGTGATTCCTTCGTGGGTTCGGGCGCATCCGTGGGCGCCGTTCCAAACTTGGTATGCACCGGAGTCTCTTGTCATGGGCGATTTATAATGGGTTGCCGTGCAAAAGTCAAAGGAAGCGCGGTCCGAAACCCGCCCCTTCAGGCCCGGGTCCCGAACTCACCCTGGGCAGGCCTTCCGGACCCTCGAAAGACGAGCCCCCCGGCCCGGCTCCGTCTCCCGCCAGGGAAGTCCCGGGGACGCTCAGGCAGGCTTCTTCCTGGGGCGGGCGGCCCCTCCCCCTGCCCAATCCTGGTAAAAGATGAGCAGCGGGCTGGCCACAAACACCGACGAATAGGTCCCCACCACGATGCCGATGATCATGGCGAATGCAAAATCGTGAATGACCGTACCCCCGAACAGGAACAGGAACACCAGGGCCAGCAGGGTGGTCCCCCCCGTGAGAATGGTCCGGCTCAGGGTTTGATTGATGCTGTCGTTGATGAGCTTCTTGAACTCGTCTTTCCGGACCTTGCGGACGTTTTCCCGGATGCGGTCGAAGACCACGATGGTGTCGTTGAGGGAATACCCGACAATGGTCAGGAGGGCCGCCAGGATCTCCAGGGTAAATTCCTTGTTGGTGACGGCAAAGATCCCGACGGTGATGAGAACGTCATGGACCAGAGCCAGCACCGCGGCAAGGGCATAGGGAAGTTTGAGGACCCAGCAGAATCCCATGGTGACCACCAGAGCCCCCACGATGAGGTAAGACACCGACATCCCCATGGCTTCCAGGAGGTAGACGCCGATGATGAGGACCCCGACCATCATGCCGCTGGTGGCCCACTTGAGCTCGAACCGTCCGGACACGTATACGGCGATGAAGAGCAGGGCGTAATAGATGGCGAACAGGGCCTTCTGTCGCAGGTCGTGGCCCACCTTCGGCCCCACCATTTCCGCCCGGCGAACCGTCGCCTGTCCCTGCCCGTATGCCTTCCCCAGACTCTCCTCCACTCTTCGGGAGAGGTCCGCCAGCTCGGACGTGGTCAGGTCGGTCCGGATCAGGTATTCGTTATCGGAGGCGGCCCCCACCTGTTGAATGGCGCTCTGGGCGAACCCCAAATCCGACAGGGCGTTTCGAATCTCGTCCGGGCTGGTTGACCGCTGGAACTGAATCTGCACCAGGGTCCCTCCCGCGAAATCGACCCCCAGGTTCAGACCGCCCCGCCAAACCATGGCGGCCAGGCTGAGGAGAATGAGGAGGCTCGAAAGCACGAACGCCTTGAAACGCATTCCCACGAAATTGATGTCGATGTCCGGCCTAATCCATTGCATGATGGCGACTCGTTTTCCTTTTCACCGTTAAATGCTGACAGTACGCACCCGCCGCTGGAGCAAAAGGTAGTCGAAGATGATCCTGGTCACGACGATGGCGGTGAACATACTCGTGACAATCCCGATGGTCAGTGTGACCGCAAAGCCCCTCACGGGTCCCGTACCAAATTGAAATAGAACGACGGCGGCAATGAGGGTCGTGATGTTCGAGTCAAAAATCGTCAAGGTGGCCCGGGAATACCCGGTCTCGAGGGCCGCCCGCAAGGTTTTTCCCAGCCTCAGCTCCTCCCGGATTCGCTCGAAGATGAGCACGTTGGCGTCCACGGCCATTCCCACGGACAGGATGATGCCCGCAATGCCGGGCAAGGTCAGGGTCGCTCCGAAGGCCGCCAGGCAGGCCATAATCAAGGGGATGTTCAGGATCAGCGCCAGGTCCGCAATGAGACCCGATGCACGATAGTAGACCACCATGAAAACGATGGTCACAAGCCCGCCCAGGACGGATGCGAGCAAGCCCTTTCGAATGGAGTCCTGTCCCAGGGAGGGCCCCACGGTGCGCTGTTCGAGGATCTTTACCGGGGCGGGCAAAGCTCCGGCCCGCAAAACGATGGCCAGGTCCCGGGCTTCTTCCATGGTGAAGGACCCCGTAATGCTGGCTTTCCCGCCGCTGATTTTGTCCTGGATCACCGGGGCCGAATACACGGTCCCGTCTAAGACAATGGCCAGGCGTTTCTTGATGTTTTCTCCCGTGACCCTCTCGAATATCCGGGCCCCTTCCGAATCGAACTCGAGGCCCACGTAAGGGGTGCTGTACTGGCTGTCCAGCCGCACCTCGGCGGTGGTGAGCGCCTCTCCCGTCAAAACCGTCCGGTCTTTCAGGGCGATCTGGGTCATGTCCACCGCACCCGTCTTGCTGTCCACGTGTTTCATGGGAAAGACTTTGACCCCCGCCGGGGTCTTTCCCTCCTTGACGTCCTGGGGTGTTACGTCTTCGGCTACCAACTTGAACTCGAGGAGGGCCGTCTTTCCAATCAGGGCAACAGCGCGTTGGGGGTCCTTGACCCCGGGAAGCTGAATGAGAATCCGGTCCTCTCCCTGGGGACGAATGTCCGGTTCGGTGACCCCAAACTGGTCCACCCGGTTTCGAATGGTTTCCAGGGCCTGGCTCGAAGACATCTTTCGGATATGGTTCACTTGAAAGTCCTGGAGGGTCAGGGTCACCTGCATGGCTCCCTCGGCAACGCCTTCCGCCCCCACCAACTTCATGACGGGATAGTCCTTTTCCACCAACTTGGCGAGAGGGGTCTGGGCCTCGGCGCCGGCCAGTTGGACGACGACATCCCACTTCTTGGTCCGCTCCACCTTGGTGAAGGGAATCCTCTCCTTGCGAAAGGTTTCCTTCATCTCCTCCGCGACCCGGTCCGCGTAGTTCTCGACGGCTTTATCCGTATCCACTTCGAGGATGAGATGCATGCCCCCCTGAAGGTCCAATCCCAGGTGGATCTTTTCCTTGGGGAGGACCTTGCTCCACCATGGAGGAAGGGTCGAAGTGAACGTGGGTGTCAGGTAGACCAGCCCTCCCAGCAGAACCACCACAACCAGGACAACTCGCCATTTCAGGTTCTTCAAATCCGGACCTCCCTGTGCTTGGCAGGATTTTCAACAAAGGCCGACAGGAAAAACCCCCGCCGCCCCCGGGCGGGGCAACGAAGGTTCTGGGGGTGAAAGCAGCCCGGGCGGGCTATTCCGCAACCTCTCCCTTGGAAACAAGCCCTACGATGTAAGGGCGCTGGATTTTCACTCTCACCTTGTCCGCGATCTCGAGGGTCACCACCGTATCGGTCAGCCCCGTGATCCTTCCGAGAATCCCTCCCTGAGTGATCACCACATCCCCCTTCTGGAGACCGCTCAGCATCGCTTTGTGTTCTTTCTGTTTCTTTTGCTGGGGGCGAATGAGGAGAAAATAGAAGATGACCACCATAAAAATCAGAGGAGCGAAGGCCGCAAAGCCTCCTGCAGCACCCTGCCCCCCGTCGCCTTGACCCATCGAGCCCATCGCGTGCGCCACACCGACCCAATCCATGCGTTCCTCCTGAAAGGAAGGGGTTTCATCCCTTCCGCAATGGTCCGAAACCCGCTCCCCGGGCTTCCGTGTCTCTATCCGTCCACCCCCGCTCGAAGACTCCGGGGGGATCGCAAACCGCCCCTGTGTCCCTCGTGCGAAGACGAGAGTCCCGGCACGTGGCTGCGGAGCGTCTCACCGGCGGGAAGGCTTTGCCAAAGCCGTTCGCCCTTCCCGAAATCCCGGCCCTCCCAAAAACGAAGTGACAATTTAAACGATATTTTAGCGAGATTGTCAACGCTCGAAAACCGAAGGCCCTCCCGGCGGGAGTCCGTCGCCCACGGATATCCGCTCGCCTGCCTTTACCTTTTCGAAACATTCCGTTATGTTCCTCATTTGAGTGAGCGATTCCGAGAGCATCAGCCCGTCATGCCCGCCAAGGGGGGCATCCAGTCGGTATGCACTCCCTTTCCGGATCCCCGCTCGCGCGGAAATCACGAAACGGGATTCGGACCGGCCAAATCGTTCCATCCGGGATGTAGTTACGAGCCACGGATCTTCGAGGGGGTTCCCGCCACCCGAACGATCATCCCGGCGACCTTGTATGCGAAGACTTCCCGAAGCATTCGTTCCGACGGAACGTCAACGATTGTCGATTCCTCGAGACACCACCACAGCGGATCAAGTCATGAACGACCATGTGGATCTTGCAAGGCTCCAAAGCGAAATCCGACACAATTGCGACATTTCCGACGCCAACCACGCAGGGCTCTTCTCCATCTGCGGCCTCCTTCTTCGCTTGAGGGACCTCTACAAGTGGGAGCATTCCACTCCACCCTGGCAAGAACCGGAACCGGCCGATCTCATGGAGTGGATCGATGCCCGGGAAACCCGTTGGGAAGAGGTTCTTCATCGTCCCTGGGCTTCTCTTACCGTGGGAGACGAAACGTTTCAGCCGTTCGAAATCGCCTCCATCAACGCGAGGCTGGCCCCCCACGGCCTGATCTACGGTGCGGGGTACGCAGTGGGAATGAAACCGTCCTTCTTCCTGGGCGAAATCCTCGAAACCCGGCGGCTGGGCTCCCTGACTATCCACGTGGTGGGAAAAGAATGGATCCGGGACCTCTATGCAGCCCCCGCCATGAGGCAAGGGGAGCAAATCTTTGCCCGCCGGACCCCCATGCTTTTCTTCCTGTGGGACCAGGTCATGGAAATGCGCCCTTCGGCCCGGGAACCCCTCTCCTATGCCTTTGCCCAGTACGGCCTCAACGTCGATTCCCTGCGGCGTCTTCCCGCCGAGATGGGGCCCCGGCTCGAGCCCGTGGCCGCATCCGAATTGGAGACGTGGATTTATCACGAAGTCGGGGAAGCCAGCGACACGACCTTTCAAGGCCTGCAATGGCAGGAAATCGTCTCCTCGTACGCCAACAGCCCCGTGGAAATCTTCACACGGGTGATCAAAGACCTCCTTTCGGACACGCATCCCCAAGGGCTGCTGGGTCACATCATCCGGCACGGGATCAAACCCTCCCTGGCCTTTTACGTATCGTTCATGCGCCCCTTCACCCGGGTGTTGTTTCCGGAGATCCGCGTCGCTTTTGGCGACTTTATCCGGCGCGACGACTGGACGGGAATCGAGCGGGCCCGGGCCGCCGGGTATGAAAAGGCAAGGCACAACGGCTTGGAGCTGATCCGCCTCCATGAGGCCGGCAAGGGGCATGATTCCCAGCGGACCCGGGAGAAGATCATCTCCCATCTCATCGAGCCTCTAGGGGTCCTGGGCACCCTGACTTCCCGGGAGGACGAACCCTAGGTCCCGGAACCCGGACCTTATGGGGGATCGCCATGAAAACATGGGTTGCCGACCTTCTCATCTGCCCCGCCTGCCTGCCTCGCGAGCACGGGCTCATCCTGCGGACCGAGGAGCGCGCTCGAGACGAAATCCTGCTGGGATCCCTGGACTGTCCCGGCTGTGCTTCCAGATACCCCATCACCGACGGGATCGCCGATCTGCTCCCGGCCTCTTTCGGGTCCAACGGCGCCATCGGGGGGAAGTACGAACAGTCCCCGGTGGTTTCGTCCTACCTCTGGAGTCATTACGCGGATCTTTTCGGCGATCCGGATGTGCTGAAAAGTTATGAGCAATGGGGGGCCCTGGTGGAACCCGTCCCGGGGTTGTCCCTGGATATGGGCTGCGCCACCGGTCGGTTTGCCTTCGAGTTGGCCTCTCGATCGGCGGGTGTCGTCGGCATCGATTCCTCCCGGAACCTGGTCCGGGCGGCCCGGGAACTCATGATCCACCGGAGACTGCGATTTGCCCTCCGCCTGGAAGGGCAAATCCGTCGGGTTCAAACCATTGAAGTCCCCTCGTCCTGGGATTGCGATTCCATCGATTTTCTCCGGGCCGACGCCTGCAATCCACCCTTCAGGACCGGGACTTTCCACGGCGTCGCCTCCCTGAATCTGCTGGACAAAGTTCCCCGTCCCCTGAGACATTTACAGGAAGCGGACCGGGTCGCGGGAAAACAGGACGCTCAGCTCCTGGTATCGGACCCGTTCTCCTGGTCCGAGGAGGTTGCCGACCCCAAGGACTGGCTCGGGGGGAAAACCCGCGGCAAGTATTCGGGGAGCGGG
>Ga0116192_1001753_pt1 | contig 14908 bp, 11 predicted proteins | sample AD_UKC113_MetaG_FD_89876 | JGI IMG/M metagenome (GOLD analysis project Ga0116192, IMG submission 89876) | Active sludge microbial communities of municipal wastewater-treating anaerobic digesters from Hong Kong - AD_UKC113_MetaG | ecosystem: Engineered > Bioreactor > Anaerobic > Digestate... | reverse complement strand
TGTAGATAGTCAATCGTGTAGTGAAGTGTACGGAATATACCACATTGACTGTGGGTGTACTTTAAATATGTGTGGAAGTGCGCAATGTGATGGTGGTCAGCCGTGTGAGGTGGGTGATACCTGTTCTGATACGGAAACCTGCACTAATGATGTGCCTGTTACTTGTCCAAATGGAACATGTGGTGCGGGAGAAACATGTAGCAATTGTCCGGGCGATTGTGGTAAATGTCCTCCTGGTCTGTATTGTGGAGATAATAGTTGTAACAACGGCGAAGACTGTTCAACATGTCCGGCAGATTGTGGTGCATGTCTTCCTGGTCTGTATTGTGGAGATAATATTTGTAACAACGGCGAAGACTGTTTAACGTGTCCGGCAGATTGCGGTGATTGCCCTCATTGTACTTCCAGTAAAAGTCATCCGGATTTGCCCACAGATTGTAATCAAACAGGTTTTTACGGAAGAACATACGCATTCCTTCGTGACCCGGATAATCCGGTTTCCGAAACGTATTCCTGCAACCCGTATGCCGAAGCCATTGGGGATGTTAAAACCTGCACGTACTGGAAAAATAAATGGACAGGGTATTTGACTGTTCCGCAAACAGGGGACTATGAGTTTTGGGTTACATACAATCCGCAGCTGATTTTCCAAATGGATGTAAATGGGAACGGTACGTTTGATACATCGTGCTCAAACGCATCCCAGGATCCGAAAGCCGGTGATAACTATATTTTTCTTTCCAACTCGTGTAACAACAAATATCGGTACACATACTTGAATTCCTGGAGCATTATTAATGATGCCCTGGGTGGTAGTTGTTGGGATGATTTTGATAACAGGATTCCTTGTGAATACGGTTTGCATTGCGAAGCGGCGGATTTGCGCACCAAAGACGTAAGTACATACCCAACAATAATTAATCCGGTTCCAAAAAGTGAAAGAGGAAGCACGGAGTGTCCGATATCCGCCGTCAACTCGCAGTTTGACAACGATTGGAACCGTGCCAAGGGGACAATGGATACCTTTTTCAAAAGAAGTTTGACTGCCGGGCAAGTCAAACTAAATATTGCGTATACGTCCCGTGTTGGTGATGAGCTGAACAATCAGATATTGCAAGTTAGATACAGAAAAGTTTCCACTCCTGCCCCGGCTTGGGTTAAACTATGGAAACCGGAATCCTACCCATCCGGGGTATGCCCCATAACACCATGTAAAATGTGTATGTTGACTGCTCCCTCATTCCTTAATTTTACCGACAAGACACCAACATCGGCTACTATCAACTGGACTCTACCCTCCGGTGCGCTTTAGCTAGATCAGGATTGGTTTGTTTCAAATATCGTTTCAAAGCCTGTAAATCTATGTGTCTTATTGATTCTTGCAAATGCTAGATCCCAACCAAAATCTCCTAGTTGAATTCAGGTGCCAGGTTTGGATGGCGCATGTGATCCGTGTCGTTCATCAAGTCGCGAAGGGCGGTTACTTTTTCCACCTCCACCCCGGTTTGATCAGCAATCACGGCTGCAGGCAGCTGGTGTTCCAGCCCGTACAGCACCAGGTCGATCTTCCCGGCAGGAACGCCCAGTAAGTCCAGATATTTATCCCTGACGCCAGGGATGATATCCGGGTTAGGGGAGCGGGAACGTATTTCCTCCGGCACGCCCAGGTAGGCGGCAAGCATCAGCGTCTGAGTGCGATAAAGATTTTTTAGCGGCATGATGTCCGCCAGGTCATCCACGCCAAATTTTACATACAGCCCCACCAGGTCTTCTGTTTTATGGGCGCAGCCAACGACGAGATAATTATTTTCCTCCGCGACGAGATACTCCATCACCAGCCGCGCGCGCTGTTTGATGTTGATTGCCGCGAAGCCATGCCGCATCAAGGGATTTCCTTCACCATGGGCAAGCTGCAGGAAAGGGTTCCGGCTGCGCTGGTTGAAGTAAGCCTGGAAGGCAAAAGCCCGTGCCCTGCGGGTGGGAATGCGCGGCAGGACAGATTTGTAAGCGCCCAGCGAGCGCAGGATAGGGGTGAGATCACGGGTAAGCGTCTCCACACCCAGCCAGGATGCCACCTGATGCGCGTACTGCACCGCCTCAGGGTTGCCCTGCTTTTCTGGCAGCAGCAGCGCTTTTACCCGCTCTGCGCCCATCGCACGGACGGTGAGGGCAAGTACGGTGCTGGAATCGAGACCGCCGGAAAGGGCAACGAGCGCGCCATCCCGGTGAAGTTCGCTGCGCCTGGCTTCAATAAATTCAGAGATTTGCGCGGCGACCCGGGCTACATCTATTTGAAAAACTTCCGTCGTGAGCAAGGGTTCCATCATCATCCATAAGCATCCTCGAAACAGGCATTGAAATGGAGCCTGGCTTTCACTCTCCATCCCTCCAGGCGGTCAGTTGCCGAAGATGCCCTGAAACGTTGGTGGTGGGAGCAACTTTCTGGAGGGAGTCGAATAAAGAATGGGATCCTGATCTCGTCTCTTTCGAAATTGCTGCTTTCAATCGCCAAAACAGGTGCCGAGATCTCTCGCGGTGAGCATGGTATCGCAATCCAACGGGACGCTTTTCATGCGGCGGGTGGCATCCGCTAGCGGGACATACTTCACGTTCGGAGGATCCAGTGCCACCATAATGCCCTGTTGTCCTTCCTCCAGAGCGCGGATGGCTGCCGCGCCGAAACGAAGCGCAATCAGACGGTCGGTGGCGGTAGGGGTGCCGCCGCGCAACAGGTGACCCAGAACCACCAGACGGGCTTCCTTGCCAGTAATCTGCTCCAGGTCTGCGGTGACCTTTTCGCCTACGCCACCGAGTCTCTCCGCACGACCGACCTCTTTTTCCAAAACGGTTACATCACCACCGAGTGGGCGAGCGCCTTCAGCGACTACCACCATGGTAAATTTAGCGCCGCTGCGGTCACGTTGGATAACTTTTCGCGCCACCATGTTCAGATCATAAGGGATTTCTGGAATGAGAATCACATCCGCAGAGCCCGCCACACCTGCTTCCAGCGCGATCCAGCCGGCATACCGTCCCATCACTTCCACCACCATGATGCGCTGATGACTGGCGGCGGTGGAATGAAGGCGATCAAGGCATTCCACTGCAAAGCTGACCGCGGTATCAAAACCAAAGGTTACGACTGTCTCATCCAGATCATTGTCGATCGTTTTGGGCACACCCACCACGCGCAGTCCTTTTTCAGCCAGAGCGTTTGCGATGGTCATCGAGCCATCACCTCCCACCGAGATGAGGGCATCGATTTCGTGAATGGCGAAAGCCTGCATCAATTCATCTGAGCGGTCAATTTCGATATACGTTCCATCCGCATTCTTAACCGGGTAATGGAAGGGGTTCCCACGGTTGGTGGTACCGATGATTGTTCCGCCCAGGTGGGTAATACCGCGCACGCGGTCGCGGGTCAGACGGATCAAACCGCCCTCTTCATACTTCTCAGGCATCATCAGCCCGTTATACCCGTCGCGGATGCCTACCATCTCCCATCCGCGTTCCAACCCTGCCAGCACTGCCGCGCGGATGACCGCGTTCAAGCCGGGGGCGTCGCCTCCACCGGTGGAAATGGCTACCTTTTTGATTGTTCCTGATTCCAGACTCATCTTGACCTCACTTGTTTACCTGCTGGATGATTCGATTATATGCCAAATCCTTTCTCAAGGTTCGTATCAGGTCTGAAAAAAGCAGGGATGGAAGCTTATTCTAAATGGAGAAACGGAGAAATCCTTGTCTGAGATCGTAATTCCGGGTTAATCCAGTCAAAAACATCCTATAATTAATTTATGAGCGATAGATTATTAATTGTCGAGGATGAATCCGTACTGCGGGAAACGCTTGTCTATAATTTCGAACATGAGGGGTATGAGGTCAAAAGCGCAGAGAATGGCAAAGAAGGTTTGCGGCTGGCGCGAGAGTGGCACCCGGATCTGATTCTGCTAGATGTAATGCTGCCCGAAATGAATGGGTTCGAAGTGACCAAAGCTCTTCGCGCGGAGCAGGATGTACCGATCCTGCTGCTGACTGCCCGGACGGAGGAGATTGACCGGGTGGTGGGATTTGAAATTGGCGCGGACGATTACATCACCAAACCTTTTGGCATGCGCGAATTGATGGCGCGGGTAAAAACCAGACTCAAGACGCACCGCTTGATCCATTCCGAGAAAGACGAAGCCGCGGCAGATGATAGCCGTGGCGAAATGGTATTCGGAAATTTACAAATCGACCGGAAACGCTACGAGATCCGTATTAATGATCAGGTCATCACGCTTAAACCGAGGGAGATGGATTTGCTTTGTTATTTAGCGGAAAACTCTGGCAGGGCAATTTCACGTGATGAACTCCTGAGTCAGGTTTGGGGATGGGATTATTATGGCGGCAGCCGGACAGTGGACGTTCATATCCGTTGGCTGCGGAGCAAGATTGAAGAAAATCCCTCCCAACCCAAGCGCATCGTCACCGTATTTGGAAAGGGATACCGGTTTGAGGGATAAATGAAACGGCATTCGATCAAATGGCGATTTATCCTTCCCTTTGCGCTGATTCTGGCGGTTTTTATTGCATCCCTCTCTTATGCTTTTTCAAGCACCTACACTAAGGATCATTACGAGGATACCAGGGCGGAACTTGAAGGACAGGCAAAGCTTCTATTGACTGAAATCCAACAGGAGGGGGGAACCGATGCAGGCAGTTTACAAACCCTGGCAGATAGATACGCAGCAAACCTGAAGGTCAGAGTGACGATTCTTCAACCGGATGGATCCGTGGCAGCCGAATCGGAGGTGAATCCAGAAAATATGGTTAACCACCTCAACCGCCCGGAGGTACAGCAGGCAATTTCTCAAGGGGTGGGGTACAACGTGCGCTATTCCACAACTTTGAAGACGCGTTATATGTACGTTGCTGTTGCCGACCTTTCGCATGGAACCTTCAACGGCATTGTGCGTTTGGCGAAACCGCTAGAGGTGATCGATGCCCGGGCAAAAGGAATTCGTACCGTCATTGGTTTTGCTGGATTGGCAGCGTTGCTGGCAGGGGTACTGGTCAGTTACCTGGTTGCCGAGTTTACCACCCGACCGATTCGACAGCTCACCCTGGCAGCTGATGCCATCTCGAAGGGTGATTATTCGCGCATCCCCGTTCGATCCGCCAACAATGAGATTAATGATCTGGTCCGGGCGTTTTCGCGCATGGCGGAGCAAATCCAGCTGCAATTAGAGACGATTGGGGAAGAAAAGATTAAACTTGAACAGATCGTCAATCAGTTGATGGACGGTCTGCTGATTGTTTCCAATGAGGGGCAGGTGCAGCTGCTCAATCGTTCTCTGCGCAAGATGTTTCATGTAACTGAATCCAACCCCGAAGGAAAAGATTTCATCCAGGTCATCCCGCAATATCAACTGGTGGAGCTGGTTCGCAAAACAGTAGAGACGGGCAAAGACCAGGGAGATTTTATTGAATTGAAAGCCGAGGGGAAATACTTGCTCGCACTCACAACTCTTCTGCAGGGGCAAAAAGATGGCGGCGTGTTGATTCTGGTTCAAGATCGGACGAAAAACCGTGAATTGGAGGAAATGAGGCAGGTATTTGTGAGCAATGTGTCGCATGAACTGCGTACACCGCTGTCCTCGTTGAAGGCGCTCACTGAGACGCTGCAGGGAGCAGTGGATCAGGACCCTCAGGCTGCGAAACGGTTCCTGCAGATGATGGATGTGGAGATTGATAAACTGTCGCAAATGGTGCTGGAACTACTGGAACTTTCCCGCATCGAATCCGGAAGGGTCGAGCTGAACAAAAAAAGCATCCCCATCAGTGATCTGATTCTTCCCGCTATAGAAAGGATGCGTCTGCAGTCGGAGAGGTCAGGCTTAAAGTTGGAGGTGGAAATAGCGGAGAATCTGCCATTAATCCATGTCGATGCTGAGCGCATCGAACAAGTGCTGGTCAACTTGATTCACAATGCGATCAAATTTACTCCGGCAGGTGGTTCGATCCTTGTCAGCGCAAATCAGGCGGGAAATGAAATCTTGATATCGGTTAAGGATACAGGTATTGGAATCCCTGAGAAGGATCTCCCCCATATCTTTGAGCGGTTTTACAAAGTTGACCCGGCGCGAGCAACGGGGGGAACGGGATTAGGTCTGGCAATCGCGCGGCACCTGGTGGAAGCTCATCAAGGGCGGATCTGGGCGGAGAGTAAAGAAGGTGAAGGAGCCAGGTTCATCATCGCACTGCCGGTATAAAACGTTAACCGTCTGTTAACCTGCTGTTTAATCCCCTTTAACTTTGAAATGATATCCTCCTTTTGAGATAAAAATCAAAAGGAGAAAAGAATGTTTAAGAAAGCCTATTTGTATGTGCCTGTTTTGTTCGTGATTGCCATTCTCGCTGCAGCTTGTGCCCCCGCTGCCACTCCTACGGCGGCACCCACTGCAGTGCCGACCAAGGCTGTTGTCGTCACTGAGGCTCCTGCAGCCACCGCTACCGTCGCCGATCCGATGGCTATGTACGCCCCGGATGCGGTCAGTGGTGCCATTGTTTCCGCCGGATCCTCCACTGTTTTCCCGCTTTCAGAGCGCATGAAGCAGCGTTTTGAAGAGGAAGGCTTTACCGGTGAAATTACCATCGACAGCATCGGTTCTGGAGCAGGATTTGAACGATTTTGTGTCAATGGTGAAACGGATATTTCCAATGCCTCGCGCGCGATCAAGGATAGTGAGATCGAATCCTGCAAGGCAATCAATCGCACTCCGTTAGAGTTCCGCGTTGGTACCGATGCCCTGGCGGTTGTCGTCAGTAAAGAAAATACTTTTGTCACCGATGTAACTACTGAAGAACTGGCAATGATTTTTTCATCAGCGACCAAATGGTCCGATGTCCGCCCGGATTGGCCAAACGAGGACATTCTGCGCTTCATCCCCGGAACCGACAGTGGCACTTTTGACTACTTTGTCGAGAACATCATGGCGCCTGCCTACCCTGACGCTGAGGGAAAGGACAGCATCGAAAACGGTGAGGCTGCCATTCTTGCAGCCAGCAACCTGCAAATGTCAGAGGACGATAATGTTCTCGTGCAGGGTGTAGAAGGCTCGCCGTACGCCATTGGCTTCTTTGGCTTCGCGTATTATCAGGAAAACAAAGATCGTTTGAATGTTCTCTCAGTGAACGGTGTTGCCCCCACGATGGAAACGGCGGAAGATAACAGCTATCCCATTTCCCGACCGCTGTTCATCTATACTACTGCGGATATCATGAAAGAAAAACCGCAGGTTGCCGCGTTCGTCTACTTCTACCTTTCAAATGTCAACAATGAGATTTTTGATGTGGGATACTTCCCAGCTTCCGAAGAAATTATCCAATCCGGTCTTGATCAATGGAAAGAAGCCATCGGTCAATAGAACCTTCACGCTACCTCCTACTCGTCGAACCTTCCCCTGGTCTTTCCAGGGGAAGGTGCATGAAAAAAGAAGGGACAATGCATGAAATTATTTGCCACAACCCAGAAAAATAACGGGTTTCCTGTAAAACCCAACCGTCTTGAAAAAAAACGCCGATTCTCTGAAGATCTGGTCCAACTCCTCCTGTTTTTGGCAGGAATTTTATCTATTTTTACCACACTGGGGATTGTGGTTACCCTGGGGAGGGAGGCATGGTTGTTTTTCCGTCTCCCTGAAGTCAATCTGCTGGAATTTCTGACTGGAACAACCTGGCAGCCGCATATTCAGCAATTTGGCATCCTGCCACTGGCAGTTGCCACCCTCGTTACCACCGCCATCGCCATGGTCATTGCCATTCCGCTTGGCTTGACTGTGGCGATTTTCCTTTCTGAATATGCCTCGCAAAAAGTCCGCAACACTCTCAAGCCAATCCTGGAACTACTGGCAGGGATTCCGACGATTGTCTACGGTTATTTTGCCCTAACCTTTGTCACGCCGTTACTTCGCGGAATTTTCGGCAGGGATGTGGTAAATATCTACAACACCGGATCCGCAGGGCTGGTAATGGGAATCTTAATTCTGCCTTTGATCGCTTCGATCAGCGAGGATGCCCTGACAGCAGTTCCCCGGTCATTACGTGAGGCTGCCTATGGGCTGGGGGCGACAAAATCGGAAGTGGTGTTTAAGGTTGTTGTCCCGGCTGCCCTTTCCGGGATCAGCGCGGCGATAATTCTGGGAATTTCCCGCGCAATTGGAGAAACGATGATTGTTGCCGTTGCCGCCGGGGCGGGACCAAATCTGACCTTGAATCCATTCAAGGGAGCGGAAACAATGACTGGGCACATCGTACGAATCTCCGGCGGAGACCTCAGTTATGATTCGATTGATTACAACAGTATTTTCGCGATCGGGTTGATGCTTTTTTTGATCACCTTGCTGCTTAATATCATCAGTCAGTGGGTTGTCCGTAACTTCCGCGAGGTGTATGAATGAGAAATGCCAGCCATATATTTGAAGATGATCTTTCTGCACGCACCCGTGCCGGAAAACGCTGGCAGGTGGTGTTTTTAGCTGCCACCATCCTGGCTATTATTTCGCTGACCTTATTACTGATTAATATTCTTAACAGCGTGTTTGGTTTTGTCGTCCTGGATAGCAAGGTTGATCCTGCGACGTTAATTGTCGATGGTATCCCCCTGGAGGATCAGAGCAGCGATCAATTGATTGGAGTATTGAAGATGAACCTCTCCAGTGGAGCCTTCAATAAGCTTGAAAAAGAGAAAAGCTTTGCCCAGCGTGACCGGGCTGAAATTTATCAACTGGTGGAAGAGCGAGTCTTGAAAGTGGAAGTTTTGGAGAGCTGGTCCTTGCTGGACTCAATCTTTAAGCAGGAAGAGGTGAAGGCGGAATATCAGACCCTTCTGGAAACTCATCCTAATGCGGAACTGAAGTTTATCTCCTGGCTGACGCGCCAAAGACTGGTCCGCCCACAAACATCAGAAGTGATGACCACGGGGATTCGGACGGCAATTCTGGGGTCCCTTTGGACAATCTTCATCACAATTCTTTTCGCTTTTCCGGTCGGTGTTGGCGCAGCAATCTACCTGGAAGAGTATGCCCGTGAGAACTGGCTCAACCGGATCATTCAGACCAATATCAACAATCTTGCCGGTGTCCCATCTATCATTTATGGGATCCTCGGCTTGGCGATATTTGTTCGCACTCTCGAACCACTCACCAGTGGGGCGGTGTTCGGTGTGGTGGATCCGTTAACGGCAAATGGACGGACGGTTCTATCAGCCGGTCTGACCCTGGGGTTGCTCATCCTCCCTTTGATCATCATCAATTCACAGGAAGCTATCCGGGCTGTACCGCAATCGCTGCGCAATGCCGGTTATGGATTGGGAGCGACCAAATGGCAGGTGATCAAGGCGCACGTCTTGCCCAATGCCATGCCGGGTGTTCTGACGGGTACTATCCTGGCGATTTCGCGGGCGATTGGAGAAACTGCGCCACTGGTAGTTGTCGGCGCGTCCACGGCTATTTCATTTGATCCAACCTCTCCGTTTTCAAAATTTACCACCTTGCCGATTCAGATTTATCAATGGACGGCACGTCCACAGGCGGAATGGCAGCATGTTGCCGGTGCCGCGATCCTGGTTTTGCTGGTATTATTATTGGGATTAAACGCTGTGGCAATCCTGATGCGAAATCGGCTTTCCCACAAGTATTAATCTGTTATTATGGAGTCCATTATGTTTTTGAACGATGTCGTCATTGAAACCCATCACCTGAACATTTATTATGGTGATTTTAAAGCTGTTGGTGAGGTAAACCTGCAGATTCCGGAGAAAAAGATTACGGCAATCATCGGTCCCTCTGGCTGCGGGAAGTCAACGCTATTGCGTGCTTTTAACCGAATGAACGAACTGGTACCAAATGCCCATATTGAAGGCGAAATCATCTTTGATGGGCGCAATTTGTATGATCGAACGGTTGATCCCGTTGAAGTTCGTTATCGCATAGGAATGGTGTTTCAGCGCCCGAACCCCTTTCCAAAATCCATTTACGAAAATGTGGCTTGGGCTGCACGGATCCATGGTTACAAGGGTAATCTGGATGAGCTTGTCGAAACAACGTTAAAAAAAGCTGCGTTGTGGGATGAGGTCAAGGATATACTTAAGCAATCCGCTCTGTCTCTCTCAGGAGGACAGCAGCAACGTCTCTGTGTTGCCCGGGCACTGGCTATCCAACCCGAAGTGATTCTGATGGATGAGCCGGCGTCAGCTCTTGATCCAATCGCTACGTTGAAGATTGAGGAGCTGATGCAATCTCTTAAGGAGAATTACACGATTGTCATCGTGACACATAATATGCAGCAGGCGGCAAGAGCTTCTGATTACACAGCCATGATGATGCTGATGGATGGAACGCGATCAGGTACGGTGATTGAGTTTGATGAAACGAATAAAATCTTCACCCGTCCAAGCGATAAAAGAACGGAAGATTATGTAACCGGCAGGTTTGGATAGAATCGAAAGAGAGGTATAAGATGAGGGCGACATTTGAAGCTGAACTAAAGTATCTGAAAGACGAATTGCTCCTTCTTGGCAGCCTGGTGGAACAACAGATTGTCGGCGGGGTGGATTCATTCAAGCGCCGGGATATTCATGCCTCCAAGGAAGTGGTCGCGTTGGATGAAAAAGTCAATGCCAAGCGATTTTCGATCGAAGAGCAGGTACTGATCACAATCGCCACTCAGCAACCAATGGCGCATGATTTACGCCTTTTGGCTTCAATCCTCGAAATTGCCGGTGAGCTTGAACGCATTGGCGATTACGCCAAAGGGATTGCGACCATCAACATCCGCATGGGTGATGAAGAATTACTGGTGCCGCTGATAAAGATTCCGGTGATGGCGGAGAAGTGTGCCAGCATGCTTCATCGGGCTGTCATTGCTTTTGTTAACGAGGACATTGAAGAAGCCCAAAAGATCCCGATGGAAGATGATGAGGTTGACAACCTTTATCTCGAAGTTTACCAAAACCTGATGAAAGTAATTTGCGGGGATGAGAATAGTATTCAACGCGCGAATTGGATCCTCTGGGTGGCACATAACCTGGAACGCGTTGCCGACCGGGTGACGAATATCTGCGAGCGGACGATTTTTACTGTAACAGGTGAACTGAAGGAAATACGTTCTTCTGATCAATAAGACCTAAGGAATTCCACTGCCTCTTTCGCTGGGTTGCGAGAAGGGTTTGGTAAGGGTATTCCCTTAAACGGACCCTTTTTCTTTTTCCTGAAACAATCTCAGCCCGGTACATTTTCCGCGGTAAGTATTGTTGTTGCTTGAAGTTTAAATATGGCGGTCAATCGATGAGGTGAGGTGCGCGCCAAACAGGATGATCCAACTGGTGAAGTAGATCCACACCAGCAAAGCAATCATTTTTCCCAGAGACCCATAAACAATATCATAACGGGCGAGACCACTTGAGAGGTAGGCACTAAAAGCAGTTGTGATCACCTGCCATAAAAATGTCACCACCACTGCTCCGGTAAGGGCACCCATTTTATTAACCTTTATTTGTGGAACCCAATAATAAAGAGCGAAAAAGACTAAAACCCGCAAAAGGACTGGTAAAACCGTGGTGTAGAAGTAAGAGGATAGGAATTTGCTGAAAATTGAGGCTCCAACATCCAATCCCAGGCTGGCGAGCAGATGTTTGAAGGTGATAGAAAAAGAAGAGAGAATCAAAACCAATGCCATCGCGGCGATGATGGCAAGTGACCAGAGACGCATGCGGATAAATGAATGAGGTGCAGCAGAAGGCCAGGCTGCATTGATGTTACGGATAATTGTTGAAAAAACGGAGGTGGATGACCAGAGCAGCCCCACTAACGAAATGGCAGATACCGCACCACGCAATCGAAATACTTCCTGAATGTTGGAAATAATAAATTCATGAGAAACCGGGATGATGGTAGGAAGAAAATTAAGCAGCTCTTCTTCCACAACTGCCTGGTCTACGAAGAAGGAGCCAATAGCGACAAAACACAGCATCAACGGGAACAGAGAAAAGAGGGTGTAGTAGGCAATACTGGCGGCTGCCTCGGCTCCCTTGGTCAGACGATAAGTTACGAAAGCTCCACGTAGAATTTGTACTGTGAATTTAAAAAAACTCGAGAGCTGTTTTATGGCATTGGTCAGGATTAAGGAGAGTTGATTTCTCATGGCAAGTTAAAACTCGAAATGATCGTGTCGGTTTATTCCGCTGATGGCACAATATCCTGGAATGGATTGAAGGTGGCTTCAAGCTGGCTTCTGAATTGCCGGGTATAAAGTTGATAGTATTTCCCACGCCGACGTAATAATTCTGCATGGCTACCCATTTCAGCGATTTTCCCTTCCTCAATCACAAGGATGCGATCTGCTTTCTTAATCGTAGAGAGCCGATGGGCAATGATGAAACTGGTGGTTGAATCCAGCAGGGTTTGCATTCCTTTTTGAATTAAGGATTCGGTCAATGTGTCCACAGAACTTGTCGCTTCGTCCATGACGAAAATCTCAGGATTCGCCAGCACTGCCCGCGCCAGACTGAGCAATTGTTTTTGACCCACAGAAAGCAAATTACCACCTTCCCCCACCTGTGTATCAAAGCCCTTTTCGAAATGCATAATAAAATCATAAGCTCCAATGGTCTTGGTGGCTGCGATAATATCTTCATCGGAGGCGGCAAGCCGCCCGTAACGCAGATTTTCAGCAATTGTCCCTGAGAACAAATGTGGGGTCTGTAAAACAACACCGATGCGCGACTGGATAGCTTGCAGAGAAAGGCTGGTATAATCCCGCCCTCCGATAAAAATTCGCCCGGCTTGGGGTTCATAGAAACGGCAAAGTAAATTGACGATGGTGGACTTTCCACCGCCGGTAGGACCAACAAGCGCAAGAGTTTCGCCACGTTTTACATGCAGGCTGAAGTCATCGAGTACCGGTTTCCCATCCTCTTCATAATGGAAGGTGACATGATCAAAGATGATGTCGCCACTGATCGTACCTGGATCGATGGCTTTGGGTCGATCCTTGATTTGCGGCTCAGAATCGATCAGCGAGAACATGCGCTCTGCCGAAGCGATCGCCTGCTGCATTTCAGCAAAGACCCGGGCAATGTCCTGAATTGGCCACATCATAAAAGTGATGTAGGACACAAAGGCTTGAATGCCACCGATTGAAAGCCCCCCCACTTGCGCCTGGTACCCCCCATACCAAACCACTGCTGCCACCGCCATGGCTGAGATGATCTGCACGGTTGGGAGGAAGAGGGCGCTCAACCAGGCTGCCCGGAAGGAGGAGTGATACATCTGATCGGTAAGCTGAGAAAACTCAGCCAGGTTTTCTTTTTCCCGTCCCAAAGCTTTGATTACTCTGACGCCAGTAATATTCTCATTATAGGCGCCAACAATTTTTGAGTTCGTCTTGCGGACACTACGATAAGAAACAAGGATTCTTTTTTGGAATTGGAGCGCGACATAAAAAAGTATAGGCAGCAGAGCAACCACAAAAAGGGATAGTTTCCAGTTGATGATCAGCATGAAAACCATCGAGGTGCCGATGCTCATGATTCCCCATGTCGAATCTACGAATCCCCAGGTCAAAAGGTCTGCCACCTTCTCGGAATCCGAGGTGACCCGTGCCATGATCCACCCGACAGGCGTTTTACTGTAATAGTTCAAGGATAGCATCTGCAGGTGATTGAACATTTTTTTACGTAAATCATAGCGGATGCGTTCACCCAGAATTCCGGCAAGGTAAATGAAGAGGAATGAACTACCTGATTGGACGAGGATGAGAGCACTGTACATGATGAGAATATTGACCAGCACCTGTTTGTTTCCGGCAAGTATGCCATTGTCAATGATCATCTTGCTCAAGTAGGTGGAGACGGCATCCAACCCCGCGACAATGCCAATGGTGACCATGAATCCGATCACCCATTTTTTGTGCGGAGCCGTCAGCTGCAGGATGCGGGAAAAGATTTTCCCGTTAAACCTGGTCTCGAATTCTTCTTCCTCGTAGTAACTATCCGGCACTGGCTAACTCCTTCTCCAATTCGTCCTCGATCCGGGTTTGAATGTTGAAAATCCGGCGGTAAATGCCTTCCTCCTTGATTAAATCCTGATGGACCCCTTTTTGGACGATCCGTCCTTTGTCCATCACCAGAATCAGGTCAGCATTGGCGACACTTTGGATACGATGGGCAATAATGAAAGTCGTGCGGTTTGTCATCAAGTTTTGTAAAGCTTCGCGAATTTCGGCTTCGGTTTCGGTATCTACCGAGGATGTGGAGTCATCGAGGATTAAAATGCCCGGATTCTTAAGCAGGGTTCGCGCTATGGTCACCCGCTGTTTTTGACCACCTGATAGTGTGACACCACGTTCGCCGACCAAAGTTTGATAGCCTTCAGGGAAGCTCAGAATGACATCATGGATGGCAGCTGCCCGGGCTGCTTTTTCGACTTCATTGTCATCCACCTCGCGTCCCACACCATAGGTGATGTTTTCTCGTATCGAACGGGAGAAAAGGAAAGGTTCCTGTTCCACAATGCCAATCTGTTGGCGGAGGTATTTTCGCGGATAGCGTTTGAGTTCCACACCGTCCAATAAAATTTTTCCGGAGGTATAGTCATAGAATCTGGGCAGAAGGTTCACCAGGGTGGATTTTCCTGAACCGGTAGATCCCAACAAGGCAACCGTTTGACCAGGCTCCACTGAAAAAGTTATCTCTTCGAGCGTATGATCGTCCGGTTCATATTCAAAGCCGACATTTTCGAATGAAAAATGACCATGCAACTTTCCGGAGGGAATCCAATCGCCATCTTCCAAGGGTTCGCGGTTTTCTTTGATGATATCCATTACCCTTCCATAGGAGACGAGACCGGTGGAGGTTTGCACGATAACT
>Ga0116192_1001752_pt1 | contig 14914 bp, 5 predicted proteins | sample AD_UKC113_MetaG_FD_89876 | JGI IMG/M metagenome (GOLD analysis project Ga0116192, IMG submission 89876) | Active sludge microbial communities of municipal wastewater-treating anaerobic digesters from Hong Kong - AD_UKC113_MetaG | ecosystem: Engineered > Bioreactor > Anaerobic > Digestate | place... | reverse complement strand
TGCCGCTTTCTCTGCCTGTATCTGCACCGCCAGCCTCTGATTCAATATGTCAAGCTCTCCCTCAAGGGCGGCCTGCTTTTTCTTGAGCTCCTTTTGCGCATTCCAATGGACTTCAAGTAAGCTGTAAGCTGTTTTGAGGCCATAAAGCCGCTCGTTTTTCTGCGCCAGAATCGTTCTGTCCTCCGGCTTTCGGTCTATAAGGCTTTGCTGCTCGGCTTTAATACCCTCGATTTCCTTCTGCTGCCGCATAATGGCCTCGGTGATTTCAAGCATCTGCATCTGAAGGCTGCGAACCGCTCCCTGCCAGGTCTGCGCCTTGCGCTCCAGCTCCATGGCCTCTTTGGCACAGACCGCGCTTTCTTGCTGAAGGGTCAGACCTGTTTGCACCCTTTGACGGTACTCCGGGTCGATCCGAAGGCCGGCCGACTCATCCCCGTATCGGGCAAGCTCCTTTTCCATCTTGGCGTATTCTGCGGTTTCTCTGCTTATGGCATAGTTCTTTTCCTGTATGGCCTGCTTGATTTGACCCAACTGAGTATCCAGCAGGTCTACTCTGCGCTTCAGCCGGTCTGCATCCTGAAGAACGACAAGCGCTTGCTCCAGCCTGGCTTTCAAAGCAATCAGCCTGGGCTGCTCCTGAGCGGCTTCCTTTTTCAGTGCATCATAGCCCTCGCGGCTTTCCTTAAGCCCTGCTTCTGCTGCCACAAGGCGCTGAGTCATCTCGGTCACTTCGGTCTCAGCCTTGCGGCTGGCCTCTTCAAGTCCTCGTACCTGCTCTATAGCATCCCGTAAGCTGTCTGCCCTGACGGCCCTATCCAAAAGGCTCCGCTTCAGCGTGACGCCCTCCCGCAGGGATTCATGAGCCTGTTCCTGCTCTAAAATGGCCTCATATTCCTGAACCAGCTCCCATACCACTTTGGCCTCCTGATAGCGCTTCTCGGTTTGGCTGAAAGCCAAAACAGCTTCATTCCTTTTGGCAGCAGCCTCCTCCATGGCGCTTTTAGCCTGCTCAAGGGCTTGGTCGTCGGCATCCTCATAGCCCTTCAGCTCTCCTGACAGCTTGTCCAGGAGGCTTTTAAGCCTGCCCATCCGCCGCGCCAGCTTTTCCTGAAGCTCTCTGCCGTACTCCTCCAGGTAGAAGATGCGCTCCAGCATGTCCCGCCGCTCCGTGCTGCTTAGGAGCAGGAACTCCTGAAAGCTGTTCTGGGGCAGCACAACAGCACGGGTGAAGTCCTTCTCGGTCAGTCCCAGCAAAATCTCGATGGTTCTGGTCACCTCAAGCACCTTGTCGCAGACCGGGATCTCCCCGGACTCGGTGATTTCAATCAATCTGGCGAGCTTGGCCTCGCATTGGCTGGCTGTCCCCTTTTTGCGTTGATAGAGCCTTTCAACTCTATAGCATCGGCGTTTGCCCTCTCTGGTCAGCTCAAAGGTAAAGGATACCCTGGCCTGCTGCTCATGGATGTTGATGATGCCCTGGGTCCCCTTCTCAGCTCGCTTCACCCTGCCGTAGAGGGCAAGGGTAATGGCATCCAGAATGGTGGATTTGCCGCTGCCGGTGGGTCCGAAGATGCCGAAAAGACCGTTGTCGCTTAAGGCATCGAAATCAATTCGCTGCCTGGCTCGGAAGCTCTGCAGACCTTCTATCTCAAGAATCCTGGGTCTCATGCTCATCCTCCTCCCCACTGTCGTTGACAATCTCTAAAAAGGCAGCCATCAGCTCCTCGGTAATCTGTGTGCCTGTCCGGTATTTGAAGTAGTCGCTGAACAGTTCATCGATCCTTCGCCCTTCTCTGCTTTCGGGGGCAAGAACCTCTATTTCTCCAGTCAGAAGGCGCGGCCTGATAAACACGATCCCCGGATGGAGGCTTCTCAAGCGCTTTTGTTCCTCTATGGAAAGCACCTTGTCGGTGGTAATCTCCAGGTCAACCCAGGCATTGGCATCGCGGCCCTCCTCGCACCATCTCAAGGCCTGTTCATAGCCTTCAGTGGCAATCCACCTTCTCAAAGGCTTTCCGCAACTCAGATAGAGGGGTGTCACAGAGGCCTCCTGCCCCGGGACTGCCTCGACGATATAGACGGCCTTGCTGTGTTCAGCTTCAGAAAAGCTGTAGGCCAGGGGCGATCCCGAATAGAAGGTGGGACACGGCGCAGATTTCATCTGCTGGGGTCTGTGAAGATGTCCCAATGCCGCATAGTGGCAGCCGGCAGGAAAAACGGACGGATCCACGGTGAGAGCTCCGCCCACCTGAAGGGTGCGTTCCGACTCGGACTCACGCCCACCTCTCACAAAGAGATGAGAGACGATGAGATTGACGGTATCCTGGCGGAATTTATCCTCCAAGGCATGGAAGATGCTGCCCACCTTTTCTGAATAGGCTCTTTGCAGCGCCGCTTCGTCGTTTTGATCGGACAGAACCTCCTCAAGGCGGGATTCAGACGGGTAGGGTAAGGTCAATATGACCGCATGATGGCTGCAACCCTCAATGGATAGCTCCAGCCAACCCTGTCCCGATCGGACAACCCGGATGCTGCCGCTGCTACTTTTGAGCTCTCCCGGGTCGCTTGAGGGATAGCCCAGCAGAAGGATCCCGTTTTTATTGGCAAGGGGGCTGGCAGCGCACAGCCGCTCGGGATTGTCATGGTTGCCCGAAATCACTAAAACCGCCCGTCTCCCCTTGTCGTTCAGACGCTCTATGGCTTCATAAAACAGCTCCTCAGCCAAAGCGGGTGGATTATAGGTATCGTATATATCTCCGGCAATGAGCACCAGGTCAATTCTTTCCTGGGATGCCGTATCGCAGAGGAAATCGATGAATTCCCGCTGCTCGTCAATCCGGCTGATCCCCTCCAGGCTTTTGCCCAAATGCCAATCGGACGTATGTAGGATGCGCATGGGACCTCCTTAAACACATAGGGTTTCTATTTATGTTCTATCATTGCGCTTGAAGCTGCAAATCGATTGCACCCATGGGATTGTCTCAAAGTTGTGTATGCATAAATGAGGCATGATGTTCAGGTCTATGCAGATCTTCATGATGTTCAGGTTGACGACGCATCCGCAGGAGCAGTTGAAGCTGTACGCGAAAGTGCAGATCAGAGCTATGTATGCGGCGTGCCTGCCTGCAATTTAAAGCATCGCTGTGATTGCGTAGCGAGCGCGACTTGAATCCTTGGATGGATTCAGGAGCGCTAAATTGCCGCAGGCTACAGCCGCTTGCGAGAATGAGTGTTGAGCGTATACAGCTTCCTGCGCCGAGGACAGCTAGGATGCCTGAACACCATGGTGATTAATACAAATTGTTGATTTCACTAAAGGCTCACGGTGCGGTCTTTGGCGAATAAGTAGACAACCCTTTCCTTTACCGTCTTTCCGGTGAGCAGGGTCAGTGCCTTTGCATAGCAGCTGATCTGAAGCCCGTAGCGCTCCTGTATGAGCCCTTCCTGTCCGTCGGGAATAGCGTCGGTCTTGTAATCCACAAGCACCAGGCCGTCAGGCTCTTCAAAGTAGCAGTCGATAACCCCCTGAAGGAGTACGGTTTCATCATTCCCCGCTTCTCCTGTCATCGTCGGATGAAGCTCGCTGCAGCTCATTTCCATATTAAAGGGCACCTCGCGGCAGATACCGGGAGAAGACAGCATCCGGCTGCCCAGAGGTGAGAGGAAGAAGCGGCATATCTTTTGAACCGCTGCACTTTCAGCCTGCTGCCGGGTCAGCAAATCCCTCCGGGTCATGGCTTGAATCTGATGGGTGATCTCCTCTGCGAGGGCATGATTTATTTCGCTGTTTGCTGCAGGATCGCCAGGCCTTCCATCCTGCAAGGCAGTCCTGATGGCCTTAAGATCAAGATGCTGCATCACAAAATGCAGGATGGTTCCTCTTTCGGCAGCACTAAGCCCCTTCTTCTTCTCAAGGAACAAGGGCTTTTTCACAATCAGGTTATATGCGGGCACCAACGGCACCCCTTCCTCCTGGGCCTGGGTATTCAAGCGCCTCTTAAGCTCTGTGACCGAAACCTTGGCGGGAATACCTGTTGCGGCTTCAAAGGCGTATCTCCAGCTCAGCCGTCTGTCTATCTCTTGCGCGATTTGCGCTTTTTCACTTTTGTCAGTATCCATGCTCCCTGAAATATCCGCGAGGCTTACCTGATCCTCCAGCGGTTTTGATGAAGCCTTGATGGCACGCTTCCCGGAAGCCTCCTGTGCATCGCTTTGCGGGTTCAGGGCATCCAGCCATGTAAAGAAGGCCTTATCATCCCTGTCGTCCTCCTGCTTATGGCTTTGCACCTCGGACTTTTGCCACAGCTTTAAGCGCCACTCCGATTCATCGGGTATCAGGGTCCCCTCAAAGGATGTGCCGACAGGAGCCGCATCACGCAATGCGCCGAAGCTGGCATGTCTGATCAGGGCGGGGCCTATCCATCCCAAATAATTGGTAGCCTTAAGCATTTCATAATCGGGAAGCCGATCCTCCCTGCAGGCGGCTGACGCCATCCACTTGGATACGGCTTTTCCCACATCACTCACCGCGCCTGTGATAATAAGCTTCTCCCGTGCTCTTGTAAGGGCCACATAGAGAATGCGCATTTCCTCCGAAAGGGTCTCGTTTCTGATCTTCTCCCTTATGGCCAGCTTGGCGCTGGAGGGCCATGAAAGCCGCCTGATGTGATCCACAACATCGGGACCGAAGCCAAGATCCTGGTGGAACAGAATGCTGCTGTTCATATCCTGAAGGTTGAACTTCTTGCCGCAGCCCGACAGGATGACCACCGGAAATTCAAGGCCCTTGCTTTTATGGATGCTCATGATGCGCACCACATTGTCGTTTTCGCTCAGGATCTTGGCGCTGCCCATATCACCCTTGCTGCTCTTGAGCTTGTCGATAAAATGGATAAAGTTGAACAGTCCCTTATAGCTTGTATTCTCAAATTGCCGGGCTCTTTCAAAGAGGATGCGCAGGTTTGCCTGCCTCTGGGCTCCTGACGGCATAGCGCCCACCATGCTGTAATAGCCGGTCTCACTGTACAGCCGCCAGATCAGCTTGTCGGTTGAATAGTATAGGGACATCTCCCGCCAACGAGACAGCTGCTGCAAAAAGCCTGCCGCCTTCTGCGAGGCGCCTTCAGATCCGCTTGCCGCCAGCTTCTCAAGGGCGTAATACAGAGGCCCCTTCCGCTCTGCCAGCCTGAGCTCAGCCAGCTCATCGGTGGTAAAGGATGCGATGGGCGAGCGTAGCACTGAAAGCAGCGGTATATCCTGAAGGGGGTTGTCGATAATCTGCAAGAGCGATAAAACAACCTGAACCTCTATGGTCTTAAAAAAGCCGCTTCCCGTGTCGGCAAAGCTTGGGATGCCCATGAGCGCCAGCTCTTCCACAAAGGCCTCCGCCCAATTCCGGGTGGTTCGCAAAAGGATGACAATATCCCGATAATCCACCCTGCGGTATTGCTTTTGGGACTTGTCCCAAACAGCGAAATAGCATCCCTTTTCATCAGGCTTCATGAGGCTGGCGATGCGGCGTGCCACAAGGCGCGCTTCACATTGGATGTTGTCCAGGATTTCCTCTTCCTGATCCTCATCCGATTCCTCGTGCTTTGCCTCTCCCTCGCCGTCGGCTGCATCAATGCTTGATGCACCTGTCTGAATGAGGTGAAACTCAGTGGCTCCGCCAACGGTGGTGCTCGCCTCAAGGTCTTCTGAAAATACCGCTCCGGGGTTTAGGGCCTCTTTTTCGGTATAATCCAGCTCGCCTGCGTTCACCGACATGATCTGCTTAAACAGAAAGTTGACAGCGTCAATGACGGTTTTACGGCTTCTGAAGTTTTTAAACAGCAGTATCTTGCGGAAGGGCTGCCCTTTATCGGGTGAATAGGTGTTGTATTTTTGAAGAAACAGCTCGGGCCTTGCCTGCCTGAACCGGTAGATGCTTTGCTTAACATCACCCACCATGAAAACACTGGGCTTTTGGGCACCAATTCCTGCAATCAGGTTGATCATCATTTCCTGAACCAGATTGCTGTCCTGATATTCATCCACCATGATCTCGCAGAAGCGCTCCCGGTAGTTGAGGGCTATGGGAGATGGCATCATGCTGCCGTTCTCATCCCTTACCGAAAGAACCTCCAGGCAGAAATGCTCCAGGTCATTAAAGTCGGCTAGTGACCGCTTGGCCTTTTTTTGTGCATAACGCCGGGAAAGACCCTTCACCAGCGAAGATAAGCACCGCATCCTGGGATAGAGAGCTTGAAGGTCACCAACAAGCTCCCTTGAGGGCGCGGTGATAATCCTTTCGCGAAGCTTTTTCAGCCGGGATTTTACCTCGTCCCTGATTTTCTTCACCTGATCCTGCCTGTCCTTGTCCACCTCTTTGGCGGCACGAGGCAGGGTAGCAAACTCAATGCCATTGAGGGCTTCATAAACCTGATCCCACCGGGAAACGGGCTGTGAACCCGCATCCTCTTTGGAAGCAGCGTTCTCATGCCCTATAAGGCTGAGAAGCTCGGAAATGGCTGCGTGATCCTCGTAATAAACCGGCAGGTATTTTTCCAGCCCCATCTCCCCACGAATCAGGGCAATGGCATTGTCCAGCATTCCTGCAAGGCCCTCCAGCTCCAGACCGGCAGCCTTCAATAACACCCTTCCCCATGGTGTGGCACTGAAGTCGGCTTCTTCAGAAACATTCAGGGCTTCGGTCATTTCATCCAGCCAGGCCTCAGGCCAGGGGCTGCTTTGTACAAAATCATATAGCCCCAGGACCATATCCATCAGGATCTGGTCATCCCGGTTGCCGCCGTAGCATTCCAACAGTTCAAAGAAGGGAGAGTTATTTTCGATCTCATATTGCTCCTCAAAAAGCTCATTAAGCGCTTCCAGCTTCATGAGGGTGCTTTCGGTTTCATCGGTGATGCGAAAATCCGGATCAATGGAAAGGCTTTGGAAGTTGTTCCGGATAACCTCCATACAGAAGGCATGGATGGTGGTGATGCTGGCCTTGCCTAAAAGAGCCAGCTGCCGTTGGATCAGCCTGGACTCAGGATGAAGCTCCAACTGCCGGGAGATGGCCTCGGCTATCCTTTCACGCATCTCGGTGGCCGCAGCATTGGTGAAGGTCACGATGAGCAGACGATCAATGTCCACCGGGTTCTTTTCGTCGGTGATCTTCCGGATAATGCGCTCCACAAGAACCGCTGTTTTGCCCGCTCCGGCAGCAGCAGCCACAAGGAGACTGCCACTTTTTTCGGTTATGGCATCCAACTGCTCATTTGTCCATCGGTTCTCACTCAAGCTCATCTTCACCCCTGTTCTTCATCAGTTCCCAAACCTCTTCATCCTTTTTATCATAGAGCTGTTTGAAGCGATTGTCCTTCATGGCTGTATCAAACTGGCAGACCGACAGGAAGCTGCAGCGGCTGCAGGCCGTGGAACCCTTTTTCTTGTATGGGCTTATGGCCACATTCCCCTTCATGATCTCGGTGCAGAGCCCTTTCAGGAGGCGGCGCACATAGCTTCTTAAGATCCTGAACTGATCCAATGTGGCCCCCGAGGTATTCTTCCCCAGCACGTCGGATTTGTTCACAGTGGCCGGTATGATCAGAGAGGAGCCGTCTATGGTGTGATCCATCTCCTTGATAAGCCTTACATCGGCTAATAAAAGCCCCTTCATTTTCAGCTTCTGCATGATGGCCTTCTCGATATCCTCCTCGGTGGCGCTATTCCCCTCCTTGATAATGGGATCATCAATGCGGAAATAGAGCATGCCGCCGGGAAGCACCTTCTGATCCTCGATAGACCCGTTTTCCCACAGGGCATCCAGATAGGTGATAAGCTGAATCTGGAGCCCGTAGTAGACATCTGAAAGCCTGAAATCCTTGGTACCCGATTTATAGTCAATGATGCGCAAGAATGTGCCTTCTTCGGTTTTAAAGGCATCCACCCGGTCGATTCTGCCGGTGAGATGGATTTTTTCACCGGAATCCAGCTCAATGACAATAGGCGGATACTTCTCCCTGTCTCCAAAGCCGACCTCATAGTCGATGGGATTGAAGGAGCCCCGGCGGATGTGCTGGGCTATGAGCCAAACCGATCTGGCGATCACCCGCTTCAGCCTGTTGGTCAGCGCGGTATAGCGCTTACTGGCGGCAAGCCCCGTCCCCTGCATTTTTTCAAGCATTTCATCCACAATTCGGGAGACAGCTGCATTGCACCACTCCCGGTCAATGGTGCGCCAGGTGTTATCCCCCTTGGCGACCAGCTGTGAAAACCTTTCGATGACCGCATGCATGAAGGTTCCGATGTCCGGCGGGCTTAAGGCATAGATCTTTCTTTCCCTGGCCCCTAGGCCATACTGTACATAAAAGGCAAAGGGGCAGGCGGTATACCTTTCAAGCCGGGAAACGCTGGATATGGCTGGATCACCATAAAGGGCGCTTATTTTATTGGCTTTGATACGCTGGGCCAGATTGGTATAGCCGAAGGCTCCTTTAAGGTTCCGGCAGGCGCCTTTATACGCGTCTTTAGACGAAAACCACCGATACACATCCTCCCAGAGGGGCTGAATCTCGTTGCCGTCGGCCTTCTGGCGCATGGCTGAAATCATGCTCCCGAAAGCGGTATTGGCGCTTGCAAGGAGCGCCATTTCCTCGTCATGAGTCCTGGCGGGCAGGAGATTGCTCTCCTCCGAAATCCGGGGAAAGAGCTTTCTCATGCGGGAAATGATGGTTGAGGGGCGCATGGTCTTCCCCTCGCTGTCGGAAATGGGCCAGCTGATCCTTAAGATTTGGCTCGCAGCTGTCAAGGCCTTATACACCAGATATTGCTCATCAAAGGCCTGGGTACGGGTATCGCTGGCAAGCTCCAGGCCGATATGGCTGAGGGCTGCCCTGTCCTGGTCAGAGAGAAGCCCCTCCTTGACGCCGGCAGAGGGAAATACACCGTCATTGGTTCCCAGCAGGAACATGGCCTTGATATCGTGGCTCTTTGAGCGATCGGCACTCCCGATGAGCACCTGATCCAGAGATGCAGGAACGAGCCCGATCTGATATTCGCCCAGTCCGATCTTTAATATCCTGGTGAAGCGCTCCAGGCTGATGGTCTCATCCCCCATTACCTCCACCATCTGATCGAAAAGAGCCATGAGTATGCCCCAAACCTGGGCATAGGCATCGGCCATGGCCAGCTCACCTCTTGCCCTTAAGGCCTCAATGCTGTTTTCAATGGTTTCGGGTATCTTAAGCTCGCAGAGGAAGTCATAGATGCCCGAACAGAACTCAGCTGCGGTCTTCCTTCCCTTTAAGGCCTTTCTGAAGCGCAATAGAGGGGCGGTGACAGCGCTACGGATCCGATTGATCTCCTCAAGCTCCTGCTTCTGACTTTCCAGGGCTTTTTCATCGGGCAGGAGCTCATAGCTCATATGCCATGGCTTGTCGCTTGTCCATTGGCTGCCCTTGATACCGCAGGCCAGAACATAGTTTTCAAGCCTATCGATATCCTGTCTCGGGATCCCGGTCAAGCCCGATTTCAGGTAACTGAAAACGGCCTCATAGGACCATTGCTCATTGAAGATATCCAACATGGACAACACCAGCCGGATGAGCGGGTGGTCTGTAATGTCCACCTTTCTGTCAATAAAGCAGGGTATGCCATAGTCGGCAAAGATGACTTCGAACAGCTTCTCATAGCCTGCCAGGTTCCGGGTCACCACCGCGATATCCCGATAACGCATACCTCTATCCCGACATAGGGTAATAATTTCCCGAGCTGTCGCTTCGATTTCCGAAAAAACACTGACTGCAGAAAACAGTGAAATATCCTGGGTTTTGTCGGGATAGACCGAGTAGGGATAGCTGTTGAGATTCTGCTCCAAATGGGCCAGCTCCGGGCTATTCTTAAAGCGAACAGGCGGCCTATCCTCAAGGCGAACGGTGTCATCAACAGTGGCACCCAACTCATCGGCCATCCTTTTAAGCCTTTTAACGGCCTTCTTTACAGGTGAGAAGACATCGCTTTCATAGCTTAAAGCACCATCCTCGGTAGAATCGGTGCAGAGACTGACGGTGACGCATTTGGCCTTCTTCATGATCTCGCCGATCATCAGGTATTCCTGAGGTGTAAAGTTGGTAAAGCCATCGATCCAGATCTCTGCCCCTTGATACAAGCCGGTTTCAGAGAGCTTCTGGGAAGCCAATGTCAGATCATCGTCAGAATCCCGGTAGCGTTGATATAAAGCCTTCTCAAACTCTGCATAGATCAGGAACAATTCCTGAAGCTTGTCCCTTAGGGGATGCCCCTCGGGATAGGTGTTACCCGCATCATTCAGATGCTCAGGCGTTACATTATAGCGCTTAAACTCGGTAATAAGGGAAGAAAGCTTATCCACAAAGCCTTCTCGCTCACAAACCCTTGAGAATACGCGGAACCGATCCTTCATTTTATCGAGGATTCGGTAGAGAATCATGGCCTTGCCGGCAGGGTGAATATGGGGATAGGTGATGCCCCCGGCCTCGTTGAAAATCCTGAAAGCCAGGCGTTGAAAGCTTAGCACCTCGGTTCCCAGGATACCGCCGGTTCCCAGCATGGACACAAGATCCCGCTCGGTTTGAAAGGAAAACTGCTCGGGTACAATCAACACCAAGGGATCTGTTGTTTTATGTAGAATCCGCTCTTTTATTTCACTCAATACCTGTCGGGTTTTACCGGTTCCGGCCCGCCCGACGATGAACCGCAGACGCATTTCTCACCCCGTTAAATTGGCTTGTAATCTTTTGTGACACATACTATTGTACCGCACTTGGCTGAAAAGTTGAAATGATAAATTCGACACTGAAAAAACCGAGGAAATGCTATTGTATTATAGCCGTGCAGAATATAAGATGGGTAGAGGGATAAATTTGTCAGTGAGGTAACTTATATGAAATCAAAGGTCATTTTGTTAATACTCCTGTTTGTACTGCTCTTCACGGGCTGCGGAAGAGAAGCGATTGACGATGATGCATCAGTTGATAAGCCGACAAAAACGGCCAAAGCTACCGATGAACCCGATAAGCCCATTAAAACCAAAGACCCCACTGAATCCGAGAGAATAACGGTTCACAATGCCAATGAGCTGGTGAAGGCCATCGCTCCGGGCAAGCATATCTATCTCGAGCCCGGGGATTATGATCTTCAGAAGGTTAGAACAGAGACCAAGCATTTCAATGAACACAAGAGCTTCGTCAATCTTAAGGATGTTACGCTGGAAGGCGTGGGCAACAGCCAGGTGGACTTCTTCTGCGATGATATTTATGCCAGCGTGCTGCCCTTCTCCAACTGCCAATCCATTACCCTGATCAACCTGAACATCGGACATACACCCACCAGTGATCTCGGTGGCTCCTGCGAGGGCATGGTACTGTGCTTCATGGAGGATTGCAGCGATATCCGGATCGACAACTGCACCATGTTCGGATGCGGATCAATTGGCTTATACGCTAACATGACCACCGATCTGACCTGTGTGGACAGTGTTATCAAGGATTGCTCCTATACCATCATGACCCTCAGCGAGGTATCCAATATTCAGTTCAAAAACTGCCGGTTTGAGGATAATGAAGCTACCTACATTGAGGTAAGCTACTGTGAGGATGTTGTCTTTACCGATTGCCTCATGAGCGGCTACCCCGATATACCCTATTTCGGCTCCTACAAGGATATGGGTTTTGAGGTGGTATTCAGCCAGGATACTCCCGGGGCTGTCTCCTCCAAGGAATTTGAGGGCATTACCCTTAAAAATGTGACCTTCTCAATAGGGGAACCGTCAGCCGCGGTCAAGGAGGAGCTTGCACAGGAACTCGCGATTACAGAGGGGCTTCAGCGGGAATTCCCAGAAGCGGTGGAGTGCAGCGTGGATATCACCATAGATGAGTATTCTGGAGAAAGGCTGCTGGATATTTATATCGAATTGGATCAAGTACCAAGGGATGAAACGCTGCTGGAGCATGCCATGCAGATCATGGACGTGCTCTCCGACTACCCCCTTAAGATGGCCTTCAGCTTCATGTTATATGATAATGAAAGGATCTATTACTTCAGCTATACCAATCTGAGGCAGGCCGTCGAGGATTACACAAAAGAGCCTAAGGGCATCCTCAGATATGCCACCTATATCTCGTTAAATGACAGCCCATTTGACTACAGCACACTGTTTAACAACAACATCAGCTATATCGATGCTGAACAGGGCAAGCAAATCGTTTCAGACCGCTACTCTGATTTCGTGGCGATTTATCCGGAGCTTGAGCCCGTGACCAGAACTCCCGCCGAGGTGAACTACAGCGCCACTTACTATTTACTTGGCCGCTTGTATCACATGTACTATGTGACTGAATCTGCAGGCAACATATACTTTAATGTGGCTGCCGATGACGGTTCAATCATTGAATACCTTGCCGGAGACCTTTACACCGTCACCAAACCTGACGCGGAGCTCCTAAGGGAGAGCCTGGAGGTCTTCATTGACGATGGATTTGATATTGCCGATGATGAAGTCATCACCGTGCGCCAGCTTGGTGATAACCTTCTGGAGTTTTTAACCGAATCTCACTATTATATCTACTACACATTTGAGGTAAAGGGCGGGAAGTATGAATTCACCCGATATGTTATTGAGATGGGTGACTGATCAGAGGTAGAGCCTGGTTTCGATGCGCCGGTCATACTCCGACCACTGGTTTTCCTCGGTGATCTGGCGGATCTGCCCGATTTTGTTCATGGTGGCATCGATGGAATCGGCGAAGTTGAGGACAAAGGCTTCCTCCATCTTCATCTCCCTGGGTGAGCCAAACTCCAGCTTGCCATGATGCTGCACCACACAGCCCTTGACACGCATGATGAAGTCCTCAGGGTAAGGCTCCGGGTTGGCCCTGACGGCCTCATCAATCATCTCCACACCGATGACAATGTGCCCTTCCATCTCTCCTCTCAGGGTGTAACGGAAGGGCCCGTTGTAGTCCAGCTCATAGATCTTGCCGATATCATGGAGCTTGGCTGACAGGACGGCGATTTCAAGCCGCCGGGCATCATAGCGCTCACATAGAAAGCGGGTAAGGCACATCACGTTAAGGGTGTGTTCGGCAAGCCCGCCGATATAGTTATGGTGCATGGAAACACCGCCGATGCCGCGTTTGAACTTATCGAGAAAGTCCTGGTTCTTGAAGAAATAATCGTTGAGTGCCCAAGCCTCCCGTGAGGTAAATACGGCCTGAGATACCTTTTCTATTTCATCTAAAACCTCCTCCACCGGCCGCTTCAGCGTCGGCAGATAATCGGTCAGATCGAAATCATGGATTTGGCAGAAGTGCTCCACCTCAAGATTGAAGCCCATTGTGCCGTGAAGCTCAATGACCTGCCCCGGCTCAAGGGTAATACCTTGACTGAAGATGGCCTTAAGCTCTCCGGTTTTATCCCCAAGTATGGCACCGGACTTATTGGTGTCTCGAAAAAGAATCTTCATGACCATCAGGCAGATATGCACCCTGGCCTGATTGCGTACGCTGTCTAAGTAAACGGTTTTCATGATATTATCCACTCCTTGCCTATTCACACTATTTTTCTGCGTTTATCGGGCGGATTATACTTAAAAAGCGGCAAATTGCCCTGACCGTGATCGGCAGACATTCCTTGCCTGATGGTGTATCATTAATGTAAGGAAATAAGCTTATGTGGGCTAATATGATATGATGGCTTTAGATTCCGGTGATGACTGGAGAATGCATAGAACGATTACATAAGATTAGGTGATACGATGAAAAAGCTATTGGTAATTCTGGTGATTATTCTAATGCTGACAGGATGCGGTTCTCAAAACACCCAAACAACACCCGCTCCCCTGTCCGAGAGCCCGTCGGCAGCCATCACTCCTGCTGCGTCTGAACCTTCCGGGAATACGCCCGATGCTGCCTCGGGTGATACCACAGGTGTTGAAACAGATATCAACCAGATTGCAATGCAATATGTGACCGATCTGTCGGAGGGCAATTTCAAGAAGGCTGCTGAGGATTATCCTTATGATGCCACCATGAAAAGCCTCATTTCTGAGACCATGCTCCAGGATCAGCTTTGGGGGTATTTCACATTAAGCTTCGGCCAATTCCGCAGGATTATTGAAACCCAGTACCAAAAGGTGGAGGAATACAATGTCATCGGCGTAAAGACCGAATTTGAAAACAGCAAGATCTATATCAATGTGGTTTTTGATTCGGACAACAGGATTGCCGGGGTGAACTATACCCTTGCGCAGGACGAGGCTGATATCCCCGAAAACATTACCGAAACCCAGGTCACTTTTGGAAAAAGCGGCTGGGAGTTACCCGGAATACTCACCACACCTAAGGAGGGAAGCAGCTTTCCCGTTGTGATACTGGTTCATGGCTCGGGCCCCAACGACAGGGATGAAACCGTTGGCGCCAACAAGCCTTTCAGAGATATCGCTTGGGGTTTGGCTCAAAAGGGCATTGCCACCCTGCGGTATGACAAGCGGACTTATGTTTACGGCAAGGAAATGGCAGCCCTTGATAACGCCAGCTTCTATGACGAAACCGATGAGGATGCCATCCTGGCGCTGGAACACCTGAAGTCCAACACAAGCATTGACCCTGACAGAATCTATATCCTTGGGCATAGCCAGGGCGGCATGCTGATTCCCAGAATCGCTGCCAAAACCCCTGACGCTGCAGGATATATCATACTCGCCGGTCCCTCACTGCCTCTGAATGATATCATCGTAGAGCAGATTAAATACCTTTCAGCGCTGGATGGGGATTTATCCGATGAGGATAAAGCGACCATAGCCGAATATGAGATCATGAATGAAAGCATCAAAGGCCTTACGCCTGATTCTGGTCTTACGGCCGACAAGCTGATGGGCTTAACAAAATCCTAC
>Ga0116192_1001748_pt1 | contig 14941 bp, 18 predicted proteins | sample AD_UKC113_MetaG_FD_89876 | JGI IMG/M metagenome (GOLD analysis project Ga0116192, IMG submission 89876) | Active sludge microbial communities of municipal wastewater-treating anaerobic digesters from Hong Kong - AD_UKC113_MetaG | ecosystem: Engineered > Bioreactor > Anaerobic > Digestate... | reverse complement strand
TCCAGGATCAACGAATTCTTTCATGGCAGGAAGATATCGTTCTCCTTCAATGGATGGCATCTCCTTGTCCTGGTCGTCTTCCTCATTTCCGCCTGGTTTCACTTAAGCCAGTTGTCAAGTGTTCCACTGGAAATGACCAGTGATCACACAGAGAAACTGCTGGATATTCAAGCCGTATTGAATGGAAACACCTCGATTTTCTTCCCCGGGAATGGCGGGCGTGAGCCGATCCAGTTTTATCTCGCTGCTGGTCTGATCAAGTTCTTCGGTTTTGAGATGGGGTTTACAGTCCTTAAAATGAGTATGGCTCTCGCCTTCCTCGCTTCCCTTTATTATGTTTATCGCCTCGGTAACGAAGTGGGCAGCCGCTGGACGGGTCTGCTTTTCATGCTCCTGATGGGAATCTCCTCCTGGGTCAACATCCTTGCCCGGTCAGGGATGCGTCTCGTTCTAACGCCGGTTTTTGTGGCGCCGGTGCTTTTTTATCTCTTTAGGGGATTGAGACTTTCACGCCGCAACGATCTTTTACTGGCAGGTTTCTTCCTCGGACTTGGAATGTTGGGCTATTCTGCGTTCCGGGTGATGCCCCTGGTGGTCTTACTCGTCTTTGTGATTTACTGGCTTCACCACCAAAATAAAAAACAATTGGAAAGTTTGAGCGGTGGTTTGGGAATCGTGATTCTTTTTGCCTTGATCGGAGCCCTTCCACTGATCCGATATATCTCACAGTACCCGCAGGCATTTGCTTATCGCATGGCTACCCGCATGACCAGTGTGGAGCAGGCAATTTCCGGCTCACCGTTGCTTGTATTTCTTCAGAATTCGGTCAAAGCTCTGGGTATGCCTTTTTGGAGAGATGGCAACACCTGGATCCTTTCGGTGGTAAACCGCCCGGCTTTGGATGTAGTCAGCGCAGCATTTTTTCTCCTGGGAGTGATTCTATTGCTGGCTGTCTGCATCAGAAAACACAACTGGGTTTATCTTTCACTTCTGGTTATCATCCCGGTGCTGATGCTCCCATCCATTATGGCGCTGGCTTTTCCCACTGAAAATCCCTCACCCAGCCGTGCGGGCGGAGCGGTCATTCCAATTCTACTCATAGCTGCCCTCACCATGGAGTCCGGCTTCAGCAGTCTGTGGCAAAAAACAAAATCAGGAATTGGGAAGAGCTTCGTTATTCTGGCAGGCGGTGGATTGATGATTGCCTCGATGATGCAAAATTATGATCTTGTCTTCCGCCAGTACGATCAACAGTATAAAAATGCTGCCTGGAACACTTCTGAGATGGGTCGAATCGCCCGCGGGTTTACCGATTCTGTCGGGTCTCCTGACACGGTCTGGGTGGTGGCGGTTCCCTACTGGGTGGATACCCGGTTGGTTGCCATCAATGCAGGATATGTCGGGTACGACTATCAAATCTGGGCGGATAATCTTGGATTTACGGTGAGTGAACCCCGTGCCAAACTCTTTTTCGTCAAAGCGGATGATACAACAGGCATGGAAACCTTAACCACGCTTTTTCCAACAGGATTCAGTCAGTACCATCCATCCACAGTGCCCGGACGGGATTTTTTCACCTATCTGGTGCCCCCAGCAGAAACAGGTCAATTTTCTCCCGGTTCTTAACGCTTCAGGTGAGTAAAATAACGGTACTTGTCTCCCCGGTACAGAATCTTCACAAATTCAATCGGTCGCCGTTCCTGTGAAAACATCACCCGTTCGCTCAAAAGTAAAGGCGCTCCTGCTGTGACCTCCAGCAGGCGGGCTTCCTCTGGACTTGCCACCGTCACTTCGAGCGTTTCGTCCGCTTCTGTTGGATAGAGGTGAAATCTCTCACTGAGAATACGGTACAGTGAACCGCTATTTTCGAGCTCTTCATAGGTAATTGTTTGCCCATCCGGTAATGCCAGATAAGAAGTTTGCAACCCGATAGGTTTGTCGTTACCCAGTCGGACGCGTTCAATTCGGGTCACCAGGCTGCCTGGAGCCAGTTCAAGCCGTTGGAGAATCTTCGGAGAAGGAACGAGAGTCTCAAGGTTTAATATGATTTGCCCCGGCTGCATTCCCCTTTTGATCAGATCCTCCGAAAAGCTGGTCAATTCCATCCAACCCTTCTGCAATTTTTGCGGCGAGACGAAAGTTCCGCGACCATGTTCCCGATACAGGTAACCCTGCTGCACCAGGTGATCAATCGCTTCCCGGATGGTGGTGCGGCTGAGGTGGTAAAGACCTTCCAACTGACGCTCTGAGGGAATGGCTGAACGGGGAGCCCATTCGCCATCCTCAATTTTTTGACGTAAAATAGAGGCAAGTTGAAAGTATTTTGGTACCGCGGTAAATGGATCGATCGTTCTTGACATTTGAAAGTTGCGTGGTATGATTAATTTAATCAACTGGTAATGTGGTCATTACCAGTTACATTATCCGACATTTCGATCCTTTCGTCAAGTATGGAGTTCTTTGTTTCGTGAGCCCGCTCTCAGATCAAGACATCCATGAGATTGTATCCAGAGTGGTACGGCAAACTCTCGGAGCGCAAGGCACATTCCCAGCCTCTCCCCCGGCAACGTCCACCCCGCTAGCTTCCGCTCAACCCTCACAAACACCCATCAGTGCAAAAAAAGTAGTTGCGATTGGAACTGATCATGGAGGGGTTGAATTAAAAAAGCTGCTGATCTCGGAATTAGTAAAACTCGGATATGAAGTGGTGGACTGCGGCACCAATACCACCGACCCGGTGGATTACCCGGACATTGCCAGGGCTGTGGCACTCCTTGTGGCTCAAGGAAAAGCCTGGCGTGGGGTCATCATCGATGGAGCGGGGATCGGCTCCTGCATGGCTGCCAACAAAATACCCGGTATCCGGGCTGCGTTATGCTATGATTATGCTACAGCGGTAAACAGCCGCGAGCATAATGATGCCAATGTGCTTACTCTGGGCGCCGGTCTGATTGGTCCGAATCTTTCCAGGCAAATCCTCACCACCTGGCTTGAAACAGAGTTCGCGGGCGGCAGACATGCCAAACGCGTGGATAAAATTATGGCGCTTGAAAAAGAATATTTCAAGGACGGGAAGGTATCATGACGCCAGATGTGAAAACAATTGAAACCCTGGTAGAAATTATCACCCGCGAAGTATTGCTGGCGATGGTGGAACAGGAAGAAAAAGCCAAGAACCCCTCCAACGCTTATTGCGTGGTGGATATTGCCAATGGCGTAAAAGTAAAGACATGCTTTGATAATGCCGGACATGTGGTCAGTGCCGGAGCGGAACGCCTCACCTCCACCCTCGGCGTGATTCCAGAAGACCACAATCTGGCAAGAATGATTGATCATACCTTGCTGAAACCGGACGCCACCAGCGACCAGATCGCTCAGTTGTGTTTTGAAGCCCGCAAATATCATTTCGCATCGGTGTGCGTCAACCCCACGCACGTAAAGTTGTGCGCAGAATTGCTCAAAGGTTCGGATGTGAAAGTCTGTACGGTAATTGGCTTTCCTCTCGGTGCCACAGCGCCCGAGGTAAAAGCTTTTGAAACCCGCGTTGCCCTGGAAAATGGAGCGACCGAGATTGATATGGTGATCAATATTGGCGCGCTGAAGGCTGGTGAAACGGATTTGGTCGCCAGGGATATACGCGGTGTGGTGGAAGTAGCACATGCAGCCAAGGCGCTGGTGAAAGTGATCATTGAGACCGCACTGCTGACAGATGAGGAGAAGGTGATCGCCTGCCTGCTAGCCAAAGAAGCCGGTGCAGATTATGTGAAGACTTCCACTGGTTTCTCGGGTGGCGGTGCCACTGTGCATGATATTGAGTTATTGCGCCAGACAGTTGGACCTTCCATTGGCGTTAAAGCTTCCGGCGGAATCCATACCCACGAAGAAGCCGAGGCAATGGTGGCAGCAGGCGCCACCCGCATCGGAGCCAGCGCCGGAGTGAAAATCATCCAGGGCGGTCGGTCGGATATTCCAACGGCAGCCGCTTCAACCCAGAATAAAGCCTATTAGGAGGTCAGCATGTTGATCGCCAGGGTCATCGGGACGACAGTCTCAACAGTAAAAGATGAGAAATTAACCGGACGCAAACTTCTGATCGTCAGGCAGACAGATGAGTTTGGTGAACCGGTTGGCAAACCCTATGTCGCCATTGATACGGTGGATGCAGGCATTGGGGATCTGGTGTTGACGGCTGCTGGTTCAAGCGCCCGCCAAACCAATATCACCAAGGATACCCCGGTGGATGCGGTCATCATGGCAATGATTGATTCGCTTGAAGTAGATGGTCAGGTCACTTTCCGCAAGGGATGAGGTAAAAATGGCTGAACTCGATCCCGATCTTGCTTCCATGCAGGAAGCGCGTGACCTTGCCTCCCGGGCGTATGAAGCCTGGAAGGTGTGGGCGAAAGCGTCACAGGAACAAGTGGATCGGGTGTGTGCGGCAATGTCAGCCGCGGCTTTCAATGCCGCGGAAAGACTGGGGCAGATGGCGCATGATGAAACCGGTTATGGCGTTGTAGCCCACAAGCGCCTGAAAAATGAATTTGCCGCACAAAATGTATGGAACAGCATTAAGGATATCAAGACAACCGGCGTGATTCGTCATGATCCGGTCAAGAAAATTTACGAGATTGCCTGGCCGATGGGGGTGATTGCCGCACTGACCCCAAGCACAAACCCCACCTCAACCGTCATCTACAAGATCCTGATCGCTGTAAAAGCACGTGATGCCATCGTGATCTCCCCGCATCCTTCCGCTGCCAGATGCAGTTATGAAGCCGCAGCCCTCATGGCGAAAGCTGCCGAAGAGAACGGTGCCCCTGCCGGTCTGATCGCCTGCATGCAGCATCTCAGTCTGGCAGGAACACAGGAATTAATGAATCACAAGAATATTGCATTGATCCTGGCGACCGGCGGTACTCCCATGGTGCGCGCAGCACACTCAACCGGAAAGCCTGCCTATGGCGTAGGTCCGGGCAATGTGCCCGTTTACGTGGACAGATCAGCGGACGTTGAAAAAGCTGCCCGTTATATTGTCGCCAGCAAATCTTTTGACTGCTCAACCATCTGTGCCACCGAACAGGCTGTTGTAGCTGATCGACCAATCGCCCAGCAGCTTCGTGAATTGATGATAAAGGAAGGAGCTTATTTCACCACCGAGGCACAAAGTGAAACATTGCGTCATCTCTTATTCAATCCGGATGGCAGCATGATCACCACCACGGTGGGAAAACCCGCAGAATACCTGGCGGCTCTGGCAGGGATCAAAGTTCCCCCCGGCACCCGGGTTCTGGTAACCCCCCTCAAGCGGGTGGGTAAAGAAGAACCCCTCTCCCGTGAAAAATTGACCACAGTCCTTGGTTGGTACGAAGAAGAAGGATGGGAGGCAGGCTGCGAGCGATGTATTGAACTGATCCAGTTTGGAGGACGAGGGCACAGTCTGGTCATCCACGCCACAGACGAGAAAGTGATCATGGAATTTGGTCTTGAAAAACCGGTATTTCGAATTTCAGTCAATACCATGAGTACATTAGGGGCGATCGGTCTGACTACAGGTGTATACCCCTCTCTAACCCTTGGCGCCGGAGGCGTGGGTGGATCCATTACCGGGGATAACATTACCACCTATCACCTGTTCAATGTAAAACGCCTTGCATACGAGCTCACTCCTCCACCGGCGGCAGCCTTGCTCCCTGGCGCCCCTGCTGAAGGGTTAACGGCTGAAGCGGTTGAACGAGTGGTGCGCAGTGTGGTTGAGGAAATACTGGCAATTAAAAAATAATACAAAGTGAGAGAAAGGATAGAGAGAAATGGCATTAGATACTGCATTAATCGCGTTGGGAATGGTGGAAACCAAAGGACTTGTTGGCGCTGTCGAGGCTGCTGACGCTATGGTCAAAGCCGCAAATGTCGTCCTCATCGGTTCGGAATATGTAGGCGGCGGTTACGTCACCGTGATGGTGCGCGGGGATGTAGGTGCTGTAAAAGCAGCGACGGATGCCGGTGCGGCTGCTGCCAAGCGGGTGGGCGAATTGGTTTCGGTGCACGTGATTCCAAGACCGCACCAGGACGTTGAAATGATCCTGCCTCAAAATTCCAAAGGCAGCATCGGCGGGCGCGGATCAGAAGCTAAGAAATAACCCGGGCTTCATTCGTGATCACGCCAGGTTGGAAAACCGCGGGAGCTGACCCTGAAGGTTGGCTTGCCCGCGCTGAAGAAGTGATCCACATCAACCCGGATGGCAGCGCACCGCGTCTCAATTCTCTCCCGCAAGGTGAATTACACGTTGGTGTGGATCTGGGAACGGCATACACTGTTCTGGTAGTGCTGGATGAAGCCGGCAATCCCCTCGCCGGGGAATACCAGTTTGCCCAGGTAGTGCGCGATGGGTTGGTGGTGGATTATTTTGGCGCGGTTAATATTCTTTCATCCCTCAAACGCCGGGTGGAAGAACGCCTGGGCAGACAGCTGACTCATGCTGCCAGCGGATTTCCACCGGGAGTTCCCCGGGCTGAAGTTCGCGCTACGGCAAATGTGGTGGAAGCCGCGGGGATGGCTTGTCCAACGTTGGTGGATGAACCCACCGCAGCCAACCATGTGATGGGAATCCGGGATGGCGTTATTGTGGATGTAGGCGGTGGCACTACTGGTATTGCCGTTATCGAAAACGGTAAGGTTGTCTATACTGCGGACGAGGCTACCGGCGGAACGCATTTTACTCTGGTCATTGCCGGCGCCACCGGGTTAAGTTTTGAGGAAGCGGAATTGCTCAAAAAGAATCCCAAAGAACAAACCCGGCTTTTCCCGCTTGTGCGCCCGGTAATGGAAAAGGTTGGCACGATCGTCGAGCACCACCTTCATGGAAGCAAACCGCAGTCCATCACTCTGGTGGGTGGAACGGCGCTTTTTCCAGGCATGGCTGGCGTGATCGCTGAGGTTACCGGCATACACACCATCGTTCCAGCACGTCCGTTATTCATCACCCCGCTGGGCATCGCCCTGGCAGATGATGGAGATTAAGGAGAGAAATTAGGATGGCAGAAGATTTTTCATTGAGATGTTATTGTTTTATTGATCGCATGCAAGCCCAATATGCCGCTTTTGTCGGTACCATCACCCAGGGTGACCTGCCAGTGGAGGGAATGGCTGCCCTTTATGTGGAAATGGCACCCGGTAATGAAGTTTTTCGCGTGGTGGACATTGCAGTTAAAGCCACTGAATCAAAGCCTGGCGCGCAAATTGTGGAACGCGAATTTGGGATGTTTGAAGTGCATTCCCTCAACCAGGCAGCGGTGATCGAAGCCGGTCAGGTCGTCCTTGACCGCCTGGGGCTTAAGCGACAGGACCGGATTAAACCACAGGTGGTTTCCACCCAGGTCATCACCCACATTGACCCCTATCAATCCCAATTGATCAACCGCTTCCGTCGTGGCAGCATGCTGGTTCCCGGTGAGACGATGCTGGTGCTTGAATGCGCCCCAGCTGCTTATATCAACTATGCCGTTAATGAAGCAGAGAAGAAAGCCAACATTAAGATCATTCACGTTTCTTCTGTAGGGCGCTTTGGTCGCATGTGGCTTTCAGGAAGTGAAGCGGAAATCATCACAGCAAAAAACGCTGCCATTGCCGCTCTCGATAGTTTGGATGGCATCCCCGGCTGAGTCAGGAGTAAGAAATGGCGAAACGATTTTATACTGAACGGGATATTGAGGAGATGGCGGAGCGGGGTGAATCGTCGCTCCAGGTGAGTGATGACGTCGTTCTGACGGAGCTTGCCTATGAAAAGGCTGAACGGCTTGGCATCCGTCTGATCCAACCTCACGAGCTGCCCCCTGCCGCGCCGGTAAGACCTTATCTCTCCGAGGCTCAGCAGACCTCCTGCCCGGAATGCCATGCTGCTCCATCCGTCGATGAGACAAATTTACGCCAGCGCATTCGCGCGGCTGTGGCAGCCCGCCTGGGCAACCAGGTGGATCCAGCCCTATTGGACACCATCATTACCCGGGTTTTGAATAACATAGGGATGAAGTAACTATGTTATTTGGGCGAGTTCATGGCACAGCGGTCTGTACGATGAAAATCGCAGGCACCGAAGGCTTGAAATTGCTTGTTGTTCAACCCTTGAATCGCAAGCTGGAAGCGGTTGGCACTCTGCAGATTGCAGCCGATGTGGTTCAAGCCGGACCGGGGGATCTCTGCGTAATGGTTCGCTCCCGTGAAGCCGCGCTGGCGATGCCTGAAATCCGCTTTGTGCCAGTGGATCTGGCATTAATTGGGATTGTGGATGAACTCAATGTGCTCCCGGATGGTACTTTCGATCTCGTGATGAAAAAAGGATCCACTTCTTATACTTAAGGTATCATGATTCTGGCTAAAGTAATCGGAACCGTGGTGACAACGATCAGTCACCCTCATTATAAAAACCGCCGTCTTCTGGTGGTACAGCCCCTGGTTAGTGAAGGGGATAGTACAGATGAAGATTTTATCGCCCTGGATAACACACATGCAGGCATCGGGGATACCGTGCTGATTAACCGTGAAGGGAATGGCGCCCGCCAGGTGTTGAAGAACCCGGATGCCTGCGTCATTTCAGTGATTGTAGGAATTATCGATTCTGTCTACCTCGAATAAAATTCCCACCGACTGCAATCCATTGATCATAAAAAGGAGCGCACCTTATTACGATGCGCTCACCAGGTAATTTATTCTGAAAAAAGTCAATTTTTAAGGCTTATAGGTTGCCGCCAGATACTGAACCAGGATGGTTTTCTCATCCTCCGTCAGGTTGGCACCGCGCTGGATCATATCGGTAACGATCTTATCCCATTCAGCCGCTGTACCGGTTCTGCGGGTGGTTTTTTCAACCGAATGGCAGCTCGCGCAGCGCTCTTCCAGCAGAGTCTTTCCTTGCTGCAATGCCGCCGTATCTGGCGTGGAAATGGCGGATGTGGAAGAACTTGCGGGTTCAGTGGATGTGCTGCAAGCTGAAAGAAACAGACTTACACTGAAGATAAGGGCCAGGATTAATAGGATCTTTTTCATTCGACGCCTCTTACTCGTCTACATCTTCAACAGGTTTGCGGATATCAATGCCCAGGGCAAGCAATAAAACTCCCACAGAAACTGCCAGATACCAGAATTTGGCATAAGAATCAACAAATGTTGGATCTTTGATGAGCTCATTACCGAAAACATAGAAGTTATTATAAGCAATCACACCAAGCAGCATCAGCAGGATTGAAATGACAACCAGAACCCAACTGCGGACAATATAGGGTGGAGTCCCTTTTGGTTGCTGGGGTAAAGGTGACCCTTTGGAACGTCCTTTGACCTTACGCCGTTTAAGCGCCAGCTCTCTTTCCCAGCGTTTCTTTTTTCCACGCAGCATGGCAATTCGCAAATAGAAGATGACCATTGCTACAATTACGACGATCAGCTCCGTCGAAATACGATTCATTTTTTCTTCTCCAATCGATTAAGGATCACTCGCTCAAAATCCTGTTTGGTGGGTTTTAAACCAACTCCACGTTCATGATAATTTCCCCGTGGTGTTACCTCGCCAAAACTTGTACGGTTTGGCTGATCAACGCTATCCTTACGTAGAAGTACGAACATGGTGGAATTGTAGAATCTCACCATGGCGAACCTTCTTTCTGGTCGGGGAATCAAGCCAATAAAATATACATCACCATCCTCCCTGGGTGAAGGGACTGTGATGAGGATCAAAGTTGTTTTTGGATTGATTTGCTTTTTTTCGAATGTCAATCCTGCTGATGATGTCCTTTTTTCTTCCGGCAGCCTGTCACCAATATGATCCCACCAGAATTTCAAGAATTTCAACCCATCACGATCAATGTATTTTACAAAGCCGTCAGTCTGTGAGTGAAAAAGCGCAGGCATTACATCAAAAACGAAATTCCATTGATGACTCTTGTTCTTCTCCATATCTATGAATACCTCTCCTGGAATTGGGAGTTTTAACTGCCGCTTTTTCTACGCTGTTCCGCGGTAACCGTCTTGTGGACGAATTCCGCGAAATGGGTGGCAGGTCGTTTCAGTAAATAATTCAAAACATTCGCATTTCCTATCAGACCATGGGACTCATAATATTCAAACATCTTCAAAAGTGTCATGATCGATCGTTCATCAAGTCCGGCGCGGCGGGAGTTTTCCGCCCATTCACCTCGATCGACAGAAATCGCTTTAACCGGTTTGCCCAGTTCCTCAGACAAAATTTGCGCCACCTCTTCCTGGCTTAAAGCGTCAGGTCCAGCCAATTCGTAAATGGCATGAGAGTGATTGCGTTGAGTGAGGACGACTTCAGCTGCTGCTCCAACATCTGCCAGGTCGACAATGCTCAGACGAGCCGAAATAGCATAAGGGACCGAATAAATTCCATTTTCAACAATCGTAGACCAACCGGCAAGAACATTTTGCATATAAGCGCACGGCTGCAGAATGGTGAAATCAAGCCCGGATGCTAAGAGAGCTTCCTCCATGCGCAATTTTTGCCAGTGATGAGGCATCGCCTCCGCCTGTGGGTGAAGCACCGAATGATATACCAAACGGTCAATCTGATGTTTCTTAGCCAGACGGATCAGGGTATTGCCAATTTGAACTTCATCCGGTGTGATATTTGGGCAGATATAATAAATCTTTTCCACCCCTTCCATAGCCTGATCAAGGGACTGCTCATCCCGCAGATCACCAATCATGATGTCTTTGCAGCCGATTGCCTTTAACTCCTCCACCTGCCTGGTGGAACGCGCAAGCGCACGGACTTTTACTCCATGGGGAAGCAACGTGTTTAAGATTGCTTTACCCGTTTTACCTGCTGCACCAGTTAGAAGAATCATACTTGATCCTCTTTTATAAAAGATTGATTAATGGTTGTATTATACTCGATGCAGGAATGAGAAAACTCCCCAACGTGAGCTGTTGGGGAGTTTGTATTTCATTTTCCGGAAGATTATTCCAGAACGTCAGTGGAGCGAACTTTCGGCGGTTTCCAAGCCAGGAAGAGCAGGTTGACGAGAATACCGAAGACAGCACCGGAAGCGATCGCAGGCCATCCGAAGGGGAAGACGCTCTTGAGCAACGGGATAGGCAGATTGCCGCCATACCCAATGTTGCCGCCGATACCCACAACGAGGATGAGCGCAACAATAGCAAGTTTACCGGGATCATACAGGTCAACTTTTTCTGCCATCATCAAGGCGATGCCCTGAACGCCGATCACACCATACAGATAGATGGCGAGACCGCCGGTTACTGCGGTCGGGATACTATAGATTGCTTCGCGCAGTGGACCGATGAAACCGAGGATAACGGCAATAACACCTGCGGTGATAAGGGCTGGACCGGAGTAGTTGCGGGTGATCACCATCAGCGAGTTGTTCTCACCATAGTTGGTACCAGCAGTGGAGCCAAAGAGACCGTTCACCAGGTCATTCAAACCATCCAGCATCAGGTTGAGACCAATGTGGCGAGCGAGGAAGGGTTTTTCGCGACCCTGTTCCTCAGCCAGGTGATCCACATACAGGCTGATCTGATAGAGGTGGGCGGTGGATTCTGGAATGGTCGCAATAGCCATTACGCCAATACCAATCATTGCGGTAGCACTCAGCGCGTTATTAAACACCGGGAAGACGATCCTCGGGGTAATAAAGAACTGGGCGGTGGCAATCTTTGAGAAATCTACCAAACCGATGGGAATGGCAACGATGTAACCAAAGACGAGAGCCAGAAGAATTGGGAGCATGCCGATGAAACCCTTACCTTGCAGGTATACAGAGAATACGACTGCAGCGACAAAGGTTAGAGCAGCAGCAAGCCACCATTTCAAAGTCGGAGGCATGTTAGCTTCAATTCCGCAGCAAGTACCGGAAGCCATGGTCAGAGCGGTATAAGCAAGACCGATACCGATGGTGATGGCGACAGAACCAGTAATTTCGGCGGGCAGAATTTTATCGAGACCTTTCTTGCCACCCGTTAGCCGGATAAGCAAACCGGCGAGGATGTTCAACGTACCGGTGACGATAAAACCAGCGGTTACGACCGCGATAGACTCGGGTTTGGCAGGAGCGCCAAAGGCGAGGTCGGGTTCGAGTACGCCGATAATGGAGGTTACTGCGGCAATATAGCTAAAACTTGAGCCGTAGTACAGGGGAATGTAGGTATTAATCGAGAATTTTGAACCAAGTAGTGCAACGATGGTGCCAAAACCGGTGATGGTTAAGACAGTGGACACATCAAAGTGCATAAGCAGGGCGCAGAGCACGGTGGCCGGGAACATGGTCAGCACGTGCTGAAAACCGAGCAATAACATCCTGCCAAAGGGCGGGGTATCCTGTGGTAGATAACCCATCACTTTTGAAGTAGTTGCCATAGGTTTTTTCCTTCTTTCCTTTGATTATTGATTTCTTCGATCCAATACTAGCTTCGTACCTGGTTCGAGCTCAAAACGGAAATAGATGAATTCAACGGTTTTTTCGCTCGCCCCTGAAATACATAAACGCTCTCTCCGATAAACACCTCCTCATATTATTTATTTTATTAACCAGCTTGAAGAAAAATAGATACTTAATAATACAACATTTTGTCAAGATAGTTAGTGGGGAGTATTTTCATACTCCCCACTATTTTTCGTAAATTACTTGCCAAGAATGAGCGCGAGCACCAGAACGATCAGCGCCACAGGAATGACGTAAACCAGCATGCGAAATTCGGCTATTTCCATAAACTTCTTTTTGCCGCTTTGTTCACCTTCTGGTTCCGTTCCCTTGGTTTGTTTTAATTCTTCTGCCATCTTTCCTCCAAAATTTTATCTAATTTTTCAAACACAGTCTTGAACATGGATTTTGCGACGCTGTCGATCATCCTTTGCCCAACACTGGCAAGAGTACCACCGATATTGGCATCCCCAGTGTATTTCAACATGGTTGTCTCGTCACCCAGATCTTCAAACTTGACATAGCCAACACCCTTAACGAACCCGGCTCCGCCCTTCCCTTCAACGATCAAGGTGACGCTCTCGGGGGGCACAGCATCCGTCAAGGTCAGGTTTCCAGAAAAATTGGCTGAAACCGGACCAACCCGAATCCCCATCGTGGCTTCGTAATGGGAATCATCGATCTTGACCATTTTTTGCATTCCCGGTACGGCTGATCCGAGAACATCAGGGTCGTTGAACATGTCATAGACTACCTGACGGGGCGCCTTGAATAAATGTTCACCTTCAACTTTCATAAACCACTACCTCCTGTTATTATTTTATAAACAGGGTGAAAACAATTATTTTACACCCAATTTATTTCTTTTCAGCTTTTTTAAGATACTCGTAGATCTGGCTAGGCGAAATGTTGGATTCAAGAATTTCCAAACCAGTATCGTAAAAAGCATCTTCAATCGCCTGAACAATCGCCGGACCAGGCGGCAGCGCTCCCGCTTCTCCAACTCCTTTGATCCCTAGCGGATTCAACGGACTGGGGGTGTGGAGATGACCCATTTCCATTTTCTTTGGCATATCTGTCGCCAGCGGCATCAGGTAATCCATAAAGGACGCGGTAAGCAATTGCCCGTTTTCGTCGTAAACCATCCGCTCGTAGAGTGTGTTGCCGATACCCATCGAAACCCCACCCTGCAGCTGACCTTCAAGTAGCAAGGGGTTGATCACTGTACCGCAGTCATGAACCAGCACAAAACGGTCAATCTTAGGAAGCATCGTCTCCGGATCAATTTCGACCGTGACAGCACAAGCGCCGGAACCCGTCGCTCCATGCGGAGGACCGTAGTAAGCTGTGGCTTCTAGACCGGGTTCAACGCCAGGTTCCACCACACCTCGCATCGGATTTGCCATGGCAGCTAGGGTACCCAGTGGAATACTCGTTTCGGGTTTATCCTTGACGCAGACACTGCCCTCACACAAATCAACCTGGTCCTCGGGAACATTTAAAGCTTTACTTGCCGTGGCGAAAATCTTGGCGCGCACCTTTTGGGCAGCCATATAAGTGGCAGTACCCACCAGTGTGGCTCCACGGCTGGCAAAAGTGCCTGCTCCCCACTGGAAATGACCAGTGTCACCTGTGATTACTTTGACATCTTCCAGTTTTACATTCAGCATATCCGCCACGATCTGGGCATAGACCGTAAAGTGCCCCTGCCCCTGTGTGCTGTAACCGGTCACCATGGTCACTTTTCCATTGGCGCTCACGGTAATTTTGCAGCCTTCGTACGGACCAACCGCTGTACCTTCAGTAAATGCCACCACTCCAATCCCCAACCGTTTTCCTTCAGCGCGGGCTTTGGGTTGAATTTCTTTGCGGAATTTTTCGTAATCAATCATATCCAGGCAGAGTTTCATATTGCCCAGGTAATCTCCACTGTCGAGCACACCCTCCACAAAGTCCTGACCGATGATTCCGGATTTGAGCGGAAATTCATCCGGTTTGAGCAAGTTCTTGTTGCGTAAATCAACAGGATCCATGCCCAATTCCTTCGCCGCAAAGTCCATCATCCGTTCCATGGCAAAAATACCTTCCGATCGCCCGGCGCCGCGCACCGGCGTAACGACCATCTGGTTGGTGAAGACCATGCGAATCTCGGTATAGAAGTTCGGCACGCGATAATTGCTCACCGTATGAGTCTGGGTATTCAGGGGAACCGTCATGCCATAGGAATCATAGGCGCCAGTGTTGTGGTAAAAGACATCTTTAAAGCCGAGGATAGTGCCATCTTTCTTGAGAGCTATCTCGCAGTGGTGTACCTGATCGCGCTCGGAAGTTGTTGCCAGGAAATTTTCCCGGCGGTCTTCCATCCATTTGATAGGACGGTTCAACTTCTTGGCGATCCAGGGGAGCAAAACATCATCTGCCTGTGAACTCATCACTTTCGGTCCAAAAGCACCGCCAATGAATGGAGTGATGACATGCACCTGGCTCTCTG
>Ga0116192_1001745_pt1 | contig 14958 bp, 11 predicted proteins | sample AD_UKC113_MetaG_FD_89876 | JGI IMG/M metagenome (GOLD analysis project Ga0116192, IMG submission 89876) | Active sludge microbial communities of municipal wastewater-treating anaerobic digesters from Hong Kong - AD_UKC113_MetaG | ecosystem: Engineered > Bioreactor > Anaerobic > Digestate... | reverse complement strand
ATACCAAAGAAGAAATTGACAAAAAGCTTGACGACATTCTTTCTTTTGCCGATATTGGCGAATTTGTGTATCAACCAGTGAAAAGCTATTCAAGCGGCATGTATGTGCGGCTTGCCTTTGCTGTGGCAATTAATGTGGACCCGGAAGTGTTGATTGTGGATGAGGCGCTTGCGGTGGGGGACGCGGCGTTTCAAATGAAGTGCATAGATAGAATAAATAAAATGATAGAAAATGGCGTTACCCTTCTTTTTGTTTCGCATGACCCAGGAGCGGTGAAGCGACTGTGCAAGCGCGCAATTTTACTTGAAAAGGGTAACATGATAAAAGTAGGCAACCCCGAAGAGGTATTTGACCTTTACAATGCCATGCTTGCTGATGAAAACTTATCCAATACGGTTGTTAAAGAATTGGACACCGGACATGTGCAAACTATTTCTGGAACCGGTGAAGCGAAGGTGACAAATGTTGAAATACTCAACAGCAAAGGAATGCCTGAAACAGTATTTGAGGTGGGCGAACTTGTTGCCATGAAGATTGAGGTTAGTGTAAACAATGACCTCCCGCGACTTGTGCTTGGCTTTATGATTAAAGACCGTCTGGGGCAGGTGATGTTTGGAACAAATACCTACCATACCAAGCAGATCATTGAACAGGTAAAAAAAGGTGAAAAGTATGTTTTTTTAATTAAGTTTAATATGAATCTTGGAGTGGGGGATTATTCGGTTTCAACTGCGCTGGTAAGCAGTGATACTCATTTGGAAAATAATTATGAGTGGAAAGATTATGCAATGATTTTTAAAGTTGTTAATGTTCATAATAATATTTTTGTAGGATTAAACTGGTTGCCAGTAAATATAGATATTGCTAAGTAAAACTTAGAAAAGGAATTAATTAGAATGATTTCTTATGCACAAAATTTTGAAGATGTTATTTTAGAACGGATATTCAAAGATAAATTTGATGGTTTTTATGTGGATGTTGGTGCGGCACATCCAGTAATTGATTCTGTAACTAATCATTTTTATAATAAAGGTTGGAAAGGTATAAATATTGAACCTTCACCACAATTATACTATAAATTAAAGAATGAACGATCGAGAGACATTAATTTAAATATGGTGGTAACAACAAAAGATGGTATCGTTGATTTTCATGATATACCTAATTCTGGACTTTCCTCTTTATTAGAAGAAAATACATTATCCATAAAAGATAATGAATTTCAAAAAGATTATAATGGCAATAAAGTTTTGGAGCCAGCGAAAATTAGTATTGTATCTAATAGATTAGAAACAATATTTGATAAATATGTTAAAGATATTATAATTGATTTTTTAAAAATTGATGTCGAAGGTGCAGAAAAGAGCGTTATTGAATCAAATAATTGGGATAAATATAAACCAAAAGTTATTATTATTGAATCAACAAAACCTAATAGCCAAATATTTACACATGGAGATTGGGAGTTTCTTATACTGAATGCTGGTTATACATTCGTTTATTTTGATGGATTGAACAGATTTTATTTGCGAAATGACTTAATTGAACTCAATGAACTATTTTCATACCCCCCTTGTGTGTTTGACAATTTTGTTAAATATTCAGAAATAAAATTGCAAGAGCAGCACAATCAGTTGCAAGAGCAGCACAATCAGTTGCAAGAGCAGCACAATCAGTTGCAAGAGCAGCACAATCAGTTGCAAGAGCAGCACAATCAGTTGCAAGAGCAGCACAATCAGTTGCAAGAGCGCTATATTTCGCTTCTCAACAGCTACTCATGGCGTATCACCGCTCCTTTGCGTTGGGGTTTGGATATGACAAAACGTGTTTTGTCAATAACAAAACGAATTGCAAAAGCAGTATTGTATACAATACCCAGAAAAATAGTGCGAACAAGTATCATTGTTACTGGCAAGATAATCTTAAAAATACCATTTATTGCAAAGCCAATTAAGATTGTTTTAAGAAGGTTCCCGCGGTTGTTTGAAAGGCTTGATAAAATGATAAAATCCCAAAATTCACCATCAAACTATTATCAAAGCTATATTGGGAGTAATGAACTATCGCCGCGGGCACAGCAAATTTATGAAGATTTAAAAAGAGAAATTGAAAAAAGAAAAGCAGAAATAAAATAAAAAAATGATAAAGATTTGGTGGAGATAGTACATGCGTATTGTATTGGATTTACAGGGAGCACAAACCGAAAGCAGGTTTAGGGGTATTGGCCGCTACACTATGTCGCTTGCTAAGGCTATTGTGCGTAACAGGGGTGAACATGAGATCATCCTTGCCTTAAGCGGCCTTTTCCCAGACACCATTGAGCCCATTAGAGCTGAATTTGATGGATTGTTGCCACAGGAAAACATACGCGTATGGCACGCACCGGGACCAGTTAAAGAATGCCAGCCAGGAAATGAATGGCGCCGTGAGGTAGCAGAGCGTATTCGCGAAGCTTTCCTGGCAAGCCTTAGGCCTGACATTATACATGTTTTTAGCTTATTTGAAGGTTATGTAGATGACGCGGTGACAAGTATAGGCAAATTTGATAATATAACTCCTGTAGCTGTAATAATTTATGATCTTATACCATTTGTAGAACAAAAAATATATCTGGATACAAATCATCTTTACAGGGAAAATTATATAAGAAAGATAGAATATTTGAAAAATGCTAATTTTTACTTTGCTATATCTAACCATACTGCAAATGAAGCTATACAAATTTTAAATTTGGATAAAAATAGAGTGGTAAATATTTCTGCTGCAGTTGAGCCTTATTTTAAAACAATTGAAATTTCAACTGATGAAAAAGAAAGCCTTTTTAGGAAATATGGCATAAAAAATGATTTTATTATGTACTCGGGTGCGACAGATTTTAGAAAAAATATAGATGGTCTTATAAAAGCCTATGCAAAATTACCTGCACAAATAAGGAATGAACATCAGCTTGTCCTTGTTGGTAAAATTTCAGATGGTACTATACGAGAGTTTAAAGAGATTGCAAAAAAAACTGGTTTGGCTGATAGTGAACTTGTTATTACTGGCTATGTTCCTGATGAAGACCTTATAAAGTTATACAACTTATGCAAGCTTCTTGTGTTTCCATCCTTTAGCGAGGGTTTTGGTTTCCCACCGCTTGAAGCCATGAGTTGTGGAGCTGCGGTAATTTCATCCAATAGGACAAGTTTGCCTGAAGTAATAGGAAGAGAGGATGTGCTATTTGATCCAAGCAATGTGGAAGAAATTGCGGACAAAATGAAAAAAATATTAACCAATGATACGTTAAGAAAGGAGATCAGAGAATATGGATTAAATAGAGCAAAAGAGTTTTCGTGGGATAAAAGTGCGCAGAAGGTGATTCAAGCCTGTGAAAACTTAAATGACCGTGCTGCTACTAATGACTATCTGACATACTCTGTTTCGTACGACAAACTACTTACTGCGTTGGTTGATGATATCAAGATGTATGACGAATCCTACATATTAGCCCTGTCTCAATGTATAGCAAAAAATGAAAGCGCAGGTATACAACGTCAATTATTGGTTGATGTCTCGGAATTGTGTCAGCACGATGCTGGGACTGGAGTCCAACGGGTAGTTCGTAGCTATTTGAGATGGTTGCTGCAAATGCCGCCAGCCGGTTTTCGTGTTGAACCGGTTTATGCCACGCTCGAGCAGGGGTATCGCTACGCGCGCCGTTTTACACTACGTTTTCTGGGCAAGGAAGACTTGCAGGTATATGACGCTCCGATCCGTTGGCAGCGAGGTGACATCTTCTTTGGCCTGGATATGCAACACCATGTTCAGCTAACCCACGCGGGGTTTTACCAGCAACTGCGTCAAGAAGGTGTGGTTGTCAAATTTTTGGTCCATGATCTATTGCCTATTCAGTTTCCTGATTTATTCAAGGATTCAAATGCCAGAGCTTTGCATGAACAGTGGTTGGCGATGATTGCAGCCAGCGATGGAGCGATTTGTGTTTCCAGAGCGACGGCGGAGGCGTTTGAAGCCTGGCTTCAGGAAAACGGCATTCTACCAGATCCAACTTTTTGCATCTCGTGGGTACATAGTGGTGCAGATATTGAAGGCTCAAAGGCTTCTGGCGGCATGCCGCACGAAGCACTTAACGTGCTGAATGCAATACGTCAGCGGCCTGCATTCCTTTGTGTCTCAACACTAGAACCCCGCAAGCGCCAACAGCAAATTTTGGAAGCCATTGAATGTCTTTGGAATGAGGGGGTTGATGTCAATCTCGTTTTAGTCGGCAAGCAGGGATGGAAGATCGAACCGTTGGTTGCTCGATTGCAAGCACATCCTGAACTAAATCACCGTCTCTTCTGGCTAGAGGGGATTAGCGATGAGTTTTTAGAACATGCCTATGAAGCCAGTACTTGTCTCATTGCAGCGAGTTTAAACGAAGGGTTCGGGCTACCACTGATTGAAGCAGCCCGGCATCAACTTCCCATCATTGCTCGAGATATTCCGGTGTTTCGTGAAGTTGCAGGCGAATATGCTTTTTATTTTCAGGGTGAGTCTGCAGAAGCACTTGCCGACGCATTGAAAACATGGTTAGAAAATTACCGTTCGGGCCAATATCCCAAATCTAAAGATATACAATGGAACACCTGGCAACAGAGCACGGAAAAACTAAAAACAGTTCTGATTGAACACAATAACTATCATCGTCAGATTTTTTTAGATATCTCCGAATTGGTACAGCGTGATGCCAAAACCGGCATCCAGCGCGTGGTGCGCAGCATACTTAAAGAGTGTCTTCATAATCCGCCCGAGGGTTATAGGGTTGAGCCGGTTTATGCCACTGTTGAACAAGGGTATCGCTATGCACGGCAATATACTAAAAATTTTCTTGGATTGAGCAACATCGAATCATTGGACGATGAACCCATTGATTATGCTCCTGGAGATATTTTCTTTGTACTTGATTTGCAACCTCAGGTACAGGTTGCAAATCGTGCATTTTTACAAGAGCTTAGAAGATACGGTGTAAGGGTGATATTTATGGTTCATGACCTTTTGTGTGTGCGCATGCCGCAACACTTCCTTCCTGGTGCATATGACAATATGGTAGCATGGTTGCAGGTGGTTGCAGAGTCCGATGCGGCAGTGTGTGTCTCTGAAGCCACAGCTATGGATCTGATGCGTTGGACTCAAGAAAATAGTGTTTTTCGCCAAAGGCCATTCAAAATCGCCTGGTCGCATAATGGTGCTGATATAGACAATTCCCAACCTACAGGAGGATTGCCAAATGATGCCAATGCTATTCTTAACCTAATATCTTCCTCACCAAGCTTTTTGATGGTTAGCACCATCGAACCTCGGAAGTGCCATGCACAGGTGATAGCAGCCTTTGAACAGCTCTGGCAGTCTAGCATGCAGGTCAATCTTGTCATTTTAGGCAAACAGGGCTGGATGGTTGAAGAGCTTGTGGCTAAACTTCGCTTACACCCTGAACTTGGCAAGCGCCTTTTCTGGCTCGGAGGCATCAGCGACGAGTATCTGGAAAAGGTCTACGCCGCCAGCACCTGCCTCATAATGGCTTCTGAAGGCGAGGGCTTTGGATTGCCCCTTATAGAAGCTGCTCGCCATAAGCTTCCCATTATTGCACGTGATATTCCAGTTTTCAGGGAGATCGCAGGAGAGTATGCCTTTTATTTTCCTGATGATAAGTCACCGCAAGTGTTAGCTGAGTATATTGAAAAATGGTTAAATCTTTATAAAGAAGAAAAACATCCAAAATCAGAGGGAATGCCCTATTTAACGTGGAAGGAAAGTGCGCAAAATTTGATTAATATTATTATGTCTTTGTAAACGAGTATGTCCCTGTTTTAGTTGAAATTCATAGCGGTTATCCAAGATTAATACTTGGGAAAATAACAATCAATGGAGTAACCACTATGAACTCAAAAAAAGTAGAGAAGGCACTGATTAAGGAGTCAAGACAAAAAGAGCTGAATGAGATTTTATCTCTCTATGACTTTATCGCTCCAAGAAATGAACTGAAAGTACTTTACGAGCAGGGGGTGAATGAGTTTATCAATGGTATAGCCCTGCTTGCTGTTAAGGCAATGATAGATGCTGAGATAGAGGCCAAATGCGGTAAGCCTTATGAGCGATCATCATCTCACTCCTGTTATCGTCATGGAAAACAGAAGACCGGATATATTATTGTAAACGGACAAAAGGTACAACTGGAAAAGCCGAGAGTTGTAAAACGGGGAGGCTCGAAGAAAGAGGTGCCCATTGAAACGTATAATAATTTTCAGAGAAATAGTATAATTGAGACCAGTGTAATGGCGAAAATGCTGCATGGCGTATCTACCCGTAACTACAGAGCAGTGGCTGAAGCAATTCAGGATTCATATGGGATAGAAAAATCAAGTGTAAGCCGTCACTTCGTCAGGGCGAGCGCCCGTGCTCTCAAAGAATTTGATGAGCGTTCAATTGACGGCTACTATCCTATAATTTTCATTGATGGATATGAAATTGGCGGTGACATGATGATTATTGCGTTGGGAGTCAATGAAAATGGCGTAAAAAAGGCCCTTTCGATGCGCCAGGGAGGAACAGAGAACGCAAGTGTTATCAATTCAATGTTCGATGACATGATAAACCGGGGACTGCAAAAGGAGCGGCCTGTACTGTTTGTGATTGACGGGTCGAAGGCCATTTATTCAGCCATAACAAAACGCTTCGATAATTGCTTTATTCAGCGATGCCGGGAGCATAAGAAGAGCAACATCATTGATCACGCACCGGAAAAAATGAAAGATGAAGTTGAGCGCAGAATCAATGAGGCATATGCTGAACAGGACTATGAAAAAGCCCGTGCCAGTTTAAATTCATTTGCTAAATGGGCTGACAATATTAATCCTGACATGGGACGTAGTGTCCGCGAAGGCATGGAGGAGACTCTGACAGTTATAAAACTTGGAGTATCCCCCTATCTTTATAAGACAGTATATTCTACTAACCCCATAGAAAGTCTGAATAGCTCTCTTGAACGATTTGCTCACAGAGTCAAAAAATGGGGCAAGGGTGACATGAAGAATAGATGGCTTGCTTCGGCAATATTGCAGAATGAAGAACGCATGCACCGTGTTGAAGGGTTCATGGGGATAAGCTCTCTTGTTAAAAACATGGAAAAAATACTTGAAGATCAAAAATTAAAAATTGACAGTAAGGCAAGTTAAAGGTATGAGTTTTATACCGCTAAAGAATTTCCACTAACAGCGGGACAATTTCCTTTGTAAAGGTAGGTGTAGTAAGTGCTATGATGATCATAATATCTACATTGTTTTCATTGTTTATAACTAATATATGGGTAATATTTGGTGGGATAATAGTAAAATATATAATCAATAAAAGATTAAGATATATTGAAGATATTTCAATTTTAAAATTTAATAGCATATATTATATATTTATTTTTGTTATAATATTTCTTGTCTTTTGTAATATTAATCAATTTGCTGGTGTTTTATTATTATTTTATTTATTTATTTTTACTACGCCTGTATTAATAATATATTTTTTTGTTAAATTTGCTTTTGAGAAAAAAAAAGCAATAATGGATCTTGGATCTATATTTTTCATTCAAATTATCTGCATTATTTTTATTTCTTATTTATTCGATGTTTTAAAATTATGGATTAATGAAGGACCAAACCATGATTCATTGATTTATTATCAAGGTATGATTTGGGCTTTAGAAAATAAATTACAATTTGCGTCTGAAAATGTTATAGTAAAATGGAATTTTTTACATTATCCTGAAATAGTGGATGGATTCTATATAGGTGTTAAAAACAAACTATATCGTGGAGGAACATACACAATTGCAGCTTGGTCGCAACTTATTGCTCCAGAGAAAACTGGTTCTGGTTTGTGGCTTTCATCGGTATATGCAGTGACAATATTTTGGATGGGAATAAGATTTGTAGTTGATATTACTTTTAAGACAACAAATAATTTATTTATTTATTTTTTAACTATTTGTTTATCTGTAGTAGTATCGACGTCTACCGCCCATATTGGTGCAATCGAAAATAGTAATTTAGGAACAGTTTTTGCGGCTGCTGTTATATTTCTCGTTTTTGTAGTTGGTATATGTTCTTTTAGAGAAACGCATTATACTCCATTTGCCATTCTTTTTGGACTATTAGTTGCACTATCTTCTCATTTTTATAGTGAAGCTTTATATATAACGGGCTTTTTGTCAATTTCTTATTTAATAATGAACTGGTATTTAAAAAAAAGAGCTTTTACAAAAATAATTAAAAGTATTTTAATTTTTATGCTAACTTTAATATTGTTTTCCAATTTTGTTATAGTTAATTCAATATATTCTTTGATATTAATATCCAAAATTGATCATGCGCATCAAATTTGGGCTTCATGGTATATTCATCAAAATATTTTTTTATGGATAGGAGCTTTTATAGAAAATGAAATTCTTGGGCATTCTAACACGGTAAATCCTTATATGCTTTTAATTGCGATCCTAGTGACATCGGTTTCAGTTATAGTTTGTTTGAAATCGAAAAATAAATTATCAATAATTCCAATGATAATCTTATCTTTTATTATGATTTCCTTGGTTGAATTATTATCTTATGATTATGGAGAACATAAAGTAATACAATTGTTAGGTCCGTCTTGGATTTTTATTGTAATATATTCATGGATAATTTTGATATCAGAAATAATGAACAATAATATAATAAGTAATGAGTTAAAATTCAATTATTTTATTATTATTGTATTTCTTATAATTACTACTTTATTTATAAATATTGAGTATTGTATAAGAGTAAAAAAATTTTTAAAATATTGTAGTATCTACTATGGAATCAAATATGGTAATGAGCAGACATCAAAGTTTATTAAAGAGGGTGATAATGTTGCTTTTGAAGATAGTTCATTGGTAGGTGTTGAAAAATTTCATAAAGGGCATTATGCGGCTTTCTTTATTCATTCAAAGAAAGGTAAAATTTTATTTCCGTGTATTGATCAAGATGTTTTAAGAGGAGGATATTATAGAAGATTAGTAAATAATACTTTTGTAAGTGCAAAAAATGTTCAATGGATATTAACAGGTAATGGATTTAATAAGAAAAAGGATATTTTTATTAATAAAGGTGAAAAGTTATATAAGTTTCCGGATTATAATCTTATAAAATTAATGAAAAATAATTATGAAGTAATATTACCTTCTAATGGATGGTATGATTATGAAAAAGAATTTATATGGACGAGATCTCCATTTTTTATTGAGGTATATTTAGATAAAAATAATTTAATGAAGAAGAATTTAATTATAGACATCGAAAGAATATTTCCAAATAAAGAAAATGAAAATATAAATGTATACTTAAATTCAAACTTAATAATAAAACAAAAAAACATAACTAAAAGAATAAAAGTTCCATTAAAACAGGGTTTTAATAAAATTATGATAGAAACACTAAATAAAACATATTCACCGCTTGATTTAGGAATGTCGAGTGATGATAGAAAATTATTCTTGGCGATAAAAAAAGTATATATTGAATAATTTTCAAAAGGGGTTATGTGATGGAAGAAAAAAAAATATTATTTATTTTATATTATTATTATCCATATGTAAGCGGGCTCTCTGAGTTTGCAAGGACAATTGCTGAAAATTTAGTTAAAAAAAATGTTAAAGTAACTGTCCTTTGTATGAGATATGATAAATCACAACCTGAAACTGAAAACATAAATGGTGTGAATGTTATTCGCTCAAAAGTTTTATTTAAAATACGCAAAGGTTGTATATCAATTGATTTTATTAGAAAAGCTATTAAATTATCTAAAATAAATGATAAAGTTTATCTTCATCTACCCATGGCTCATTCTGGTTTATTTTCTATGTTTATAAAAAAAGAAAAGATTATTACACAATATCACTGTGATATTAATTTGGGTAATGGTTTTATGCCTAGGTTAATTACATTGGTATCAAATATTATGATGTATATTACACTATACCGTTCTAAAAAAATACTTACGCTTACTAAAGATTACTTTTCTCATTCTCGGTTTTCTAAATTTATATATAAGGCTATTCAAATATACCCTCCTGTTTCCGATTTAATATACAAAAAATGTAATCCTGAAAAGTTTAAAAATAAATATAATTTGACAAATAATATATTTATAGTTGGATTTGTTGGGAGAATAGTATATGAGAAAGGTATTGACTATCTTCTCAATGCAATACCATATTTGCTAAAAGAGGGGATTGATTTTAAAATAATAATTGCTGGAGAGTACAATAACATTATAGGAGGTTCGGTAATAAAGCAATTACGTGATCTAATAGAAAAATACAAAGATTATATAATATTTACTGGTTTTTTAAGTCAAAAGGAATTATGTGAGTTTTATTCGGCGATTGATGTCTTGGTTTTGCCGAGCATTGATCCTTTAGAGGCATTTGGATTAGTTCAAGTTGAAGCGATGTTATGTGGAACTCCTGTTATTGCTAGCGATATGCCTGGTGTTAGAGAAGTTATTAAAATAACAAATTATGGATACTTATCAAGAATAAAAGATTCAATGGATATTAGTGAAAAAATTATTAAAATATACAAACAAAAACCTATATTAGATAGAAGTAAGCTAAGACCTTTTTTACCTAGTGAAACAATGCCATTATATTATAGAGAATTATTTTATTAATTAAATGATAATTTAAATGATAATATTATTAACATTATGAGTATTAGGAATTTAAAAAATGAAAAATATTTTCGATAGCCGATACTATATAAATAATAAACAAATTAAAGATAGGCCAGCTTTTAAATTTTATACACGAATAGCAAAAAAATATATTTGCGAAGGGAGAATTTTAGATTTTGGATGTGGTACAGGTTACTTTATAAAACATTTAAGTGATTATTTTGAAGTCGATGGTTATGAAATTTCGGAATTTGCTGCAAAAGAATCACAATTACTTAATCCTAAATCAAGAATATTTACTAGTATTGAGGAAATAGAAGAAAATGTATATGATGGGATTGTTTCATTGCATGTTTTGGAACATATATCAGATAGTAATTTGATTAATATTTTAAAGTCTTGGAAAAAGATTCTTAAAAAAAATGGGAAAATTATGGTTGTTATGCCAGATAAATCTGGTAAAGGTTTTATATTAAAAAAAGATAAATGGGTTGGATTTAAGGATAATACACATATTAATTTAAAAACTGGAGCAGATTGGGAAAATTTCATTAAAGATAACGGTTTTGATATAATTAAAGTTGGAACAGATGGTTTATGGGATTTGCCTTATAATGAAAAATTACCACTTATTTTTAATTATATGTATATATTTAAAACTGTTTTTCAATATATATGGGGGGATCTTATCTTAAAAAAGGGTAGTGGAGAATCAGTAATAATAATTGGAACGGTTAAAAAATATTAAATAGCACCCCTGTAAAAAAAAGAAGGTGATTTGTCAGGTTTTGCCTGAAGCGAGACAGCTAATAATGCATAATAATTAATTTTTAACATTTCGTGTGTTTTTGCGTTTTTTCAATTCTTTCAAATTTTGCTTTTCGAATGTTTGAAAAGCCTATTTGAACAGGGGGGCAATAAATGAATATAACAAATTTATTTATGATATTGTTTGGCATATTATCTGGTTCATTTGGTGGTATATTATTAAAAAAAGGTGCAGTAGAAATAAATTATGATAATAATTTATTTTATATATTAATAACAGTAGTATCAAATTGGAAGATTTTATGTGCTATTGTGTTATATTTTATTCCAGTAATTATTTGGTTATATCTTTTAAAACGTATTGAATTAACATTATTACAACCAATTTTATCTCTTACATATGTTGTGACTCCATTATTGGCAATAGTTTTTTTAGATGAAAAAATATCAATTATAAGATGGGTGGGGATTGTTATTATAGTAATTGGAGTAGTTATTGTATCAAGAAGTTAAGGTATATAGTAAAGATTTTATCTCGTTTTTGCCTGAAGCGAGACAACATTAGAGCCTTAGCCTTTCTCAATTAGATATATTTTTTAGGGAAGGCTTGACATGTATTTAAAACTTTATTTCAATGCTTAAAGAATAGGTAAAATGACATGGAATTATCAGCATTCCCCTAATAAAGGATAAAATGATAAGTTAAAGTTTACAGTCAAATCAGTATATAGAAGTGTGAGATGAAATCTAACGTAGTACACGTAATACAAGTCCTCCGCCCCCATCAATGGGTAAAAAATTTTTTCATAGCAGCACCCATGTTTTTTGCCTTTATGATCACGCCACACAATGTGCTATTAGTTGTGGTAGGAATTGCTATATTTTCATTATGCGCAAGTGCGGTATATGTGTTCAACGATATCTATGATGTAGCGGAGGACAGGCAGCATCCCGAAAAAAGGAAAAGGCCTATTGCAAGCGGTCAAATATCAATTAAGTTTGCATGGGTACTTGCTTTTGTGCTTTTTTCCGTGTCAATTACTGTGGCATATTTTTTTAATATAAACTTTTTGATTATTTTAATTGTGTATGTTGCCATAAATATTTTTTATACAGTGGTGCTAAAGCACATTGCTATAGTTGATATCACAATCATAGCAATAGGGTTTGTGCTACGCCTTTTTGCAGGTGCTTCTATAATCAATGTGCAGACATCAATGTGGATAGTACTTGTTACCTTCTGGCTGGCTCTCTTTTTAGCTCTTGCCAAAAGACGTGATGAATATTTACATTATATAAATGGTAAAAAGGTAAGAAAAAATATTGACGGATATAATCTTGAAATGATAAATGCGGGAATGGTGCTTCTTGCAACTATCACTGTTGTGGCATATATAATGTATTCAGTAACGCCGGCAGTAATGGAAAGAATGGGAAGCGATAAGTTATATTTAACAAGCATTTTTGTTGTTGTTGGGATATTGCGGTATATGCAGCTAACCTTTGTATTTGAAAAAAGTGGTAATCCTACCGATGTATTGCTTACGGATAGGTTTTTGCAGATGGTGATTGCATTGTGGCTTTTGTCATTTTATGTGATACATTTTTTTTCATGAAATTATCTATTAAATACTATTTTTGAAGTAAATACAAGAAGAGTAAATTCTTTTTTTTTTGATGAGTTTTAAGTTCTATTTTTCGAATTATTTTATATTTGTTTATCTTGAGCATTTCAATATTAAAGAAATTGAAGACTTTGCAAAGGATGTTTCTATTCGTTACGGGGTTAAAGCAGTACCTGTTACTTTTGATGCGGTTAAATATAACACACATAAAGCTTTTTATAATAAACTATCGCCAAAACCTGATGGGGTCCTTTGCGTTTTTGGTTATTTAGGTGACAATATAAAGGCTATACAGGATTTTACTGAGGCTGAGCGCATCATTGATGTGAATTACAAAGGAGCGGTTTTAATATTGAATATTGTTGCACATGATTTTATGCAGCGCAAAAGTGGATGGATTGCAGCAATTTCATCAGTTGCAGGTGATAGAGGCAGGCAGAGCAACTTCATATATGGCAGTGCAAAAGGAGGATTGAGCGTATATCTTTCGGGTTTGCGAAATTTGCTTTGCAAACACAATGTGCAGGTACTAACAATAAAGCCTGGATTTGTGAATACTAAGATGACACGAGGAATGGATTTACCAAAAAAACTAATGGCCGAGCCAGAAGATGTAGCTGAAGATATTATTAAGGCATGGAAAAAGAAAAAAGATGTGTTATATACAAAATGGATATGGCGCTACATTATGCTTATAATTATACATATACCAGAGCGGATTTTTAAAAAGCTTTCATTGTAACTATGAATATTGCATTATTTGATTTTGATGGTACCATTACAAAAAAAGATACGCTTTTTGATTTCATCATTTTTGCCGTTGGTTATAAAACTTTTATAATAAAACTTATATCACTGGTGCCATTTCTTATACTCTATACATTAAAAATTATACCAAATTGGTATGCAAAAGAAAAATTGCTTGCTGCATATTTTAAAGGGTGGGAATTGAAAAACTTTGACACTATTTCCCACAAATATGCACAAGAAAGAATTTCATCAATTACAAAAGAAGAAGCAATAAAAGCAATAGAAAAACATAAGGCAAATGGAGATCTTATTGTAGTGGTAACTGCTTCATGTCAAAATTGGGTAAAGCCCTGGTGTGATGAACATAAGGTTGATTGTGTAGCTACACGGTTAGAAATAAAAAATGGTAAGCTTACGGGAAGATTCGATGGGAAGAATTGTTATGGAAAGGAAAAGGTAAATCGCATCAAAGAAAAATATAATCTCAGCAATTACAAAAAAATATATGCTTACGGCGATAGCAAAGGGGACAGGGAAATGCTTGAACTGGCGGATGTTAAATTTTATAAATGGCATAATATATCAATATTCAAAGTATATAATGGGCAAAATTAATATTCGTTAATATTTAAAAGAGGTGTAGATCTTGTATGATTAAATCATTATTAAAGAAAGAATTTAAAATAGATACTACAAGAGATGTTGGATTAGATTTACTTCGGGTTATAGCATTGTTATTAATGGTGTCTATTCATTATGCAAGAGCAATTTATAGTAAAGGCTGTAAGTATATGCAGCCTCAATATTTTGTTTTTATACTTTACGGGTGAATCGAAAAAATATAAATAACACAAAGTATATTTTCACTGCAAAAAGAGGATTAAATGAAGAGAGCCTTTATAACAGGAATAACAGGCCAGGATGGGGCCTATTTAGCACAGTTACTTTTAAATAAGGGGTATAAAGTCTATGGTGGCTTTAGAAGGCTGAGCACTCCAAATTTTTGGAGACTTGATGAACTTGACATAACAGATAAGGTTACCCTTGTTGAAATAGATTTACTGGATGCAGGAAATCTTGCAAGAGTATT
>Ga0116192_1001743_pt1 | contig 14967 bp, 11 predicted proteins | sample AD_UKC113_MetaG_FD_89876 | JGI IMG/M metagenome (GOLD analysis project Ga0116192, IMG submission 89876) | Active sludge microbial communities of municipal wastewater-treating anaerobic digesters from Hong Kong - AD_UKC113_MetaG | ecosystem: Engineered > Bioreactor > Anaerobic > Digestate... | reverse complement strand
GATGTTTAGTAAATTTACTAAAATTTTTACCATCAAGTCTAACAATAAGAGGCAAATCTTTTTTGGCAATATTATTTGTCGTTAATTTCTCATATGATTTTATTCTATCACAAAGTGTTTCTTGATTCTCTTCAAAAATATTAGTTGAAATCATATTTCCAAATGATATTTTATAAATGGCTCATCCTTGGTCAGCACATCACTTTTTATTTTTATTTATTTTTCATTTTTTAAATCTAAAATTAAAAGATAAAATTATATATATTTTAATTTTTGTATTCGAAAATGCATTATCATCCATCACTAAAGGAAGATAAGCATCACAAATTGTATTAATGTTTTAAAATTTAAAACTTGAGGATGAGGATAAGGATGAAGATGAAGATAAAGAAGATAAGCGTTGTAATAATGTTTAAAAATCTGAAACTTTTAAAAGATTGATATTTTTTAACACATTTAAACGAAATATTCTAAAAACAGAACCAAAATAATGGTTAAATAGTATTGCACCAGATAAAAAAAATAAAATCATATGTGTGCTAAAGTAAATGTTATTTCTGAAAATTGTAGCTCAAAGTTAATAACTCGGTTTATTTTATTATTTGTTAAAATAATATAAAAAATCTACTCATTCATAGCTTTCAAGTAGTTTAATAAAGCATTATCGCACGGACATACGAACAAACCTTTACATTTTGGTTTTTTAAATAATATTTTATTACTTGGGTATGTTCTAAAATGTTGTATATATTTTGACAAACAATGTTCGTAAACTTCTTTAATGATTTTTTCTAAGTATTTTTTGTATTCGTTGTCCCAGTTAGCTATTTTATTTTTTTTAGAATTCAAAATATTTAAAAAACTTGAAACAATATTACTTTGAATACATATATTAGAAATAGTATTTTTACAATATGGTAAATTATCTATTATTTCAATAATATTTGGATATTTAATTTTAATTAAATGATCAATGATTGATTGCATTCTACCATCATCACCACATAAATTATACGAATAAGTAAATAACAAAGACCATATTGAAGGTTCAAATTGATATTTGCATATTTCACTAATTTCAAGTATGACATTAATTTCATCTACTAAAGCTCCTTTAATATCACAAGTATTAAGCATGCCAGATTGATTATAAAAATTTGCATTTACTTCTGCTGTTCTTGAATGAATCATATCACAATACTTTTTAATAATCGTTACAATAATATCATAAGATGCATTTAAGGTTTCTTGATCACTTATTTTGATTTTACATTTCAAATTTAACAATAAAAGGTAACAAATTAATGAATTTTTAAATAAATCCCCATTTTTGGTAATCTCAAATATACGTTCAAATGTAAATTTGGAAAAATAATAATCTATAATTTTTGACTTTTCTGTTGTTTCTTCTAAATATCCAAAATGCCAACTTTGTTTTTTTAGGATTTTGCGATGAATTTTATTTTTTTCAAAAATAGTTAAATCACTTTTATCAACTAAATCGATTAATTTATACGATACTGATATCGACACTTGTGTCGGCGATAATGATCCAATATTTTGAACTGTATGCCAAAATAAATCATCAAAGCATTTAATATACATATTTGTTTTTTTATTATTAATGAAATATAGCATATAATCATACTCTTCTTTTATACGATTTTTGCTAATGTTCTTAAATTTAGATTCAGCCACAAAAGCTGGAATGTAAAATAATTCAAATAATTTAAATATTTTGCAATACTCTTTTATAATATTATCATTGACATCAATATTTTTATTATATTCAGTTAGATATTTTTTACTGTAAATATCATTTGGTATTGGAGCTATTTTTTTTCGTAAATAATTAACAACAATATAATATTCTTCATAATCAATTTTATCTTCACAAAACCAACTAGAATTTGATGTAAAATGTAACACAATTTTAAGTGTAAAAATATCAAGAAGATTTATGTTTTTAGAAAATTGTTTTAATAGGAAACAAATGTCATAATTATTAAATGTCATAATAATTTCCCCAAATGTACTAATGTTATCTTTTGTTAATTTTTTAAATATTGATGTTATAAATTCTATGTTATTTTTATAATTATAAAGATCCTCTCTTGTAATATAATTTAATCGGACCAATTTTTCAGTTTTTGGATAATAATCCCATGATTTTTTATCGTAATATCTAATAGCATCTAACCATCCTTTATTATTAATATTTTCTGTATTTTTGACAGTTGATAAATTATTCAAAATATGGTTAAACAAATTTAAAGGTAATTGAAATACGTTATATGTCAAACCTTTTTCAGCTAACATATGAATATCAAAATTATTGTACTTGGCTAATTTAATGGTGTCTTTATTTTCATGATTTGCAAGTATTGCGTCAATAATAGCGTAATTATTTTCGTAAGCCATATATTTTTCGCTCATATACATATCTAAATCTTCATAATTAAAATATTCAATGATTAAATTTTTGATAGACTTGAACGTGTGACATTGAATTTTTTTCTTAATTATTTGTCCTGTTATTGGTGATTTTTTATTGTTGGTAAGCCAATTAGTAATACTTTCATCCTCATATAAAATACCATCATCGCATAATACTCCTGTATTAATAAACTGATGTGAAATATTACATTGCATTTTATTAAATAATTCTGAAAAAAATTTTTTTGGTATCGTAATGTGTGTATCAGTTGGAGAATATGGAGCAAATAACTTTTCGTAATTAATATTCATATTTAAATAGATAATTAATAAACATAGATAAAAATTACTGAGTATAGTTTTATTTTTTTCAATTTTAAAATAGGATAGTCATTGAATATAAAATAATATCAAAAAATTAATATATTTTTTGTTAATAACTTTAATTAAAAAAATGGTAAAATTATTACTAAAACATAAAAATGTCATACTACAAAGCAAAAATAAAAACACATGTCATGAAAAAAGATAATACTTTTAACATAAAATATTTTATTTCAATTATCAAAGTCAGTTTCAATAACAATACGTGAGCTTTTAAAAGTGTACATATTACCAAGTGCATTTATAGGATTTTCAGAAGCGAGCACTAACGTATAATCAAAATCTGATGGTAATTTATCAGTACTTGTTTTATAAATGATTCCAAGAGCTTTACGTCCTATTTTTTCTATATTATGACTCATAACCACTGGACATGAACTAATGTTTTTTGTATGTTCATGTAAAATCCAATATGAGTGACAACTTGGAACTTTAATCATTTTAGTATTTTTAGGATCTACTGTAACAGCAACTTGTATCGAAGATCTATTTTCTTTAATTTTGTACATAAACCACATTATGTGAGCTACCGGAATACATAAGCAACCGAGTCTTGTATTATACTCAAGTAATTTTGTAGCTTCTTGAATAAATATAATATATTTTAAACCTTTATTAAAATAAAAAGTAGTTAATGTATTCATTTTTATAAAATAGTAATATTTATTATTACTACTATTATTACATTACCATAAAAATCATTTTTATAATATTACTATTTTAAAAATGATACACGTACATAACTAATTTATTATCACAAACAATAGCGAAATTTAGTATTTACATATATACTTTTATTTTCGATATATTTATCATTAATAATATAAGCTTTTCACATATTTGTAATATTTCAAGTTGGTAATACTCGCATCATCCAAACAAGTTTATCAAAAAAAAATTGAAAATTATATTTTTAAGTGTATCCATTAAAAGGTTGTATAATTAATTTTAAAAATTTACTCGATGGAATCTAATAATTACGAATGGTTCACAAATAATAACAATAACAATTGGTTTCTAAACCATAACTTCAACAACAATAACGAATTCCAAAAACAACAACAATATTATCCCCATCAACAACAATATTATCCCCATCAACCTCAATATCATCAACAACAATATCAACATCAACATCAACCAAATGTTTATGAGTCATCATATGCTCCCCCACCACGTTATCATCAATATAATCGTCCAAATTATGAAAATGAGGTTCGTAAACATGTCAATTACGAATTTGTTAAAGAGAAATTGGCAGTCCAACTTGGACATGTTTGCGGTTATTGTAAAAATAGAATTGGTACTGAGGGTTATACGGTTGGAAAAAAAAAAATTTTTGGTTCTGAAAATAGGTTGATTGCGAAACATTTTGAAGATAAACATCCAAATTGTCCTGTATTATATTCTTTCGAATTCACCGTTTATCCAAACGCGTTTAATCCATATGAAGAACTAAAACCAATTAGTGGCGTATGTCAAACGACAGAACAAGTTTTTAGTCAAAGCTTTTGGGAAGAAGGATATAAAAAGTTGGATTCATTTCGAATTGTAGAATCTAAATAATTCTTATTTTTTATATTACTTAATTTTATTTTGTATTATGGCTCATCAAGAGTTGGTAAATTTATTTTTTGTTTTTTCATTCTTTCTTAGTATTTTTATTTTTGTTTCCAAATTATAAGAATTACATATTAATTAAACATATAACTTCTTTTATTATTTTCTTCAACAAACACAATACATAATTCCCTTGCAATTGCTTTTGCTACCGAAACTACTAAATTATTTGAATCACGAACAATATTTTTACTTTCATAAGGATCATTAGTAAGATCGTATAACATCACAAAACCTTTTTGAATACTTTCTTCTAAAACTCCAATTTGCAATAAGTCATTGTAATTATAATTATTTGGAATGTGATATAAAGCCAATTTGTATAAATTATCATTTATAAATTTCCATGCAATACTTATTGCATACTCCGGATATATAATATTTCCATTACTATCTTGATCTACAGGTACAAATTTTGCATCTAATTCTTTGCCCAACAATGGGAACATTCTAATAGGATATCTAATTAAATTACTACCCATAGTAAAATGATCTTGTATGTAACAAGTAATTGCAAGATTTTTACTTTTTCTATCACTACTAAAAATATTTGTCCCTGTAAACTTATTATATTTGATATCAAGAAAAGAGCAAATAGTTGGACAAATATCAGCGTGACTTGTTGGATAATCGATAGTACCATACCAAACAGGTTTACTATTTTTAAATCTCATAATATTACAAAATACATTAGTTACTTCTTCAAACGGACAATACCATTTTTGATATCCTCCTCCATGTGTACCGCATAGATCACCATGGTCTGAAGTAAATATGATAATTGTATCTTCAGCATGAATACTATTTGTAAAGTAATTTAAAAAGCGCCCTAAATTATCATCAGCGATAGTTAATAAATAGTAATAAAATTGGCGATAAAGTTTGGCATCTTGTTCTGTAAAATATTTATCATATCGCTTAACCCAATTTTGATAGGCTAAAGGATATTCTTCAAGTTTAATATTGTCGGACGGAGAAAGTGGTATATTTTCAATATTTATTTTTTTATTATTAGGTATCTTCTTTCCCCAAATACGCCAAACATGAGGAAAATAAACAAGATCATGTGGCTCAACTAATGAAAGTACTTGAACAAATGGGTCAGTATTTTTTTCTCTTTTTTTTAACCAATCAATAGCAATATCAACATATCCAGTATCAACAAGAAAACCAGCATTCAACATATTAGGACCATGTGGATCAGGTCCACTTAAATGTTTAAAACCTAGATCCTCTAATAAATTAGCATCTTGATACTTTTTGAGATTTTCATATATTAAATTACCTTCTTTGTCGATCGTTTCAAGTCGTATATCTTCTTCTTCATCTATTAAAACTGCTTTCTTCAAATGATGTTTACCAACATAACTTATATCATTCAGTTTATAAACACCTGAATTAATTAGAATATTACCAAGTGTCGGAGTTTTATTTTTGTCAATAAAAATTACTTCTTCTGTATGTTTACCACCACCATCTGTATTGTGAACTCCTGTTGTTTTGCTATCATTACCTGTAAAAAGACATGCCCTGCTTGGAATACATGCAGCAGATTTTATTTGGTGATGTTTGAGGACTATACTATTTTTCTTAATATATTCTATATTTGGCATGTGTTTTTCGCGATATTTTTTAACGGCTTCATTTTCCCATGAGAACGGGTTAGATGCTTGATCTAACATAATAATTATTATATTTGGTCTTTTGTAATTCGAGCTCATTTAATATATTACGTTTGTATTTTGTGTGTTGTATTATTATTAAAGAATATAATTTTTTGCATGAATATTATGATCAATTTTATAGTATATTTTTGATAACGTATTTTGTAATATTATTAATCATTAATTTAAAATTGAATTATTATTAGTTTTATTGAATTCTTCTAAATATTTATATATCTACTATCATATTAGGTCTGTAAACTTGCTACTTGAAGTTTATTACGTTTTGGACATTTATGACAAATCTTAATGACGACAATAATATTGATACATATCCTAATGGTAACACAAATACTAATATTATAAAAAAAAGTAGTGTCCCTTTGACAAATAATTATTCTCTTACTACCAAATTTGTTCGCACAACATCAAGTTTATTTGATACATTTAAAAAAAGTAGTCGTCTTGGTAATAACAAACAAAATCCCATAATTAATGATAGTATTAAACCAGAAATGACAAATACTAAATATAAAAATTTACATTTTAGTAATTATCGATCACTGAGTAATAAAAAAACTAAAAATGTTGACTATTTGAGTAATTTACTTACTGATGATCAGGTTTGTATGTTACATAAATGTTATGGTTTAAATTATGACAAAGAAAACGAAATCTATAAGACAACAAAATAATATTACGTATTCAAAAAAAAATTTGAGTAAAATTGAATAACAAAATACCTAATCAATATATATGAATTAATTTATCAATATTATCTAAAATGTCTATTAATGATATATTTATTAAATTTAAATTAAATAAAATAATTAAAAAAAAGTCTATTACAATTGATGAAAAAAACCAACTTATTATAAATTTATTCAATAAACAATATGACGCTAATTCTAAAAAAAGATTTTTGAAATTATTATCTTTTGACATTTTATTAAAAATATCTAAAGATAGAAATATCATAAATACTTGTTATCCAAGTTTGGTTTTTATGTTTATTAGTAATTGGGAAAAATGTTTTAAAATTTTTGAAAAAGATTTAGATATTATTAGTACTATCATTGATAATATTAATGCTTATCATAAAGAAATTTCGTTTTTTGATGCAGCGAGAGATTTTGCCTTCTCAGAATTACTTGGTGATATTGAAGATATTATTGATGTTAACGATAGAGGTAAATTATTATATATAATAATAAGTGAATATATGTTAAAATTTGCTAACATATTAACATCAAACCAAATAGTAGAATATTTTTCAAAAGTAATTCTATTTTCAGAAATTGTGCGTTACAAAGTCAATATCATCATTTTGTTTTTGCGATATTTTAAAACTAAAGATATAATTTTCATAATAAGTGTAATAGAATATCTGCCTGATATAATAAAAATAAGATATGATGACACGTACAAGCGAGTCTTTTTTTTAACTCATTTTATGACTTATTGTGAACGTTTATGTATATCTTGCAACATTTTTTTTGAAACATATTTAGCCTTATTTTCAACAGAAGAACTTATTTCAATTCCTAAAGGTAATCTTAACTTTATTGCTACAATTATAGCTGAAAATCCTACTAATATAATTAATTATGGTGAAAATCCTATTGTATTTTTACAATACTTATTTTTGAGTTGTCATAAAAAATTTACGACAAATCATATCACATTAATGTGTTCCGTAATGGATAAAGAACATGCATTCGATTTATGCAAAATTTGGGCTCTAGAGTTTGGCGGAAGTTTAGATTGTGTTAATTTAATGACTATTTTTGGTAATGACTTGGAACATATTAATTTAGAATTATTTTCTAATTTTAATGATAGCAATAAAAAGTATGATTTAGATCTACAACAAGTTTATAATGACGCTAAAAAAGTAAAAAGTATCATTGAAACAGCTAAAAAAAATGAAGTTTCTGATGATGCCATGTTTAATTTTTTGTTAATTCATAGCAAAATATTAAATTCAATAGAACTTACGGAATATGGTGATTATTTTCACAATTTAGATACAAAACGAAAATATTTTGATGCATTAAAAAAAGAATCAAACAAAGATAGAATCGTAAATTTTACAAATAGTAAAATCAAAATGCCAGTCATTACGTTTTATAATTTGAAATGGCAAATTCAATTGGAAAAAGAAGAAGATAATAATAATATAATTAATAATGAAGATATTTGCATAATATGTTTTACAAATAAAAAAAAAATAGCTTTGATACCTTGTGGCCACTTACGTTTATGTGCGACATGTATATTTCAAATGCTATTACGAGAAAAATTTAAATGTCCCGAATGTAGAATCTTTTGCAAAGATATACTTATTACTTACTAATCTTTATTTTATGTTTTACAATATTTTGTTGAAATAACTAAAATATATTAGAATATTAAATACATTTATCATAACAATAATTCAAGGATAACTGATTCTTTATTTCTATATTTTCTTTAGATTTACTAAGATAGCATAATTTTGAGTTGTAATTAGATAATATTTTTTAAGTCTTGTTATTTCCAAGTGTAAAGTCTTATTTTATCAGGATTGGCGTAAACTAATTTACTGTTTTTTATTTAATTTTCTGTCAAATCTTCTACATATAGAAATTATAGTTGATTTTCTAATTTATTTTCTTATGTATCTAATTTATTTAATTGTTAATGATCGATATATATTAGCAAAATTTTAGTTGCTTAATGTTCTATAATCGTATTACAAATAATATTTCATTTCTGCATTTGTACATATTTTATTTAATTATTCACAAACGTCATTTTTATAGATCAACTACACAATAAATATTTTTAAAAAAATTGAAAAAAATATATTTAAACGAGTTAATAATATCTCTTAGAACCAACAAATGGCAACTAATAATACCAACCCATTATTAACTCCAAATGGAGAAAAAGAAAGAACAATCGCTACTCATTATGAACATATCGGGTTTATAACAGATAATGATATGAGTAAATATACAACTATACTCTTAGGTGATTCATTGTTTGAACGTATTAATGATGCTACCATAGAAAAGTCATGTATTAATAGTTGGTTAAATTGTTCAGTTGGTGGTGATGGTGTGCAACATCTTTTATATCGTATTTTTCATTCCGACGAAAATTTAGCAAAAAACCTTGATAATTTTGAAGGTTTTAAAAATATTGTAATTTTAATCGGAACTAATAACAGTTATAAAAAGAATTTTGGTAAAGAAATTCATGATGGTATTATTAATATTATTCATCTAATTAAGTTAATAGCACCACAAGATACTAGACTAATTGTTTTGGCTATACCTCCTCGTATTAGAAGCGATAAACCAAAAACAGCTTCTAAAGATACTACAATTATCACAAATAATATTAATACTTGTAACACGTTATTATCAACAAGTAGTAAAGAATTAGATTTCGAATACTATGATATTACAGCAGATTTTGCAACTATAGAAAATAATCAATATAAATTAGTTAGCGAATATTTTTGTGATGATGTACACTTTACTGATAAAGGTTACGAGATAATTTTGAACAGATTAAATCACATTTTGACAAATGAAAAAAGTGTAGAATATGACCAAGACCAAAATAAAAATATAGACCAAAACGTAGATCAAAACGTAGATCAAAACGTAGATCAAAACGTAGATCAAAACGTAGATCAAAACGTAGATCAAAACGTAGATCAAAACGTAGATCAAAACGTAGATCAAAACGTAGATCAAAACAAAGACGAAGATCAATACCGAGAATCAGAACAAATAGTAGAACAAGAAATAAATCAAATAACATTAAGTAGAACAGTTAGTGAATCTGGTATAACTAAAAGTGTTGAAATATCAGAATCTAAACAAGATGCTAGAACAATAACAGTTATCACAGAAGTAGGTGAATTTGAGAATATTGATGCATAATATTTTTTATCATAAAAAATTAGTTATCTATTAATATTTTTGGAAATAGTAATTTTTTGCTATACTAATGCTCAACTAGTATTTACATCATTACTTTATTACATTATAATGAGATTATATTAAGAATGTTCAGGATGCGCATGTATCTTTTTTAGACACTAATAATACTTATTTTATTTTTTTTATTATTTTTTTATAAATATCAAAATAAAATTATCAATATTTTAAAAAATCATAATAAAAAAGCGATATAGTTAAAAATAAATAAAAACTAAAGTGTTGTTGCTAACTTTGGATGTCATAATAAAAATGGAAACATTAATTATTTTGGAAATCATACACGTAGTCAATGATTTCCATAATAAAAATGGATACATTAATCATTTTGGAAATCATACACATTATCAATGATATAATCCATTTTTTCTGCTAATTCGTCATATGTTGTATATAATGGAATATATATATATTGTGTGCAAACTGAAAAAATAGGATAGTGTTTATTTGATTTTGCAATTTGATAAACACCAATTTTCATGCCATCTGTTAAATAATTTAAGCCCGTTGTTAGTTTTAAAAATCTTTTAAATTTTAAAATATCAAAACTTGATAAATACATTAGCATTTTTTTTTTAATAGCAATATCTGTCACACCAGTAAATGTAATTATTTCTTCCATATTATCTGGTAATACTAATGAAATAGAATTTATGTTAGTAAAACACTTGTAAATCATTTCTTTATCTTCATCTGGCATTGTTTCGTCAAAAGTAAATAATGATTTAAATCCTTTATTAAAAGCTTCCATATTGATATATGTTGGTGCATTGGTATTTTTAAATGTGTAATAATCATTAATAAGATTTATATATTGATCAACATTATTGGCTGTTACTTGAATATTTTTGCCTCCATCAATCAATTCAAACTCAACATTTTTATCTCCTTCTATAGCATGTATTGACATTGTTAAGGACAAGTTTTCTAAATCAGCATTATTTAATTCTTTAATTGAAAATAAATTTTTAACAAAAGTACTACCCATAACCATGTCTAATGTTACTTCTTTACCAAAAATATAATTATACATGTATTGTGGAATAATATTAATAATTTTACTAGCTAATATTACTGCATGCATAACACCATAATTATAAAATTGTTTTTGTTTGAAAAAAAGTATTAAGTTGTATTTCATTGTGTTTACTAATTTCATTAAATGTAAATTTTAATAGGTCATTAATAACAGACCTTTTAACACCAATACCTCTAGAATGAATATTGTAAGATGATGAAACTAAATCAGGTAAATATCTAACTTTTTGATTATGCACAATATTATCTTCTGCATTTTTTTCTATAATTTGCTGGATTATTTTATATGGATCAATAATTTGCGAATTTTTATCTATTTTTACAATAATTAGATATGTGTAAGATATTTTTAACTTTGCGATATCGCAAATATGATTAATTAATACAGAAAAACAATCAGATAATTTTGGATATGGTAATAAAATTTTATTAAGAAATAAGTTTGCCAAAAATTTATTTTTTTTAGTAGCGATTGTATGGTATAATCCTAATATTTGAGACACATTATTTTTTTCTAAGTCAACACTACAAATTAAACTTTCAACAAAATCAATCGTGCAATATTTTACGAAATATTCAAAAAATTTGTTTAAATAGGTATATCTATTTTTTGTAAATTTGTGGTTAGCTAATATATAGTTACTTGCACCAAAAAAATTATGTTGTACCAAAATATTAAAATATAATATATTACTACCACTTTTTATAATATATTTCAAAAAAATATAAAGTAACCATATTTTTTTTTCATTTACATAGGCGTCATTTTTACTTTGTTTTATTTTTTCATTATAAAAATTAGAAACATAATTTACAAAAAAAGTATCATGTGAAAAATTTATATTAAAAAATATATTTTTAATATGATAACCATAATTAATACAAATTATTATCTCTGTTTTTGTAAATTGTTCGTAATTTTTTTGGATTAATTTAAGTTCATAAAGATTATGCGCATACAAAGATGAAATTGAATTAATAGTTCCGGAGATAAATTTTTTAAATATATGAATATTATGTGTAAGTTTATAATTTATTACAATATTTTGAAAAAAATATTGGCTGAATTGATATTTTGATAGTTTTGTAATAATATTATTAATACAATTTATCATAACATCAACAACATTTAATATTTTATCATAATAAGCATCACTATCAAACGATATTGACTCATCAATTAATTTGCTGTATATAGTAGTTCTAATTAGATTTAAAATACGATATTTAGTTTGTGCATTAATATGGTGAAAGTTAACATCGTAATGTAATGTAAAAGTTTTTAACATAATAATTACCATATCCAGCATGTTATCTTTTGGCACTGTATCAAATAGTGCGAAAAAACATGTTTGCAAGTTTGTAATTGTCATATTATTTTTGAGTAAATATTTATCTAGAATATTTAATGTTACCAATTGAAAAAAATTATTAAAATTCTTATTTTTACTACATTCATAAAAATAATCCCGAGTTTTCATAATATTTTTACAAGTTACTATATTTTTACAAGTAATAGTTACTGGTAAAGCATCAAATGGGTCAAATATAATTAATTCCATAGTGTACGATATTTATCCTTACAGAAAAAACTATCAACATCGTATTGCATTTTTATTTTCATTTTTATTTTAATTTAAAATTGATATTGTGTTTTGTAAGATACTTTTTATAAAAGTAATTATAAGCACATAACAAAACATCTATCACAATGCGTTGCAACATTAATAAATTAGTTCCAAAATCAATTATTGATTTTAAAATTAATTGCAATCAAACATGGAAAGAATTAATTAATCATAATTTTCTAACATATGCATTTACACAATCACAAGAAACTTTAACAGACACAAATATTGCTAGTTGGTACGAATTTGTAACGCAAATGCAATTTCGCAAGAATTTGATTAAACATACTTTAAAAAATCAAGAAAATAGAATTACAGAGGATAATGTAAAGTTAATTGATTTCAAAAAACCAAAAGATAGATTTTGGAAACTTCATCACTTAAATGAAAACAACATTAAAACAAGTGATCTTAATCGTGTCACTTTATCTTGGTATTTTAAAATTGTTAACAGTGAAGATAGAATGCGAAAAATAATGATTTTAGTTAATGCATATAGTATGTTTGAGATATGCCAACAAAATAAGTACATTTTTGAAAAAATAAAAAATTATGAATACGATTTATATGATTATGAACATAATAAATTGTTAGAAAGCAAGTTAAATTTCGTGTCAAATAATTTAAATCACACAAATATTAGTAAAATAATTAAAGAGCACAAAATGTATGATCTTTTTGTTCATCAAGCTGGTGATATTGGAAGAATATATAATGCTGTAGATGCGAATATTGAATTTTTAGACAAATTTTAATTAATTTTCCATTTAGAAAAGCATTATATTATACAATAATAAATATCATTAATTATTTTAGTTATCAAATTTTTAATTCTATTTTTTAGTAATCTTGCAAACATAATTCACAACGAAATTTGCACACTTTTACTAAACACATTTTACAAATTTTATGCATATGATTACATTCTATTATTTCAGAATTTTCGCAACATATGTCACATTCAGCAATATTCAACATTTTATTTTTGGTTATTTCTTCCATTTTTTTATCAGCATAAACTTTTTTGATCTCATCTTTTAAATAATATATATACAAATTGCCTTTATCATCTCGCAAATTACCATTAGCTCCATTTTCCAATAACAAATCGATTATATTATCTTTATTGCCAGTACAAAATACTTCAGCAGCACAATGTAAAGGAGTTTTGCCATTAATATTTTGTACATTTGGATTAGCATCTCTTTCTAATAATAGTATTCTTACTATATCAAAAGCATTACGACTTGCAGCAAAATGCAATGCAGAATTTCTTGTTCCTTTAGATAGTAGGTTTACATCTGTACTTTTTGTGTTTAATATTTTGTAAATTACAGGATTATTTATGTTTGAGGATAAACCGATAGCAACATGAAGTAAAGGTATTGTACCATAAGATGTTTTCACATTAGTATCGCTTCCTGATTCTATTAAAAAATTAATTATATCTTCAATTATGATTAGCGATGCATTATTTTTGGTATAAAATTCATATGACATAAAATATCGTGTTACCATATATGAAAGTGCATTAAATCCATAATTGTCTAAGGTATTGACTGATGCTCCAGCCTGAACTAACAACTTGATAATTTTACTTGCGACATCAATAGAATAGATTTCAGTTGCACAATGAAGAGGAGAAAAATTATTAACACATAAAATATTAGGATCAGCTCCAAATTGTAAAAGTAAAGTTACTAATTCTACAAAATCTGGTGGTATTGTATTACGACTATAATAATTTATTATACGATAAAGAGGAGTTATTCCAAATTTATTAGGTATATTAATATTAGCCCCATTTTCTAAAAGTAATTTTATAATATTTTTAGCACTCACTATTCCATATCCAGGTACCATAAGATTTAATACTGTTTGACCATAATTATCTTGTATGTTAATATCTGCTCCAGCATCCATTATAATTTTTACTGTTTCTGCGCTGCTGTAAATTGCTGAAAAACAAGCAGCTGAGAATAAAATAGTGTCTCCTTCTGAACTTTTAATATTAACAACATTAAACTTAGATAATGTGTCCTGTATAATATTATTTAGAATTGGATATTGTCTAGTATTAAAAATGCATTTTACTAATAAATTAAAATCAGCATATTGTGGTACATCTTTCGTAATATCAAATCTTGATTTAATTGTTTCAAGAGATATACCTAGACTAGGATGCAATAAACTAATACTTGT
>Ga0116192_1001742_pt1 | contig 14968 bp, 8 predicted proteins | sample AD_UKC113_MetaG_FD_89876 | JGI IMG/M metagenome (GOLD analysis project Ga0116192, IMG submission 89876) | Active sludge microbial communities of municipal wastewater-treating anaerobic digesters from Hong Kong - AD_UKC113_MetaG | ecosystem: Engineered > Bioreactor > Anaerobic > Digestate | place... | reverse complement strand
GTAATATTAAACTGAGCCATGGTTCATCCTCCTCGGTTTGGTATTTGTTGGGCAACTTATATTTTAACCGAGGTGTGAGCTTTGGCTCAACTTCTTTTTACACCATTATATAGACTTAATCTAAGAACAACCCCACTTGGCTGATATCATATAGAAATTCAACCGGGCGGGGCTGTTTGTTATCCACCGTACATCATAATTTCCCTTGCAATAGCAGCGGCGTAAGCCTTGTCACCGTCAAAATGGTTTGTAAGCTGTTTTTCGATAGTCTCCCGTTGCTTGTGATAGCCTTCAGTATATTGGTCTAAAAACTCCTGTAGTCTGTCCGTGACAACAAGCTCTGCATAGGTGGACGGCTCATTGTCCTTAAGCCATATCAGCTTTGAGCGGCCAATAATGCCCGTATGTATACTATCCTCAATTACAGCACATAAAATATTCATTTTTGAGCCATTCGTAGTCAGCATGTCAAGGGTGTCGTTTTCTGCATTATAGGTACAAGTTTCAATCTTCATTGCGTACTCAATCCTCCTTTCCTGACATCACTTCAATCATAATCCCACAGAATGTGGGCTTGTCCATTTTATACCGATATGTTGCTGTTTACAATGTTTTTGATTATACCTCGCAAAAAACATAACACCGGATTATGATACAGGTAAGATAGCCGATGCCGTCAACTTAAGCCAATCTCATTTCACGCGGCTTTTTAAAAAGCAAACCGGCATGACGCCCTATAGTTATTATCAGAACCTGAAGGTCAATAAGCTCAAGGAGGCTTTGTGCAACAAGAATCTCACGGTGAGCGAGGCGTTCAGGGTATGCGGGGTGGACTACAACGGGAATTTTGCAAAGATATTTAAAGCGCTGGTAGGTGTTACCCCCTCGGCCTATCGCAATCAAGTCAAATAAAGAAGACCAAAAATCGTGAAGGCTTCTTAAATCCCACCATCGGAATTTACGGAGGCCTTTTTTATTTGAGCAGTATTTTAACTAAATTGAGCAGTCATACACCTATATGCCCGCCCCCTTTTTCAGTAAGCTAAATAAGAATCTGAAGAACAGGCGTGAAAAAAGGGGTGAAATTCTTGATTCATGACGAAAGACAAAAATCAGAATCTTCGCTGCTGCTTGCCCATTTATTCGACAACTTTCCTTTTCCCATGGCGCTTATTAAAAAAAACGGCGAGGTATGCATGGCAAACCGCTCGCTTATTCACGAGACCGGGATTACCCATGAGGAAATTTCCGCCGGGAAAATCAATGTCCTGAACCGGCTCACCAACGAAAACTATTCGGTACTGGAAGCCGTGGAGGATGCGTTTTCGGGGAAGGTTACCAAACTTCGCAGGCTTGTTTATCCGCTTGTCATGTTTTGCGGGAACGAAAACCAGGCGGTTTCCAGGCTATACAAGAACGCTGTCGTATTCCCTGCTGTTTATACCGGCGACGAGATCATCATGGGCGCGGTGATGCTGATGAAATAAATGGTGCAACAGCTTAATACCACGCTTAAAAGAATGGAAAGGAGAAGATTATTATGACCCAGGTAACCATGCTGACTGAAAAAAGAACCCTTCAAAGACTGCTTGCAGTGCTGCTCACCCTATCAATGCTTGCCTATCTGGCGCCCTTTTCAGCCCAGGCGGAGGTGGCCCCTCCTGCTTCATTAGCTGCGCCTGAACATTTTGGGGTTGTCTTCAACACCAGTGATTTTAAGCTTTACATCAATGCTTCCGACAGTGTCAGGGCCTATCTGGACCAGCGCATCAAGGATGCTCCTAATAACCCTGATTTGGAGAACTTCACCCTCTACTTTCAGGTAGATGCCCGGATTAACAACGGAGGCTGGCAGTATACCTCTGATTGGGATTCACCCAAGACCGTTCCCGACAGTCAAAGGAACAGGTACTACATACCCTGTAAGGTTGGTGAATACTATGCTGGGTCCAGCTATGCCTACATGGAGCATTTGTTCTCCGACGAGGAGCTGGTTAAAACAATTAAAGAAGCCGGCTGGGAGTATTTCAATAGCAACAGCATTACCTTTAGAGCGCGCTTTGCCCAATCCTTTGATAATGGCAAGACCTACGTACTGTCTCCCTGGTCCAAGGAATTTGTTCTCTCAGCCAATACCAAGCTGGATGCCCAAAAGATGATCAACCATGCGCCCGTACTCAAGGGGGCGGAAATCGTCATGCGAGGCGATACACCCTATCTGGCGGTCAAGGTCGAGAAGGTTCCCAGGGATGTGGGGGAATTGAATGTGGCCACGGGCGGCAATGTGCGCGCTGAAGTATGGATGCGCAAGCAGGGGGACAAGGACTTTAAGCAGGTTCATTATTGGTGGGTTTCGCATGAATCCATCCTGTTTAATGTGGAACAGTATTTTGAGGAGCGCAAGGACAGCTACGAGGCGGCAGCTTATGAGATCAAGATCAGGTATGGTCTGGATCTTCGAACCTATAAGCAGGCCGGTGTGAACAGCAGCACCTCGGTAGACATCTATAGTCCCTTCTCCAATGTGATCTCTCACAATATGCCGGCATGGGGCAATGCAAGTGCATGGGCAACCAACGAACTGAAAATGGCAGAAGAGGCGGGGCTGATCCCTGAGATCCTCAAGGGTGCCGACATGACCAAGCCCATCACACGGGAGGAATTCTGTGAGCTTGCCCTGCTGCTTTATGAGATGACTACTGGAAAGAGTCCCGAGCCCGCATATCCCAATCCTTTTACCGACACGAAAAACCCGCAGGTATTGAAGGCCTATGCCCTGGGTATCACTCAGGGGACCTCGGCCACCACCTTTTCACCCCAGGTACTCATCAACAGGGAGCAGTGCGCCACCATGCTATTCCGCGCCATCAAAGCCATTCATCTCGAAGGTGACTATTCCACAGCCGGGGTGCCTGACTTCCCTGACCAGAAGGATATCTCCGCCTTTGCCGTAGAGGGGGCCAAGTTCATGTCCAAGCTGGGCATTATCAAGGGAGACAGCAAGGGCAATTTCATGCCCAAGGCCACCACCAGCGCCCAGACCGCCGCAGGCTACGGCATGGCCACAAGAGAAGCTACAGTACTTATGAGTGTGCGGACCTACAATCAAATGGATACCATTAAGGAGTCCTCTGTGAAATAAGGGCGGCGAATACACACGCCTCAAGCAAGGGGCTGCCACAAAGATTGAACAATATCAACTTTCTGTTTTTTTTAGCAGATGATGGATGACACACCAAGGTTTTGCTTACGGATTTGAGGCAGCCTCCTGGTCCTTTGAGGAGGAACAGCGGAGCAAGTAAAATTTTATGAGGGGAGAAGAATGATGATTGGCCGACCAAAAAGGTTTAGATTTCTGGGCATATTATTGGTCATGACCCTGTTGGTCACCCTTTTGCCGGGAACGGCCCATGCCGCGGGCAATGATCCCGGACCGCCATGGTCACCCTTGGCCGGAGGGAGCGAGCCTGCGCTGAGTTACCCTATGCCCGGTCTTTCAGACAGTACGGGGACCATGACGTTGATGAGCACCCCTGATGCCATAGTACTGCCGGTGGATCGTATTGCTGCCGGTGGCGCCCATTCTCTTTTTCTGAAGGAAGACGGCACAGTTTGGGCCTGGGGCAGTAATGTCTATGGCCAACTCGGCCGAGGGGGCAACGCCTCCCATATCCCGGCGCAGGTGGCAGGCTTATCGGGTATCAAAGCCATCGCCGCCGGCAGTGCCACATCCCTGGCCTTGAAGGAGGACGGCACGGTATGGGCCTGGGGCAATAACGGAAATGGCCAGTTAGGACTGCCCCTATCTGAAATACCCTTCAGCCAAACCCCGGTGCAGGTTGCAGGACTTCCTGCCATAAAGGCCATTTCGGCGGGATACAGATATTGCCTGGCCCTCGACGAGAATGGTTATGTATGGGGGTGGGGCGATAATATGAAGGGGCAGTTGGGACAGCCCGCCGTGGAGAGCATGCCTACTCCAGCAAGGATGTCCACCTTGTCCAATATTGTGGCCATCAGTGCCGGCTATGAGAACAGCCTGGCACTGGATGCCGACGGTACTGTCTGGAGCTGGGGCAGCAATTACTCGGGAGAGCTGGGTAACGGTACCTTCGCTCCCTTGAGCTCCAACCCTGTACCCAACCGGGTTCCCCTTCCCTTAGATGCGACTGTGGCCGGAATTTATGCCGGTCTTCAAAACGCCATGGCATTTACTCAAACCGGGGAGGTCTATGGCTGGGGCAGTAATGATCAGGGAGCCTTGGGCACTGGCGTAGGTACTCCTAAATACAGCGTCCCCACCCCGACCCTGTATTCAGACATCATAGGCATTGGCGGAACCGGGGCCTTCTATTTTGGGTTAAAAAACGACGGCACCGTATGGGGCACGGGGTATAACAGCTTTTTGTCCAGATATATCAACTATGGCGCAAATCCGGTGCAGGTTCCGGGATTAACTAATATCATTGCCATATCCAAGGCCGTAGGGGGCAACCATACCCTGGCCATTGATGCCAATGGGGCTGTATGGGCTTGGGGAAACAACAGCCATGAGGAGTGCGGACTGGACACCGTGGGGGGCGAGCCCACCAAAATTGAAACAGCGGTCATGGTGCAGTTCCCCACCGGAGGAATCTCTGCCGCATCGGTTACCCTAGTACCCCCTGCCACGGGAGGAACACCCCAGACTGCGGCTCAGGCACAAGCAACCACCAACCATGCCGACTACACTGTGACGGGACTGACCTGGAACGAGGCCATGACCCCTGGGGGCAAGTTCAAGGCCGAGCAGGTGTATACTGCCACCATCACCCTCACCTCCAAGAACGGCAAGAAGTTCCAGGAGGCCGCCTTTACCCCCACAGTGGCGGGAGCGTCGTGGGTGGGTCAGACCACCACTTCCGGTACTGAAACAGGGAACACAGTGACCTTTACGGTAAACTTCCCTCGAACAGCAGCCGCGGTGATAGCGGGATTGTCGATCGCCAAGCAGCCGTCCAGACTGATTTATGCGGCAGGAGAGAATCTGGATTTAGCCGGGCTTAAAGTGACCCTGACCTATAATGATGAGTCAACCCATACCGTGGGATTTGCTCAATTTTCCAATTACAACATCATGACCGATCCCCCTGTAAGGGCGGTCTTAAATGTACTTCACCACAATCAGCCGGTTATCGTATCCTGCGGCTCCTATCCGGCCTATACTGACCCAATGACGGTGACTGCCGCTGCTCCTGGACCGTTCAGGATCTTTACCGAGATTGGGGAAGGAACCGACGGCGACGACGGTGATTATAACTGGGGCAGGGAGGCAAAGCTGAGCCGCCCCTATGGCATGGCCATGGATACCGAGGGCAACCTCTTCATTTCGGACGACTTTAGTCACCGCATCCGTATGGTATCCACCACCAACCAGATTAAATACGGAATCAGCATGACCGCCGGACATATCTATACCATCGCTGGTACAGGCGTTGGCGGATATTCGGGGGACGGCGGCCTGGCCGTTAATGCCAGGCTGTACTACCCTCGGGGCGTAGCCGCTGACAGCCAAGGGAATCTTTACATCGCCGATATGCAGAACAACTGTATTCGCATGGTGGCGGCCTCAAACCAGACCCGGTACGGGATAGCCATGACCGCGGGCCATATCTACACCATCGCTGGTACAGGAACCGCAGGCTATTCAGGAGACGGGGCTCAGGCTGTTCTGGCCAAGCTCAGGCATCCCTTTGGTGTGGCCATAGACAACGCTGATAATCTCTTAATCGCTGATACAGACAACCATTGCATCAGAAAGGTGGATGTAAACGGCATCATTTCCACCGTAGCCGGAACGCCTGAGGTCATGGGCTTTGGTGGTGATGGCGGCTTGGCCACCGCTTCGGGTGCAAGACTGCAGCGGCCCTATGCCCTGACAGTGGATGACCACGGCAGCCTTTATATTGCCGATGCCGCCAACAGCCGTATTCGCATGGTGGCGGGTATCGACCATGTGGGCTTTGGAATTTCAATGACTCAAGGACATATCTATACCCTTGCCGGTAACGGTGAACAAGGGTATTCCGGTGATGGAGGAGCGGCTATTGACGCAAAACTGAACTATCCCGACGGATTGGCTCTGGGGGACGACGGAAGCCTGTATATCGCCGAGAGCTACAACAACTGCGTCCGAAAGGTGGAGCCTTCCGGAGTTATCACCACTTTGGCCGGAAGGGGGCCGACCTTATCGGGATATTCGGGGGATGGCGGAACTCACGCGGAGGCCAGGCTTAATGGTCCCCTTGGTGTGTTCTGGGGCTATTATGGAAGTCTTTTAATCGCTGACTCAGGAAACCATGTTATCCGCATCATATCTGCCGTTTCTCAGGTAGTGCCGAGCATCACAGAGGTCACCATAACCGGTGCGGCCAAGTATGGTGAGACACTTACCGCCAATGTGACCTATAGTGCACCGCCTGTGGTGACACCCACGCTGACCTACCAATGGCGGCGTAACGGCGCCGATATAGCAGGCGCAGGGTCCTCCACTTATTTGATTACGCAGGAGGATATCGGTTCGGACATTTCCGTCATCGTCACCGCGACCCATAATGCCACAGGCCAGGCATACAGCACGCCCACGCCCAGGGTGCAGAAGGCTGACGGCCCAGCAGCACCGGCGGCTCCCAGCCTTTATAGAAAGACGCATAACAGTGTGACCCTGACAGCCAATCCCGCTTATGAGTTCAGCAGCGACGGCGGGAACACGTGGCAGTCAAGCCCTATTTTTTCAGGCCTGATGGAAGCCACCACCTATACCTTTGTGGAAAGATTCAAGGAAACAGACACCCATAAAGCATCACCAGCCAGTGCGGCCTTAAGCGTCACGACCCATGGAGCCCCTTCAGGTCCGTCCACTGGCGGCAGCTACAGTCCCCCGCCTGCCCCGACCTATAAGGCCGATGTGCAAACTGGAGGTTTGTCGGATACCCTTCCCGTCCATGTGGATGGTGACGCAAGCAGCGCAGGTTTCAGCATTGGCAGTCAGCAAGGCAATGATATTAAAGAAGGTGAATCGGTGGTAGTTACCATGCCTTCCATCCCCAACGTGGAGCACTTCACCCTCGACATTACAGGGAATTGTCTCACTGCTTCGGATAATGAGGGCGCTCTGACCTTTACGACCGGGCTGGGAAGCGTGACCCTGCCTTCCAATATGCTGGCCAATAGGGATGACATTCAAGGAAAAACTGCACGGCTAACGGTGAGCAGGGGAGATGCTTCAGCGCTGTCCCAGGAGGTGCGGAAAGCTATTGGCGACAGGCCGCTTTTGCAGCTCGGCCTGACGCTTAACGGACAAAGGGTTGAATGGAATAATCCGGGTGCACCTGTCACCATCACCATACCCTATACGCCCACTCCGGAGGAGCTTGCCAACCCAGAGGGTATCCTTATCTGGTATATCGACGGAAGCGGCAAGGCTGTCCCGGTGCCCCATGGTCGTTATGATCCCAAGACAGGGACTGTAACCTTCACCACCACCCATTTCAGTCAGTTTGCTGTGGTCTATCAAAAGGTGAGCTTCAAGGATGTCTCCCAGGGCGCATGGTATTATAGGGCGGTGAGCTTTATTGCCGCCAGGGAGATTACCAATGGAACGGGCCAGGGCAGCTACAGCCCCGAGGCCCCTATCACCCGCGGTGAATTCATGGTGATGCTGATGTGTGCCTATGGTCTTCAGCCCGATATGAACCCCAAGGATAACTTCTCCGATGCGGGCAGCACCTTCTATACCGGCTATCTTGTAGCGGCAAAGCGTCTGGGCATAACAAAGGGTGTGGGCAGCAATCTGTTTGCCCCTAATAAAGAGATTACGCGACAGGAGATGTTTACCCTGATCTATAATGTCCTTAAGATCCTGGGCAGACTTCCCGGATCACAGGGCCAGGCAGCCAGCGGTTTTTACGACCAAGGGTTTGGGAGCTCGGTGAAATCCCTCTCCGACTTCGGTGATGCCGAAAAAATCGCGCCTTGGGCCAGAGAAGCCATGGCCTACCTGGTGGGAATGGGTGTTATTGAAGGCCATGCCGGCCTGCTTAATCCCACAGGCACAGCCACAAGGGCGGAAATGGCCCAGGTTCTCTATCAACTGCTAATAAAGTAAGGTATGCTATTCAAAAAGAGACAGGTCACAAGGACCTGTCTCTTTTGTAGGCACATTTAAACTGATGCTAGTATAAAATAGTCTCCTGTTTGTCTTTCTGTAAAAGGGCTGTCTGAAAATAGACTGTTAACGAAGGCCATGGCCTATTAATATTTTTCACAATCAATTTAAGCTTATGCAGCTTTTATAATTTGGCGATTTCGGCCGGATTAACCTCATACAGGCCTTTGACAATCAGGTCATAGCCGGTGAGATCCTCGGGCCTGCCTACGGCAATGGCCTTCATTCCCGCACTTTTGGCGGCTTCAATACCGGCCTGGGCATCCTCAAACACCACACATTCCTCGGGGGAAACACCCAGGGCCTGAGCGCCCAGCAGAAAGACCTCGGGATCGGGCTTGGCCTTTGAGGTTTTGGTTCCGTCGATGATGGCATCAAAATAGGGAACCAGCTTTAAATTATCAAGAATGAGGCGAGCGTTCTTGCTGGCTGAGCCCAATGCGGTTTTCAGCCCCAACGCCCTGAAGCCCTTGAGACAATCAAGAGTTCCTTTCAGAATCTCGCTTTCATCCATTTTGGTAATATACTCAACATACCAGTTATTTTTCTTTTCTGCCATCCTGTTCATTTCTTCCTCGGAGAATTTGCCCAAAAGACCGCCAACCTCCAGCAGGATTTCAAGTGAACGCATTCTGGAAACGCCCTTTAGCCGCTCATTATCCTTTTCGGTAAATTCGAAGCCCAGCTCCTGGGCCAGCCTTCTCCATGCCAGGTAATGATATTTTGCCGTATCAACAATAACGCCATCCAAATCGAATAATATTGCGCGAATGCTCATGTATTCTACCTCCACAGGATTATATTTGTTGAAATGCCAAAATACAATCGTTTGCACATATTTACATTATTATATATTAGGGTCATGCGCAAAGTCAAATAAAAAACTTTTTTAGTTATACCCACAAAACCTGCACAATATAAGGCCTCTGAAAAGTAATCATTTAGTTATTCTTGACAAAATATCTCACATTTAATATAATAATTGTGCAAACGCTTGAACACCGAGATCAATAAACTAAAGGAAAGGGTGCAAGCCATGGGTGCAACCATTAATGATGTGGCAAAGAGAGCGGGTGTCTCTGCCTCAACTGTTTCTCGTGTTCTATCGGATAATCCACGAATCAGTGAAGAAACCAAGCAGCGTGTCAGAAAAGCCGTGGAAGAACTCAATTACTATCCCAACGCCATTGCACGAAGCTTGGCAAACTGTGCGACAAAAACCATCGGCCTCATTCTCAATACCGAGGCTGAATCCTTGAAAAGGAATCCTTTCTTTATCGAGGCTCTTACCGGAATTAGTATATATGCACAAGAAAACGGCTACAACGTAATGTTTGCATTCAATAAAAGCGAGGAAGAAGATTTAAATATCGCCATGCGCTATGTTTCCAGCAGAAGCGTGGATGGTATTATTCTCTTTACCTCAAGAACCAACGATAAATGTATCAGCTTTTTAAAGAAAAAGAAATTCCCCTTTTCGGTCATTGGACGTCCTGATGAAATAAAGGGTGTCCTCTGGGTGGACAACGACAACTTCCAGGCTACCTATCAAGTGACCGATTATTTAATTTCTAAAGGGCATACAGCCATTTCTTTTATTGGTGGTCCATTAGGCCACAATGTTTCTAAGGACAGATTGGAAGGGTTTAAGCGAGCCATGTCCATTCATGGTGTTCCATTGGAAAAGACTTTTTTATTTGAAAACGGGGATTTTTCCGATGATTTCGGCTATGAATGCATGATGAAAATCATATCAGCATGGGAAGCTGGGCAAAATAAACCGACAGCGGTTGTGACTTGCGATGACATGCAGGCCCTGGGTGTTTTAAAAGCCATGCAGGAAAAAGGCCTTTCAGATATTGCTGTCACAGGGTTTAACAATACGCCCCTGGGCATGTATCAAAGTCCCAAATTGACTTCTGTGGATGTCAATGCCGACAAGCTGGGATTTTATGCTGCGAAAGTACTCATAGACTTTATTGAAAGAAAAGAAGCAACAACCCACTATATTGTTCCGACCAATTTGGTGGAGCGTGAATCAGCTTTTTAAAAAGTGGGAAGGGGTCTTAAATGGCGACTTCTTTTGCGACGCTAAAATTCGGAGGTTAATAAGTATGAGTTTGCTGGTCAATGATGAATGGAAGATTATTCAGGAAGGCTTTTCCGCGGAAGAGAATCGCCTTTTTGAAAGCCTGATGTCTTCCGGAAATGGAAGAATGGGTTTAAGAGGCAACCACGAAGAGGACTATTCGGGGGACACTCTGAAGGGTACCTATGTGGCTGGGGTTTACTATCCCGACAAAACCCGCGTAGGCTGGTGGAAAAACGGCTATCCTGAGTATTTTGCAAAGGTTCTGAATGCCATTGATTTTATTGGAATCCGTGTGTTTGTCAATGGGGAAGCAGTGGATTTGGCTTCCTCACGTTTTACCGGATACAGAAGAGAGCTGGACATGAAGGAAAGTGTTTTGAGAAGGCACTTTATCTTTATCGGTACCGACGGAGCCGAATATGAGATCAATACAGAGCGCTTCATAAGCTATGCCGATCCCGATTTGGCAGTGATCAAATACAGCGTTAAGAGCTTGTCCAGGGATGCGGACATCACCTTAATTCCGTTCCTCAATGGCGATGTTAAGAACGAGGATGCCAATTACAATGAAAAGTTCTGGGACTATGTGAACAGCGGTGCGGCAAAGGATGCCTCCTATGTTACCATGAGAACCCGCAAGACCAATTTCACAGTTTCGGCAGCCTTTAACTGGAAAATCCTTGGCGCACAGGTTCAGGAGACCTATCCGGTCAACGAACGTGACGGCGAATATGTGGGTGTGAAGATTAACACCCGAATTGCCAAGGGCTCGGAGGTTACCCTTGAGAAGTATGTGGCGGTATTAAGCGATCGCTATTACGAGTCCAAGGGAATTGAGAACCTGGCTCTCCAAAAGGCCCAGAAGGCTTTGGAAACAGGATACGAAAAGCTTTATGAGGATAATAAGGCCAAGTGGAGCGATATCTGGCGCATGGCCGATATCACCATCTCCGGTGACGTTCCTGCCCAGCAGGGTATTCGTTTTAATATCTATCACCTTAACTGTACTTATTCGGGCGATGATCCGAGATTGAACATCGGGCCCAAGGGCTTTACCGGTGAAAAATACGGCGGAAGCACCTATTGGGATACCGAAGCCTATTGCCTCTACTTCTATTTAGGAACGCAACAGCCCGAAATTGCCAGAAGCCTTCTGGTCTATCGACATAATCACCTTGAAAAGGCCAAGGAAAACTCTCAAAAGCTGGGCACCCGCGGCGCTCTATACCCCATGGTTACCATGAACGGCGAAGAGTGCCATAACGAATGGGAGATCACCTTTGAGGAAATCCATCGCAACTGTGCCATTACTTATGCCATTAAGAGCTATACCGATTACACCGGTGACGAGTCCTATCTGGTCACCAAAGGCATCGACGTATTGGTGGAAACCTCCCGTTACTGGGTTTCAAGAGCCACCTACAATCCCAGAAAGAATGTGACCATGATTCTGGGCGTTACGGGTCCCAACGAGTACGAAAACAATGTGAATAACAACTGGTATACCAATAGGATGGTGAAGTGGAGCCTTCAGTATACCGCGGATGTCCTGGCCATGATGAAGACCAGGTATCCTGAAAGATATCAGGAAGCTGTTGAGCGTCTGGGTATCACCGCTGAGGATGTGGAATCCTTCGAGCGTATCAGCAGAACCATGTATCTTCCCGAGGATAAGGAACTGGGCATATTCCTGCAGCAGGACGGGTACCTTGATAAGGAGCAGGTTCTGGTTTCCGAGCTTCCTCCCGAGGATCTGCCGCTGAACAAGAACTGGTCATGGGATAGGATTTTGAGATCCTGCTTTATCAAACAGGCCGATGTGCTCCAGGGACTTTGGTTCCTGAACGATGAATTTACTCTGGAGGAGAAGGCTAGAAACTTTGATTTCTACGAACCCAGAACGGTTCACGAGTCCTCCCTGTCACCTTGTGTGTACTCCATTATTGCCGCTGAGATTGGCCGCGAGGACAAGGCCTATGAGCTTTATTTAAGAACGGCCAGACTTGACCTGGACAACTACAACAAGGACACTGACGATGGTCTCCATATTACCTCCATGGCAGGAACCTGGATGAGTATTGTGCATGGTTTCGGGGGCATGAGAATCAAGAATGGTGAGCTTTCTCTGGCACCCTTCAAGCCTGCCGCATGGAAGAACTACTCCTTCCGTCTGGTTTACCGCGGGCGGTTCCTGAAGGTTTCAGTGGATGAGCAGGGTACAACGGTTCTCCTTGAAGACGGTCAGCCCATCGAAATACTTCTCTTTGGACAAAAGGTGATGCTGGAAAAGGGAAAGGCCGTTAAACAGTCATAAGTTAAAATTGGGGTTTGGCTTAATGAGCTTAAGATATGTCAAACGCATTTGAAAGGAGTAGAGGAGATGAAGAAAAAGCCCAACGTTGCATATTTCTGTATGGAGTATGCCATCGAAAGTAATGTCAAGCTTTATGCAGGTGGTCTGGGTATTCTTGCAGGCGACTATATGAAGGGTGCCTGTGATGAAAAGTATCCCATGGTGGGTATCGGTATTAAGTGGAAGCAAGGCTATACCGACCAATATATCGATGAAGAAACCGGGAAGCCCTTTGATTCCTATAAGAACAGACAATATGATTTCCTGGAGGATACAGGGGTTACCGTTAATGTGACCATCAATAAGAGAGATGTAAAAATCAAGGTTTGGAAGTACAATGCCCATGGCGTGAACAACCTTTATCTGCTGGACACCGATATTGACGGAAATGACGGTGATGCACGCTGGATTACCGGTCAGCTCTACGGCTGGTTTGGTGAGGAACGCGTGGCTCAGGAAATGGTTCTTGGCATCGGTGGTGTCAGAGCCCTAAGAGCGCTCGGTATTACTCCCGAGGTTTATCACTTCAATGAAGGCCATGCCCTCTTTGCCGGCTTCGAGCTCTTAAGAGAGAAGATGGAGCTTGGCATGAGCTTTGAGAATGCCTGGAAGGCAACCCGTGAGGAAGTGGTATTCACCACCCACACGCCCATTGTCCAGGGTAATGAATCCCATCCCATTGATCGCTTGATCTATATGGGTGCCGCAATGGGTCTGAACAGATCCCAGCTCAAGGCGCTTGGCGGAAGTCCCTTTAACATGACAGTAGGTGCTTTAAGACTTTCCCGCATCTCCAATGCGGTGGCAGATCTTCACAAGGACACCTCCAATAAGATGTGGCGCAAGATCAAGGACAGAAGCGAGATTATTGGTATTACCAACGCCATTCATATTCCTACCTGGGTAGACAGCAAGATGATTGAACTGGCTGAAAAATATAACGGCTCCAAGGATACCGCTGATGCCCTGTGGCAGAGACATATGGAGAACAAGAAGGCGCTGATTGCCTTTGTGAAGGAGAGAACCGGTGTCGACCTGGATCCCGATGTGCTCCTGGTCGGATTCTCCCGTCGTGCTGCGCCCTATAAGCGCTCCAACCTGATCTTTACCGACAGAAAGTTCATCGAGCCCCTGCTCAAGAAGGGCAAGCTCCAGATTGTCTTCTCCGGTAAGGCCCATCCCCTGGATGACACCGGTAAGGCCATTGTTGCCGACATCGTAGAGATGACCAAGCTCTATCCCGGCAGTGTTGTCTTCCTGGAGAACTATGATATGACCATTGGCCGCATGCTGACCCGTGGTTCCGATATCTGGCTCAACAATCCCAGACGTCCCAAGGAAGCCTCCGGTACATCGGGTATGAAGGCTGCCATGAACGGTGTTCTCAATGTTTCTATTCTGGATGGTTGGTGGCCTGAAGCCTGCCAGCATGGTGTCAATGGCTGGCAGTTCGGTGACGGCTATCAGACAGAGAACGAAGAAAAGTGCGATAAGCATGACTTTAAGGCATTGAAGAACGTACTGACCAAGGAGGTTATTCCCACCTTCTATGATAACCGTGATAAGTGGATTGAGATGATGGCTGCATCCATCAACACCACCAAGGAACCCTTTGGTATGAAGCGCATGCTGGATGAGTATTATAATAAGATGTATATTAAGGGGTAAAATAGAACGGGTATATCGAAAAGAGCTGTCTTGTAGGACGGCTCTTTTCTTATGCCTGTCAGCGCGTATATCCAATTCCGGCTTGATATGATTTCGGTGTGTGAGTATACTATGGGTATTAACTTTAAGTGTACCGACTATCAATGACAACGAAGGTGTGGTTAGTATAGCGGGAGCTTAAAGATGAATGGTCACGGGATAGGCCGGAGGGATATCTATGGCTATCATGGTAAAAAAACTCTATAAGAATGGTTCTTTCCTCTATAACATGAAGCTCATTGCGGGACATAATGGGCTCAATAACCTTGTTCAATGGGTTCATATTATTGAGGACGACAGCGTTATTTCCTTCCTCCATGGCAACGAGCTGGTCTTTACTGCCGGTATATTGAACAACAGAAAGGATTGGCTCCTGAACTTTGCCATTCAGCTTAAACAGGTCAATGCCAGCGCTTTTGTGGTCAATCTGGGGCCCCATACCAAAGAGATCGATGAGAATGTCATTGCGTTTTGCAATAAGGAGAACCTTCCCCTCTTCACCATTCCCTGGGAGACCAGAATGGTAGATATGACAAGGGATTTCTGCCACAGAATTCTCAACGACGTGCAGATCGAGAACGATCTTTCCACCACCATCCAGAATATTGTC
>Ga0116192_1001740_pt1 | contig 14969 bp, 14 predicted proteins | sample AD_UKC113_MetaG_FD_89876 | JGI IMG/M metagenome (GOLD analysis project Ga0116192, IMG submission 89876) | Active sludge microbial communities of municipal wastewater-treating anaerobic digesters from Hong Kong - AD_UKC113_MetaG | ecosystem: Engineered > Bioreactor > Anaerobic > Digestate... | reverse complement strand
TACACCTATCACATATTTTGGGTCCTTCATATATTGGGTCTGGTTGGAGTGGAGCATCTGTTAAAATACATGCAAATCTCTGTCTTGGTCCAAATTCAGGAGTAAGAAAGACCTTACTATAACCAATCTCTCCTAATCCAGCACAAAATGCGGCAATTCTGAAATGGATAAATACATCTGGTGCCGGTTTTTCTGGGGAAACAGGTCTACTCCAGTTCTCTTTTATTACCCCTGAATGATAATCAATTGCTGGCCAGTTATAATAATCATTTGGAATAGGAGTTGCTTCATATCCCTCATTTTCTATATATCTAACTAATTGCCATAAAATCATTGGATTGTAAACTGAGTTAATTCCACCATATCCCATTGAAGAATATGAAAGAAAATATGTCCCTTCTTCAATTCCCCTTAATGTCCCTCTTGGGATTCTTGTTGCTATTACAATTAATGCCTTTGCATCAGGATTTATGTATCTTGGGTCCATCTGTTTTGGTGCTCCTTCAAATCTATCCATTGATGCAATACCTACAAGGTCTGCTCCACACCTCTTCCCTACTTCTTTCACTTCTTCACTCGTTATCATTTTTTCTCCTATGTTTATCCTAACTTTTTTTATTCCTTTATTCTTATTTCATCTTCACCATCGCCAGTATAAACATAAAATTCAGCATTTTCAGGAATAGGTTTTCTTGGTCCACCTTTTACATAAACTGGTGGTTCTTTTTTCAAATTTACACCTTCATCGTCAAGTTTATCTCTTAGGAGATTAGTATTTAATTTTCTTGGAGCAACATTTTCTTTAATTGAAAGAGATGCAGCAGTTCCCGCAGCATGTCCTATTGTTATACATGTCATTATTAATCTTGTTCCAGCACTTCCTTCAAAATCAGCAGAAATACATCTACCTGCTACAAGTAAATTGTCAATTTTAACTGGAACAAGGCATCTATAAGGAATTTCATAATATTGCCCTGGCTTCAAATATGCTCTATATTCCCCTTTTGGATTATTTTTCACACAACAAACCCTTCCGTCTTGTCTTGGTTCTTTAGTACAAAATGCTGGTTCTTTTGGTTCCTTAAAATGAGTATGTTTTATATGAGGCAGGTCATTTATGGGATTATGTATATCAAAACCATGTGTGTCTCTTGCAATTGCATCAGGAAATTTTTTTGCTAATGCAAGGTCTTCTCCTGTAAATTTATATTCTCCAACAATCCTTCTTGACTCTCTTACTCCTAAAATAGTTGCAGTATAACTTAACCATGAATTCTCAAATCCACAAACAGTTTCTCTATAAAATTCTACTAATTGTTGAATTTGCTTTCTCTGTTCAATTGCAATTCTTGTTAAATCCTCTGCATCTGTTGCTTTACATTTTCTGCTATGAGCAGTACAAGCATAAACTTCTCCTCTATCTGATGGTCTTCCTGGAAATGGACCTAAATATCCTTTTTCAACAAGTCGTGGTAATTTTCCTTTTCTTGCTGCTTCTTCTATTTTCATCTGAATTGTAGAATAAAAATCCCTCGGTTGAAATTTTGTTGTATCAGCATTATTTAAAACAAAATCTAAAGAAACTGCCTGATTATATCCATCCATTAATTCCCATCCTTCTTCAACAGGTACTCCTGAAAAATAGGAAACTTCTGCATCTCCACTACAATCAATAACTCTTTTTGCTAAAATTGCACTTCTACCGGAAATATTTTGTATTACAACTCCTTTTATTTCATTTCCTTCAACTATTGAATCAATAACATAAGTCCAGTAAAGAATTTTTACTCCTGCCTCAATCGCCATTTGTTCCATAATATACTTTGTTTTTTCAGGATCACAAATCCTTTCTGCTATACCCTTTCCATCTTCTAACCTTTCCAGTAATCTTTTTCCTATTCCTTCTGGATAACTTGCCATGTAACATACCAAACCAAGGGTCACCAGCCCACCGAGTGCTCCCTGTTTTTCAATAAGCATCGTCTTCATCCCATTCTCTGCACTGCTTATTGCCGCTGCAAATCCTGCTGTTCCACCACCAACTACAACAACATCCACTTCATATTTCACATTAAGATTTTCTTTAAATTCTATCCTGCCATTCTCTGCTTTTATCATTTTTCTCCTCTTAAGTTTAAGGTAATTTGTTCGCCCGCTTTTTTTATTTCTTTTATTATTTTTTCTTTTCTTTGTCCTTTAAATCTTATCCTTGGTAAATAAACACCAAGAGAAGCACATACTTTTCCATCAGGGCTAAAAATGGGAACTGCTATTGCTACAACTGTTTCTCTCTCTATTATTTCAATTTTCTTTTCTTTTATTTTTTTAAGTTCTTTTTGTAAGTCATTATAATTTCTTATATTATTCCATTTTTCTTTTGGAAAACCATTTCTTTTTATATACTCATTAACCACCTTTTTATCTAAATAGGAAAGTAAAACTCTACCTGTTGCCTGGCTGTAACAAGAACTATATATAAATTGGTTTAAATTAACTGATATTAATTGTTTGTCATAAGATGCAGTTGCTATTGTATATCTTTCACCTTTCCAGAAAATTGCAAGTACAACCGATTCTTTTATTTCTTCTGCAAGTGCTTTCATAACTGGCTCTGAAACTTTAAGTAAAATATTCCTATTAGCAAAAGGTAAAAATATATTCAATAGTTTTTCTCCAATTTTATATTTTCTTGTCTGAATATTTTTTTCAAGATAACCAAGTGAAAATAGAGTTGAAACAAGTGAATGAGTTGTCGTTAATTTCAAGTTTAATTTCTTTGCGATTTCACTAACACTACAACCCTCTTTTCCCCTATCTGCTAATACTTCAAATATTCCCATTATTTTTTCTATTACTTTTATTTTCTTTTCCATTTTCTACATTGTCGTATTGATACTATTATATCGTAAATTATACTACAAAAAATTTTTCTGTCAACACACACATATTCTTTTATCAATTTAAAATTGACATAAAAAACCAATCTATTAAAATAAAAGTTATGAAAATAATTGTTCTTGCTGGGGGGAAAAGTCCCGAAAGAGATGTTTCTTTAATGTCAGGGAAACAAGTATATAATGCTTTAAAAAGAAAGAATTATAGTGTTATTTTGCTTGACCCATCAAAAAAAACTTTTTTAAAAAAACTTATTGAATTTAAGCCAGACTGTGTTTTTATTGTTCTTCACGGTGGAAAAGGAGAAAATGGAGTTATTCAGGGAACTCTTGAAACACTGAATATTCCCTATACTGGTTCAGGAGTGCTTTCTTCTGCTATGTGTATGAATAAAATTATAACAAAAAAATTCCTTAAATTTCATAAAATACCTACCCCACCTTTTGTAGTCGTTGAAAAAAATAAAAAATTCCATCTTCCTTTTTCTTTTCCTGTTGTAGTAAAACCAGCAAATTTAGGTTCAACCATAGGAATAAGAATAGTAAAAAAAGAAAAAGAATTAAAAAAAGCAGTGAAAGAATGTTTTAATTTAGATAATGATGTCTTTATTGAAAAATTTATTGAAGGGAAAGAAATAACCATTGGAATACTTGGGAATGAAAAAATAAGGGTATTACCTGCGATTGAAATAAGAACAAAAACAGGATTTTATGATTATAAAGCGAAGTACACTCCTGGTGAAAGTCAACACATTATTCCTCCTGAAATTCCAGAAAAATTTCTTAAAAATGCTTATAACAATGCAAAAAAAGTTTATAAGATAATGAGATGCAGTGGATTTGCAAGAATGGAAATAATGATTAATAAAAATGGTGTACCATATATTTTAGATGTAAATACAATTCCTGGAATGACTAAAACAAGTTTATTGCCTGATGCTGCAAAATATGCAGGGATAAATTTTGATGATTTATGTGAACAAATTTTAAATTATGCAATTGAAAAATGGAAGAAAAAACAGAAAGAAGAATAAGAGAAATAAGACAAAGAATCTGGGAAAAAAGAAAAAATAAAATAAAAATAATTTTTATCATTATTTTAATTTTATCTTTAATATATTTATCTTTTAAAATTAAAAGTTCAACAATAAAATTTTTATGGCAATTGGACACCTTCAAATTAAAAGAAGTTGAAATTGTTCCTGATAAGGCAAAATTTTATATTGAGCCAGTGTTAGAACTTGAAAAAGATAAAAATCTACTTTTTATAGATATTGATGATTTAAGACAAATGATACTTAATATTCCAGAAGTTGAAAACTGCAAAATTAAAAAAATATATCCTGATAAATTATATATAGATATTTCATTAAGAAAACCATTTGTCAGTGTAATATACAATGAGAGAAAATATATAATTGATAAAAATGGAGTTGTTCTATCAGATATAGAAGAAGAAAAAAATTATATTGATATATATGGAATTAAAATTGAGCAAAATTGTGTAAATGAAACTGATAGATGGAAATTAAATATTTTGGATGAAATTAAAAAATGGTATAATTACTTCAATTTAAGAAAATTTTTTTTAGTTAACCAGATAAATTTTATTTCTCCAAATGAAATAATTTTATATACTGATAAAGGAATTATAAAAATGAAGAAGAGTGATATAAAGTCACAGATGGAAAAAATTTCAATCCTATTACAAGAATTGCAGGGAAATATAGAAAGATGGGAATATATTGACTTGAGATATAAAAATATTTACAAAAAATGAATGAAAATTTAATTACAGGGCTTGATATTGGCAGTGGAAAAATTTTAGGAATTACAGGTTATTTATCAGATACAGGAATAGACATTCTTGGAACAGAAATCGTTGAAGTACCTGAAAATTTCATAACAAAAGGTAGGATAACTGATATTGAAGGAGTAACAAATTTACTTTTTGATGTTTTCGATTCTTTAAGTGAGCAGGTTAAAGAAAGAATAAGTTATGTAACAATTGGAATAGGTGGCGGTTATGTAAAAGGAAGTATATATTCAAAAAAAATAGAAATAACTCCTAATGGAAGGGAAATAAATAAGAATGATATTCAATTTTTAAAAAAAGAAATAAAAAATTCTATTATGGCAGGAAAAGAAGTTGGTGAAAAAATATTAACAATTCTTCCTCAATTCTACATAATAGATGGACATAATATAACTACAAAATTACCCATTGGAATGCATGGAAATACTCTTGAAATGAAAGTTCTTGCAATATCTGTTGAAATAAATCCTGTTAAAGATATTGGACATTGTATTGAAAGCGCAGGAGGACAGATTGAACATATTTTCCCACATGCATGGGCATCCGGAGAAGCAACCTTAACAGAAGAAGAAAAAGAAATGGGATGTCTTTTAATTGATATGGGCAAAGGGACAACAGATATTGCTATCTATTTCAAAAACACTATAACCGAAGTGGCATCTTTTAGAATTGGGGGCTGGTATATTGATAATGACCTATCCGCTGTTCTATACACTCCCATTGAGCTGGCTGAAGAATTAAAAATTAACTATGGATATTGTAATTATCTGAAAATGAAAGAAAATAAGGACCCTAAACTTCTTGAAGAGATTGAAATATCCAGTCCATCTGGTAAAATAATAGGAAAAGTTACAGTTGAAAAAATTTCGGAGATTGTTTATGCAAGAGTTACTGAAATTCTTTATGATTATGTAAAGCCAGTTGTTGTAAAAAATTCTCTTTCAGTTTCATTGGCTGGAGGAGTAATTATAACAGGAGGATGCTCTAAACTAAAAGGAATTATAGAATTATCTTCAGATATATTTAAACTTCCCGTTAGAATTGGAGTTCCTATAAGAACATACAACCTAGATAAAAATTTTCAAAAACCAGAATATTCATCTGCCTTTGGACTTATCACTCTTGCATCTAAACAACTTAAAGAAAGGCAGAAATCATTTTATGATAAATTAAAGGAGACATTTGCGAAAATAAAAAAAAACTTTAAAAAGGGGTTGAGGAAAATAAAATGATTCAAATGATACAACAAACACCAGAAGAAGGAATAATAAATATAAAAGTAGTTGGAGTTGGAAATGCTGGCGGAAATATCATTTCAAGAATTCATGACAAAATTGAAGGTGTTTCCTTTGTTCTTTTTAATACGGAAAGTAATGCTTTAAAACAAGCAAAGGGGGATATTAAAATTCAAATTGGAGAAAAAACAACCCAGGGCATTGGAGCAGGCAAAGACCCTGAAAAAGGTAAATTTGCAGCAAATGAAGATAGAGAAAAAATAGAAGAAATTTTTAAAAACACAAATATTACCTTTTTAGTAGCAGGACTTGGTGGTGGGACGGGTACAGGAAGTTCACCTGTTATAGCAAAAATAGCAAAAGACCTTGGAAGTATTGTTATCGCCCTTGTTACAACTCCTTTTGAATTTGAAGGGGAAAAAAGGATGGAGCATGCAATTAATGGGATAGAGGTACTTTTAAATAATGTAGATACACTAATTCACATTTCAAATCAAAAACTCTATGAAATTGTTGATAATACTGTTTCCTTTGCTTCTGCTTTTGGAAAAATAGATGAAATTATTGAAAGAACAATATCTTCTATTTCAGACCTTATAAATAAACCAAAATTACTTGATATTGATTTTGCAGATATATGCTCTGTTGTTCAAAATGGAGGAAAAGGAATAGTTGGAATTGGTTATGGAGAAGGGGAAAAAAGGATGGAAGAAAGTACAAAACAAATACTTGAAAACCCTCTTGTAGAAAAAAGCGAAATAATGGAAGCAAAAAAAATTCTTATAAGTATGACTGGAGGCAGTGATTTAACATTAATTGAAGTTGGAGAAACAATGAAACTAATACAGTCAAAAATATTCTCTCCATTTCGTGTTCTTGGAGTTGCAATTGATGAAAATTTAAAAAACTCTGTAAAAATTACCCTCCTTGCCACTGGAATTGGGAAAAAGGTGGAAATTAAAAAACCAAAAGAAGAAGATAAATTACCACTTGGGGAGATAGAAAAACCAGCAACAAATATTGATACACCTGCAATTTTAAGAAAAAAAGGGGGAAGTTTATGAAAATCGGGATATGTAATGAGATGTTTGAAAATTGGGATATAGAAAAAATTTTTTATTTTATAAAAGAAATTGGATATGAAGGATTAGAAATTGCACCATTTACTCTTGGAAATTCAGTTGATGAAATTGAAAAAGAACTAATAGAAAAAATAAAATTTCTTTCTAAAAAAACAGATATTGAAATTATTGGAACTCACTGGTTGCTTGCAAAACCAGAAGGCTTGTCTGTTTCAACAAATGATAAATCAGTAAGAGAAAAAACATCTTCTTACTTATGTCAACTTGTTCATTTCACAGCAGAAATAGGGGGAAAAATTATGGTATTTGGTTCTCCAAAGCAAAGAAATATAGAAAAAAACCAAACATATGATGAAGTCAAAAAAAACTTTATTGAATGTCTTTTAAAACCACTTGAAGTAGCAGAAAAAGAGAATATTTATATTTGTTTAGAACCACTGGCAAAATCAGAAACAAATTTTATAAATACTGCAAAAGAAGCAATAGAAATAATAAATGAGGTAGGCCACCCAAATTTGAAACTTCATTTAGATGTTAAAGCAATGTGTGATGAAGGAAAACCAATACCAGAAATAATAAAAGAAAGTAGAAGGTACCTAAAGCATTTTCATACAAATGATAAAAATTTACTTGGTCCTGGTTTTGGAGATGTTAACTATGAACCAATAATTGAAACATTAAAAGAAATTGGTTATAATGGATACCTTTCAGTTGAAGTTTTTAATTTCTCACCAGGAGCAGAGGTAATAGCAAGAAAAAGTATTGAATATTTGAGAAAATTTCTATAAAGGGAGAAAAAATGGAAAAGGTAAAAATAGCAATTACAGGGCTTGGAAGAAGTGGATGGAATATACACGCTCATCTTATTTCACAACTACCTGAAAAATATGAAATTATTGCTGTTTCTGACCCTGATGAAAATAGGAGAAAACAGGCAGAAGAAAAGTTTGATTGTAAAAGTTATGAAAAATTTGAAGATATGCTGAATAATGATGAAATTGAAGTAGTAGTTGTTGCAACACCATCTCATCTTCATTCTTCTTATTCAATTTCTGCATTAAAAAAAGGAAAAAATGTCATATGTGAAAAACCAATGGCAACAAATTTGGAAGATGCAGATAAAATGATTGAAGTAGCAAAAAAAGAAGGTAAAATTTTAACTATTTTTCATAATAGAAGATATTCACCTGATTTTCTTAAAGTTAAAGAAGTAATTGACACAGGAGTTCTTGGTAGAATTGTTTTAATAAAAATGATGTGGCACAGTTTTGCAAGAAGATGGGACTGGCAAACACTGAAAAAATATGGTGGCGGCACTCTTAACAATACAGGTCCACATCCAGTTGACCAGGCACTGCAATTCTTTGGTGAAAAAGAAGACCCTGAAATTTTCTGCCATATGGAGAGAACATTAACACTTGGAGATGCAGAAGACCATGTAAAAATTATATTTAAAGGTAAAATTTCGCCTATGATAGACCTTGAAATTACAAGTTGTTGCTGTTATCCAGAAGAGCCATATTTAATAATGGGAACCTGCGGTGGATTGAAAGGAAATTATACAAAACTCCAATGGAAATATTTCAAGGTAGAAAAATTACCAGAAAGGAAAGTTCAGACACAACCAACCCCTGATAGGTCATATAATAGTGAAGAAATACCATGGGAAAAAGAGGAAATATGGGAATTACCACAAAATCAACATGACTATCAATTAAATTTTTATATTGACCTTTATGAAACATTAAAGAAAAACAAACCACTAAAAATTACACCTGAGAGTGCAAGAAGAGTTATGTGGGCTATTGAAAAATGTCATAAAATTGCAGGAATTTAAAAGGAGAGAGAAATGGAAATAATTGTAAAAAATTGTAAGAGAAAATTTTATAATGGAATAATTAAATTTGATTTTGATGGAGAAGGTATTTATGTAGATAAAAAAGAAAATATATATTTTCAGGTAGATGAAGAAGAAAAAAAGATGTTTTTCATAGATGAATTTGAAGAAAATGAAGAAAAAAATTTGAATTTAGAAAAAATTGAAAATTCCCCAGAAATAGTAAAAGTTGTTGAAAATACTAAAAATGAAGAAGTTAATGTTTTTATAAATGAGGAACTTTTCACAACTTATCACTATTCAGAAAAAGTTACCCGCCCTTTCCTAAACCCTGTTATTGGTCCCGATGGAAAATCAGTTGTTAGACCTCCTGCTTCAGAAGGAAACACAGAAAATTTTGACCATATTCATCATAGAGGAATATTAGTTGCACATGGAGATGTAAATGGAACTGATAATTGGTCTGAAGAGGAAGGACATGGAAAAACAATACATAAAAAATTTATTTCTCTCATTTCAGGACCTGTTTTCGGGAAAATTCATTCTTTAAGTGACTGGGTAAATAATAAGGGAAATAAAATCCTTCAAGAAGAGCGAATTATTACAATTTATAACTTACCAAAAAATATTAGAATTATTGACCATAAGATAATTTTAAAAGCAACAGAAGGAGAAGTTGTTTTTAAAGATACAAAAGAAAGTGGACTTCTAAGTATCAGGGTCTATCCATCTATGGAAGTAAGAAATGGCGGAACAATGAAAAATTCTTATGGAGCAATTGGTGAAGAAGAATGCTGGGGAAAAAGAGCAAATTGGTGTGATTATTATGGGAAAATTGATGAAACTTCATGTGGAATAAGTGTTTTTGATTTTACAGAAAATCTGAGATATCCAACATACTGGCATATAAGGGACTATGGATTATTTACTGCAAACTTTTTTGGAATTTCTGATTTTTCAGGTGATAAAAGAAAAAGTGGTACATATATTTTACCTGCATATCAGGACCTAAAACTTTTACATAGAATTTACATACATTCTGGAACAACAGAAGAAGGTAAAGTTAAAGAAATGTATCTGAATTTTATATATCCACCTAAAATTGAAATAAAGTGAAATATTTACTTGGAATAGATATTGGAACAAGTGGAGCAAAAATAATTATTATAGATGAAAAAGCAATTATAAAAAATTCAGAAACAATAGAATATCCCGTTTTTACACCAAAAACAAATTGGGCAGAACAAAATCCTCTTGATTGGAAACAGGCAACATTAACTGGAATTAGAAAAATTATTGAAAAATCAGATATAAATCCATCTGACATAAAAGCAGTTGGTTTAACAGGACAAATGCATGGTTCTGTCTTTCTTGATAAAAATTTCAAAGTAATTTATCCTGCAATTTTGTGGTGTGACCAGAGAACAACAAAAGAGTGTGATGAAATAAATGAAATTATTGGTAAAAAAAGAATTTTTGAAATTACATCCAATCCAGTTCTGACTGGTTTTCAAGCACCAAAAATTATATGGTTAAGAAAGAATAAACCATCTATCTACAAAAAGGTAAGAAAAATTCTTTTACCAAAAGATTATATAAGGTTTATTCTTACTGGCGTTTTTGCTACTGATGTATCAGATGCATCAGGAACATCTCTTTTTGATGTTAAAAGGAGAAAATGGTCAGAAGAAATTATTGAAAAACTTAAAATACCAATTGAATTTTTACCAGAAGTTTTTGAATCAGAAGATATTACTGGTTATATTACAAAAGAAACTTCTAATATTACAAAATTAAAAGAAGGAACTCCAGTTGTAGCAGGAGCAGGAGACCAGGCAGCAGGAGGAATTGGAAACGGGATAGTTGAAGAGGGCAAGGTTTCTATTACAATAGGAACAAGTGGAGTTGTTTTTGCTCATTCAGAGGAAGTTGTTGTTGACCCAGAAGGACGACTTCATACCTTCTGCCATGCAGTTAGGGGTAAATGGCATCTCATGGGAGTTATGCTTTCTGCGGGTGGCTCTTTAAGATGGGTGAGAGATACTTTTTGTAATGAAGAAATTCAACAGGCAAAAATTAAAAATTTAGATACCTATGATATAATGACAGAAAAAAGTAAAAAAGTTCCTCCTGGATGTGAAGGGCTTATTTTTCTCCCCTATCTTGCAGGAGAAAGATGTCCATATCCTGACCCTGATGCAAAAGGTGTTTTTTTTGGGCTTTCTCTAAAACACAAAAAAGAACATATAATCAGAAGTGTTATTGAGGGAGCAACTTTTGGACTTTTAGATTCCATTGAGATTATGAAAGAAATAAAATTACCACTTGGGGAGAAATATATTGTATCTGGTGGTGGAGGAAAAAGTGATTTCTGGTGTTCAGTTATGCCTGATATTTTCAACAAAAAAATTACAAAATTATCAAACCAGGAAGGGCCTTCTTATGGAGCAGCAATTCTTGCAGGAGTTGGAATAGGTATTTTCAAAGATGCTAAGAGCGCCTGCAAAAAATTCATTAAAGAAAAAGATGTATTTAAACCTGATATAAAAAATGTTAAAATATATAAAAGTGCATATAAAATTTATAGAAAACTTTACTCATCATTAAAAAATGATTTTAAACTCTTAAAAGAGATAAGTTAAGGAGGAATTTATGGAGAAGGGAAATTTAACAATAGCAGTTGGAAGAAGAAAAACATCAAGAGCAATAGTTAAATTTAAAGAAGGAAAAGGTGAAATAAAAATAAACAATAAAGAAATTTCAACTTATTTTCCTTTATTTTATCAAAAAGAAGAGGTTTTAAAACCACTTTCAGTAACTGATACAAAAGATAAATTTGATATAAATGTAAAAGTTGAAGGTGGAGGGATTACAGGACAAATTGATGCTACCAAACTTGCAATAGCAAGAGCATTAATAAAATATGACCCATCTCTTACGCCAAAATTAAGAGAATTTGGACTTCTTACAAGGGACCCGAGGATGCCTGAAAGAAAAAAGTACGGACAGAAAAAAGCAAGAAAGAAATTCCAGTGGACAAAAAGATAAAAGTCGGGATATTTGGTATAAGTGGGAGTGCAGGAGAAAAACTTACAGAGATACTTACTTTTCATCCATTAGTAGAAATAACTGCTGGGTATGTTGCTTCTGATGAAAAACAACAAAATATAGAAGAAATTATTCCAAAACTTAAAGGTATTATAAATTTTGAATGTAAAAATAAAATTGATTGGGAATTTATAAAAGAAAATTGTGATTTAGTTTTTTTATCTCTTCCTCACTCTGTCTCTATGAACTATGTTCCTGAACTATTAAAATTAGGTAAAAAAATAATTGATTTGAGTGCTGATTTTCGTTTTAAAGATATTTCTGTTTATGAAAAATGGTATGTAAAACACATTTGTCCTGAATTTATAAATAATGTTGTTTATGGACTGCCTGAACTTTATAGAGATGAAATTAAAAAAACATCTTTTATAGCAAACCCTGGATGTTATCCCACATCAGTCATTTTAGGATTACTTCCTCTTATAAAAAATAACCTAATTGAAGAGAATATAATAGCAAATTCTGTAAGTGGTGTAACAGGAGCAGGAAAAAAACCATCAGAAACTAACATTTTTATTCAATGCAACGAAAACATATCCGCATATAAAATAGGTAGCCATAGACACCAACCAGAAATTGAAGAAATTTTAAAAAGTGTTGGGGGAAAAAATTATAAAGTCCTTTTTGTACCACATCTTGCTCCTTATGACCAGGGCATTTTATCAACCATATACATAAAGACAAATAGAATGTTAGAAGAAAAAGAAATTACTAACTTATATAATGAATTTTATAAAAATGAACCATTTATTCGTCTTATGGACTATGGTAACTGCCCATCAGTAAAAAATGTTAGAGATACAAATTTTTGTGATATTGGCTTTAAAATTATTGAGAATAATATTGTTATAATGTCAGCAATTGATAATTTAGTTAAGGGAGCAAGCGGTCAGGCAATTCAAAATATGAACTTGATGTATGGACTTAAAGAAACCCTCCCCTTTCTATAACCGTTTATAAACCACGGGATTGTAATGGAAAAGATAATTTTTTTAGATAGAGATGGAGTTATTTCTATTTTTACTCCAAATGATTTTATTAAAAAATGGGAAGAATTTAAATTTTTGCCAGATGCAATTGAAGGGTTGAAAATTTTAACAGATGCTGGATATAAAATAGTTATAATATCAAATCAATCAGGTGTAGGAAAGAAAATTTTTACAGAAGAAGACCTGAATGAAATCACAGAAAATATGAAAAAAATACTATTTACCAATGGAATAGAAATTTATAGAGTTTATTATTGTACCCATACAGAAAAAGATAATTGTAATTGTAGAAAACCAAAACCAGGACTTTTCTTAAAAGCGAGAGAAGAAATTGGAAATATTGATTTTTCTAAGACATTTTTTATAGGAGATTCAGAAAAAGATGTTATAGCAGGAAAAACAGTTGGTGCAAAAACAATTCTTGTCCTTTCAGGACAGACAAAATCAAAGAAAGAAACAGAAAAATGGGAAATAAAACCAGACTATATTTTTAAAAATTTGAAAGAAAGTGCAGAGTTTATAATTGGGAGGAAATATGGAGAAATATGATGTTGTTGTAATTGGTGGAGGTCCTGCTGGATACCCATGTGCAATAAAATGTGCTCAAAATGGGAAAAAAGTCTGTTTAATTGAAGAAATGGCTATAGGTGGAGTATGTTTAAATAGAGGTTGTATTCCAACAAAATCTCTTTATACAATTTCAAAAGAAATTGAAAAAAGTAAATTCACATCAATTAAAAAAGAGACATCTTTTTCATGGCAGGGAATTCTTTCAGAAATTTTAACAGATGTTGTAATGAGATTAAGAGCAGGTGTTAATATGCTCTTAAAATCATATGGAATAGAAGTTATTGCTAAAAAGAAAGGAGAAATTATTGATAACAATATTGTGAGAATTGAAAATGAAGAAATTTATGGAGAAAATATAGTAATTGCAACAGGAAGTTTGCCATTTGTTCCTGACTGTTTCAAAAATGATGAAAGAGTTATAAGCAGTGAGCAATTATGGAAACTTAATGAACTACCAGAAAGTATTGGAATTATTGGTGGTGGATTTATTGGATGTGAATATGCTTCAATTTTAAGTAAATTTGGAGTTGAGGTTACAATTTATGAAATGATGGATGCACTTCTTTTAGGAAAAGATAAAGAAATTACCAACTATCTTAAAAATTCTTTTGAAAAAAGAGGAATAAAAATCAATCTTGGCAAACCAATTAAAAATTCTGAAGAAATAAAAGAAGAAAAAATTATTGTTGCAGTTGGTAGAAAACCAAATTTACCTCAAATACCAGAAGAAATAGAAAAAGACAATGGATGGCTCAAAACAGATGAAAAAATGAAAACAAACATTAAAAATATTTATGCAATTGGTGATATAAATGGGAAATTTCCACTTGCCTATGTTGCTACAAAAGAAGGAGAAATATCTGCTGAAAATATATCAGGAAAAGAAGTTACTATTAACTATGATATAGTTCCAGAAGTTATTTTTACTGACCCTCAAATAGGTGTTTGTGGGCTAACAGAGGAACAGGCAAAGGCAAAAGGAATAAATGTTTCAATTGGAAAATTTCCATATAATGCTCTAGGAAGGGCATGTGCAGATAAAAAAACAGATGGATTTGTAAAAGTAATTTCCAATTCTGATACAGATGAAATTGTTGGTATTCATATTATTGGGGAATTAGCAACAGAACTTGTATCTTTTTCAACCCTAACTATTAGTAATGGACTTAAAATAAAGGATGTTGAAAAAATTTTTTACTGCCATCCAACTTTTTCAGAAGGAATAATGGAAGGAATTATGGATCTAAAAAGAAAAAGTGTACATCTCCCACCAAAAAAATCAACTTAAAACTTTTTTAAAGAATTTTTAATTCTTTTTCAAAATAATAAGGAAGCACAAAAAGATGGTGGTGAATTTCTGGTGAATAATATTTTAATTCAATTTTAGTTTTTATTTCAGGGATATTTTCAATATTGATATTTCCTTTCACTCCAATTA
>Ga0116192_1001738_pt1 | contig 14973 bp, 6 predicted proteins | sample AD_UKC113_MetaG_FD_89876 | JGI IMG/M metagenome (GOLD analysis project Ga0116192, IMG submission 89876) | Active sludge microbial communities of municipal wastewater-treating anaerobic digesters from Hong Kong - AD_UKC113_MetaG | ecosystem: Engineered > Bioreactor > Anaerobic > Digestate | place... | reverse complement strand
GGGGGGGGGCGCCGTCGCGCGGGATGGGGGCGTCGAGGCCCCGGTCGTCCCCGGGGAAGGCCCCGCCGGTTTCCCTGCAGTCCCGGCCGTTCCCCCGCCGGGGGGAACCGTGGCGACACTCACTTTCTTGCCCGACGATGCCGGAGGGGCGGCCGAATCCCCGGTCTTCTCTCCCCCGGACTTTTTCCCCCGATCGCACCCCAGGGTTTTTCTCAACAGGGCGGCTTTTTGCTCGGCCCGGGACTTCATGTCCCCCTTGGGGTAGAAAAGGCCCACTTTGGCGAACTCGAGGTAGGCCTGGGACGGGTCGTCGTCCAGGTACACCATGGCCGTGAGGTATTGGGCGTCGTCGGCCAGGGGACTGTTGGGAGACTTTTGGGTCACGGTCCGGTATTGTTCGATGGCGGCCTTCTGCATGGCCCGATCCTTGGTCAGGTCGTACAGGTGGTGGTTGCACTGGCCGATCATGTAATGGGCCTTGTCCCGGTACCTGCCCGCGGAGTCCTCCTTGAGGACCTTTTTGAATTGGGAGGCGGCCTGTTTGAGAGCCTGGACCTTCTGATCCTTGGAAGACACGACCAGGGCCGCCGAATATTCCTTCCTGGCCTGATCGTAGAGGGCATCCACGGAATCGGCCGGGCAGATCGCAGGAAACCCCACGAGCACAACCGTCACAAGCAGGCTCAGCAGGACCCGAATCCGTGCGCCGAAAACGGCTTGGGCCGGAAAGATTTCCATGATGTGTCCGAGAGGGCCGATCCGCCGGGCCCAAATCCCGCGCCGGGGATCGTGCCGGGGCACCCACCCATTCGGACGGCTCGGCTCATCGGGGCCCCCCGGGGCCGGAAGCGCGGTCAAGGTTCTCATGATTTCGCACCTGTGGAAGTGATGACGCCGTCCGCATCGAGGGCGCTTTGGCGGGGCCTGAATCGAGATCCCGTCAGGCTCACGATGCGCTCCCTCATCTCCACCAGTTTCTGCAGGGCGGCCATGGGAGTCAAGTGATCGGGGTCCAGGGAAAGGATCTGCTCCCGAAGCCATTCCAGAGACGAATCGAACATGTGCAGCTGGCGCCCCACCGGGGTGGGCGCATTTCTGCGGCTTGCGCCTCCCTTTGCCGCGGCCGGACGTTCCCTCATGAGGGAAGTCTCTCCTCGCTCGAGCTGCGTCAAGATCTCCTTGGCGCGCCGGGTAACGCCCCCGGGCATTCCCGCCAGTTGTGCCACCTGGATTCCGTAGGAGCGGTTGGCGGCTCCGGGCAAGAGCTTATGGAAGAAGAGAATCTCCCCCTGCCATTCCTTCACCGCCACATTGTAGTTTTTTACCCGCGCACGGGTGCGACTCAGTTCGGTCAATTCGTGGTAATGGGTGGCGAAGAGCGTTTTTATACCTGTATTTTCAAAGTCGTGCAAACATTCCGCCACGGCCCAGGCGATGCTGAGCCCGTCGAAGGTGCTGGTTCCCCGCCCGATCTCGTCCAGGATGACAAGGCTCCTGGAGGTGGCCTGGTGCAGGATGTTGGCCGTTTCCTGCATTTCCACCATGAAGGTGGATCGGCCCCGGGCCAGGTCGTCCGAGGCGCCGATCCGGGTAAAGATGCGGTCCACGATGCCGATTCTTGCCTCCGCCGCGGGCACAAAGGAACCGATTTGCGCCATCAAAACGATGAGGGCCGCCTGCCTCAGGATGGTGGATTTTCCGGACATGTTCGGGCCGGTAATGATCAATACCTGGCGCTCTTCATGATCCAGGACGAGGTCGTTGGGAACAAAAGTGCCGTCGGGGATGCAGTGCTCGATGACGGGATGGCGCCCCTCCCGGATGAAGATCCGGTCCCCGTGATCCAGCTGGGGGCAACAGTAGTTCCCCTTGGATGCGAGATCGGCGAGGGTGGCCAGGCAGTCGAGGCGAGCCGTTCGTTCGGCCATGGCGTTGATCCGGGAGGACTGGGAGGCCACGGCACGGCACAGCTCTCCAAACAGCCGCTCCTCGATCTCCTGCCGCTTCTCGTCCGCCTCCAGGATCTCCGTCTCGAACTTTTTCAGTTCCTCGGTGACGAACCTCTCGGCGTTCACCAGGGTCTGTTTCCGGACATAGTTGTCGGGAACGGCGGCCAGGTTGGACCGGGAGACTTCGAGGTAATAGCCGAAGACTTTGTTGTAGCGGACTTTGAGGGAAGAGATCCCCGTGCGCTGTCGTTCCAGCGCCTCGTATTCGGCCATCCAGCTCTTGGCGTCGCGACTGATGCGAACCAGGTGATCCAGCTGGGCATCGACCCCGGGACGGATGATCCCTCCCGAAGCCATGCTTGCGGGAGGGGGGTCCGTGAGAATTTCTTCGATACGATCGGCCACGTCTTGAAGGGGATCCCAGTGGAGGGCCAGTTCGCACAAGATCCGCCCGTCGGAAGGGGAGGATTCCTCCCCGGGGGTCTCGAGGTAGGGTCGAGGGGATCTGCCGGGTGGCGTCCCTTCCGCCGCCCCGGTTTGCCCTTCGATGCCGGGGGCCGAAGAATGACGGCAAAGGTGAGGAAGGCTGTGCCGGCGGGACAAAAGCTCCCCGATTGCGGGCAAAACCTGCAGGCATCGCTTCAGGGCCACCAGGTCCCGGGGAGAGGACATTCCCGCGCTGTTTCGCCCGTTTAGACGCTCCATGTCTCCCATGCGATCGAGTTCGGCGAGGATCTGCCCCCGGAGGGAGGTCTGCTCGACCAGTTCGGCGACAGCTTGCTGCCTTGCCCGGATCCGCGGCAGGTCCAGGAGGGGATAGCGGAGCCAGTGGTGCAGCTTTCTTGCCCCCATGGGCGTTCGGGTCCGGTCCAGCACACCCAGCAGGGAGGTCTTGTTCCCTGGAGAGTTCGAGGATTGGAAGATCTCGAGGTTCCTCACCGTGGATTCGTCCAGCACCATGTAGTCCGCCCGCCGGTAGGGAATGAGCCTTCCAATGTGTTCGCAGGCACCCAGGAGGTTGGCCTCGAGATAGGCCAGGACGGCCCCGGCGGCCCGGATGGCCCACCTCATTGCTTCCATGCCGAAGCCGTCCAGGGAATGGACCTTGAGGCGGCGAAGCAGCCTTTCGTAACCCCGCCGTTCGTCAAAGTCCGCCGAATCCAGGCGGGTGATCCTCATGGGAAGGATTTGCAGCGCCCGGTCCAGCCAGGAAGGCCGAGAACTCTGGTCCAACAGGAGCTCTTTGGGGGAGATGCGCAGGAGCTCCTCGAGAAGCGTTTCTTCCGTTTCGACCTCGACGGCCCTGAAATCCCCCGTGGAGACATCGAGGTAGGACAGGCCGTAGGATTTGCCTTTCGCATGAGATGCCACGGCGGCCAGGTAGTTGGGTTGAGCGGCGTCCAGGTTTCGGCTTTCGAGGAGAAGGCCGGGGGTGATGACCCGGGTGATTTCCCTTCGCACCAGGCCCTTGGCCTTCTTGGGGTCCTCGACCTGGTCGCAGACCGCCACCTTGTGACCCGCATCGATCAGCCGGGAGATGTAGTTTTCCGCCGCATGGTATGGGACCCCGCACATGGGGACGGGGTTTTCCGCCTGCTTGTCCCGGGAGGTGAGGGCAATTTCGAGGACCTTGGAAGCGAGGACGGCATCTTCCATGAACAGCTCGTAAAAATCCCCCATGCGGTACAGGAGAAGGGCATCCGGATGGCGCGCCTTCATCTCCAGGTACTGCTGCATCATCGGAGTTCGGGTGTTCATTTCGCTCCGTGTTCTGGACCGGGTGGAGTGTGGATGGTCCCTCGCGGTCGATGAGACCTTGGAATCCTAATTGGAATCCCAAGAAGTATAGTACAGACGCCAGGGTCAAGGAAACGACGAAATGAAACGAGACGGGTTGCACTCGGGTCCGGGATGCGGCGAGCCGACGGGGATCTCGATTCCGCCCTCTCAAGAAACTCGATTTGGCAAAGGAGGTCCGTTAGAATGACGTGTTGATGTCGAGTATGCCGACGGAAAAGATTCCTGTGAAACGGGAGGAGTTGGATTGTCCCGGGAGAAGTTCGTCCGCCTGCGCGGGGTTCGCCAGCACAACTTGAAAAACCTGGACCTGGATATCCCCCTCAATCGATTGATTGCGGTGACCGGGGTGAGCGGTTCGGGAAAATCGAGCCTTGCCCTCCACACCCTCTATGCGGAAGGGCAAAGGCGCTACGTCGAGACGTTTTCTCCCTACGCCCGGCAGTTCCTGGAACGTATGGACCCTCCGGACGCGGACCTTATCGAGGGAATTCCTCCCGGCATAGCCATCGAATCGGGCACCGCCGTCCGGAGCTCGCGGTCCACGGTGGGCACCATCACCGAGATCAACGATTTCCTCAAGATGCTTTTCGCGCGGTTGGCGGTTCCCCATTGCCCCAACTGCGGCCGGCCCATCCGGCAGGACACCCCCCAAACCATCTACCGGAGCCTCGAGGCTCTTCCCGAAGGCAGTCGCCTGCTCCTTTGCTTCCCCTACGTGGCGGAAAAGTCCGCGGTGTGGCCCCGGCATCTCATTTCCAAGGGGTTTCTGCGTCTCTACACCTCGGGGCGAACCGTGGACCTGGAATCCATGGACAAGAAAGCCGTCGGGCGGGGGTCGGGAAAAGAGCACCTGGTCGTGGTGGACCGTATTCCGTGGGGGAAGGTCCCCGAGGAAAGGATCATGGACTCCATCACCACCGCTTTCACCGAGGGGAGCGGTCGCATGGCGGCGGTGGTCCTTCCCGAGGAGCTCCTCTGGTTCAGCTCGCGCCTCAGCTGTGCGGACTGCAAGCCGGAGGTGAGCGTCCCGCCTCCTTCGCCCAACCTTTTCTCCTTCAACAGTCCCCTGGGAGCCTGTCCCGAATGCCGGGGCTTCGGGCGAACCATCGGCGTGGACTGGGACCTGGTTGTTCCCGACTCGACCCTGTCCCTCGATCAGGGAGCCGTAAAACCGTGGGGGACGGATCGGGAGGAATACCGAGAACTGCTCGAATTTTGCCGAAAGGAAGGCATTCCCACGGATGTCCCGTTCGGGGCGCTTAGCGAGGCCGACCGGGGAAAGATTCTTCACGGCACCCCGGATTACTACGGAGTCCGGGGTTTCTTCGAGTGGCTCGAGACCAAGACCTACAAGATGCACGTGCGGGTGTTTCTTTCCCGGTACCGATCCTATGAACGCTGCAAGACGTGCATGGGGACCCGGTATCAGCGGGATACCCTCTTGTACCGGTTGAAGGGGGCCACCATCGGCGAATTCTGTTCCTGGAGCATCGAGCGGTGCAGGCAATTTCTGAAGGAGTCGTGGCCCGAGCCGACCGCGGATGCCGCCGCCGATCTGCTGGTGCAGGAGATTCGCAGTCGCCTGGATTTTCTGCACGCCGTAGGGCTGGGGTATCTTTCCCTGGATCGCCAATCGCGGACCTTGTCCGGGGGGGAGGTCCAGAGGGTTCATCTCACTCGAGCCCTGGGATCCGCCCTGGTGAACGTCCTCTACGTTTTGGACGAACCCAGCGTGGGTCTTCATGCCCGGGACCAGGGACGGCTCATGACCCAGTTGCGCCGCCTGGTGGACATGGGAAACACGGTGGTGGTGGTCGAGCACGATCCGGAGATGGTCCGGTTCTGTGATGAAGTGATCGACCTGGGACCTGCGGGGGGGGAAAAGGGAGGCAGGGTCCTTTTCCAGGGGCCTCCGGAAGATCTGCCTCGATGTTCCGAGAGCCTGACGGGACGATATCTGGGAGGTCCCGGGGCCGCGCGGATGCCCCGGGCAAGGAGGACCCCCGACGGTCGTCCGGCCCTCACCATTCGCGGAGCCCGGGAGCACAACCTTCGGGACGTGACCTGCACCATTCCCCTGGGCCTGCTGGTGGGCGTCAGCGGGGTTTCGGGGTCCGGCAAGTCCACCCTGGTGGAAAAGACCCTCTATCACAACTGGCTGCGCCGGACGGGCCGTTCCACCGAGACCCCTGGGATCTGCGACGGCCTCGAGGGGGCCGAGTCCGTCCGGGAGATGATCCTGGTGGACCAGCAACCCATCGGGCGAACGCCCCGAGCCAATCTCCTTACCTACACGGGGGCCCTGGACCCCCTCCGGAAACTGCTGGCCCAAACCCCGGAAGCCGTGGCCCGGGGGTTGTCCACCCGGTATTTCTCCTTCAACGTTCCCGGGGGACGATGCGAATCGTGCCGGGGGGAGGGTTTCGAGCGAATTGAGATGCAGTTCCTGGCGGACGTGACCGTTCGCTGTCCCCAGTGCAACGGCCGGAGGTTCAAGGACGACATCCTGGAGATTCGCGTTCGAGGCCTGTCCATCGGGGACATCCTCGAGTGCACCGCCCAGGAGGTCCTGGATCGGTTCGCGGATGTGGAACCGCTGGTGCGTGCCCTGCAGCCGGTGGTGGCCATCGGCCTCGAGTACCTTCGACTGGGACAGCCCCTGAGCAGCCTGTCCGGGGGGGAAGCTCAACGCCTGAAGCTCATTCGCTACCTGGTCTCCAACGGGCCCTCGAGCCTTTCTAAGAATGCGCACAAGCTATTCCTCCTGGATGAGCCCACCACCGGACTCCACCCTCACGACCTCCAAAAGCTCCTGCGAGTGCTCGATCGTTTGGTGAACGACGGGAATACCGTGGTGGTGGTGGAACACAACCTGGATCTCCTCGACGCCTGCGATTGGATCCTCGAGCTGGGTCCCGAAGGGGGAGAGGAGGGCGGCCGAATCGTGGCCGTGGGCTCCCCCGAAGACATCGCCCAAAACCCCGACAGCCCCACGGGGCAGTTCCTGAAACGAAGGCACGAAGGGGCAATCCCCGCCCCGGCCGGGGAAGGCGGTCCTTTCATCCCCTCGGGGTCCGCCCAAAGATCGCCCCCCGCCGTCCCGTCGGCCGAGGATGCCATCATGGTGCGAGGCGCCCGGGAACACAACCTCAAGCTGAGCCGCCTCGATCTTCCCCGGGAAAAGATGACCGTTCTTACGGGGCTCAGCGGGTCGGGCAAGTCCACCCTGGCCTTCGACGTGCTTTTTGCCGAGGGCCGGCGCCGCTACCTCGAATGCCTGTCCACCTACGTGAGGCAGTATTTCAAGGTCCTCGAGAAGCCGGACGTGGACCAGGTCCTGGGCCTGCCCCCCACCGTGGCCATCGAACAGCGCACCAGCAGGCTGAATCGACGTTCCACCGTGGCCACCATTACGGAAGTCTATCATTTTCTTCGGCTGCTCTATTCCAAGCTGGGAAGACAACGGTGCCCCGACTGCGGCCGGGAACTGACGGCCCTGTCCCATGATCGAATCCTTGCCCTGGTGGAGCGCGAGATGGTGCGGGGAGAGGCCAAGGTCCTGGCTCCCCTGGTGCGGGGCAGAAAAGGGATCTATCGAGACCTCTTTTTGCGGCTTCGCAAAATGGGGTTTCAGACCGTGCGCGTGGACGGGCAGTGGAAGGACCTGGCCCTCGTGCCCTCCCTCGAACGACACCGGGAACACGACATCGAGGTCCTCATCCCCCACCGAACAAGTGCCTCGAGTCCTGCGGCGGAGTTGAGCTCGGCCGTGCGAAAGGCGTTGGCGCTGGGGGGCGGCACCCTCCACTTGGCGGGGGCGGAAACCCGGGTCTTGAGCGATCGGCTCTACTGCCCCACCTGCAACCGGGGGCTCGCTCCCCTGGACCCTCGCCTGTTTTCCTTCAACAGCAGGCTGGGGGCCTGCCCCTCCTGTAGCGGCCTGGGGATTGTGGAAAAGATCAACGAGGAACGACTGTTGGGCCCTCCTCACCTGGGCCTTCGGGAAGGGCTGTGGGATTTCCTCCAGACCTCGGTTTTTCGCGGAAGGTACCGTTCCTGGGGGGCACGGCTGCACCAATACTGGACCCAAGAGCTTCAATTGAACCTGGATCGTCCCGTGGGCGAGCTCGAACCCGACCTGAGGCACGCCATCCTCTACGGCCGTGACAAAGGCTCTCCCGGGCTCCTGGCCGTTCTCGAGAAGGGGCCTTCGGACGAGAAGATCCAAAAGGCCCTGGCCCCCTTCCGAGAAGAGGCGATCTGCCCCGAATGCGGGGGAGCCCGCATCAACCGCCAGGCGCGATCCGTCGATTTCAAGGGGCGGACCATCACCGACCTGGTGGATCTTAGCATCCGGGATTTCCAGGACCTGTGGAAATCCGTCGACCTTGGGGAAACGGAGCGCCCCGTGGGCCTGCCCATCCTGAGGGAAATCCTGACAAGGATCTCCTTTTTGAGAGAGGTCGGACTGGATTACCTGACCTTGAATCGATCCGGGGATACCCTCTCGGGGGGCGAAGCCCAGAGGATTCGACTGGCGGCTCAGCTGGGATCAAACCTGCTGGGGGTCTGCTACATCCTGGACGAGCCGACCATCGGGCTTCATTTCACGGACAACGATCGGTTGCTGAACAGCCTCGAGAAACTCAAGGACAAGGGGAATACCATCATCGTGGTGGAACACGACCCGGAAACCATGCGCCGGGCGGATGTGCTCATCGAGTTGGGTCCCGCGGCGGGAAATGAAGGGGGCCGATTGACGGCCCGGGGAAACTTCCAAAGCCTGTGCCGGGATGAAGAGACCCTCACGGGCCGGTGGTACGGGACATCGGTGGATCACTTGTACGGGCTGACCCGGCGAAGGCCCTTTGCCCCGACGGGGTGGATCGAGGTGCTGGGTGCGGCGGAGCGGAACCTTAAGGGGATCGACGTGAGGATTCCCCGGGGGGCGCTCACCTGCGTTACGGGCGTGTCCGGGGCGGGAAAGAGCACCCTGGTCCACGAGGTGATCTACCGCGTGCTGTCCCGGCTTCTGGGAAGAGACAACGGTCAAGGCGCCAACATCCGGGGTGAGTTGATGGGGATCGAGGGGATTCAGCGCGTGCTCGAAGTGGACCACAATCCCATCGGGAGGACCAGCCGATCCATTCCGGCCACCTATGTGGGGGTGTGGGACGAAATCCGCCGCCTCTATGCCATGCTGCCCGATTCCCGGGTGAGAGGGTTCACCCCGGGTCACTTTTCCTTCAACGTCAAGGGAGGGCGCTGCGAGAACTGCAAAGGGCAGGGGCAGCTCAAGGTGGAAATGCATTTTCTGCCCGACGTGTTCGTGCCCTGCGAATCCTGCGGCGGGAGACGCTTCAACGAGGAAACCCTGGCCGTGCGCCTCAAGGGCAAAAACATTGCCGAGGTCCTGGCCATGACCATCGAGGAGGCCTCCCGGTTCTTCCTGGCCTTTCCCGGCATTTCCCGCTCTTTGCGGATCCTGAATGAACTGGGGCTCGGGTACCTGACCCTGGGCCGGCCCAGTCCCACCCTGTCCGGCGGAGAAGCTCAACGGATCAAACTGGCCGGGGAACTGGGCAACCACCGCGGTCCCACCCTGTACGTCCTGGACGAGCCGACCACGGGACTGCATCGGGCGGACGTGAAGAAGCTGCTCGAGGTCATGTGGGCCCTCACGGACCGCGGCCACACGGTGGTGGTCATCGAACACAACCTCGATTTTGTCTGGGCCTCGGACTACGTGATCGACCTGGGACCTGGAAGCGGGGACCGGGGAGGACGGCTGGTCGTGGCGGGAACCCCCGGGGAAATCCTCAATCACGGCGCCGTATCCCTCACGGCCCGGGCCCTGGAAAAGCACCTCGAGGCGGAAGCTCGAGGGTGCCGGGCCGGATGAAATCCGCAGCAGGCCGGATTGGACCGAAAGGACGGAGGATCGAGTGCCCGAACGGGGCTCCGGACGGGGATTGGATGCGGACGGCGGGGCGGAAGCAGTGGAAACGGGGGCGGGAAAACCCGCCCCCTGTCGGTCTTTAGTGGGAGTTTACGAAGAAACGATTGAAGGCGTTGAGATAGGCCCGGGCGCTGGCCTCGATGATGTCCGAACTCGTACCGATGCCGGAATAGACGGATCCGGCGATCTCCACCCGGACCATGGCCTCCCCCAGGGCGTCCTTCCCCATGGTGATGGCCTTGAGGTCATAGTCGCGCAACACGCCCTGCCGGCCGACGATTCGCTCGATGCAGTTGAACGCGGCGTCCACCGGGCCGTTGCCCGTGGCGGCGTCCGTGATCTTCTCGCCGTCCTTGACGAGGGTCACCGATGCCAGGGGAACCATGGTGTTGCCGCTCATGATCTGCAGGCTGTGAAAGGAAAAGGTCTCGGCCACCCTGGTGAGTTCGATCTCGACGATGCTCCTGAGATCGGCGCTGCGGATCTCCTTCTTCCGGTCCGCCACGGAGAGGAAGCGCTGGTAGACCCGCTCGAACTGCTCGGGGCTTACGCTGAAACCCAGCTCGTTGAGCCGATGGCGCAGGGCGGCCCGCCCGGACCGGGCCGTGAGGACGATCTTGTGCTGACGAATCCCCACATCCTCGGGGCGAATGATCTCGTAGGTGGCCCGGTCCTTGAGGATTCCGTCCTGGTGGACGCCGGAAGAATGGGCGAAGGCGTTGGACCCCACAATGGCCTTGTTGGGTTGGACGGGGATGTTCATCAAGCGGCTGACCAGGCGGCTCGTCGGGTAAATCTCCTGGGTTCGTATCCCGGTGACGGCGTCAAAGGTGCGGGGCCGCGTTCTCAAGATCATGACGATTTCCTCGAGGGAAGCGTTTCCCGCCCGTTCTCCGATCCCGTTTACCGTGCATTCCACCTGTCCCGCCCCGCAGCGGACGGCGGTGATGCTGTTGGCCACGGCCAGTCCCAGGTCGTTGTGACAGTGCACGCTGAGAACGACGTTGTCCAGGGCGGGGACCCGTTCCCGGAGCCTTCGAATGAGGTCGCCGAACTGCTCGGGGACGGCATATCCCACGGTATCGGGGATGTTGATGGTGGTGGCCCCTGCCCCGATGGCGGATTCCACCACCCGGCACAGGTAGTCGAAATCCGTCCGGGACGCGTCTTCCGTCGAGTACTCGATGTCCTCGCAATAGCGTTTGGCGTAGCGCACCGCGTTTACGGCCATTTCGATGGCGCTTTCCCGGTCCCGGCGCAGCTTCTTCTGGAGATGGATGTCCGAGGACCCCAGGAAGACGTGAATCCGGGGCCGTTCCGCGTCTTTCACCCCTTCCCACGCGATGTCGATATCCTGCTGGACGGCACGGGCCAGGGCCGCGATCACCGGTCCCTTGACCTGCTCGGATACGGCCTTCACGGCCTGCAGGTCTTCGGGAGAAGAACAGGGAAACCCGGCCTCGATGATGTCCACACCCAGCTTGGCCAGCTGCTGGGCGATTTCGAGTTTCTGCCGCTTGTTCAGTTTGGCCCCCGGCACCTGTTCCCCGTCTCGCAGGGTCGTGTCGAAAATCAAGATCCTTTTACTCATGGTGGAATCCTCCCTTGGTGGATGGATGGTTTTGGGCCCTCGGGGCCTTCCCGGGGGAAGGCCGTCGGGCGAATCAGACGAATCCGGCAGGCCATTTAACCCCACTCTTCTCACCTCCTTTCGACGCTCGCACTTTCATGACCGTCGAGACTGTCCGGTCAGGACGGTTCAAAAACAAAAAGGCCATGGGCGGGAACCCATGGCCTTTGTTGCTGCTCTAGCGGGACTGTCACGGCATTGGCAAAGGGGCGTCACGAGGCTCCCACACCCGGGACCCAAGGCTAAGGAGGAGTAACAAGGGTAATAGATTCATGCCCGTTGCCGCCACGGCCGCATCCTCAAATCATCAGCCCGATCGCAAAACACAGAGCGATTTCCACCGCAAACACGGTGATATAAAAGGCATACTTCCTTGCGGGAAAATCCTCGATTATGCGGTTGGCTTCTTCCATGACCTGCAAAGCTTCCATGTTCTGCACCCTGCCTTTGGAGTCACGGTTTTTGTTTTATGCCGCAAGACTTCCCTTCGTGGGGTATTATTATAGTGACCGGGGTCCGGCAGATCAACCAAAAACATGGAACGATCCGCGGTCGGGTGTTCGTGACCCATACGGCGACTCGGCCTAGACCTTCCCAGGGTGCAGACAAACCGGCACGGACGAGCGAATCCGGCCGCAGGGCAGGGGAATATTCTTGAATCACGGGAAATCCACCAGTAGGAGCGCAAAGAGTCCTCAGGGTGAGAAGAACACCGGGGGCGGAAAGAGAGCCGGACTCTTCGAGACTTTCGACGTTCGGACCCAGGCAGAGCCCTCATCCCTCGGTCCTGTCCCCGCCGACGTCCTGGATCTCATGGAAAGGCTCCGGGCAAAGGGCCATGGGGTGTGGGTCGTGGGGGGGGCCGTGCGGGACCTTCTCACGGGAGTCGCTCCCCGAGACTGGGACGTCGCCACCGACGCCGAAACCCGGGAGATCCTCGATCTGTTTCCCAAGGTGATCCCCCTGGGCCTTCGCTATGGGACTCTGCAGGTGCATACGTCCCAAAGGCAGGTGGAGATGACCTCCCTGGCAACCGCGGCGGATGGAAACATCTTCAAGGACCTGGCCCGCCGGGATTTCACCATCAACGCCATGGCCCTGGTTTTCCCCACGGGGGAACTCTTGGATCCGCATAAAGGAAAGGCCGACCTGGGAAAGAAAATCCTGCGGGCGGTGGGAAATCCCACGGCCCGGCTGATGGAAGACCCGCTGCGCATGCTCAGAGCGGCACGCTTCGTGAGCACCCTCGGATTGCGCCCCGCACCTTCCATCTTTGCGGCCTGCAGGGACCAGGTCTATGGGTTGGACAGGACGGCCCGGGAAAGGATTCGGGAGGAGTTCTTTCGGATCCTCGTGGGGACCCGGGTCGTCCAAGCCTTCGAATTTCTGAGACGCACGGGAATCCTGGAGAAACTGCTTCCGGAATTCCGGCTGGACGGGTCGTTCCGGGGGGGAAAGAGGCTCTTTCTTCGCAACTACCGGCATGCCGTGGGGACCGTGTCCTTATGCCCCCTCGATGGCCGGGTTCGCCTGGCGGCCTTCTTTCATTGCCTGGGGAATCCCTGCCCCGCGGTGAACGGCGACGGCTTGGGGGAATGGATCGAGGAGCGCGACGTCACCCTGTCCGCCGCCTCCCGGGTCATGACCCGCTGGAAGACGGCCCACAAGGACATGCGGGAGGTCTTGCGCCTTCTTGAACATTGGATTCCCCCGGGCGGCGAGGATTTGAGCCCCCCCGCCCTGCGCAGGCTGGTGCTGGGCGTGGGAGAGGAACTGCTCGAAGACCTTGTGCATTTTGGATATGCGGATCGGAGAGACGCGGGGAATGAGCGATGCATCCGCGCTTTCGATCAGCTGGTTTTGCGCATCAAGGAGCAGATGGACGGGGGTTGGATTGTGGGAAGATCCCAGTTGGATCTCTCGGGCGAGGACATCATGGAAACGCTGGGAATCGGTCCCGGGCCCCGGGTCGGCGAGTTTCTCAAACGGCTGCACGACTTCGTGATCGAGGATCCTCGGGCGAATCACCGGGAAATCCTGCTGGAGAAGCTGCGGCAAATCTCCCCGAAGACCGGACCTCCCGCCGAGGGTTGTCCAGGGTGAGGAGGCGAGCCGGCCCGACGCCCTACGGTGTATTTCAGAGCCGAATGGGACTCTCACCCCGGGTTCTGCGGTCTTCCCGCAGAGGCTGGGATGGGCGCCCCAAGGCCTGAAAATCGGGCAGGGGGAAGATCTCCCGGGAGGTCCCGCAGGGTACGGTTTTTGTGCGGATTTGGGAGCGGCGGCGGTGGTGAAGAACTGGCAAAAGGCACTGGAAGCTGATATTATGCCTTGAGCGTACAAGGCAAATGGGTTCCATGTGCATCCGGAATTGTGTGCGGCGAAAGCGCCGGGCCGATCCCTCTTCCCGAGGGGGAAAGTCCGTGGGCCGGGCGGCTTTCAACCGCCCCGGTCCCCTTTGCCCCGGAGAAGAGACCCTTGCTCCATAGGATCTGGGAAACTGCGACATTGCACGGCAGCCGGTGAGAACGGCTCGATTGGTCGGGCGGATATCATTCAGGAGGGCGAGACATGCTGGTGAAGAATTGGATGAGCAAGAATGTGATCACGGTCGGGGAAGAGGATTCCATGCAGCAAGCCATGAGCCTGCTGAAAGAGCACAAGATCCGCATGCTTCCCGTCGTAAGGGAAGGGAAGATCGTGGGAATCGTCTCGGAGACGGATCTCAAGCGCGCCTCGGCCTCGGACGCCACCCTGCTCGATGTCCACGAAATGCTGTACCTGATCTCCAAGATCAAGGTCAAAGACATCATGACCAGACAGGTGGTCACGGTGCACGAGGACCTGACGGTGGAGGAAACCGCGGAGGTCCTCCGTGAGAAAAGGATATCCGGAGCGCCGGTGGTGGACCACGGCGGGCAACTGGTGGGGATGATCACCAAGGACGACCTGTTCAACGTGCTCATCGCGTTGAGCGGATTGGGCAAGAAGGGAATCCAGCTGGCCTTTCGGGTGGAGGATCGCCCCGGTTCCATCAAAGACCTGACGGACATCATCCGACAGCACGGATCGAGGCTGGCGAGCATCATGACCTCGTATGAGGGGGTGCCCAAGGGATTCCGCAACGTCTATGTGCGGATTCACGACGTGGACCGGGAGGAGTTGGCGGTCCTCGAAAGAGAACTGCGTGAAAAAGCCACCCTGATTTACGTGGTGGATCACCGGGAAAACAAGCGCAGGATTTACCACCCCGAGCTGGAGTAACGTCGGCCGGGTAGTTCCGAACAGGAGTTTCGCAAAAGAAGAACCCCCGGTTCCCTTTTCACAGGGGCCCGGGGGTTTCTTGCCATGGGGGTCTCAAGGGCCGACGGGCTTCAAATCCCCAGGAACGCCTGCTTGACCTTTTCGTCTTCCAGGAGGTCTTTGCCCTTTCCTTCGAGGACAATGCGCCCGTTTTCCAGCACGTAGGCCCGATCGCAGATGGCCAGCGTCTGCTTGACGTTCTGCTCCACCATGAGGATGGTGAGTCCCTCCGAGTGAATGCGGCGGGCCAGCTGAAAGATCTCCTGGGTAAGAAGGGGAGACAGGCCCAGGGAAGGTTCGTCAAACAAAATCATCTTGGGGCGGGACATGAG
>Ga0116192_1001733_pt1 | contig 14995 bp, 10 predicted proteins | sample AD_UKC113_MetaG_FD_89876 | JGI IMG/M metagenome (GOLD analysis project Ga0116192, IMG submission 89876) | Active sludge microbial communities of municipal wastewater-treating anaerobic digesters from Hong Kong - AD_UKC113_MetaG | ecosystem: Engineered > Bioreactor > Anaerobic > Digestate... | reverse complement strand
GATACCCCAGGTCTCTCTTTTGCTTAGCCTGGAGAGAGCTTCCTCGGCTCGGTTTTCACTCGCCCTGACCTGATCAGGGTTGACACCACGCTCTGATTTTTCAACATACGATCGGTGTGTAAAGCTCATGTCCGCAATCTGCCGACCGTCATCATCATCATATTGCTTTTTCTTCATGAATCTTTATCCTCGCCATAGCATTATGAAGGAATATTGCTAATCCTTTATAGCGTATGCGACGTACTATTTATTATACAAGTGGCAAACCACCGTATGACCCGGTTCCACCTCAATAGGCTCAGGTGCCTGTGTCTTGCAGATCTCCATGCAATTTGAACAGCGGGTGTGGAATTTGCATCCCTTAGGCGGGTTTGCAGGCGATGGAAGATTGCCCTCGAGCACAATCCTGTTCATCTTCACGTTGGGATCGGGTATGGGTATGGCTGAGAACAACGCCTTGGTGTAGGGATGAAGCGGATTATTGAAGATGTCCTCCTTCTTCCCGTACTCCACCAGGTTACCCAGATACATGACGCCGATGGTATCGGATATATGCTCCACAACCGACAGGTCATGAGAGATGAACAAGTAGGTCAGGTTATATTTTTCCTGCAGATCCATCAATAGGTTGATGATCTGCGCCTGAATGGAGACATCCAGCGCCGAAAGAGGCTCGTCGCAGACCACAAACTCAGGGTTCAGAGCAAGCGCACGGGCAATACAGATTCTTTGACGCTGCCCGCCCGAGAATTCATGGGGGTAGCGGTCCTTATGGAAGGTCTGAAGGCCGCAGTTCTCCATGATCTGGTCTATATAATCATCATACTCATTCTCAGGAACGATGCCATGCTCCCTTACAGCCTCTCCGATGATCTCACCGATAGGAAGACGGGGGGAAAGGCTTGAATAGGGATCCTGGAAGATGATCTGCATCTTTGGTCTAAGCTTACGAAGCTCTTTAGGAGAGAGATCAAAGATCTCTTTTCCGTCAAAGAGCACCTGGCCCGAGGTCTTATCGGTAAGCCTGAGAATAGTTCTTCCTACTGTGGTCTTCCCGCATCCCGACTCACCCACCAGACCCATGGTGGTTCCCCGTTCAATTTTGAAGCTTATGCCGTCCACAGCCCTCACATAGCTCGATGTGGACCCTAGCAAACCCTTTTTGATGGGGAAATACTTCTTCAGGTTATTAACCTCCAGCACATATTTGTCATCATGCACCAAAGGCGTGATATTCTCTTTATTATTTGTTTTCGTTTCAATCATTTTTATCATCCTTTGCATAGCGATAGCATGAAACACAATGCGTTGGAGAGAGAGCAGTCTCCCCTGGATAAGGTCCGCTGCATGCCTCGACACACATTTCACAGCGATCCTTGAAATAGCAGTAATTTGGCATATTAATTGGATTGGGCACCTTGCCCGGTATGCTGTAGAGTCTGTTCACCCTCTTACGCAGCACGGGACGAGAGGCCATAAGGCCAATGGTATAGGGATGGCTGGGGTGATCAAATATTTCCTTGGCTGTACCCTTTTCCACAACACGGCCTGCATACATAACCGCCACATAGTCGGCTATCTCGGCGATAACACCAAGGTCATGAGTGATAATGATAATACTTGCGTTAATTTTATCCTTCAGGCTCTTCAGAATATCCAAAATCTGTGCCTGTATGGTAACATCTAGGGCTGTGGTAGGCTCATCGGCTATAATGACTTTAGGCTCACAGGCCAGAGCCATAGCGATCATGACACGCTGACGCATGCCGCCCGACAGCTCGTGGGGATACATGTGATAGACGCCTTCGCTGTTGGCAATGCCCACCAGGTTCAGCATCTCTATGGTACGCGCTTTTATTAGCGCTGCTCTTGCTTTCTTGGCTTCTCCATCCTTTCCCTGAGCCTTTTCAAACTCGGCATTGCCACGGAAAAGATCGGAACTGTGGAGCTCAATGACCTCGTCCACCTGCTGGCCGATACGGAAAACTGGGTTGAGGCTGGTCATAGGCTCCTGGAATATCATCGAAATCTTGTTGCCCCGGATTTCATTCATCTTCTCCAAAGGCATCTTGGCGATATCATAAACCTTATCTCCTGCGTTAAAGCGGATTTCGCCCTTAACGATCTGACCCTGGGGCCGCTGCACCAGGTGCATAATGGATAGACTTGTCACCGATTTCCCACAGCCAGATTCGCCAACAATACCCACGGTTTTGCCCGCAGGAACGTCAAAGGTGACGCCGTCAACGGCCTTGGCCACACCAATATCGGTATAGAAATAGGTATGAAGATTATCAATTTCAAGTACATTGGAGGGATCTCTCATTTGGGTGAGATACTCCGACTCAGGTACATTTTTGCGTTTCTTCTTCTTTTCAAGCTCATCGGTGATTTTACGATTCTCTCTGGAAATTCTGGCGGATTCCCGTGCAGAGAGGTAGTTTGCTTTCTTTATACTCTTCTTTGTTGCTTTTTCTTCAGCCACTCTTATCACCTACCTTTTCATCTTCGGATCAAAGGCATCCCTCAGACCGTCGCCTACGAAGTTGAAGCCTAAAACGGTGATGAGGATGCAGAATCCGGCCGGTATCCACACAAAGGGATAGTTGGTTAAAACAAATACGTTGTTAACATCGTTGATGATATTGCCCCATGAAGCAAAGGGGAATTTAACACCAAGGCCAAGGAAGCTTAGGGTGGATTCCATAAGAATGATGTTACCAAGATCCATGGTGCATATGACGATCAACTGGGGTATAACATTAGGAACGAGGTGCTTGAATATCCGGCTTGTTGCCGATATACCCGTAGCCTCAGCTGCCGTCATGAACTCCTGCTCACGAAGAGAAAGAATCTGTCCGCGAACCATTCTCGCAATACCGGGCCATCCAAGCAGCCCCAGTATCACCATAAGGTAGATCATACGGGCCTGGGGATCAACTCTCATCTCATCCATCATGGCACCCAGGATAATGATCAATGGCAGTGATGGAATACTGTTAAAGACATCCACCACACGCATCAATGCGTTGTCCATGTGCTTTTTGAAATACCCGGCGAGACCGCCGACGACAACTCCGATGAGCGTCTCGATCAAAACGACGATAAAGCCGATCATAAGGGAGATACGCCCACCATACATCAAGCGGGTGAGAACGTCCATACCACTTCCATCGGTACCCAGAGGGTGTGCCCAGGTGGGGCTATGGTAATCATCGAACACCAGGGTGCTCTCAGTCCACTTAATGTTCCACTGTTCATTATTTCTAACAATAGTATACCGACGCGCTGTCCCGTCAGCCTCGGTGAAGATGAATTCACTTGCATCCTCGCTGATGAGCTCCTTGACCTGAGTTTTAAAGTCAATGGAAAGGAAAACATCAGGATAGGTAGCCTGGACGATATATCTGGAGATATTGGCATAGACCGCATTATAGTCGTCTGCCGCGAAAATGACAGCGGTATCGTCTTCTACTTCCATCTCATATTGCTTGCCATTGGCGGTGAAGGTTATGGTGCCTTTTCCGCCCCTATCTTTAACCTCATTCATGGCAAGCTCGGCCTGATATCTGAACTCATACCCTGAATCAGCATCGGCTGTAGCAAAGTCAAACATATACTTGGAGGCAATGGCTACAGGGTTTGATATGGCGGCGTGGAAAGTCTTTTTCTTCTGTATCACAACATAGGTGGTCTGACCGCTGGTAAACTGTGTATCACCGTTCTCCAGCGCTTTTTTAAACTCAGCCTCAAAGCCTTTTCCCACATCACCGGTGATAGAGATGTTATAATTCTTGCCAACCTTTGTGGCCACAGCGATGTCGGTTTGTTGATAGATTCTATAAAAATCCTGGCCTAATTTTTCTATGGTATAGTCAATCCCGTCAGAGGATATGTCGGTGCCGTTTTTACTGACGGCAAGGACAAATTCTGATCGTGCTGCCAGTGGGAACTTCGCACCTTCTACTTCGGTATACTTATAATCCCTGTTTACCGAGACAGCAGCATAGTCCTTCTGCATATCGACATACTTGGTAAAGGTCTGATCCTCAGCATAAGGCATCAGCCATCCACCGACAAATGCAAATATAAACATGAATCCAATAATGATAGCTCCGGTTATGGCCAGCTTATTTCTTATAAATCTTTTAAATACGAGCATCGTGGGGGACAGGACCTTTATTCTGCGCTCATCATCCAGCGCAATCTCTTCAATCCTGTTATCTACGGCACCCTGCTCGTGGATATCTTTCTTTTCATAATCCATCTTCGCGTACTTCCTTCTTTTAGCTCACTCTGACACGAGGGTCAACAGCGGCATATAAAATATCGGCAAGCAATGTGCCTGACAGTGTGAGTATTGCTAAAAATACAAGATAAAACATGGAGAAGGGTATATCCCCATTAACCATGGCATCATATGCGGTTCTTCCGATACCAGTTATACCAAATAGCGTCTCTGTAATCAGAGCACCTGAGAAAAGCCCCGGCAGAGCACCGCCAATGATAGTGACAATGGGTATCAAGGTGTTTCTGAACGCATGGCGGTTCACAACCTTGCGCTCCGGCAGACCCTTTGCCCTGGCTGTCCGTATAAAGTCGGAGTTCAACACCTCAAGCATATTGGTACGGGTAAAACGCATCAGGGAACCGATGTTGACGCATACCAGGGTAATTACGGGAAGGACATAATGCCTGGCAATATCCAGGATTTTACCCAAGGGAGTTAACTGATCATGGAATCTGCCTACCATGCCGTAAAGATCAAACCAGCCCAGATTGATGGAGAAGACCAGTTTCAGTATGGTAGCAAAGAAGAATGTAGGCAGCGATATTCCGATTAATGCGAATACGGTAACCGCGTAGTCAGTTTTGCTGTACTGCTTTTTAGCAGACAGAATACCAAGGGGTATGGCGATCAAAAGCTCGAATATGAATGCGATAGCGCCTAACGCAAATGAATACCAGATCACTTGTGTGAACTTTTGGGTGACAGGGATATTATAGTACCAGCTGTCTCCGAAGTTGCCGCCGATTGCGGATCCTATCCATTGGAAAAAGCCTTGGATAATACCGGTATTCAGGCCATAGATGGCATTCAACTGGTCCATCCATTCAGTAAAGCTTTTTGAGCCAGGTAAGTTGGCCCTTTGACGCGCGATGCTTTCCACATAGGATGTGGGGAGGCTGCGCATGATCGTATAAATGATCAAGGCCACAAAAAAAAGTATGAATAGACTGAGAAACAGCCTTTTTAAAATATATTTACGCATTTGCGATATCCCCTTTTGCATGTGAGATCATATACTCGTTTAAAAATCAAAAGCTCACACCCGGTTATAGTTGTGCGCAATCAATCCCAGCGATATGATATGATCTTTATGGAAGCGCGTTCCCCGGAACGCGGAAAGATCTGATTGGATTATTGATGCCTGAGCCCATGTAAATGGGCCCAGGCATCTTACTATTTTTTTAAGTTGATCTTAGTTCTTCATCTTCAGCTGTTCGAGATCGTTCCACCATTCCCAGTAGGTTGTGATGTCGGGAGTTACGGTGGACATATCGATACGCTCGGGGCTGAAGATAACGCAGTTCTGTCTCTGATAGATCGGGATCTCTACTGCCCAGTAGATAATCCTGTCGAGAGCGGCCTTATAGGTGGCCTTTCTGTAAGACTGATCGTCGCTCTTTCTAGCATCCATAATGAGCTTGTCGAGCTGAGCGTCTTCAATGTGATAGTGGTTGGATCCGGTAGCACCGGGTTTGCCTACGATATTGCTGGAGTGATAAATCTGATACATATCAGGGTCAATGGTTGCACCCCAAGCGGCACACCACATCTCCTGAACGCCGGCATCGAGTTTATCCCACATAACGTTAGAGTCGGCGGGGTCATTGATGATGAGTTCAAATCCGATGGATGCAAGGGCTTCCTTTGCCTTGTTGGCAAGCATGAAGGAGGGGTGGTTGCCCTGTCCGTCACCAGGAACCATGATCTCATAAGAGAGCTTAGCGCCTTCGGGAGCTTTGGTAAACTTGCCGCTTGCTTCATCAAAGGTGTAGCCTGCAGCCTTGAAGTATTCGATAGCGGCCTTGAGGGCAGCCTCATACCTGGCCTCGGCATTCATGTCGGAGGTATAGATGTCTTTTCCGTTGATATCGGTTGAGAATGCAACCTTATAGCCATCATCCGACTTCTGGGGAGCTGCCCATGAGGTATCGGAAATGGGGTAGTTGATAACCGAAGCTCTTTCACCATAGTAGCTGTCAACTGAGAGATCTCTGTATACAGCAAGAATTGTGGCAAGACCTCTGCGGAGGTTCAAGCTGGCTTCAGAATCGCTGACGCCGCCTACATTAACGGTAGCAGCGTTAATGCCGATATAGCCGTAGCCAAGGTTGTTAACGGTATTGGTTATAACCTTGTCACCATTGATGGTGCCATTGGAGTTGTAGCCAATGATGGAATCAACAGCAGCCTGGCTGAAGCTGGGGTTTGCGATATCGATAACACCGGTGGCAACACCAGGGATCTTGTCTGCGTCAACGGTTTCTTTAAACTGCATGTAATAGGTCTGAGGAACGCCTTTATAGTAGTATTCATTTGCTTCAAAGTAGATAACCTTGTTCTCAAACTTGATGAATCTGTAAGGACCTGCGCCCATAGGCATGGTTGTCTTGGCTTCAATACCACTCAGATCACCAAAGTCAAAACCAAACTTGTTGTTTTCATAGTCATATTTGCTCTCATCGCCATAGTAGTGCAGCGGAGCAACAGCGATACCGAGTCTGTAGACAGCAGAAGCATCAAAGCCTTCAACTGTGATGGATACCTGTGTTTGGCTGAGCTTCTTGATACCTTCGATATTGGGAATGCCTTTGCCGCCCAGAGAGGGATCCTTCGGACCTTCTGTGGAAATGAAGGTTGCCCTTGCTGCATCAACAACAGAATCCTCATCGGCTTGTTCAGTGTCCCAGTATGCCTCGGGGTCACCTTCGTAAGCCAGGTAGGTTTCATAGTAGTAATCCTCAATGGTAGGATAGGTGCCCTTAGCAAGATCAAAGGTCTTGCCGCTTGTAGTGGTCAGAGTGCCATCTGCAACTTCACCAAAGCCCCACAAAGCCATACCCATGGCGACCTGCAGGCCTTCGGTGGACTTGATCTGATCTTCTGTAAAGCCGGGCATATAGTCCGGTGCATAGCTCATGTACTTTGAAATAACGTAATCAACGATAGATTGAACGTCATCGATCCAGGCTTCCTTCATAATAGCCCAGAAGGCGTCCTGCTGCTCTTTGGTCCAGCTGTCAGAGGAGGACCAGACATGGTCTTCACCAGCGGCATAGATTGCATCGAACATAGCATCGAACTTCTTATAGACTTCATCGGAGGTCTGTGTGCGGTAATTCTGTACACCTACGATCGGAACTGAATATACTGTGGAAGCACCATGATAGGCGGGATCACAGAATACATAGTAGGAGAAGATAATGTCATCGGCATCCATAACATGGCCGTCGCTGAACTTGACATCATCACGGATTGTCCAGGTGTAGACAGTTTTATTGGTAGCTTCGTTGTACTCCACCTTCAGATCGGCTATACCTGTATATGTATAGTCCTTTCCATTATAAGGAATCGTTTCGCCCTTAATTGCGTTATAAACGATACCACCGACTCTGTCTGTGGTAAGCAGACCCACTGATGTTACATTGATAACATCCTGGTCATAGCCGGATTCAGCAAAGAATGGGCTGAATTTCTGGCTGAAGGGATCATAGCCGACAACCAGAGGCGTGGTGGATTTGGGAGCCGGTTCCGGCGTTGCAGATGCACTAGCCGAAGGTGTGGCTGAGGTCGTGGGTGACTCTGTTGTGGTTGGAGCTGTGTCACCGCAAGCTGAGAATATGCCCAGGCACATTACCATCAACAGAAAAATACTGAGTTTTCTCATTTTTTTCTTGTTCATTTCCTTTCCTCCTTGCAAATTAATGATTAAGCCGCTTTGAAACGGCATAACGCCGATGATAGAATCACAGGAGCTCTGTGTTGTTTCGAGTTGCGTTTCGCCATTGAAATGCAATATCATGTCTACAAAGCGATAGCCATTATGGTTTATTTTTTCACAGTATTGATTAATTGTCAATAAGCGAAAACTGTTTTATAGAGCGTTTTTCATCGGTAAAAATGTATATTCATACAACTTTCTTGCATATGAATTTTTTTTGCATACTTATAAATATGATATTCAAAACTCCGATCAGCATGACCAAAAATAAGAAAAGAAGTTCTTTAGCCTGGTATTCACTGGCGAACCCCAAAGCCATAAACACAATATCCCCTGCTGAAGCAAGAAAGGATAAGACTGTGGCCGCCGTTGTGACATTCTTAAGCTGGACCACAGATTGATCGTACTGCTTCTTCGTCATATCTCCCCGGAGTGAAGCAATCTTGACCACATCCCATACCATAAAGCCGATGGGAAGAAGCAGAACCACATAGGGCAGAGAAACATAGATCACCTTACTGCCCTCATTATTGATAAAACCCGCAATAAGAAAAAGGATTGCGGTTGACAGAGCCAAAGCGGCGTAAATCCATTTCATTTCCCGGATTTTTTCACCCGGCATATCAAACCGATAGTACTCACCTGTATACTTATACTCACCATTGCCATTTTTGACATAGGCATCACGATATTTTCTGTTCCTGTCCATACTGCTCAACTCAATTCAACGTATGATTATGCGTTTTTTCCCAGTTATTGCCGGCATCCGGATTTTGAAATCCATATGTGCATATATGCATAAGAATTTTACTTGTTCGCTATTGCCGTTCCGATTGTCAAGGTTCGTTGCGAGTAAAACGTCTCATTGCATACTTCATTTTATAATATTTAGTGGTTAACATAAAGTAGAAATTTGTGGACATTCTTTGAATATTATGAACTATCCCATATTTTATGCCGATATAGTGGTTTTCGTTATTATCTTCCACACTGCCCCGGTACAATATCATTTAACCAGGTCAAGATCAAAAATCCACTTCCGAGCAAGGCAGTGGGGCATGCCCCATAATGCATCCATGTAACAATCATTTTGCATTCTATTTAACACTAATGCATAATTGTCATGCAGATAATTTGCATTTTATTATCAGTTTGCACAAATTTAAAGTGTTTTATATGGCACTTTAACAATATTTTCGTTAAAATCTACCTGCTAGAATTAAAAGTAATGGGCAAGGGGTTTACATCCCAGACCCTACAGAATCAAAAAATGGAGGGATATTATTATGAGATCTCAAAAGAAGGTTTTAGCAACAGTAGTAGCGGTATTTTTACTGATCACCATGCTTTCAGTTTATGCCAGCGCAGCTACCACAACCCTTGATTTTGAAGACGGCAAGGTTCCCAGCGGCGTTTACATGGCGCTCAAGGATGATGGCACTGCAGATGGCGATCCTTCTATTCTGTCTGTCGTAGAATTCAACGGCTCAAAGATGCTGAAGATCGATTCTCAGGCAAACGGCACACCCAAAGTAAAGTTTGACGCTGCAAAATTGCTGGGCGACAATTATGCCAAGGCCGTTTCCATTGAGTACGACATTATCATCGAAAAGCCCGGCGATACTCAAGCTGGCTGGAACGGCGGTACCGTAGGTGCAACACCCACAGGTCCCAGCGGATGGGCAAACGGTAAGGAGTACACCATTGAAAATTATGAAAAGAATGTTACCGATGTACAGCATCTGAAGAACACTCTGGCAGCAGGCTATGAGTTCAAAGATCCTGCCAAGGCCTTCTTTATGTTCATGAACTGGGCAAACAACGGCACCGATATCTATATCGACAATGTGGTATTCAAGGATGCCGATGGCAATCCCATTGAAATCGTCAGCGGAACTGCTTCCTCCGGGAAAGCTTCAAACCCCAAGACCAGCGACCCTGGCCTCCTCGTTCTTGGCCTGACCGCTGCCGGATCCCTCATCGGATTGGTATCCATGAAGCGCAAGAACAAGTAATCATAACCCTGATTAAAAAGCAACCACCGGTAATGTATCCCGGTGGTTGCTTTTTATGTCTGCAGCCCTCATCTTCCCTTTAGTTTAAAGCTAACATGGCCTTTTGGCTCAATTGCATCACTCAGGACGAATCTATCTTCCCGGATGAGTGATCGTTCTTATGTCTTACAAAGCCTATTCGCTCTCTTCAGCCGTTTGCTCAGTATTCTCCGGAACACTTCCTTCTTCTGACGCTTCCGCTCCATCAGAGTCTCCCTCATGGGAAAGCCCGGAGGGGTCTGCTGCATCATCATAACCGGGTGGCGGAGTCCGCGTAATCAACAGGAAATATTTCCTCGAGAAGCGCCAATCCCTGGATGTGACCTTTATCTCAATCCTGTTCTCTCCATATTGGAGTTGGAGAGCGGCCGAGCTCACTGTCTGGCCGTTGAGGCTTACAGCAATTTTAGACTGGGGATCCGAGGGAACAACCTCAAGGGTTACCTCCTCTACCGCTTCCGGAACGATCCCCTGAAACTCCTTTTTAGTGGTAGTAAACGGCGGGTCAAGGACGACCTCCACAGGGATGCCTGCTGGTTCCTGAGAAGGCGGATTCGGATTTACGGCCTCCTGTGTCGGTGAAGGCGTTTCGTTGGGCTGGACCGGTTCATTGGTCCCCGGCAGGTCCGATTCATTTATGCCGGAATCGCCCTCATGAGTCCAAGAATAGGCCTCAGAAAGGATATAGGTAAGCTTCAGCTTTGATAGATACACATTTGCAGTGACCGGATTATCAGGATCTTCCTCGATAAAGCGGGAGGTTGCACCGCCCATATTGTCTCCCTGATAAGTAATGAGGCGCTTGAGCCTGGCATGGATGACGGTCCTGCCATCATCAAAAAGCTGATCATTGCAGGTGGACAGCGTGAGCAGCCGATCCCCGCTTGTGATGGGCTCGGTTCCGAAATCATAGAGCGACCTGTTCTGCAAATCTCTGGCAAAGGAAAGAAAATAGGCGTCGCTATGGAATTGCGTTTCTCTGTAGTTTTCAGAGGAGTCGGCATAATAGGCCGAAAAGATTTCATACTCCATTCGGTACTTGAGCGTATCCACATAGATAAACCTGACGTCGCTCAAATCTCCGGCCTGATCAGGAAAATCCTTAAAGCTGCCGAACATGGACATGTCCTTCATGGCATGGCCATACAGAATGATGTGCCGGTCTACGGTTTGGGGATCATTTCTGCTGTCGATAAAAATGGAGCCGGCGTAGGAATCATTGCCATAGAAATCCCGGTTGAGATAGTAGGTATCGTCACCGGAGTACATCAGCGGATAACTGATTGCTTTATTAAAGCCTGGAACACGTATCCATCCGGCTAATTGATTATTCTGCTTATATAGCTCGGCATAATCCTTTAGGATCCCGTTGGAATCCAGCTCATCCGGGCTCCCCTGAATGACCTCATATGGCGCTCTTGCCTCCGGCTCGGACGCAGCCGCCTCATCATCGGGTTCATCGACTGGTGAAGCCTGCTCCTGCTGTGTGCGATCAAAGTACTCCGACGGATTAACCTGGGGTACCTGGGCCGCTATCTCCTGATATTTCCGGTCATCCACATAGTAGCCGATGAGCTTTTTGCAAAACAAAAAGGCCGCAACCACGAAGGTAACAGCCAGAAGCAGCATGATAAGCTGCCTTGGCTTGAGCATACGGCCTATTAACTGTTTGATACGGTTGCCCTTCTTGAAGCGGCCTTTTAACATGAACAGGAACCCCAATCACCCTGGTCTGATAAGACTATTTTAGCACAATTGCTACAGATGAACAAAAAGGCATCCCCTTCTAACCACCGATTGAGAGTGTTTCCAGCGGCTTGATTTCAACAGCCTGACCATCGACATCCACCCAAACAGAAATCCCTGAGGGGTTGAAGATCATCTTTCTGTCGACACTGAAGCGAAGGCTTCTTAATCCCTGGAAATAGTCATACAGCTCTATATTTGTGGCATACCAGACCGAATCATCATGGGAAGCTCTTTTGCAGAACTCCTCCATAAGGTCCCAGTTATTTTCCCTATTAAACTCATAGCTGTGTCCCCATACATAGAAGAGGGGCATTCTATTCCAAGGGCTATTTACTTTAAACCTTTCCAATAGATCCATCAGACCGTGATTATGGTGGCAGGTGGGATGCCAGGTCATAAAGTTTGCCGGTGGCCTGAAATCCCCATGGCTCTGTACCGTTCTTGCGTAATCAATACCCAGGGTGGTCAATTGCATCATAAGGCTCTCGTTATAATCCCCAAAGGGATAGGAAAAGCCTCTCACCGGGTATCCTGCAAGCGCCTCAAGCCGTTTCCTGTCCTCCATAATTTCCTCTATCAGCTGTTCCCGTGGCACAAGGGACAGAAAAGGGTGACTTTTAGAGTGAGATGCGACTTCATGCCCCCGGTAAAGATCCCTGACTTCTGATGCGTTAATGAAGGGCTCCTTATCCAAAGTCCCGGCATTAAGATGGAATGTTCCCTTTATGCCATATCGGTTGAAAATCTCTACCAGCCTTCTATCATGGATTTGCCCATCATCATAGCTCATGGTGAGAGCCTTTGTTTTACCTCCGGGATAAAATCTGTAGGTTACTTTCATGTCTTACACCTCCGTCTATATTTGCCTCAAGCCTTCATTCAGGAATGCTGTTATTGTATTACCCGATTACAGCAGGGATAACCAAAAGGATAAACACAGGTTTAGTCTTGAGAAGCTTTTTTATGGCTTCAACTAAATGTATACCATGATCTAAATTCTGTTATGAACCCTTGTACCAGAACTCTACCGAAGTCGGAAAAATGCTTTCGCTTGTTCTCGCGAGGTCGCAGGCAACCGGGATGCGTATGATTCATTAATAGGATTGAATGATATAGGGATCTTCGGGTGTGCCGCTTCCCACAAGGTCCAGGGCTGATGCTGCAAGGTAGCAGGCCGGACGGACGCCGATGCCGCAAAGCACGGCATAATCACTATAGATCAGATCTCCTGACGTTGAAACAATGCATACCTCGCAGGAGGTGTTGGCATTTGGGGTTCTGAGCCACCACAGAAAGGAGCCGCCGTCTCTATTTTTCAAATCATTATACCAATATGATTCATCCCGTTCGATGGCCTCCTCGGTCAGATAGCATTTAAGAAGCTCTCCCCTGTCATAGATATATTGCAGGGCTTCATCCACAGAAAGGAGAAAGACCCTATCCTCAATAGACCTGTAGTAGGCACCCTCAATGTTATACCAAATATCATCCAGGGATCCCTGCTTAAAATTATAGAGGGCGCTTCCGCCTGCTGCCTGATCCTTCTCTAAAACCGAGACAATAGATCTATGGGTCACCGGCTTGATCAAGGCCTTTTCTTCACTTGAGAAGTTATATAAAAAGCCTTTTTCCTTGTCATAGTCATTCATGCCATACCAGACAGCTGATTCGGTAGGTGGCTGTGTGGTATATTTAACTAGCCTTTCATCGGAATTCAGCCATTCTCTGATATTGGAGCTGGCCCAGTCATTGCTTCCCTTAAAAGCGCGCATATCCTCCTGGGTATAACTGGTGTAAATCTGGTCCTTGGGCATTTTATTGTCAAAGGTAGTATCACCGATCTGGTTGTATACCCCGCTTTCAGAGGCATCGAAGGGTTTCAGGGTTACTATTTCCGATGTAAGAATCAACGGCTCTCCGGCATCATTGATATGAATAACCCTCCACTTGATGGGCTTTCCGTTGTAATTGCCGAACTGGATGACCTGTCCTACCTTTAGCTGCGTCATTGCCTTTTCGGGCTCCGGTTCGGGCGTCTGGACCGGCGCTTGAGAAGATTCGGGCTCAGCCGAGGGCGTGTTTTCTGTCACGACTTTCGGTGTTTCCGTTGGGGTGGTGCTGCTTTCTCCTAAAGGCTGATCTGTAGGTTCAACCTGGGTCAACGGCGCATCTGGCGGCATTTCACTGCCCGAAGGAGCTTCAGGTGTGGACGAAGGCTCCATGGCAACGGTGCTGGACGAGGGAGATGGTTGAGCAAGGCTTGTTGCTTGATTTGGATTGGATAGGGCCGTAATCAGGCTAAATGTGCCTAAGCCTAAGATCATAAGCCCTATAGCGACATAAAGTGCAGGCTTCTTACCTTTTCGCTGCCCCTTACCCGCCTGGGTAGTAAAGGGCCTTGAGATTGTATCGGGATCAGCTTCATGCTGCATCAGCTTTTTAACGGTATCCACAAGGCTGGCAATATGCTTTTTGATTTCAGGTGTGAGCGCATCAAGCCAATGGGTGGAGTATAAGAAATATTCCATGGATTTGGTGGGAAGCACATCCTCAATACGAAACGGTATGATGATCACATTTTTATTGACAGCCCGTTCAACCTCTCTTAAGACCTGTTGAGATCTGTTAGATGCTGATGAAAAGATGAGCACCATAATTTTACTGCCGGAGATGGCATCTACGATGGCCTCACCCCATTCCTTGCCTGGAAGAACATCCCTGGGCGCAATCCAGCATCTTATACCGGAGTTCTCCAATGCGGAACAGACAGCATCAGCCATGCTTTTGTCGTGCGATGAATAGGATATGAAGATATCATGTGACACAGATCATACCTCCCAATAAAATACATAGCCATTCTACACAAAATGCTAAAAGATTACAACTGATACGAGGCTCTCTTGACCACCTGCACACGCCTTCTTCTATATAAGAGATATGGGGTGAAAAACGTTATAGATTAATACCGAGCTCTGACTGGGAAATCCATCTATTGATGGGTTCGCCTTTTGATAGGGCTATTACTTGTGCGAAATTTTTCATGTAACCTGGAGTTTGCGTTAAGTCCACTTCTCCCTTATAATATATTAATAATCACACCACCCTATCATCGTCTGAATCGCATTATAAACGGTTTAAATCAAATTGTACGAGCATATATGTTAATAAAAATTTTAAATAAAG
>Ga0116192_1001732_pt1 | contig 15001 bp, 25 predicted proteins | sample AD_UKC113_MetaG_FD_89876 | JGI IMG/M metagenome (GOLD analysis project Ga0116192, IMG submission 89876) | Active sludge microbial communities of municipal wastewater-treating anaerobic digesters from Hong Kong - AD_UKC113_MetaG | ecosystem: Engineered > Bioreactor > Anaerobic > Digestate... | reverse complement strand
GGTCTATATAACCTTTTATAAGGATTATTCATTGTACCCTCGACAAGAATCGAACTTGTATAGCCAGCTTAGAAGGCTGGTGTTCTATCCATTGAACTACAAGGGCATGTTGGCAGTTCTCGCTAACTGCCGGAGACTGTGCGTGATCTCCTTTATGGTTTTGGAGCGAGTTTTACTCATTTCCGGTTATCCAATTATATTTGGACATTCCTATTAATTTCGTGCTTAAGAACTTTTGACCATTTTGATCTAATACGTAAGATTTATCTTCTATGTAAACAACATAGCCGTTTTGATCTATTTCGCAGCCTAGGGCTTTAAGAACAAATGGTAGTGATCCTTCGTTAAAGATTAATTTTGGTTTTGTCATGGTTATTGTTTTAGTGGACACAGTGGGAATCGAACCCATTCAATCTAATTGCAAATCAGTTGACCTGCCGTCGGCATCTGGCCCGTGAATTATGGTGGAGCTGAAGGGCTTCGAACCCTCAACCTCCTGGTTGCAAACCAGGCGCTCGTCCACTTGAGCTTCAGTCCCATTTTAAGATTTGTTTAATGTGATTAACAATACTTAATAAAACATAGAATTTAATTGTACCCCCGACAGGATTCGAACCCGTATCTCAAGATCCGTAGTCGAGTGTTCTATCCAGTTGAACTACGGAGGCATGGTTATCGGCCGACAAGAAACAGAGTATGAATGTTCTCTCGCTTAGCTACCTACAGTTAAACCTCTGGTAGACCAACATTTTAATTGTGCGCTAAGAGAGACTCGAACTCTCAGCCTGCTACTTGGAAGGCAGCCGCTCTAAACCAATTAGGAGCTATTAACGCATAGAGGTATAGATTTCGGACTATCGATTGTTTCGCAACGACCTTAGTGTTTATCTTGGTACTATACCGTTGTTCTTTCATGTTAGTGAACACCATCCTTCATCGTCTTTTGCCTACGCAAGGATTGTCATTCTAATTTGGGCAAAACTCAAACGACATGTGAGCGAAAGATCGGGCTCGAACCGACCGCCTCTAACTTGGAAGGATAGCGCTCTACCAGATGAGCTACTTTCGCATTTAATAAAGGGGAACTTGTCCCCTTTATTTTTAATCAAGGTCTTCCTCAAACATCTTAGTGATGTAAACATACCATTGTTTTGGGAAGCTAGCTAAACGTGAACGTTCTTTTGCTAACTTGATTGCATCTTTTCTTCTTTTAGCCTCTACATAATATGTAGGAGCAAGGTACCCGTTACGGTGCACCCAAGTGGCTCTCCAAAACCACTGTTTTGAATTAGTATTCATAATTTTGATCAGTGATCAAAAACTATGTTGGAGAAAAATGATTTTTGTATGTCATAAAATTATCTATTTTTTATAATCCTAAGCATTTTCGGTTTTACTTTGCTTTGCTTTTTAATATAAGCTAATAATTCTTCTGATGTATATGAACGACATCGACCTTCTTCGATATCTTTCATACCGGCCTTAATAGCTCTAAGAGTCTTTTTAGTAAAAATCCATTTTCTATTCATTAAAATTTATTTTACGACCTTTAATCCAATCAGGATAATTAATAAGATCATTTTTTTTAATTTTTAGATTCTTTTTTAATTCTAAATTGTGAACTACCCATTAGCTAAAGACTAATGGGCTTCTACGTTGCAAGCACATGGTATCCCATCACTTTGAGCAACGCTGGACTTGTTCCTAAGTCCAAAATTCTTTATATTTATTGCTGTCCTCGTCCTATCTAAGCAGACTCTTTTCAACACGTCCGAAACGTACTAACCAATTACTTTAATCAATTATACCAATATGTCAAAGATCAATTTCCTTTTATTATATTAACGATTTCTTTTTGAGAAACGATAATACACTTATTTTGAATTTCTGCTATTCTTCTTTTAGGAATATCATAATGATCCTTATGGAACCAATCTTTCACTATTCCTAATTCCTTAGCCATCTTATGTAAGTTTTCAATAGAATACGGTTTACAAACCAAATGTCTATAATTATCACAATAAAAAATCATACACAAAAAAAGAGCGACCATTTCTGATCGCTCTGTTTATAAGTTATTTAGTGTCAACTTACACACGAACGATCCAAGCAAAGTCCTCTACGACCCGCCCCGACAATCACTGCCGCTACGTTCTTGTATGTAATTTGAATTTGTTGCACTTTTAAAATTTATTTTGGATTGCTAATATACTATATTTATATATACCTTGTATGAAAAGTTTTAAATTTGTTTCAAAATTTTACCAAATACTTTTAATCTGAGAACTTATTGCATTTTGAATTCTAAGATTTTCCAATTCTTCTTCTGTAAAAGTAGTAAAAAACTTATTATTAATGTCACCCATTTTCTTTTGAATATATCTCAAAACATGATTAAACATTATTGTATACTCTTCTAATGTTTCAATGGGCTTATTCAAAGTCTTTAAATGATGACCTCCACTAGAATATGGATGGCCGTCTGAATGATTAATCCAATACGCTTGAATTCTACCACTACGCTGATTTACATCGATATGCATCGTAGTAGCACGAACAAAATCTCCATGTTTAGTAGATTGATGATAACTATACTGAATTATCTTAAATCTGAAATTCAATCTCTTTTTTTGCATAGATGAAGAAATATCTTGAAAACCAAAAGTAATCAAATTCTTATAAGCAGGTAAATTTCTAATTTGTTTCAGCGTTATCGGTAATCCACTTGTTTTCCATTTTCTAGCTTCATTAAACTCTTCTAAATCTTCAATATATTGCTTCATGTTATTATTTATAAAAAAATCATCTTAGAGAACTAAGATGATTTTATAACTATACCTTTTACGAATAATTTTAACCTTGTTTCTTGATCTTTTTTTTTATCAAAGACCAAAAGCTATTCCAAACCCTAGCAATTCAAGATTCACGATCATGCTGCTTACCGGTATGAGTATGAATAAAATTAACCGCATTCTTAATTAATCTGTAAGGATTTTCATCGCTTAACAAAGATTTAATTAAACCTCTATGGTATCTTTTAGCTAAGAAATGCCATTTCTTTGTCTTCTTATCGTAAACGATATGAGAATTTTCAGCAATCAAATGTGATGATGCTTCAGCCAATGCTGCCATTGGATCAGTATCAACAATTGCTCTCATTGCTTCAGCCATAGCCTTAGCTTTTTTAGCTCCATCAGATAAACCTGCGTTTTCTGGTAATGGATTTAATGCTCTATCATAAAGAAGAGACATTATTTCTTCGATTCTAGTCATTTTAATTTTCCGTTATTTTAATATAATTTATCCGAGAAATCCGATAACTCCTTTCATGTCGATGTTATCTTCATCTCTTTGTCTAAAATAATTTCTACAATCATCTCTTAATTGTAAATTTCTATCAGTTAACATCCACACTCCATTCCAATCTCTCTTTAAATCCAAAGAAGGCTGATATTGATTCTTGGCCAAAATTTGCCATCTATCTGCATATTTTCTATTCTTTTTAGCACCATGGAAAAAGTGATTAATTGTTCCAGAAACATAACCTACGTTTCTTTTGATATATTTCTCAGCTCTATCTTGCCAAATATTAATTAAATTCTTATATTCAGCATTAACTGTATTCGGAACAGATTTTTTAGCTTGACCGATTAATGATCTTGCCATGTGATTATCAGCAGAACCTAAAATAGCAAAGTCAATTAATCCGCCTAAATCTCTAAAAGCATTTCTTTTAATTGCCCAAGCAAAACCTGGGTGCCAACGATTAACTTTTAATCCGCCTTCAGTAGTTCCACAAGTTTCATAATAATAACCATTATTATTCGTCTTAATTTTATCAGGAACACCGTTTACATAATCATGCATAAACGAATAATTAATTCCATAAGGAATATGATTTGGATCCAAATCTAATGCAATAGAAAACATCTGAACTACATCATAATGTTGTAATTGTTGAATTGTTTCTCCAACCCAGTCATTTCTAATGAATTGAACATCAGCATCAATCCATGCCATGTACTTCCAATTTTCAGGCATGTGCTGAGCAGCAATGTTAATTAAATTTTCTTTAATCCAAATCTCACTAGCAGCTTGAACATGTAAAATTGTATGATGAGCATGTACACATTCAGTATAGACTTTAGCTCTTTGACCAAAAGTTGCCTCTATTGTAATAAGATGAGCTCCGCTATCAATGATATGTTTTTCAAAATCATTATATAATTTCCATCTTGTTCTGTATCTCTGTGGATTGAATACGGGAGTAATTACGTATAGAGGGTCTTTGACGTAATCTGCTCTGTGATTTTGAGTTGTGTGTCGATGTAGATTCGACAAGTGTGTTTCTTCGAATTTGTGCATACTACCTAATATTTTTATAAGATGTGACTTTGATTCTTATAAAAATATTTATTACATATATCCAAAGAATAGAAAACAAATGGATATTAATTTTCTATTTTTATTTTCAATATATGTAAATTAAAGTTTACCGATGATTTCAGATAGTGCTCTCTGGCCGCTTTTAGTAACTTCATTAGACATCACTTCGTTATAAGGTAGGAAATTGTTCGTTTGTGTAATGTCAAAACATGAATTTATAATCATCTTAATATCAGTGAGTCTGATTTTTAAATGATGATATCTTCTTGGATTTAAACTAATTAATTGTTTAATTAAGTTTGCTTCTTCGATTAATTTGAGTAATTTTTCCATTTTATTTTATTAAGGTTCCCATAGAAATCCTTCTAAGAGCTCGTCCCATTCTTCATTTTCGTAATCCCAGCCATCATCCCAATAATAAGACCAACCACATGTACATTCTCCATGAGCATAATATTCAACTTCATGTTCAGTATTACAATTAGGACAAATTATTATTTGAGTCATTCTCGAATTCTTTTTTTAATTCTAAATAATCTCTTTGGCGACGTTGTTTCATTAAAGCTGCAACATTTGGATCGAGAATTTGTCTTAAAGACATTGGTAATAAATCAATTAAACTACAATCTATTACTCTTTTGCCATCGTGAGCAACATACCATCCTGAATTAACACCTTTCCATTCTCCATTAATATAAACGCCATATTCAGTTGTCCATTCATAATTACCCCAACAATCATGACCGTTTGGCATAGTTCTCTCCTGAGTTAGAGAACAAGATAATGCAGGTTCTATAATTAATTTCATTTTAATACTTTGTCTAATTCTTTTAAATCCGAACGATACATTTCGGTAATATCTAATTGTTTTGTCTCTTCTAACTGAATTTCTTTTTCTTTCATTTCTGAGACATATTCCTCATACTTTTCCTGAGTTAATGAATGTATTGGCAAATTTAATAAGTATGAGTAAGAGGCCTCTCTGAGGTCGAAGTTAAATATCTCAAGCCTTTTAATGACGTCATCTCTCTTAACATTATTGATCTTTAATTTTCCATCAATAATCATACTTATAAACCTAGCTCTGTTAGTTAATACTAACAATTGATCTGTGTATTTAGCGATCAAATAATCTTTACGAACTTGATACCATTGTAATCTTTCCTTAACAAAGTATTCAACTATCTCTTGAGGAGTATTAAATTCTAATAACTCTTTATTTGGCCCAATACAAGTCAAATTCTCAGTAATTCTTTCCGAAAGATTTAAAGTTTTGTCTAATTTGTTTTCTTCGATCAAATTAGCCATTCTAACTCTTTGAAATCTAACTACATAGTTAACTTTGTCAGATGACATATTATCGTAATCAGTAATTATACCTTTCTCTAAAAGTTTTTCTAAATGAGATTCATATTTTTCCAAACTAAAAGATGGTGGTATTTCATCTATAACAACAGTCGTTGTATTCTTAATTTCAAAAGTACCTTTAGCTATCCAACTACTGTCAGCTTCAGGATCAGCTTCGAATGTTCCGGCAAAACCATTAATGTATGGAACTAATTTTCCGATCTTTTTGTTATCTAAAACATTTAAACATGCCTTTACTAAATCCTTACCTTTACGATTAAGAATATTAGTTGCAAATCCTACTGCGATACCAGATGAACTGTTTAATAAAACGGCCGGAACAACTGGCAAGAAATAATTAGGTTCTATTTCTTCTCCTTCTTCAAATTGCGGTTGAAGTATTTCAAAATCTTTATATAAAAGTCTGAAGTTTTTATGGAGTTTAGTGCTAATGTATCTAGGTGCACCAGCTTCTTGGTTTCTTAAACTACCAAATTGTCCTAATGCTTCTAATAATGGCATTGAATTTTTAAAATCTTGAGCTAATGTTACCATTGCACTAGACAATGAAGCATCTCCGTGATGATAAAACATAGTAGAAGCTACGACCCCTGCTAATTGGAATAATTTCATTGGCTTTTCATTGCCTGTTTTCCAAACCTTATTAGCTGCGCAAATAATCTTTCTCTGAGATGGTTTCAATCCATCAATTACTGAAGGTATCGCTCTTGATTCAACGACATATTTGGCATAATCCAAATAATTTTCATCGAAGAAACTTGTTACTGTCTTTTTTTCTGGTACTAATGTATTCATGATACTCTTGTAATTATTAAGTTTGAATTTACCCAAAACCATGTGCCTTCACTATGTCGAGGATATTTAGAAACGTATAAGTGTTGTTTTAAAATGCATTTATTAGTGAATAGATTTAATAAATTAAACCCTTTTTCAGTAGGTTGTATTAATTTACACATCATTATTCCTTTCCTAGAATTACCCCAATAAACACTATATGTAGCTCCAAGAACTAGCTTAGTAGGGATACGTCTTATTTTGGATTTAGTGTTATTAAACCACATCAGGAAGTCCTAATATTTTTTGTTTACGTGGTTGAGAATCTTTTCCGAACCAAGTGTCTAATATCTCTTTAAAATTTTCGTCTTTAGTTAAAACGAAATATTTAGGATTTTGAATTATTTCTTTATACTCTAAGTTCTCAAGAGCAGCAAGACCTTTTTTGTATTCGACGTTCCAGGTCGAATGAGTCTTAGTTACAGATTTCCAATAATCATATTCTTCTTGAGAATAAAAGCATAAAGTATCTTTTCCTTTTTTAGCAACCAATAAAGGAGTTTCTACTTTACATATTCGGCCTTCATCAAATAACTCAGGCCAATATTTACCAAAGAAATTCATTAATAAACCTGCAATTGAAAATCCATCATGATCTTGATCGGTGTAAATCATGATTTTACCATATCTTAAATTAGTAGGTGATTCTCCGAGTTTTAAACCTATTGCAGAAAGTAGTCCTTTTACTTCTTCGTTTTTAATTACTTCAGCATTAGTTAATTCGGTTACATTTCTGAATTTACCTCTTAACGGAAATGCTCCTTGATATAATGGATCACGGTATTGCATGAATGCACTTTTAGCAGAATCACCTTCGAATATAGCTAAGCTACACATGTGACGATCATTTCTAGCTTTGGCATCAACTAATTTGAGTACTTTATTTTTATCAAGACCTTTATTGAGTTCTCTTAATTGTTTACGTTCTTCTGCTAATGCTTTTTGTTCAGCCCAATCAAGTATTTGCTTTACTATTTCAGATTCAAATACTAGTTTCATTAATTTTTCAGTAACAATATGAACCGAACCGAAATCTCTAGCTTCTGTTTTTAATCTTTCCTTTGTTTGAGAATCAAACAAAGGATTAACAATAGTTGCATTAACGAAAACAAATAAGTGTTGTTTTAATTCCGAAGGTTTTACTTCGATTTTGTGTTTCTTTTTAATTCTTTCACGCAAATAATTAGTCAATTGATTAGTAATGTATTCAACGTGAGTACCACCTAAAATTGTATTAACAGAATTTACAAAAGAAACTGATTGAAAACCATTATTTGATACTCCGAATCCAATTGCCCATTTAGCAGTTGCACTTGTTTCAAAAAATACTTGATCTGAGTACCTTAAACAATAATCTTTGAAATTAGGAAACTTAAATGTTTCTCCATTAAAGATCACAGTTAATTTTGGATTACATGCAGCAACATCGGCTGCTCTTTTACGCATTAATTCATAGGTATCATCATCGATTTTTTCCATTTGAAATAATGCAAGATTGGGCATATATGCAACCTTTGTGTGTGGAGTACCACCTTTAACGATTCTAGGTTCGTTAATTACGTGCATGTGGTCTTCAAAAAGTTGTGTATAAGTTTGTTTGCCATCGCATGTTTCAATGACAAATTTAGTGGAAAAAATATTAGTTAAAGTACTGCCGACTCCATTTAAACCGGCTACATCTCTTTCTTCAGTGTCATCGAAATTTGAGCCAGCTCTTAGATTAGAGAATATAATTTGAGGAATCCATTCATCATATTCTTTATGTTTCTGTACTGGAATTCCGCCGTTATCTAAAATGGCTATTTTGCCGGTTTCAGTATCAACTCGAACAGTTATTTTATTTAGTTTGGGATTACGACGATGTTCATCTGCTGAGTTACTGATGATTTCATCGAATATTTTGAGAAAACCTGGTGTATATTTGACCTGTTTTTTAATGAATTGACCTTGATCGTTTAATAACCATTCTTCATTTTCATGCGGTTTATTTGAACCAACGTACATACCTGGACGAAGTAATACGTGTTCAATGTCGGTTAGTTTTCTATACTTTTGTTCGTTATCTTTTACCATTTCTGATGTTTATTTTAATGCATATAAAGTCTTTGTCCTTCAAGCCATCCGGCTGATTCTTCAAGAATTGTAATTTTTCCATCATTATTGAATACAATTGCTTGTTCAAATGGAAATGTTTTTTTAAGTTCATCTGTAACTTTTATTACTATACCATCTTTTGGTTTCAGCATTGTTATCAGGACTTGATGCAATAAATCATTCATTATTGCTTGTTCTTCGCAGTTAGTTGTCATAGGTTATTTGTTGAATCGATTAAAGACGGCCGGTGTTATTTCAATTTTTTCTGATCTTTGAAATTCTATAAGATTAGTAGATCCTGTATAGCTCATTGCTGAACGTAAATAGTCTTCTAAATTTTCAACGAATCCGGCTACTGTATATTCGACTTTATTATACTTACTTATGCCTTCGGCGGTTTTAAGATTTTCTCTGCCCCAGGCTTTTTGAACCTCTTTAGTAGACATACCTCTATAATTTTTGAATAATCCATCGGTTTTCATTATATTTTGGTATGCTCTTTTTGAACGTTCATCTAATATATGGTAAGGTTCTTGTTCATAAAAAGAATTATCTACTCCTTTTCTATAAATTGTTCCTGCACTTTCAACACATTTATTAAGCATAGAACCTAACATTACGTAATCTGCACCTAATGCTAATGCTTTATTTATGTCAGCGAATTTTTTAATTCCGCCGTCTGCTACTATTTTAGTTTTATAATCTTTGAGAATTCTCCATCCATGACAAGATCGTATTAAATTTGCCATTCCATAACCTACCCCTGTTTGAACAGAAGTTAAACAGCCGGCTCCACCACCTATTCCTACCCTAATATAATCGACTCCTATTTCAGCATATCTTTTATACGTATCAGGATTGGCAATATTGCCTACCATGAGAACTAATTTATCGCCATATTTTTCTTTAGCTTCTTTTGCGAGATAATATAGTTGAGCCATGTGCCCATTTGCAACATCAATAAGAGCGTAATATTTTTCTTGATCTTGATCGAAATCTAAATCATTTTCAATAAATCGTTCTTTAAACTCTTTTAATCCATAAGATGCAAAAACATTTTTTATACAACTGTGGAATGAATCTTGTGACCTAGGTAAAACAACATTGATTTTGTTTTCTAACCAAAATTCAAAGTTTTCAGGATCGACGACCGTGTCCATTGGAGCAGTCATAATTGGAAGCATTTCGTTTTCATCATACGGATTAACTTGTCGTCTCGAGTTTATAGTGGATAATACGGCAGGTGTTAATAAAATGTCATCTAAATCGTAGGTCATTCTTTAGGTTTGTTAGGTGAGAAATTATAGTGAAATACTTTACCTCTGAAGTTTGAAGGTAATTCAAATGAAGTGTCACCTTCTTGATCATCGTCAATATGAGAGATATGAAATTCTGATATTAATGGGAGTAATTGATTGTATATCGAAGAGCCTCCAATTACCCAGATATCGCTGTGTGCAGTTGTACATTCGCCCATTAATGATTGGTGACTATATGCACATCTTACTGCATGAGGGAGTGTGTGGTAGTTAGTTCCAACGACTAACATTGTTCTATTGATTAATTCTTTACATTGTAGGTCGTTTTCAAATGTTGTTTTACCGACGATAAGAATATTAATACCTTCGCCAATTGTCATTTTTTTGAAATGCTTAAAGTCTTCGCTTGACCTCCAAAGCATTTGTCCATTCTTTCCAATAAATCCTTTATTGTTAATTGCTATTATTGCTTTCATAATACCCTAATTATACCAAAATCGACAACTTGCGTTGTCGATTTAAAATATCGGTTTATCTATTTCTTTGTGATCCCATTTTTTATAACTTTTTTCGTTGTCTGACCATCCATTTGTTTGTCTACATACCATTGGTAAACAAACTCTAACGTCATATCTCCATGATTTATTGATTGCGATATCAATATGTTCAAAATCACTCATTCCTAAAAAGTAATCATAAAATTTTTCATGAACACAATATAAAGTTAATGCAGCAAACGGACCTAGTACTTTTCCTTCCTTAGTCCATTTGCCCCAATATAAATGAGATAAAAATACGTCAAATTCTTCTGGAATACTTTTTAAGAAAAAGTCCCATGCACCCTTATTTGTAAATTGAAGATCGTCTTCTGCTATTATAACTCTTGGCAATTTTCTTTCTTTAGCATCTCTAACAATCATTTTGTGAGACCTACTGATTGCAGTTCTAGGACGAGTTTCAATAAAAATTCCATCCCAAATTTTATAATCAGAAATATTTTGTTCTTTAAGTTCTTTTAAAAAACTTTTTTCTCTTTCTGCTCGATGTGGATATTTAGGATCGTTTGGAAGATGAATAATATTTAATGTATTAGTCATTTAATGAATTTTCACTATACACTTTAATTTCAAGATCAAAGAAACTTAATCCGTCTGTTGGTGTTAAACTAGAATCCATTAAATATAGCATTATAGTATTAGCATCAACTCTTTCGATATGTACGAATTTATATCCAGATGGTGACGGTGGGCTTATTAATATTGCATTTTGTGCAATTACACCAGAATAAATAAATGCAGTTTTAAATTCAGGAAATGCATCGTTTAAAGTTCCTCTATAAACACCTGTTGTCATTCTTTCCCATGTGACATTGCCGTCAAAGTCAGAAGTGCCTAATACATTATCGTATGGATTATTAGTTCCGTTTTGAAACAATTGACATGCGTAAACTGAATATGTACCAACAGAAGATTTGAATTCTAATCCAGTTTCATCGTTTTTAACACACACTGCTTTTCCACCTTGACCGGTTAATGATTTAGGGGCATCACTTAGCCAACCGAATTTTGCCATTGTTATTAATATTTAGTTTTATTTATTTTCAAAAATAAATATAGATATGAAGTCTTTCTTAAAAACGTTTGAGTCTTTTGTTGTTAATCCTGATGGAAAATTGGAAGATATTTCATTTCATGGTGATTTAGGTAAGCCTCGTCAATTTGATTTAATTATTATATATGATTCTAGTTATGTTGATATTGATGAATTTACAGATAGAGCAGAATATCTTTTACATCATGTTTTTGATGATTTAAGATATGCTGAATTAATTAATAAAAATCAGAATAATAATTTTAGTGGTAAGCCTGAGTGGGAGTACGAGGATGAACAAGTTAAAATAAGATTTAGTGCTACTGCCTCAGATGAAGATATTTCTTCTATAATAAAATTATTAGAAGATTATGCAGAATATAATGAGACTCCTATTTCGGTTGAAATAAATGAAGTACATGAAATATAAAAAAGCGACATTTTAAATGTCGCTTTTTTAATGTGTTAGGAAATTCTAAAGTGTATTTTAATTAGACTGTTTAGGGCTGCTGTACCTACGTTAGCTACTCTAATTACTGCACTGCCTGCTGTGATTGATACGATCGATAAATTCACGATACCGTTTCCTGCGTTTACTGGAGTCAATTGAATAATTGAACCTGCAAGAATTTTAGCACTAGTTAAAGTGAAGGTGAAAGAAGTATCAGCAGCATCAGTTAAAGCTACTGTTGTTATTACTCCTGAATGTGTGTCTAATGTAACACCAGTTGTTTTAGAAGTTGCTTGGGTAACAACATCTGTTGTTGAAAATTCGAATGCAGTTTCAGCTGCATTAATAACTAAAGATTTGTTAGCATAACCTGTGTAGTCATGTGGAGAATCTGATAAACCTTTTAAAAGCATAGTATTGTTGAGTTTTAGATATTTATTTGAAAAATCAACAATATATTTCTAATTATTAAGGATAAATTTGAATTTCGATATACACATTACGTAGTCCGTCAACGGGTGTGCCTGAAAAATCAAAGGATGATATTGTTATTGTATTAGTATCTATTTTTTCAACAGATATAAATCTTTTATTAGAAGTAAAATTAGTTATTATTAATCTTGTTTGTGGTGAAAATAATCCAATTGCTCCGCCTGTGTATACTCCTTCGCTAATTCTTAACCATGATATATCTAATCCTACTGTATTTAGTAAAACTCTAGCTTGAACTTCACCAAACATATCTCCGCTTTGACTAAGTTCAGCAATATATTTTAAGCAATCCGGTGTGGGAGTCGGAATGTTTTCAAATTCTAGAGTAGTTTCATTTCCGCTTACTCTAACAAATTTTCCATTTTGTCCAACAAATGAATTTGGAGTATCTGTTAATCCTAATAAAGTTGACATTAAAGATAATCTTTAATGCTATTTATTTGCATTGGCCCTCGGAATCGAACCGAGCCAGGTGGTTTTGGAGGCCTCCTCGCCTACTCTTGGAACATTGGCCAACGTATTATATGAAGTCTATGCTAGCTTTTAAACTATCCTTATAATAAGGAATTTCTAAACTTCTTTTTCCATCTAAACTTTCAAGAACAATAAAATATCTGTTTCCATCATCAAAAACTGGTGTTCCTATTTCTGCTATTTTAAATCCATTTATTCCTGTAGATTTATTTAGCTTACCTATCATTTTTGGTGATATAGTTTTATCTTCTGTTAAAGAAGAAACAAATGATAAGACTAATTCTGCTAATCTTATTTTATCTTCGTTTTTCATTGTTATAATTTTGCACGGATAGAGAGATTCGAACTCCCATCAAAGGTTTTGGAGACCCGTATGCTACCGTTGCACCATACCCGTGTATTACTTCTTCTTATAAAACTTAAATACTTCTTCTAATTGTTTTGGGTCTTTAACATAAAATTCCCAATCATCTTTGCTAACCTCTTTTTCATTTACATCAATTGTAAAAGATTTAGGTTCAAATGGAAATTCTTTTACATATTGTCTACTTAATATTTTTTTGCCTTCTAATAAAGCTGATCCTGTATAAGTATGACCGTGTTGATTTTTCCAAATAATAGCGTCTAAGTAATAAGGATCGCTATTTTCACTTTCTTTAAATAAAGCATAGCATCTTTTGTTTTGCCAAACTCCATCGAAAGGAGCGAACCATTCATCTTTTTCGTTCATGATTGGAGCTATTGGCTGAAACATTAATAATTTTTTCAATGTTTGAGTTATTGCTCCTGCTGTATAAGGTGCTGAACCGCCGCTTTGACCTGAGTTTCCAAATTTTTCAATTAGGTTGAGAATTTCTGGAACAAAATCTTCGATTATAGCAGTATCACCTTTTCTTTTAGCTTCACGAACTACTAAATTTATTTCTTTTTGAGCAAAATCTTTTAAATTAGACTCATTGATTGAGTTGTCTATTTTAACTAATCTTACTCCTTCGTGTAAAAATTTAATAAGTTTTTCATTTATGTCTAATTCTGATGAGAATTCGTTGAAATTCTTTAGTTTCATTTAAATGAATATTTCTTATTATTTATTTTACTAAAGTGGACCGTGCAGGATTCGAACCTGCGAACTTCGTAAAGCAGGAGGTTACAGCTCCTGTGCGTTGACCGCTTGCATACCGATCCATTACATCAAACGACTTAATTCAAACTCTATTCGATTTAGAGTCTTAATTGTTTTGAATTTTTCGTTCATTAATTCTTTAATTTTTAGAGCTTTATCTATTTCTGATTGTGGCTCTTCGACTAAGAATAATTCTGATAATCTGTGAGAACATTTCATTGTTGCTGATACTTTGCAAATGGGGTCTGGTATTAAAGACGATTTAGTATCTATGAATAATACTCTGCCTTGATTTGTCCAATTGCCTACTTCAATTAGTTGTTCCATAAAAAATATTTTGTGCCATTGATCGGGCTCGAACCGATTTACTGAGAGTCCACTACGTCAATTTGTTAATCAGATCGGTTTTACAGACCGACGACGTTACAATGGCTTGCTGTGCCCTCGACAGGATTCGAACCTGTGATGGATTTTATTCATTCGCTTAAGAGACGATTCCTTTCGGCCGCTCAGGACACGAGGGCATTTAAAGAGAAGCAACAAATTCTGCAGCTAATAGATTTAGAACTCTGTTGCTAAGGTCAGAGTTGCTTCTCTCCATTTGATTTAAAAGCAAAGATCTGATGTTTTCATAAGAAAAATTTCTAACTTCTCTTAAGAAGAACATTTGATAGTTTCCATGGCCGTTTGGAAACAGGGTCACTACCACTGTGACATGACTTTTGTTGTTTGAGTATTGAACCCAACATCTGCGAAAAGCTCTGTGAAACTCTCTTTCAAAAGATTGAGCTAATTCTCTAAAGTCTGCATGTCTTAAATGTACTACTTCCATTTTATTAAATTAAGTCCCCCCTACAGGATTCGAACCTGTGATGGCTTATTAGGCTCCGGTTTAAAAGACCGTTGTATTCGGCCGCTCTACACAAGAGG
>Ga0116192_1001730_pt1 | contig 15019 bp, 12 predicted proteins | sample AD_UKC113_MetaG_FD_89876 | JGI IMG/M metagenome (GOLD analysis project Ga0116192, IMG submission 89876) | Active sludge microbial communities of municipal wastewater-treating anaerobic digesters from Hong Kong - AD_UKC113_MetaG | ecosystem: Engineered > Bioreactor > Anaerobic > Digestate... | reverse complement strand
TTCCCCTTCTCCGCAACGATCATGTCCACCCCGTCCGTGTAAATGATCAGGCGCGTGAGGGGTTCAGCGTCCGGCAATATGGAGGCCAGATTCTCTATCCCGACTCTCACCTTTTGAAGGCTCAGCCCCTTCTTTCTCAACGAGACCAGCACGCGCAGCTTGACGATCTCCTTGAAGGAAAAGAAGAAGCATTTCCCTTCTCTCGCGGGGCAAACCAAGCCGGTCCGCGCCCAATACTTCAACTGATTCGCAGTCGCCCCGGTGAGTCTCTCTACCAGCCGTGTCGGATACACTTCCTAAACCCCGCCTTCAGTTGAAAAAGCTTACAATACGGCGCATTTTTAACCCAGTTTAGACATAACTGTTCCCATGGTCAAGTGAAAATTGACACGTGATCTCGGAATGCGCCCGCTTGCACGAAGAAAGGAATGATAGCGATAGCGACCGGTCACGTCTGGAAAATGGACCGGTCTCTACCTTGATTGTAAACAAAAACGGGAGCATAATGGAGCCTAACTCATCATGGAGACCGGCCTGACGGCAAAACGGCCGGCATCGCTGGAAGTGTTCCTCGATCGGTGTGCGCAAATGCATCGGTGACAGAGGCAAAGACGTAGTCCTGATTGAGCAAAGACAGGAACGCCATCAAGACAGTTCCCCAGGAGTAATGAATGAGTATAGCGGGCACGAAGCCGGCAATGACAAAATCCAGAATGGGCGCATGGATCATCAACACCAGCAAGCACCTGTATAATTTTGACAATACGAACCCAAGCTTCACCTCACTGGAGAACCTCTTTTTCGCCGGAAAGTGCGGCAGTCTTCTCGTCAAGATCTCAGCCGATGCAACGGAACAGCTCTCCGATACGAAAGTGAAGGCACATGCACGACTATGCGGAATCAGCGGCCCGGAGCTAAGGATCTACCTGGATACGCTAAAGGCCTCCGGGTGCATCGATTGGGACAACACGCACTCTGTTTACGAGGTTCTGGCCTTTACACGACAGCGCGTCCTTGAGACGGCTTCGCAGATCCTCCTTGGCGCTGTAGGGATTACACCCATAGAGCAGGTTTTGCCGGAATTCCTTGAATACTGTTTGGTTCGACCACGCCTGGAGGCAGAAGCGAAAGCCTTTCTCTCTGAAAGATTGAAGGAGAAGGATGTGAATCACCTCCTTGGCCTGGTGGCAAATTTCGAGCTCCTTGGGGTTTTGCCTATTCGGTCAAAGAGCGATCGGCTCTTTTTCAACAGTTACCAGTTCGGCAATCGCGCCGAGGACATTGGGAATGCTCTTTCAGCCCTGTCCACGGAACTACGCGAGAAACTCAACGAGCTACTGGAGAAAGTCGCCAGCCGCCCTGGGATTCCACCTGAAGATACAGGGATACCGGTTGAGATCAGGAAGATGGCCATCGGACTTGGATTGGTCGAGGTATCGAAAGTGCCAAGCTCGGCAGGCGATGCAAAATTCCTTACTCTGCCCCGACTCGCTCCCCCGTCTGTAGGCGTCGAGACTGAGCGCCTTGAAGAGGATGTCTTCCACCATGCGAAGATACTTCTATCGTCTCTGCGATTTGGTGAGCTACGCTCCTCGCTGTCACGCGGCAGGATTATCGATCCGCCAGTGCTCGTCAATGCCTTGCTTCAGCGCGACCGAGTGGGACCTTGTACAGCAATAGGTCAGGACTACACCCTGCCAGAGGGAGAGGGGATTATCCGTACAGTCCGGGCAAGTCACAAACCGGGAAACCAGTTTTACATGGAGCTGCGCCGGAGGGAGCCTGCTGAAATCGTGTTGAATATTCTCGAGTCAGGTTCCGTATCGACCGTGAGTGGGAGCATGCTGCAGCAAAGTCTGGAGCTGCCGACAGGATTCGTAGGTCCCGAGGCATCCAGAGTGCCCGCAAGATCCAGGCTGGTAAAGAACGATCCTGAAACCATGAAACGATTCCTTGAGGCGTTGAGGACATGAAGCCGATCGAAAAGAAGAAGGGAAACAGCCTGGAGTTTCTAACCGCCTCCTACTTTCAGGCTCATGGATACCTGGTCAGACGAAGCGTAAAGCTTTCAGTCGCGGCAGGCACTGCGGAGGCAACCGATATCGATCTCCTTGCGATTCGGTTCAACACTCCTCTCGCCGAGGAACGGGTTGTTGTGGACTGCAAGGACCGAAAGAAGTCCCACCCCTTTGAGCGCATACTCTGGACGCTCGGCCTTTCTTCCTTTTCGCGTGCGCAACGGGCGGTGGTTGTGACTCCGAAAGTCCCCTGGCAAGCCCGCGAGTTCGCGGCTCAGGGCGCGGTTGAAATCCTGGATGCGCTGGACCTGGAGACATTTCTCGATAGTGCGGGCGGAAAGATCCAGGCCTTTGGTGAAGCGGATCCTGAAGTCGCCAATCAATTCGAAGTCTGCAAGAAGCATATGGGGGAAGAGAATAAACACCTTTTGAGGGAGGACCTCAAACTGAGGCAGATGTTGACGATTGGCTCACCTCTTACGAATTTCAACCGCGTGGTGGCAACGTTCTCGATGATTAAGAAACAGCCCGCCGGTATCAGGGACGATGTTGCCTGGATAAGCCGCTACATTTGCTTCAACGCCGCCGTAGTGGCTGCTGTCATGCTCGTCAGGTTCTCCGCAGAATCGAAGTGGACACCTGAAAAAGACTGGTCAGCTTACGCCCGAAAGAAGCTCACCTACGGGGACACGTCTCCGGTAAAGGCACAGCAACTTGCAAAGCTCGCTTTTGGGACTGACTTTTTTGAAGGTCTGCCTCCGCCGCATTATACGGACGAAATCATCGAAGTGATCAAGGCCTTGATATCGCGCCCGGACATTGCTGTACAGGTTCCCTATGCACTGGATTACCACCTTCTGGGCTGTGTGCTGGGAAAGACACCAAAGGATGCAGTGCATCCCGTACTGGGAGCAAGGCAGGAGGAAGTTCTCAAGATGGGAAAACGGATTCTGTCGGCTCTGGCCTATGCTGCCGAAATGGACGTCAGCATTTGGGAAGATGAAAACACGTCGACAGTTCCCAAGGACAGGGCACGTTAGATTAGCGGGCTACAAAGCTGAGAACTTTGTTGCACAGCGAGGAATCACTGGAAATTTGGGGAGCCCCGTGAGTCAATTTTGGGAGGTCTTCGGATGGCAGAGGTTGTCCGGCTCGTTTGAGAGGGGGAAAGCCTATGAAGGGCAAGATCGTCACGGAGGCTCTACTGGAGATGTACTACTTTCAGGCCATCAGAGACCATTTTGCTTCGGCCTTTGGGGCTCGTGTATTCCGCATTCTTAAGCCCAGCCAGAGGCAAGAGGGCTGGGTGGGCTTCGATCAGGGTTGGGTTTTAACCGAGCTCTCCAATGAGCAGTTCTATTCCGAGCTGGAAACCGCGCTCCCATCCGGAGCAACGAGCCTTTCCCGGTTCTACTTCGGCTTTTTTCTTCAGTTCAAAGTAGTGGAGATAATGAACCGGAGAAGCAGATACTCTCCTCGGGGCTTCACTGCAGACTACTTCCGCTCGGAGCTGGACCTGACGAGATCGAAGGAATCCGGTGCCATACAGCACCACCTGCTCATAGCTTTATCCGGGATAAACGGAGCATCCGTCGCATATGCCTGCCCGATGTTCTTCAATATCGATGCCATCTATGATCCGCCTGATTTGAATCACCTCAGGTGCGTACCAGTCACGGACCGAACGCCGCCCTTTGATGAAGGAGAAAGACATTTCATAGCTATTCAGAATCCCACTGACAATTGGGGCTTCTGGTGTAGTCAACCCGTTTACATGCGACACGTCTCGTTCACCGACTGGGTCAGCAAGAACACGGAAAATGGCCCCAAACCCATGGATGGAATGCAGCTCCGGGACTTGATCGAATCATCCGCCAGTGTCGCCCGCGAGCATGCCTTCTGGCTGGACTCTGATGAGCGCAAGGACCCGTCATCATTGCTGCCACGATCGTTTACCGTAGTAGAGATGAGAGCAACTGAACCGTGATCGTGTTCTAAACCAATGTCCTGACTTCGCACTGTGCTTTCACGGTGCCGTCTTGCCTGGAGGCTCTTCCACGCTATACCGGCGGCTATCAAGCGATCGCCAGGGAACCCTACTCTGACAATTCCACCTCGCAGGTCGATCCCGGAAGAGAGCACTTTTCGGGAATGGATTAACCTGTGATCACACCAGAATTGAGTTGAGCCCAGCCAGCTGACTTCCTCGGAATGTAGCAGAGGATGACCTCCCGATTAGCATGCGGCAGGCATGGTGGAAGGGCCATGATCCGAGATTTCGATGTAGGCGGAATGGTGAGGTCATGAGGTCCATGACGCACTGGCGAACTATGTGCTTGGCGTCGCCCCCGACGAGCATGGACTGTTCTTCGACGAACTGCGGGCTTGCCTTGGTGAAGGTCTTTTTGGCAAACCGGCCGCATTACTCGGCCCCCCTTACCTTGGCGGGGCGGAAGAACTGGAGAAAGCATTTGACCTTGGTTATAATCAGGGGCACCCAATCTTAGCCCGCAATGCTTAACAGATCGTGATCTACGGGCTCCTCCGGCAGAGGTGCTGCCGCTTTTTCCAACTAAGGGCATCCCGATGAACGAGATGCTTCTCTGTGGCGGCTATCCTGCCCTGTTTTTTCTGAGCTTTGCGGCTTCGACACTTCTTCCCGTAGGTTCGGAATGGCTGCTCGTGGCTCTGATCCTCAAAGGCTTCAGTCCAGCCATGACAGTGGCGGTCGCTACTTTTGGCAACTACCTCGGGGCGTGCTCGACATTTTGGATCGGCAGCTACGGGTCCCCTATTTTGATTCGAAAAGTGCTGCGCATCGATGAGGCCTCCCAGGAGAGGGCAAGCAGGTACTACAACCGCTATGGCGTCTGGTCCCTTTTCTTCTCATGGCTGCCCATCGTGGGGGACGCCCTCTGCCTTGCCGGCTGGCTGTTCGGAGTGGGCTTCCTCCGATTCTCTTTGCTCGTGTTTGGTGGAAAGCTCGTTCGGTATGCATCTGTTGCCGTGATCACGCATGTGGCCTCTGGATAGAAAAGGATCGACCAGTCCCATTACCGGGGCAGGCAGGACTAGCTTACCGGGCAAAAGGTGTGTAAGAAGGATGCGCACCTCTGTAGTGAGTAAGGGCGAATATGCCTCTGAGGCTTTAACTTTATAGAAGAGACGGGTTCCCTGTGTTCCCGGTCCAAAGTTCAGGGGGCAACATGCAAGTCCGAAGGGTCACAAAGAGTATGCCAAAATTCATGCGATCAGGAGCTCCGGTTGCCATTGCGACCGCCGTACTCTTTGGGGCGAGCACCCCGTTTTCAAAAATCCTCCTCGGCAGAGTCGATCCGATGCTCCTGGCGGGGCTCCTGTACCTGGGCTCCGGATTGGGCCTTACGCTTTGGCGGCTGGTACGAATGGGGTTTCAGAAGAGGGGCAATGGAGAGGCCTCTCTAAGAGCGGCCGATCTCCCATGGCTTGGAGGAGCCATTCTGGCAGGCGGTGTTGCAGCTCCCGTCCTGCTCATGATCGGGCTCAAGGCAACGTCGGCATCTTCAACCTCTCTTCTCCTGAATCTCGAAGGGGTCTTCACGGCAACGCTCGCCTGGTTTGTATTCAAGGAAAACTTCGATCGGCGCATCCTACTGGGCATGGTAGTTATCACTTTGGGGTGTGTTGTTCTATCGTGGTCGGGTGAGGAGCCCTTCTTCATCTCCTGGGGGTCTCTTGCCGTGATCGGGGCCTGCTTTTCCTGGGGAATCGATAACAATCTGACGCGGAAGGTTTCGGAAGGAGAACCGCTTGAGATTGCCGCGGCCAAGGGTCTCATTGCGGGAGCTGTCAATACGGCTATCGCCCTGGCGAGCGGTGCCGCTCTTCCCGCTCCGTGGCCACTGTTTGCCTCTGCCTGTGTGGGGTTTCTTGGATACGGTATCAGTCTCATGTTCTTTGTTCTTTCCCTGAGACACCTCGGAACTGCCAGAACAGGAGCGTACTTCTCTTTGGCTCCCTTCGTCGGCGCTTTTATTGCGATTCTGATTCTCGGAGAAGGTGTCACCCTGAGTTTCCTTGCCGGCGCCGTCCTCATGGGCATCGGTGTGTGGCTGCATCTTACCGAGTGCCATGAGCACGAGCACCAGCACGATGCCTTCGAGCACAATCACAGCCATGTTCATGATGAGCACCACCGGCATCACGCCGACTGTCTGCTGCAGGATGACACGGCCCACTCCCACGTGCACGCGCACTGTGAAGTGCTGCATCACCATCCGCACTATCCGGATATTCACCACCGGCACGAGCACTGTTAAAGCACAGACCGACGACAACTTCCTTCCACCCTTGTTTGGAATTGATTTGAGCAGGAGGATGTTGGACAAGGAGGCACGATATGGCGAAGCAACTTTCCGCGATGGGGCAACACAGACGCTCACTATGGGTTACCTTTGCATTCACATTCATATACTTCCTGGTTGAGCTCATAGGCGGGATTCTTACGAACAGTCTGGCGCTCCTTGCCGACGCCGCCCACATGATGACGGATGTCGGCGGGCTGGCCCTGGCCCTGTTTGCTTCCTGGATAGCCTCAAAGCCGGCAACCCCGAGCAAGACCTACGGCTATTACCGTGTGGAGATCCTTGCGGCGCTCCTCAACGGCGTCATCCTTTTTCTGCTCTCTTTCTACATCGTTTATGAAGCCTACCGCCGCTTCCAATCCCCGCCCGAGGTGGCAAGCCTTCCCATGCTTGCCGTAGCTGTGGTAGGCCTTGCCGTCAACCTGATCGGCATCTGGAACCTTCGTGGGGGCTCGAAGGAGAGTCTGAACGTACAGGGTGCCTTTCTGGAAGTCGTGAGTGACACCCTTGGATCTGTCGGTGTCATCGTTGCCGCAGGCATCATGGCGGCTACGGGATGGTACTATGCCGATCCGATTTTCGGTGTGGCCATCGGTCTCTTCATCCTGCCTCGCACATGGAAGCTCATGAGCCAGGCGGTTCACATCCTACTCGAGGGCACACCCTCGCATATCAACCCGAAGGCGGTCGAGGATGCCATGTGCGCCGAGCCCGGGGTTCTCACCGTGCATCACCTCCACGTGTGGACAATCACATCGGGGATCGAAGCCTTGAGCGGACATGTTGTGCTTGTTGAAGGAACCAAAGCCGATGCGGCACAACGAATCCTCGAAAATCTCAACCAACGGCTTAAGAATGAATTCGGTATTGATCACACGACACTCCAGGTGGAGTACACGGATCTGGTCTCAGGGGAAAACGGGCCTTAGGCCCTGAATTTCAGGACGTTTCACTCATTTCTCACTCTCTTGATGGCAACCGGGGGAGGCGCGAAGGTGCGCCCGCTGCACCTGGGCGCGCCGTCTCACAAGGGTTTGAATCCTGGCAGCCAATTCCCTGGACACGAAAGGTTTGGCGAGGAAGTCATCAGCGCCCGAGTCCAGTCCGAGGACTATTTCCTCGACGGTGGGATTGGCGGATAGAAGCAGTACGGACGCCGCCGAGCCATTGCGGCGGAGCGCTCCCACGACCTCGATTCCACTCATTTGCAGCAGGCGGAAATCGAGGATGATCACGTCATGAGCTTCCGCCGTGGCCAAACGAATGCCGGTTTCGCCGTCCAGGGCCACATCGACGCTGAAGCCTTCCTCTTCCAGGCATTTCTTGATGAAGCAGGCTACTTTCTTCTCGTCTTCCACAACCAGGAGTCGCACTCCCGGGCACCCCGAATGGAGCTGGATCACGGGTTTTGTGCCCTGTTTGACAGGGCGATGTAGATCATTCCCCTGCCCCTGTGCACCAGGAAAAGGACCGGAGCCTGGTCGTCCGCCCCGGCAACCTGCTCTTCGACCTCATCGACGGATTTCACCGGCTGGTGGTTCACCTCGACTATGACATCCCCTTCCTGGATGCCCGCCTCATCGGCAGGGCCTCCCGGCTGAACGTCCGCGACGTACGCGCCGTATTCGAGCCTAATTCGATGCTCCCGGGCCACTCGAGGTGTCACGTCCTCCAGCATCATGCCCAGTTGTTCCTGGAATTGTCCTTCGAGCTCTTCGAGGTCGGCCCGGTCCGGCTGGAGTCTTGCGATTCTAATCCTGAGCTCCTTTTCATTATCGTGCCGCAGGACCGTCACGGTGACCTCCTCGCCCACGGAGCTCGATGCGACCATTGTGGCCAGATCCTGGCTGCTTTTCACTTCCTTGCCGTTGTAGGCAACGATGAGGTCACCGTGTTCAATGCCTGCCCTTTCCGCTCGAGACCCGTCAAAGACGTCGGCCACAAGGGCTCCCTTGCGCTCACCGAGCTTCAGGGCCGAGGCGATTTCCGGAGTGATGCTCTGAATATTGACCCCGAGGTAGCCTCGGGTCACCTTTCCCTTGCTCACGAGCTGAGGAATCAACGGCTTGGCCGTATTGATGGGTATCGCGAACCCGATTCCCTGCCCGTGGGCCATGACGGCCGTATTGATCCCGACCACCTCTCCTTTCATGTTGAAAAGAGGCCCCCCTGAATTGCCCGGATTGATCGAGGCGTCCGTTTGAATGAAGTCGTCATACGGACCGGCCCCGATGACCCGGCCCTTGGCGCTCACGATCCCCGAAGTGACGGTCTCGCCCAGCCCGAACGGGTTACCGATGGCGAGTACCCAGTCGCCAACCTTCAAACTTTCGGAGTCGCCCATTGCCGCCGCCGGCAGGTCCTTGCCGGCGGCGACTTTCAATACCGCCAGGTCCGTCTTGGGGTCTCGCCCTACGACCCTGGCACTGAGCTCACGCTTGTCTCCCAGGATGACTCTCACCTCCCTGGCGCCTTCCACCACATGGTTATTGGTGAGTATGGAGCCGTCACTGCTTATGATAACCCCCGACCCGGCCCCCTGCACCAACTGGTTTCCACCGTTGCCCGGAAACCGGCCTTCGTTGCGGTGAAACCGGTCGCCGTTGCCGAAGAACTCATCATAGGGATCGTACGGCTCCTCACCAGGGCCTTGAGGCCCATGTATCGCCGCGTTTTCGATCTTGGTCACCTTCACATTGACCACCGAGAGCGTGAGCTTCTCCGTCAGCGGGGCGAATGATGCCCCAAAAGGTTGGCCGAACAGTGGAGCGAGGGAGGGGGCAGGAACGGGTGCCGAGGGTTCCGCGCTCACGTGCTTCTCCGCTTCGCTGTTCTGCGCGGACGAGGGACCCGTCCAGTTGAACCCGGCCGTCAGGAGAACCCCGGCTGTCAGAAATGACATGGCCACGGCCGTCACCGTCTTCAATCCATAGCGCCTGTTTTCGAGCGATTTTCTCCATTTGCCGATCATTCTTCTATCTCCTCTATCATCGATACTGACGATGTTACCGGTCTTACCAATATTTCTCATCATTAACGAAAGGAGTCGGGATTGCCGACTCTTGAACCATCAGTTCAAACACTCGCGCGATCACTCCTTTCCCTTTACGGCAAGAAGCCTCAGGCCGTTGAATATCACCAGCAGGGAAGCGCCCATGTCCGCCCCGACGGCCATCCACAGGGTGGCCAGGCCCGAAACGGCAAGTATAATAAAGACGGCTTTGACCAGGATCGAGAACACCACGTTCTGCTTGATGGTCCCGACCGTCTTCCTGCTGAGGCGTACCAGAAACGGCAGCCGGGAAAGATCGTCGGTCATGAGGGCGATGTCGGCGGTCTCGAGGGCGGTATCCGTGCCGATGGCGCCCATGGCGATACCGATGGTGGCAAGGGCCATGGGTGGGGCGTCGTTGACACCGTCGCCGACCATGGCGACCTTGCCGTGCTCCCTCATAAGCTTACTTATGATCGTTGCCTTGTCTTCCGGCATCATCTCGGCGTGGACCTCATCCACGTCGAGAGATTCGGCAATGGCTCGCGCGGTCCCGTGATTATCCCCCGTGAGCATCACAATCTTTTCGATCCCGCTCGCCTTGAGCTCCTCGATAGCAGCCCGGCTTTCTGCGCGAACCTCATCGGAGATGGCGATGATCCCGACGGCTTGGTCCTCGTCGGCCACGATCACGGCGGTTTTCCGCTCACTTTCGAAACCGAGCATCTTTGCGTCGATTACAGCGCTGCATTTGCCCAGCTCCTTGATGAGCCTGTGATTGCCGATATAGAGGGTCCGACCGTTGAGCCGGGCTTTCACCCCTTTTCCGGTCATGGCCTGAAAATCGGCCGGGACGGCGCAGCTTATTCCTCTTTTTGCCGCTTCCCGCACGATGGCGGCCCCGATCTGGTGCTCGGAGCGGCATTCCACGGCAGCCGCCAGGGTGAGGACATCCGCTTCCGAATGGCCGTTAAGCGCCACGACGTCCGTCACCACGGGGACGCCGCCTGTAAGAGTTCCCGTCTTGTCGAAGGCGATCGTTTTAAGCGAGCCTGCTTTCTCGAGGTATACGCCTCCTTTTATGAGCACCCCGTTTCGGGCGGCAACGGTAAGGCCTGAAACGATGGAAACGGGAGTCGAGATCACCAGGGCACATGGGCATGAGACCACCAGCAGCACCAACGCCCGGTAGAACCACGCATCGAAGGGAAGGCCGAAGGCCAGCGGCGGCACCGTCGCCACCAGCACGGCGGCACCTATGACGGCGGGGGTGTAGTATTTTGCGAATTCCTCCACGAAGCCCTGCGACGGCGCCTTCTGTGCCTGGGCTTCCTCGACCATGTGGATGATCCGCGAAAGAGTGGTGTCCTTATGGTCGTGGGTCACTTCCACTTCGAGCGAGCCATTCTGATTGATGGTCCCCGCATATACGGCGTCGCCCGGGTTTTTCTCAACCGCCATGGATTCCCCGGTGATGGGGGCCTGGTTGACATAGGAAGAGCCTTCCACGACACGGCCGTCCAGGCCGATCTTTTCTCCCGGCCTGATGACTATCGTTTCCCGGATCCGAACCGCGTCCACCGGCACCCTTTCATCCCGGCCGTTCCTCCTTACGATGACTTCGCTGGGAGAGAGCTCCATGAGCGAGCGTATGGCTTTCCTGGCCCGGTTCATGGTCAGATTCTGGAGGATGTTGGCCACCGAGAAGAGAAACAGGATCGAGGCTCCTTCCAGCCATTCCTCGATGACTCCCGCCCCGATTGCGGCGGTCATCATGAGAAAGTTCATGTCGAGGCTCAACGTTCTAACGGCCATCAGCCCTTTTCTGGCAATGAACCAGCCCCCTGTAACCATCGCCAGAACATAGAGAGGGTCTGTCACCGCGTGGGGGTAGCCGGCCCATGAGAAGAGAAACGCCGCCAGTATGAAGGCTCCGGAGAGGCAGGTGAGGACCACGTGCTTGTGCCGCTCCCAGAAAGATTCCGCGGCGAGCTCGCTCCCCCCGAGCCTTCCCTTCATGCCGGTCGCATCGATGGCTCGAATGATATCTTCGAGCTTGACCCTGGAAGGATCGTATTCGATGACAACCTCGCGGGCCACCAGGTTGAACTTGAGGTCTCCCACGCCCGCCAGTCTTTTGAGCTGCTTTTCGATGATGGTCGATTCATCGGCGCAGTCCATCCCGCCGATCATGACGACGGCGCGCTGGAATTCATCTTGCCGCGCCAGGCCGTAGCCGGCCCTTCTCAGCTCCTTTTGCATCCTTTTAAGCGTGAAGGAGGCCGGATCGTATTCAATCCTGAGCCTCGAGGTGGCAAAATTGAGCGAGGCTGTTTTCACGCCTTCCATTTTCTCGATGTCCCGTGCGAGGGTAGCGGCGCAATCCGCGCAGTCGAGGCCCGAAATGACTCCTTCCCACTCCCACGTATAGGTTGGTGAAACGTTATCCATATGAACCACTCCTTGATCATCCGATCACCGCGTCTGGTCACTTTCGTGTTTCTTCGAGGAACCGCATGCGTACCCTGCCGCCGCTCTTGCAACCGGTCAACGCCAGTACCAGAAACGCCGGAGCCAGCACGGCGCTCAATGGATTCGAGCAGAGTCTTCCCATGCTTTTTTTCCTTAGTTGTAGAAAGATATCTCGCGGCAGGCGGTGCTTTAAGTGGAAGTCACCTGCCTGGAGCGTGCTTCTTCTTCCTCTTAATATGGATCTAAGAAGGCTTTGAGAAAAAATCAGGCGGAAAATCGAGGAGGTTTGAAAAGCAAGAGCACAAGATCATCCAGGGCTGGATTGACCCGGTTGGAAAAAGGCCGGCCCGCCAGCGGCAAGACCGAAAGATCGGCTAATCCCGCTGCGGACGGGACGAACACGTGTCCAGGACTCGAACAGTGGAAATGCCCCGGATACCCGTAATCAGCCTCTCCCTGCGACATCGGAGCCGCGTGAAGCAGGCAGACGCCGAAAGCCACGAGCAGCAGGAGGCATACGATAGGTTTCCTGTTCATAAAAGCTTCACCTTGATGTTGACGGCAACGCTTAAATACTAACCTTCTGCCAAAACAAGGTCAATCAGTCCTCATCAATTGAAACTTCTTTTCAACCAGTCCTCATCAAATGAAACTTTTTTCCAACGCTGTTGCACGATTTGTTCACTCCGCAATGGACGATGGGTGCGAGATCTTTCAAGCAGGAATAGCCTCGAAGAGGGCCGATGCTATTCTCGAAACAGCCCTTGTGGGCGGCAAAACAACCACCCGGCTTGAAGATTCGCTGTCAGCGCGACTTCGGCTCTTCTTCCACGATCTTGCCGTCGCGGTCATACACCTGGACACCGGCAGGGTTCTCGTCGCCGTCATAGGCGCGAACCAGCTTCGAAAAGCCGGTCATGGCTGCATACGTGCCCGTCGAGTGCAGCTCATCGCGAATTTTCTTTCCTTTTGCATCGAAATACCGAACCATCCTGAAGACGTTATCCTTCCTCGATGAGGTGTCCGTGTAGAAGTACTCTTCATGGGTCTTTCTTCCGTCTTCGCCGTAATGCCTGACCAACCTGGCGACGCCCTTGGCAATGCGCGAATCATCCCTGAAATCGTATTCGTCACTCGCCGGGCTTCCCCTATCACTGAACCGCCGTACGAGCTTCTCGACACCATCCTTGCCAGAGGATGCTTCCGTGAAATGGGTTTCCCTCACGCGGACATTCCCATTGCCGTCGTAATACGACACAAGCTTCTGTATGCCGTCTACATCAAAAGCGGCGTCACCCGCGGAAAAAGTCCGCTCTTCGGTAATTCCTCCGTATTCGTTCGATTCGTCAATTGCCTTCGAGCTCGCAGCGCTGGCTATAGCCGCCCAAATCATGAGCCACAGGAGCACAGGGAAAAACGCGGTCTTTCCTCTCACCAGTCTCTCCTCCTCTTTTTCAAGAATCCACGCTGGATGACGGCACTCTCCGAGTGCACAAGGAAGAGTGCCGAACGAATGTACGATCAGGGGATTAAGCAAGGATTACGCCATTCGCAAGGGTGAATTACAGCATGCGAGCTGGGACGCCTCCCCGTATTGAAGTCTCCAAAGACTGATCCGTTTTCGGGATGCAGGGGCCTCCACAACGGGACCGTAATACTCAAGAAGCGGGCGCCCCCTTGAGCCATTCTACCAGGACCGCACCGGGCCTACGTCCACGTGCACGAAGTCCCTATAGGCACCGACGCCTCCCCCCTTCAGAGTCTTTGCGGTCCGTTTCATATCCTTCAGCGAAACGCCATCCATGCAGACATCGGCAGCCATGCCCCTCATGTGATAGCTGTTCCTGGCCACTCCCGAATCTTCCCGCATGAGCTGCCTGTTGAAGCTGGGACAGCGATAACCCGAGTAGAGCAAAAAGGGCCGTTCTCGTGCCCCCAGCCGGCAGCGGAGCGTATCCAGGAGTAAAAACAGGTTCGGGTTGATGGGAATGGTTTCGTTTGTATGGATACACCGAAAGAAGCGGTTGAGCTTCGCATAGCCATCGGCATCAAAAAGCCCGTTCTTGCCGATGTATCGGGTTGTGAGAGTTTCTCCCGTGTGCCGATTGTGGAAAGAGAGCTCTCCTGAATATCGTTTACCCGCCACGTACGCGGCAACTTCCTCGACGGGAAACGTAATGAAGGGCTGCACCCCAAGGAGAGCCATCTTCAAAAGCTCTCTTCTCGTCACTCGCTTACCTCCTACATTGGCTTGCCTGGACACTTTTTGGTGTCGTTGCCTCACGTCGGTAGAGGGCGGCGGATCTGTAGCTTCTCCTCTCTTTCAGGCAAGCAAACAAAAAGATTATGGTCTTAATGGGTTTAATTCATACAGATCGGGTACAGAGGCATGTAAGCGGAGGGGCGCGCACCTGGACATGCGCATCAAGATATTCCTGTTGGTGGCTTTCAGACTCTCCCGGGCACAATCGGCCCGGAAAAAAGGGGTCTGTTGGCATGAGAGTGAACAGGGCGGTCGGGAGTAGTGGCGGTTGTTCGCGTTCAAAAGACATCCCGAGCCACGCCCCCCCGGCATCTGGGGGTGGACCCTGCATGAAAGCCTGAACGCGGGTGGGAGACCTTCGCGGCAGTAAGGCATTCTTTGGGGTGCAGGCATGCGAGATGTGCACGAGACAGGCGATGAGAAGAACCAGAAGGACTGCCAATCGAGAGACTATCCGGGAGCAAGTCCCGCTCTGCCTGTAACTTCTTTCTTTCATCCAGTCTGCCAGTGTTTCACCAGGTTCGAGTCTATTCACACACCCTGCTTGCCTCAGCCCACGGAACGGGTGGTGATCAATGCACGATCCTTGCCGACTGAAGGCTTCGTTCAAGGGATTCTGCCGACATGCCCTCATTGCGAACCGCTCGTCCTGTCCGAAGTATGATGAGACACGAGGTTCAATCCCTGAACATCGCGTTCCAGCAAGGCACTTCTTCGAATGGCACTCTTTTTGCTATATCTTAAGCCAGAAACACTGGCTACCACGGATTGAATCCGATCATTTTCCGTATGGAATTTTGCCGCAAGGTGGAGAGCCATTTGAACAGAGTGTTGAGTATGGAGATTGTAATCGTCGAAAATGATGCCTCATTGCTGAGGACGCTCAAAATCCTTCTCGAGGGTCGCGGTGATCGAGTGAAAGCGTTCGACA
>Ga0116192_1001726_pt1 | contig 15035 bp, 10 predicted proteins | sample AD_UKC113_MetaG_FD_89876 | JGI IMG/M metagenome (GOLD analysis project Ga0116192, IMG submission 89876) | Active sludge microbial communities of municipal wastewater-treating anaerobic digesters from Hong Kong - AD_UKC113_MetaG | ecosystem: Engineered > Bioreactor > Anaerobic > Digestate... | reverse complement strand
GCAAGTACTGGGATCACCACGCCGCCGGCACCTACATCTGCGCGGCCTGCGGCGCGGACCTGTTCGCTTCCGAGGCCAAGTTCGATTCGGGCAGCGGCTGGCCGAGCTACTTCCAGCCGCTGTCGCGCGAGGCGGTGAGCACGCACGAGGACCTCAGCCACGGCATGCGGCGGCTGGAGGTGAAGTGTGCGCGCTGCGACTCGCACCTCGGCCACGTCTTTCCGGATGGCCCGCGTCCCACCGGCCTGCGCTACTGCATCAACTCCGCCGCGCTGGACTTCCGCGCGGCCTGAGGCGCGGCCGCGGTGGTCGCGGTCGCTGCCCCGGGCGCCGCACGCGCTTGCCTCAGATCGTGATGGTGAGTTGGTTGTCCTCGATGGAGCTGCGGAACAGCACGTCGTTGTTCACGAACACCGGCACCTTGGGGTAGCCCACCACGCCGACATCCGGGTTCACGCGCCACTGGATATTGTTGTTGCCGGCCTGCGGTGCGCTCGCCGTGAGCGGCAGCATGAACTCCAGCCAGAAGCCCTGGGCCATGCCCCAGGCGTAGGACTTCTGGCCATTGATGACCAGGCCGCCACGCGGCGGAATGAGGGCGAGACTGTTGTCCAGTCCGGCGGAGAACGTCTGCGGGCAGCCGTAGCCGGCGTCGTTGCCGAGGTCGTACAGGGTGCCGCTGGCGCCGCGACCGAAGCAGAACACGGGATTGCCTGCCGACACGGCCGTGCTGACGCCGGGCGGCAGGATGATGCCCACGCCCACTGCGCTGCCGGCACAGGGATTGCCCGGGTGGCTGAGCACCAGGTGGGCATAGAACACCTCGCCCACCGCCGGTGTCTTGTTCGGCGGCAGCAGGGTGAAACCGGCATAGCCCTGTACGCGGATCTCGGGTGTGCCGGTGATGCAGTTGAGGTTGGTGCCGATGTTGGCGATCACCCCGTCGTACCAGGGCAGGACGAGGTGGGGCAGGGTCGGCGGATCGAGCAGCGCATCGGCCGGGGCGCGCTCCGCGGCCGTGGCGCCGAGGCTGCTGAGGCTGAGCACGGCCAACAGGGCCAGGCGCTTGATCGGGTTCATGGTTTTCTTCTCCCAGGGTGAATCGGTCTGGCCAGCGCGGAGGCGATGGGCTACCGTGCCGGTCGTTTGTCTGCAGGTACGCAAATCCGTGCCCGAAGCCCTCATGCCCCCGCCGCGCGCGGCCGACGTGACACGCCTGCTCGCCGCCTGGCGCGACGGCGACGCGGCGGCGCCGGCGGCGCTGGCCACCCTCGTCTACGACGAGCTGCGCGCCATGGCGGCGCGGCGGCTGGCCGGGGCCTATGCGGCGCCGCTGCAGACCACCGAACTCGTGCACGAGGCCTTCGCCCGCCTGCTGGAACGCCCCCTGGCCGCGCAGGACCGCCTGCACTTCTTCCGCACGGCCGCCCTGGCCCTGCGCCAGGTGCTGGTGGATGCGATCCGGCGCGAGCGCGCCGACAAGCGCGGCGGTGGCGCGGTCAACCTCAGCCTCGGCGCCGCCGGCGACGTGGCCGTGGCGGGTCCCGAGGCCTGGCTGGTGGTGGAGTCGGCCCTGGCCGAGCTGGAGCGCGAGAGCGAGCGCAAGTGTCGCGTGGTCGAGCTCAGCTTTCTGTTCGGCCTGTCGCAGCAGGAGATCGCCGACACCCTGGGCGTGTCGCTGCCGACCATCGAGCGCGATCTGCGGTTTGCCCGCGCCTGGCTGAAGGAGCGCCTGGCGACATGACTGGCGACACCAGCGGTTCGCGCCTGGAGCGCGTGGCGGCGCTGTTCGATGCCGCCCTCGCCTTGCCCGAGTCCCTGCGCGGCGAGTTCCTGCAGCGCGAGGTGGCCGACCCGGACCTGCGCGCCGAGGTGGCGCGCCTGCTGTCCCACCACACCGAGGGCGACGCATCCCTGCGCCAGGCGCTGGGCAGCGCCGTCGCCAGCGTCGGCGCGCGCCCGCTGCCCGAGATCGGCGGCTATCGCGTGCTGCGCGAGCTCGGCGCCGGCGGCATGGGGACGGTGTTCCTGGCCGAGCGCGCCATCGGCGAGACCTCGCAGCAGGTGGCGATCAAGTTGATCCGCGGCTTTCCCACCGCCGAGGCGCGCACGCGCTTGCTGCGCGAACGCAGCCTGCTGGCCGGCCTCAACCACCCCAATATTGCCGGCCTGATCGATGCGGGCGAAACGGCCGATGGCCAGCCCTACCTGGTGATGGAGTACGTCGACGGCGTGCCGCTGGGCGACTACTGCCGCCAGCACGCCCTGGACCTGCCCGCGCGCCTGGCGCTGTTCGCCAGCCTGTGCCGCGCCGTGCAGCACGCGCACCAGCGCCTGATCGTGCATCGCGACATCAAGCCGGGCAACGTGCTGGTGCGCGGCGACGGCACGCCCGTGCTGCTGGACTTCGGCATCGGCAAGCTGCTCGACCGCACCGACGCCGATGCCACCGCCACGCGCGTGTTCACGCCCGCCTACGCCGCGCCGGAGCAGCGCAGCGGTCGCGGGGTGACCACGGCGGCGGACGTCTATGGCCTCGGCTGCGTCCTGTTCGAGCTGATCACCGGCCGTGCGATCGCCGACGTGGGCGGCGGCGAACGCGGCATCCCCGTGCCCAGTGCCTGCGTGTCCACCACCCAGGCGCGCGCCCTGCGCGGCGACCTCGACACGCTCGTGGCCAAGGCCACGCACGCCGAGGCCGAACGCCGCTACGGCTCGGCCCAGGCCCTGGCCGACGACGTGGAGAATTTCCTCGCCGGCCGGCCGCTGCGCGCCGCGCCCGACAGCTTCGCCTATCGCGCGCACAAGTTCCTGCGCCGGCACCGCCTTGGTGCCGCCCTGACGTTGCTCGCCGCGGTGGCGGCCCTGGGCTTCGTCTGGCGCCTTGACGCGGAGCGCGGCCGCGCCCTCGCCGCCGAGTCGCGCGCCGAGCGCGAGGCGCAGAGCGCGCGCCGCTCGCGCGACTTCCTGGTGTCGCTGTTCGAAGCGGCGGCACCAGGCAACGCCCTGGGCAAGGCGCTCAGCGCGCGCGAACTCATCGACCAGGGCAGCGCCCAGCTTGAGGCCCGCCTGCGCGACGAGCCGGAAGCCGCCGCACGGCTGGGCCTCACCATCGCCGAGGTGTACGGCGCGCTGGGCGACCCCAAGGCGGCCATCGCCGGCGCCGAACTCGCGCTGGCGCGTGTCGCCGGCGATGCGCCCGAGCGCGCTCTGCTGCGCGCCGACATCCTGCTGACCCTGGCGGCCGAGTACGACAACACCGAGCGTTTCGACGAGGCGCGCCGCGCCGGCGAGGACGCCCTGGCGCTGCGCCGCCGCTACGCACCGGACGATCGCCTGCGCCTGGCGCAGACCCTGAGCGGCCTCGGCCGGGCGGCGATCCGGCGCGGCGACATGGACACCGCGCGCGGCTACTTCGAGCAGGCCATGGCCGAATTCGCGGTGCTGCCGCAGGTGGCGCCGGAGGACCGTGCCGAGGTGCTGGGCGGCCTGTCCGAGATCGCCGTCGACCAGGGCCGGCTGGACGAGGCCGTACGCCGGGGCGAGGAGGCGGTGCAGGCGCTGGTCGGCCTGCCCGACGGCTCGCCGGCGCGACTGGAGTCCTGGCGCATCCTCGCCCGCGCCCTCGTCGCGCACGACGAGTCCGAGCGTGCCGTGGCCCTGCTGCAGCAGGCCGTGGCCGTGGCGCGCACCGCCCTGGGCGAGGGCAGCTACAAGGTCGGCAACCTGGAAAACGACCTGGCCGTGGCCCTCAACGGCCTGGGTCGCTACCGCGAGGCCATCGACCACCTGGGCGCCTCGATCGCCATCACCGAACGCCTGCGTCCCGGCGATCGCGGCGCCAGCGCCTACGACCGCATGAATCTCGGCAGCATCCAGGAAAGCCTGGGCGACTACGCCGCGGCCGAGCGCCTGATGCGCGCCGCCATCGCCGACCTGGAGGCGGCTGCGCCGGACGAGCCGCAGCTCGACTTCTACCGCGCCAACCTCGGGCGCACGCTGATGTTTCGCGGCGAGTACGACGAGGCCCGGCGCTGGGTCGAGCGGGCGCTGGCGGGTATCGCGGCGCGCGATGGCGAAAAGAGTTTCGGCTACGCCTTCCAGACCTATCGCCTGGCGCGCATCGAACTGGCGGCCGGCCGCCTGGATGCCGCCGCGCAGGCCCTGCACGACAGCAGCGCGACGCTGGATCCGATGTTGCCGCCGCAGCACGCCCTGCGCGTGCAGTTCGCCGTGATGCGCGGTCAGCTGGCCCGCGCGCATGGTGATCTCGTCACGGCGCAGAAGGAGCTCGCCGACGCCGAGACCATGCAGGTGGCCCTGCGCGGCAGCGATCCCGTGCTGCTGGCCGTGGTGCGCCTGCGCCGCGCCGAGGTGCTGGCCGCGGCCGGGGATCTGCCCGGCGCGCGGCGCGCCCTCGACGCCGCCCAGCCGGTGCTCGACAGCGCCCTGTTGCCCCAGGCGCAGGAGGCGGTCGAGGCGCGCGCGCTGCGCGCGCGGCTGCAGGCGGGAGGCGCGGCGCCCTGAGCACGGCCGGGCGCGCGATCGGCGGGAATCACTCCAGCAGGGCGCTCACGTGCGCGGCCACGCCCTGGCGCAGAGCGGTGAGGCTGTAGCCGCCTTCGAGCGTCGACACCACGCGGCCGTGGGCATAGCGTCGCGCCAGGTCGACCAGTTCTTCAGTGATCCAGCGGTAGTCCTCGGTATCGAGGTTGAGGTTGGCCAGGGGATCGAGCCGATGCGCGTCGAAGCCGGCGGAGATGAGCACGAGCTGGGGGGCGAAGCCGCGCAGTGCCGGCACCAGAAACTCGCGGCAGGCCTGCCGGAACTCCGCCGAGGCCGTGCCCGGCGCCAGTGGCACGTTCACCAGGTTGCCCGCGCCGGTCTCGCTGCGCGCGCCGGTGCCGGGATACAGCGGGAACTGGTGCGTGGAGGCGTACAGCACGCGCGCGTCGTTCTGGAAGATGTCCTGCGTGCCGTTGCCGTGGTGCACGTCGAAATCGACGATGGCCACGCGCTGCAGGCCCCAGGCCAAGGCCTGGGCCGCACCCACGGCGACGTTGTTGAACAGGCAGAAACCCATGGCGGTGTCGCGCGTGGCGTGGTGGCCGGGCGGCCGCACGGCGCAGAAGGCGCGCTCGCTGCGGCCGTCCAGCACCGCGTCCACCGCCGCGACGAGGGCGCCGGCCGCACGCAGGGCGGCGTCGAGCGAGCCGGGCGACAGGCCGGTGTCGGCATCGAGGTAATGCGTGCCGCTCTCCGGCACCGCGGCGAACACCGCGTCGATCTGCGCCTGCGCGTGCACGCGCGCGAGCTGGGCGCGCGTGGCGCGCGGCGCCTCCACGCGATCCAGCGCGGCGAAGCGGTCGTGGTCCAGCGCCTGCAGCACCGCGCGCAGCCGGTCCGGGCACTCCGGATGACCGGCGCCGGGGTCGTGATCGAGGCAGGCGGGGTGGGTGAACAGGAGCATGGGCGTGCGGGCGGCAGGGGGCGGATCAGCGGGCGCGGCGCGGGCGACGGCACCCGCGCACCGCACTATTTCTTGCGCTTCTCGTGCTGCCACAGCACCTCGCCGTGGCCGCTGGCGCGGGCCAGCACGCGCGCCAGCACGAACAGCAGGTCGGACAGGCGGTTGAGGTAGCGCTGCGCTTCGCCGCGCACCGCGTCGTGGCGCGACAGGGCCACCACCTCGCGCTCGGCGCGGCGCGCGATGGTGCGCGCCAGGTGGCAGCAGCTCGCCGCCATGCCGCCGCCGGGCAGGATGAAATCCTTGAGCGGCGGCAGCGGTTCGTTGAAGGCGTCGAGGCTCGTTTCCAGGCGCGCGATGTCGCCCTCGTGGATCAGCGCCATGCCGGGGATGCACAGCTCGCCGCCGAGGTCGAACAGGTCGTGCTGCACCTGGGTCAGGCACTCACGCACGGCCTCGGGCAGGTCCTGCGCCAGCACCATGCCGAGCGCGCTGTTGAGTTCGTCCACGGTGCCGTAGGCCGACACCCGCGCCGCGTCCTTGCCCACCCGCGTGCCGTCGCCGAGGCCGGTCGTGCCGTCGTCGCCGGTGCGGGTGTAGATCTTGGACAGACGATGACCCACGGCGAGGCACCAACGCTCAGCGCGACGCGCTGGCGCTTGCGGCCGGCAGATGGCGGGCGAGCAGCGTGCCCATCACCTGCAGCACCGCCGCGATGCCCACATAGAGGGCAGCCGTGCCGAGGTAGGGCAGCAGCCAGTCGCTGTAGTTCTTCCACCAGCCGGCGAGGCTGCGCGGCGCGGCAATGCTGTCGCTCAGCCAATAGAAGCTGCCTTGGGCGAGGAGGTGACAGACCACCACGCTGGCGACGAGGCCGAACGCGGCGACCCCCAGCGAGGCGGGCGTGAGGCCGCGGTAGTGGCGGCGCACCAGGCTGCCGCCGAACCACAGCGCGCCGTAGGCGGCGACCAGGCACCCGTAGGCCGGCGAAACGCAGTAGTGGCTCCAGAAATCCATGCCGCTGGCGGTGATCACGGCGAAGTCCACCAGCACCGCTTCCGCCATGAGCAGGGGAAAGGCCCAGCGCGCGCTGCCGCGCAGGTAGAAGCCGGCGAGGAAGAACACCGCCCAGGAGGCGTCCGGCAGGGCGCCGAAATGATTGATGCGCGTCGCCGCCATCACCAGGGCGAGAACGAGGAACAGGCCGACGCGGGGCAGGGTGGCGGTCATGGGGGCATCCGGGACGAAGTGCAGGCGCCCATTCTAGCCCAGACGCCCGTAGCGCCGGGCGCCCCGTTCAGCCCTCGCCGTCGAAGCCCGGGCAGTTCAGCCGGCACAACTCGAACTGGCCGCCGCGGCAGCGCAGGTGGCTGGTCTCGGCGTGATTCACCGCCAGGGCGAAGGCGCGCGCCGGCGGCAGGCCCAGGGCGTGGCACAGCAGGGCGCGAATCGAGCCGGCATGGGCCACGGCGAGCACGCAGTCCTCGTCCTGGGTGCTGCCCAGCACGGCCGACAACCACGCCCCGGCGCGGCGCAGTACGTCGGTGAAGCTCTCGCCGCGCGGCGCGGGCTGGATCACCCAGTTGTCGGCCCAGTGGCGGTAGCGTGCGGCATCGTCGCGCGCGACCTCGTCCCAGCGGCGCCCGTCCCATTCGCCCAGGTCCACCTCGCGCAGCCGCGCGTCGGCCAGCGGTTCGATGGCGAAGCGTGCGGCGAACACCTGGGCGGATTGCTGCGCACTGCGCTGGTCGCTGGCGAAGAGGAAGCGCGGCGGACGCGCGCTCCAGCTGGTGGCCAGGGACTGCATGGCGGTGAAGCCGCCGGCCGACAGTGCGACATCGCACTGGCCGATGCAGCGGCCGGCCGCGGCGTCCACTTCGCCGTGGCGAACGAGGAACAGGTCCATGGTGGGCGGGTTCCCGCCGCGGGGCGCGGCGCGTGGCCGCATCATAGCCTGCGCCGCGGGCCGCCCCGTATCATGGCGCGATGGAAACCCTCTACGACGTGGCCATCGTTGGCGGCGGCCTGGTCGGCACCAGTCTGGCCATCGCGCTCGCCGGCAGCCCGCTGCGCGTGGCGCTGATCGAGGCCGCGGCGCCGCGGCCGAGCACACAGCCCAGTCACGACGAGCGCAACCTCGCCCTGGCGCGGGCCACGACCGCCGCGCTCGACGCGCTCGGCGTGTGGCCGCACGTGGCCGCTCGCGCGGTGCCCATCCGTCGCCTGCACGTCAGCCGCGCCGGTGAATTCGGCAGCCTGCGCCTGGACGCCGCGCGCGAGGGCGTGGTCGATTTCGGCGCCGTGCTGCCGGCGCGCGAGCTGGGCAACGGGCTGATCGCCGCGCTGGAGGCGGCGCGCGGCATCGCCCGCGTCGCGCCGGCCGAGCTGCTCGGCCTGGAGCCCGGCGGGGACGCACACACGCTGCGGCTGCGCGGCGAGGCGGGCGAGGACTTCGACCTGCGCGCGCGCCTGGTGGTCGGCGCCGACGGCACGAACTCGCTGGTGCGCGAGACCATGGGCATCGGCACCGAGCGCATCGACTACGGCCAGACCCTGGTCGTCGGCAGCATCGCGCCGGGGCGCGACCTCGACGGTGTCGCCTACGAGCGCTTCAGCGACCAGGGGCCGGTGGCCCTGCTGCCGCTGCGCGATCGCCGCGCGGGCCTGGTGCTGAGCGTGCCGGCTGCCGCGGCGGCAGAGGTGCTCGCGCTGGACGACGCGGCCTACGCCGCCTATGCGCAGCAGCGCTTCGGCTGGCGCGCGGGCGCCTTCAGCCGCCCCGGCCGCCGCGCCGGCCATGCCATCCGCCGCGTCACCGCGCAGGCGCTGACGGCCGAGCGCACGGTGCTGGTGGGCAACGCCGCGCAGACCATCCATCCCATCGGCGCGCAGGGCTTCAACCTCGGCCTGCGCGACGCCCTGACCCTGGCCGAGCTGCTGCTCGACGCCGCGCGCGAGGGCGGCGATGGCGGCGATCGTGCGCTGCTGCGCAGTTACGCGCAGCGACGTGAGTCCGACCGCCGCGGCACGCTGGCTTTCAGCGACGGCCTGGTGCGCCTGGCCTGCCAGCCCAACGGGCTGCTGTCGCCCTTGCGCAGCCTCGGACTGGCCGCGCTCGACGCGCTCGCGCCGTTGCGTCAGGCGGTGGCGCGGCGCGGCATGGGCTACCGCGGCACGCCCACGGCCTACGCCCTCGGGGTACGGCCGTGAGCGCACGCACGGAAGGCGGGCGCGAGGCCTCGCGGCTCCGCGGCGAGGCGCGGGCGACGTTCGACGTGGCCGTGGTCGGTGCCGGCATGGTCGGCAGCGCCATGGCCCTGGGCCTGGCCCGAGCCGGATTCCGCACGGCCCTGGTCGAGGCGCGCGTGCCCGAACCCTGGTGCGCCGAGGACGAGGTGGACCTGCGTGTGGTCGCGCTGGCGGCATCCTCGGTGGCCCTGCTGCGCCGCCTCGGCGTGTGGGACGCCATTGCCGCGGCGCGCGTGTCGCCGTACCGCCACATGCACGTGTGGGATGCCGGCAACGGCGCCATCCTGCACTTCGATGCACCCGCGCCGGTTGCCGCCGAACTCGGGTTCATCGTCGAGAACCGCCTGGTGCAGCACGCCCTGTGGCAGGCTCTGGCCGACGACGGTCGCGTGGCGCTGCGCTGCCCGGCGCGGGTGGTGGCCACCGGTGTCGAGGGCGAGGCGCGCGTGCTGCAGCTCGACGACGGCACGCGCCTCGCCGCACGCCTGGTGATCGCCGCCGACGGCGCCGCCTCGCCGCTGCGCGGTCTGGTCGGCATCGCCACGCGCGGGCACGACTACGCCCAGCGCGGCGTGGTGGCGCACGTGCGCACGCAGCGCCCGCACGCAGCCACGGCCTGGCAGCGCTTCCTGCCCGGCGGTCCGCTCGCCCTGCTGCCCCTGGCCGACGGGCGCTGCTCCATCGTCTGGTCGCTGCCCGAGGCCGAGGCGCAGCGCGTGCTGGCGCTGGACGACGCGGCATTCTGCGCCGAGCTCGGCGCCGCCTTCGATTTCCAGCTCGGCCCGGTGCTGTCGACCTCGCCGCGCGCCGCGTTCGCCCTGCGCCTGCAGCTGGCCGAACGCTATCTCGCCCCGCGCTTGGCCCTGCTGGGCGACGCCGCCCACCAGGTGCACCCGCTGGCCGGGCAGGGCGTGAACCTCGGCCACCGCGACGTGGTGGAGATGCTGGACGTGCTCTCGGCGGCGAGTGATGAACAAAGGGACTTTGCGGCGGAATCCACCCTGCGCCGTTACGAGCGCCGCCGTCGCAGCGACAACACCCTGTCCGCCTGGGGCTTCGACGCCCTCGGTCGCGTGTTCGACTGGCAGGCCGAACCGCTGGTGCTGGCGCGGGGCCTGGGCCTGCGTGCGCTCGATGCGCTGGCGCCGCTCAAGCGCCTGCTGCTGGACAAGGCGGCCGGGCGGCTGTAGGCGGCCGCGGGCCTTGCGCCGACCTATTTTTCGTAGCGGTAGTTGAGCCCGGCGCGGTTGTCGTTGGTGGCGCTCTGCACATCGATGTTCCAGCGCTTGCTCAGCAGGTAGCGCAGGGTGATGACCTCGCCCGGCACGAACAGGCCCACGCCGTAGGACAGGTAGAGACGGGGCGAAAGGTACTTGCCCACGGTGAGCGCGGCGCCGCCCAGCGCGGCGCTGTCGCTCACGCCGGCGTCCACACCCAGGCGTGCGCCCACGCTCTTGGCCAGAAGGTCGCCCGTCGCGGAGCCGAGCGCGCGCGCAGCCGTGCCGACCATGTCGCCTTCGCCGCTCTTCAGCGCCGACAGTGGCTTGCCGGTGACGAGGTAGGACAGCGCTTCGGCCTGTTCCATCGGCGGCTCGGCGTAGACGGTGAGCACCGGCACCCGCGCCGTGCCCTGCACGCGCAGGCCGGCCGTGACCTCCTCCAGCTTGCGCACGGCACGCAGGTCCAGGCCGGGATTGTCGATGGCGGTGCCGGCGAACTGCAGGCGTCCGGTCTCGATGGCCAGATCCTGGCCGTAGGCCTTGTAGGTGCCGCTGACGCGGATCTCGCCGCGCCCGGTGGTTTGCCGACCCGGGCGGTCGCTCACCGCGAGCTGGCCGCTCAGCGCCCCGTCGAGACCGAAGCCCTTGAGCTTCACCGCATCGCCTAGCTTGAGCGTCACGTCGGTGTAGACAGGCGGCGGCGCCGCCGATGCGGTCTGCGCGGCGTCGGTGACGACCACGTCGGGCGAGGCCTTGGCCGCGCCGCCTCCCGGCAGCCTGGACAGATCCACCTGGGCGCTCGGCACAGCCACTTCACCCTGCAGCGTGGTGCGTTCGGCCGTGCGCACCAGGTGCAGGGCGGGGCTCACCACCACGCGGGCGGCGGGAATGTCGGCGGCGAGGAAGTCCGCTCCTTCCAGCCGCAGGTCGAGCGGCGTGCTGGCCTTGAGTCCAGCGCTGCCGCGCAGCTGCACGCGGCCGTCGCCCGAGGCCAGGCTGCCGTCGACGTCGAGCCCGCCGTCCGCCCGCGCCGTCACGCGCACGCGACCGTCGTGCAGCTTCAGGCCCGCCGCCGGTACTTCGGCGGCAACCTCGCCCAGCGCCAGTTCCCCGCTGAGCGTGGGCGCGGCGGCGCTGCCGCCCAGGACCCAGCGGCCGTCGAGGCGGCCCTGCACCGCGGCGACAGCGGGCGTGAGCAGCTCGACAAAGGCGAGGTCGTCCAGGTGCAGGGCGAGGTCGCCCTCCAGAGCCTGCGTGGCACCCCGGACAGCCAGCGTGCCGTCGAGGCGGCCACGCTCGCCCAGCGTGGCGTACAGGCGCGCCTGCTGGGCGGCCGGCGCGAAGCTGGCGTCGAGACCGACGTCGCGCCAGCTCAGCAGCGGCGCGGTGGCGGTGTCCGGATAGGCCACGCTGCCGCCGGCCGAGCGCAGTGCGGCATTGCCGCCGAGAACGCCGGCCGCGCTGCGCGTGACCGCGCCCTCGCCGTCGATCTCGCCGTCGAATTTCAGCGGCGCGCCGGGCGCGGCGACAGTGGCGAGCAGGGCCAGCGGCAGGTGTTCGATGCGGTAGCGGCCGGCGGCGCTGCCGTCGGCGCGCTGGCTGCCTTCCAGGCACAGGCGCGGCCCGCTGGCCGCCAGGCAGAGCTCGCCCAGGCTGGCGGTGCCCTCGCGCCAGGCGAGTTCGGCGGGTCGCTCGAGCTGCCATGCGGCCAGCGCGCGCGGCGCCAGCCGCAGCGCTTCGACGCGGCCGCGCCAGGCCGCGCCCTCGCGCTGGCCGCGCAGATCCAGCGTGAGACTCAGCGGGTCCCCCGTGGCGTCGAGCTGCAAGCGGTGGGCCGCGGCATCGCCCTCGCCCTGCAGCGTGGCGCTGGCGATGTGCAGCGGACCGAGGTCGAGCTGGTCGGTGCGCAGCGTGGCCCGTCCGCTCGGGGCGCTCAGGTCCTTCACGTCGGCATCGAACTCCAGCGCGGCCAGGCGCTGGCTGCCGTAGGCCAGGCCCTTGCCGGAGACGTGGCCGCGCGCCGCCAGCGCCGGCCAGCGGCCGGACAGCGACAGCCGGCCGGTGAGCGCGCCTTGAGCCTGCGGTGCGAGGTCGCCGAGCGAGGCCAGGGTGAAGCCGATGTCGGCCGCCGTGGCCGTACCGCCGTGGCCGGTGACCGCCAGCGTGCTCTGGCCGGACGCCAGGGCGAGGCTGCCTTCGACGATGTAGCCAGGCGCGAGGCGCAGGTCCGCCTGCCCCCGCAGCGAGCGCTGGCGCAGCACGCCGTCGAGGTCCTGCAGGCGCAGGCGGGCGTCCGGGCCGTCCGGATCGAGCGAGCCGCGGCTGGCCAGATGGAAACTCAGCCGCCCCGGCCAGTCCGCCCGCAGGGCGCCCGGATCGAAGCGCTCGGCCGTGGCGTCGAGGTCCCAGGCCAGGCGCGGCGCCAGCGTCAACGTGCCGCTGGCGACGAGCTTGCCCTGCGGTTGCAGCAGTGACAGGTCCAGCAGGCGCACCGTCTGCGGCGTGCCGCTGAGGTCCAGGTGCAGTTCGGCCAGGTGCCCTGGCGGGCCGAGGGACAGCGTGCCTTGGGCGCGATAGTCCGCGCTGCTGCCGGTGACGCTCAGCTGGCCGTGGCTCGCCAGCGCCTGGCCCGCGAGATCGGCCGGCAGGACCACATCCTTCCAGGCGATGTCCAGCGTCGCCGTGGGCGGCTGGGCGGCGAGGGCGATGCGGCCGCGCGCTTCCAGCTCGCCCGGCGCCGCGTCGCTGCGCAGGCGCAGCGGTTCCAGGCGCAGGGCGTCGTCGGCGTAGGCGAAGGCGAGCGGGTCGAACTGCACGCGGTGGCCGTTGAGGCCCAGCGCGCCCTCCAGGCGTCCGGCGCCGCCGCGGCCGCTGCCGTGCACATCCAGGCTCAGCGCGCGCAGGGTCGTGTCGGGCAGCAATGCGTGTGGATCGAAGGACGGTACGGCCAGGCGCGTGGTCCAGGCGAAGTCGCCGCGCGTGGCCGCATCGAGGTCGAAGTTCAGCGCTGCGGGTTCGCTGAGGGCCACACCCACCTGCACGCGCGCGCCGTCGCTGCGCGTGCGCACCATGCCCGCCACGGTGCGCTCGGCAAAGCGCCAGCGGAAGCGCGCCTCGCTGCCGCCGGGGAAGCCGACGGCGCTGCCGATCTGCGCGCTCACGTCCACTTCGCCGGCTGGCGCGCGCAAGCGGAAGTCCTTCAGGCCGATGCCCTCGGCCGTCCACGCGGCGCCAAGGTCGATCGTGTCGAACTCCACCAGGGTCTCGCCGTCCTTCACCAGGCCGCCGCCTGCGACGTGCAGGGCATCGAGGCGGATGGTGAGCGGCGCCACCAGCGAGATCGGCGCCTGGCGCGGCGGTCGCGGTTGCTGCGTGCGGGTATTGAGCACAAGGCGCGCGTCGTCCAGGCGCAGCGCGGTGATGTGCACGCGCCGACGCAGCAGCTCCAGCACGGCGAAATCCAGGTCGACGCGAGCCAGGCGCAAGGCCACGCCCTCGTCCTTCCAGCTCACGCGCTGCAGGCTGAGGCGCCGCCACAGGCTGCCCTGCACCTCGGCGATGTCCAGCCGGCCCTCGGTCACGGCGATGGCGCGACGCAGGGCGAAGCGCGCGCCGGCGGTGCTGCCGACCAGCCAGGCGAAAGCCGTCGCGAGCGCCAGCAGCAGCGCGGCCAGGACGATGAGGCTACGGCGCAGCCAGGGCTTCACAGGTCGGGTCCGATGACGAGATGCAGCTGCACGCCGTGGGCGTAGCGGTCGCCCACCGGCACGCCCAGGTCCACCCGCACCATGCCCACCGGCGAAAGCCAGCGCAGGCCCACACCGGTGCCGAGCTTGAGTTTGAAATCCGTGCCGGTGAAGGCGTCGCCGGCGTCGAGGAAGGTGGCGATGCCCCAGCGGGGGCGGAACCAGAACTCGTACTCGGCGCTGGCCACGGCGAGGTTCTCGCCGCCGATCACCTGCTCGGCCGTGCCGCCGTCGCGGCGCGCAATCGTGCGACGCGGCCCGATGGCCTGGTAGCCGTAGCCGCGGATGGAGCGATCGCCGCCGGCAAAGAAGCGCAGGTCCGGCGGCAGGGCGTCGAAGTCGCTGACCCAGCTTGCCCCGGCGCTGCCGCGCAGGATCAGGCGCTGGCGCGTGCCCAGGGCGTGCACCCACTTGGCGTCGGCGCGCAGCTGGGCGAAGTCGGTGTCGGCCAGGAGATCCTTCTTCGCCGCGCGTGCCACGATGGTGAAGGAGTAGCCCTCGCGCACGAACAGGGCGTCGTCGGCGCGCTTGCGCGTCAGCGCGGCCTCGGGAAACAGGATGGTGGAGTTGCCCTTGAGGTCGCCGAAGGAGAAGTCGCCGCTGACCAGGTGCAGGCCGAGGGTGCGCGTGAAGCCCAGCCACTGCCGCGTCTCGTTGGCCACCAGCGAGGCGGTGCGGGCCTGCGAGCTGCGCGTGTTCTCGTCCTTGTAGTTGGCGCCGAAGTTGAAGCTGCGGTCGTCCGGTCCGGGCAGCGGAATGCTGTACAGCGCCGACACGGTCTTCAGCCGCTGCGCGGCGATCACTTCGGTCTTGAACTTGTGCCCGCGTGTATTCATCCAGCGCCGCTCCAGGCCGCCGCGCAGACCGGCGCCGGTGTCGGTGCCGACGAACACGCCGCCGCTGTAGATACTGCGCTTGGCCGGCGCGAGGTGCACGCTGATGGGCACCACGCCGTCGCGGGCCTGCTCGATGTCCGGGCTGACCTCGACCAGGGCGAAGTAGTCGGCATCGGTGAGGCGCCGCTGCAGCGCGAGCAGGGCGTCCTGGCTGTAGTCCTCGCCCTCATGCCAGGGGATGTAGCGGACGAGGAAGCCCTCGGGGAACTGCGCGCCCTCGAAGCGCACACCGCCGAAGCGGTAGCGCCGCCCCGGTTCCCAGGCCAGGCGGATCGTCGCCTTGCGCGTGCCGCGCGAGACCTCCACCCGATGCTCGGTGATCTGTGCATCGAGATAGCCGCTGGCCAGCAGGGCGGCCTGGATCGCCGTCTTGCCGCGCTCGTAGGCGGCGTGGTCGAGCGCCTGGCCCGCGCGCGGCGCGAACGCTTCGAGCGCCGCCTGCACGGGCTTGAGCGCG